>Ga0316217_10003801_pt1 | contig 16829 bp, 15 predicted proteins | sample 1anoAmetaG_FD_203633 | JGI IMG/M metagenome (GOLD analysis project Ga0316217, IMG submission 203633) | Freshwater microbial communities from Trout Bog Lake, Wisconsin, USA - 1anoA | ecosystem: Environmental > Aquatic > Freshwater > Lake > Hypolimnion/Profundal zone | place: USA: Wisconsin...
GACCGCTCCCGACCGCTCCGACCGCCCTCCCCCCCTGGTTGAGAGTTCGCCTCTTCCGGCCGACGACCCAAGGAGCCCCATGACCCGATCCCTCGCCGCCCTCAATCTCCCCCGACGCATCCCCGACACGATCGCCTACGCCCGGTCCGTGGCAGCCGCGATGAACGGCAACCCCGCCTTCCCCTCCCCCGTCCCGCCGCTCGCGACCCTCGAAGCCGACCTCGCCGCCCTCGAAGCGGCGCACGTCCGGACCCTGACCCGCGCGCTCGGCACCGCCTCCGAGCGCGACGCCAGCCTCGCGAGGGTCCACGCGGATCTCGCGTCCCTGCGCAACTACGTCCAGCAGCTCGCCGCCGCGAGCCCCGGAGAGGCCGAGGTCCTCATCGAGGGCGCCGGCATGTCCGTGAAGCGCTCCTCCGCCCCCTCGAAGCCCGACTTCGCGGCGAAGCAGGGGCCCGTCTCGGGCACGGTGCGGCTCGTCGCGAGGGCAGCGCCGACGCGGGCCTCGTACGACTGGCAGCGCTCGACCGACGGGACCGCCTGGGTCGACCTCGCGCGCACGGTGCGAGCCGACACGGAGCTCTCCGGTCTCGCGGCGGGGACGCGGTACCTCTTCCGGTATCGCACGCTCACGCGAGACGGGGTCGGGGACTGGAGCCGGGTCGTCTCGCTGCTCGTCGGGTAGGCAGCCATGCGACTCGAGCGTCTCGCGGAGAAGTGTGAGCTGCTCTTGCTTCTTCGAGAGCGTCTCTGCGGTCTTCGCGAGCACCCCGTCGAGAGCTCTGACGTCGTCGAAGCTCTTGCAGAGCACCCCGGCGAGAGGTCGGACGTCGTCGAACCTCTTGCAGAGCATCCCGGCGAGAGGTCGGACGTCGCCGAACCTCTTGCAGAGCGTCCCTGCGAGAGGTCGGACGTCGCCGAACCTCTTGCAGCGCATCCCGGCGAGAGGTCGGACGTCGTCGAAGCTCTTGCAGAGCACCCCGGCGAGAGGTCGGACGTCGTCGAACCTCTTGCAGAGCACCCCGGCGAGAGGTCGGACGTCGCCGAACCTCTTGCAGAGCACCCCTGCGAAAGCTCTGACGTCGTCGAAGCTCTTGCAGAGCACCCCGGCGAAAGCTCTGACGTCGGCGAAGCTCTTGCAGAGCACCCCGGCGAGAGGTCGGACGTCGCCGAACCTCTTGCAGAGCACCCCGGCGAGAGGTCGGACGTCGCCGAACCTCTTGCAGAGCGTCCGCGCGAGTTGTCGGCGAAGGGATCGACGGCGCCATCCGTGACTACCGAATGTCATCCCGAGGCCGCACGGCCGAAGGAGCCCCCGGGCTCGGTGGGCTCTGCGCCGCAGCGCGGCTCAGAATTACATTCCATTGTGTACGGCCGGCGCCTAAGAGGGAGCATGCGCTCCCACTCGCTCGCGGTCGTCCTCCTCGCGTCATGCCTCGCGCACCCGGTGTCCGGCGACGCGGGGACGAGCCCCGACGCGGTCGCCGGCAACGCGTGCACTGCCGCCGGCGGCACCTGCATCGCTCCGGGGCCCGAGTGCCTGGCGGAGATCAGCGCGAGCTCGGGCTGCCCCGCGGCCAACGCGCTCTGCTGCACGGTGGCGGGGACGACGGTGACGGCGCCGACCGTCGACGCGTCGACGGGGACCACCTCGACGGATGGCGCCACCTCGACGTGCAACACCACGTGCGAGGGGACGTGCGAGGGGGACCCGGTCTGCATCCAGAGCTGCGGCTGCTGAGCCCCGCGACGGACCCCTGCGACACGCTACGAGCGGACCGCCGCGTCTCCCGCGCCTGACGCGGTGGACGCCCGACCGCCCGCCTCGGCCAGCGGCGTCAGCAGGTCGAACTCCGCCCCTCCATCGACGTTCCTCACCTCGATCCGCCCCCCCATGCTGCGCTCCACGATCTGGCGCGACATGTAGAGGCCGATGCCGGTCCCGTCCGGCTTCGTCGAGAAGTACGGCTCGAAGATGCGGTCCACGATCTCCTCTGGGACGCCGCCGCCGTTGTCCCGCACCGTCAGGCACGCGAACCCGTCCCGGATCGAGAGGCGGAGCGTCACCTTCCCCTTTCCGGGCTGCCGGCCGGCGATGGCCTGCTTCGCGTTGGAGATCAGGTTGAGGAGGACCTGCGAGTACTCGTTCGGGTAGCCGAACAGCCGCACGTCGGGCCCCTCCTCCACCTCGAGCTGGACCTCGGAGTGGCGGAGGCTGGCGTCGAGGAGCCGTCGGGTCTCCGCGACCTGCTCGAGGACGGAGAACTCGACCTTCTCCTTCTCGGGGCGGAAGAACTCGCTGAAGTCCCGGATCGTGCGGGACATGCTCTGGATGAGGCGGTTGCTCTCGGAGACCGCGGCGTTGACGGCGGCGGTGTCGAGCTCGCCGAAGCGCGCGGCGTCCTTGAGGTCGGAGAGGACGAGGCCCAGCGCGTTCAGCGGCTGCCTCCACTGGTGGGCGATGTTGCCGAGCATCTCGCCCATCGCGGCCTGGCGCCCCTGCGTGATGAGCACACGGTCCTTCGCGCGGAGCTCACCGACCGCCAGCCCGACGCGCTCCTCGAGCGAGCGGTTGAGCGCCTCGAGCTGCCCCTGCTTCGCCCCGAGCTGCCGCTCGAACTCCTTGCGCGCGGTGATGTCGGCGAGGACGCAGAGCGTCCCCCTGGACGGATCGTGCGGGTCGACGGCCCGGCCGTTGTAGCTGACCCAGATCGACGTGGCGTCCTTGCGCAGGAGCTCGAGCTCGGTCTCGTAGTGGAGGCCCTTCGACAGCTCCGCGTCGGCCGCCCGCCCGAACGCCTCGAACGCCGCCTCGGACGCGTAGTACATCCGCGTGCTCCGCCCGACCATCTCCTCGCGCGCGTAGCCGGTGACCTCCTCCATCCACCGGTTCACCCAGACCTGCGTGCGCCCGACCAGCATGACGATGCCGGCGTTGGCGCCCTCGAGGATGACCTCCCGCTCGCGCAGGACGCGCCGGAGCTCGTCCTCGATCCGCCGCCGCTCGGTGACGTCCTCCGCGATGCCGAAGAGGAAGCGCGGCCGCCCCGCCTCGTCCTGGACGGCCTGCACGCGGAGGGAGACCCAGAGGGTCGCGCCGTCCTTGCGGAGCCACCGCGTCTCCACGAGCGCGTGGCCCGAGCCGCCGCTCATCAGCGCGCGCCGTACGCGCTGGTCCGCCTCGACGTCGTCGGGGTGCGTGAGGCTCCCGATGGGCTTGCCGAGCAGCTCGTCGCGATCGTACCCGAGCATGCGAAAGAAGGCCGGGTTCGCGTCGATCCGCTCGCCTTCGAGGTTCGCCCGCACGATGGCGAGCGGCGTCCCCGTGTAGATCGCGCGCAGCCACGCCTCGCTCTGCTGCAGCTCGACCGTCATCGCCTGCGCCAGCTCGACCGCGCGCGCCCGCAGGCGGAGGAGCAGGCGGGCGAAGAGGGCCCCGAGCAGCGAGGCCACGAGGCCCATCGCAGGGGCCATCGGGGGCCCCGGCTCCACGAGGGCGCGCTCGGCGTCCTGGCTCGCGCTGACGTCGAGCGTCCACGGGCGCCCGGCGACCTGCAGCTGACGCACTCCGGTGAGCCGACGGCCCGCCAGTCTCCCTTCGGGCTCGCGAGCCGCGTAGAGGAGGTGCTCGGCGCTGGAGGCGTCGCCGTCGAAGAGGTCGAGGTGGAGGTCCGCGTAGAGCGGCCCGCGGATGCCGGCCATCAGGTCGTCGCAGCGGAACGGAGCGTAGACCCAGCCGAGCAGGCTGGCGCGGCGCTCCTCGACGGACTCGTGCGGAGCGCCGTTGCGGTAGACCGGGAGGAACATCAGGAACCCTGACTGGACGCCGGTCTCCGTCTCCTGCACCAGGCGGACCTTGCCCGACACGGCCGCGAGGTCGGCGTCGCGGGCCCGCTCGAGCGCTTCGCGGCGCACCGGCTCGGTGAGCATGTCGTAGCCGAACGCCCGCAGGTTCCTGCCGCGGAACGGCTCGAGATAGACGATCGACGTGTAGAGGCTCCGCTCGCCGCCGGGGTGCGGCTCGTAGACGGGCTCGGCCACCTCGCGGCGCACCTCCGCCACGTGCGCGGCGAGCTCCTCGGGGCGGAGCGCGAGCGCGAAGCCGACCCCCTGGATACCCGGGAACTGGTCCTCGATGGCGAGGCTCCTCACGTAGGCCGCGAACGCGCGGCGGTCGACCCTGTCGCTCGCGGCAAAGAGCCCGCGCGCGCCGCGGAGCACCTGCTCGTAGGCCATCAGCCGCAGCTCGATGTCCCGCTCGAGGCCGCTCGCGCGGAGGTCGAACCGCGTCTGGATGAGCTGATCCGTCGCCTGACGGTTGCTCCGGTAGACCGCGAACGTCAGCGTCAGCCCCGTCAGCAGCACGCCTGCCGGCAGCGCCCACTCCATCCAGGCCCTGCGGGTCAGCACCAGGGGCCGGAGGCGGCGAGCCGCCACGAGCCGCCGCACGCCGAGCACCAGGCCGCCGAGCACCGCGAGCCCGGCGACGCCCCACCACCAGGAGGGGCGCGAGGCGGGCGCGACGCGCGTCCAGCCCTCCACGATCTCGCGCCGCTGGTTGTCCGGCAGGTCGGCGAGCCCCCTGTCGAGCGCGTCCCGGAGCGGCGCGGCCCCCCTCGGGACGGCGAAGCTCAGGTCGTACCGGAAGCCGACATCTCCGGCCACCCGGATGTTGTCGATCCTGTCGACCTTGAGGAGGTAGTTCGCGCCCGCGACGTCGCTGATCACGGCGCCGACGTCGCCGAAGGAGAGCCTGCGCAGCGCCTCCCGATCGTTCGCGACCGGCACCAGCGCCAGGTGCGGGTAGCGCGACCGCAGGAACGACTCGACGCCGTAGCCCCTCCCGACGGCGACCTTCAGGCCGCGCAGGTCATCGAGCACCAGCGTCCCCTCGCGGTCCTTGCGGACCAGGATGACCGCGGGGACAGAGACGTACGGCCGCGTGAAGAGCAGCTCGCCGCTGCGCTCCTCCGTCTTCATCACCGAGGTCAGCACGTCGATCTCGCCGGCGCGGAGCTTGTTCATCAGCGCGCTGAAGTCGCCCGACGTCGCGGTGTCGAACCGGAGCCCGAGCCCCGGGCCGATCCGGCCGAGGAGGTCGACGGAGATCCCTCGCGCCCTCCCCCCCTCGTCGAGGAACACGAAGGGGGGGAACCAGGCCTCGATGCCGACGCGCACCTGCGGGTGAGCGACGAGCCAGGCCCGCTCCTCCGACGTCGGCGGCTCGCCAGCGGCGACAGGCCTCGAGACCAGCATCAGCCACACCGTGACGAGGAGGAGCGCGGCGGCCGCGAAGCCACGTCTCTGCAACCGTCCCCCTGGGCCGTGACAGGGGCTCATGGGTCCATCGCGCTCCACGAAGGGCGAAGACGCGGACTCATTCGCGCGTCGCCGGACCGAACGCGGGGAGCAGCACCCGGAAGACGGCGCCCCCTCCCGGCGGCGACTCGGCGGCGACGACGCCGCGGTGCTGCCTGAGGATGGCGCGACAGAGGGCGAGCCCCAGCCCCATGCCGCGCACGCGGCCCCTCGGCTTCGTGCTGAAGTAGGGGTCGAAGATCCTCGGCAGGATGTCGGCTGCGATCCCCGGACCGGTGTCTCGAAGCGCGATCTGCAGGTAGCGCCCCGGCGGCAGGTCGGAGGCGTCCCCCTCGGCGAGGTCCCGCACCTCGGCGACGACGTCGAGCGAGCCGCGCCCCGCCATCGCCTCGCGCGCGTTCTCGGTGAGGTTCGCGATCGCCTGCCCCAGCAGCTCGTCGTCGAACAAGATCTCCACGCGGGCCGCCGCGAGGTCGAGCCGGACCGCGGTCGCGCTCCCCGCGAGCGCCCGCGCGACAGCCGACCGCACCGTGGCCTCCACCGCCCCCGGACGCAGCTGGGCGAACGAGCGCTCGGAGAGCGCGACGAGCTTCCCGCCCAGCTTCGCGGCCTGCTCGGCGGACTCCAGCGCTGCGTCGATGACGGCGCGCAGCTCGGTGCCTGGCATCGCCAGGTCGCTCGCCAGGCCGAGGTTGCCGAGGACCACCTGGTGCAGGTTGTTGAAGTCGTGGGCCATGCCGCCCGCGAGGAGACCGACGACCTCGCGCTCGTGCGATCGCGCGGCCTCGAGCTCGCGCCGCTTCTCGCGCTCGATGGCGGCCTCGGCCCGCAGCCGGCGAGCGCAGCTGATGAGCACCGCCTCGAGCTTGTCCATGTCGACGGGCTTGGTGACGTACTTGTCGACGCCCGCGTCGATGGCCCGCTCCAGGTAGTCCACCTGCTCGAAGGCGGTGGTCACGACGATGGGCACGTCGGGGTCGAGGCGCCGGATCTCCCCGGCCATCCCGAGACCGTCCATCCCGGGCATCCGGATGTCGGTGATGACCAGCGCCGGGCGCTCGTCCCGGTAGCGCGCGAGGCCCGCCAGGCCGTCCGCCGCCTCGATGAGCCGCCCGACACGGCGCCGGAGGAACTTGGCGAGCGCCGTCCGCGTGACCTCGTCGTCCTCGACATAGAGAACGGCCATGGTCGCGAGCCAGGCGCGGTCGGGATCGGGCGGGGACAGGGTTGGCATTGGACGAGCTTGGTCCTCGTACGACCGGCTGCCCCCCACAGTCGCCAGGGACCTGGCAAATGGTAGACCAGATGCATGCACTTGTCGGACCGACGGAGATTCTCCGACGAAGCGACGGCTCCTCGGCAGCGCAGGCGCAGGAACTGCACCCCGGCGAAGGGGCCGGCGCCGGTTCGATTCTCGATGCACGTCGGACCCACAGGACTACGCTCCGCCCGGCGTGAGCCCGGGGGTCGCGCTCGCGCAGACACCCATGAGGCCACCGATGAACCTGGACGAATTCCTCGCCTCGCGCGCCGACGCCATCGTCGGCCACGCGGTCGCGGCGATGTCGACGCGGAAGCTGGTCAGCTACACGAAGCTCGGTGAGGCGGACGCTGGCCGCAAGCTGCGGGCCCTGTTCGACCGCGTGGTCGAGGGGGCCCGGACCCACCACCTCGAGGGGGTGATCGAGCACGCCGAGCGCATCGGCACCGAGCGCTACGAGTCGGGCTTCGAGTTCATCGAGGTGCAGAGCGCCTTCAACCTCCTCGAGGAGGCGATCTGGGTCACGATGCTCGCCGAGTACCCCCGGGACGAGCTCGCGCGGGCGCTGGGCGTCGTCGCCACGCTGCTCGGCGCCGCGAAGGACCGCCTGGCGTGCACATACCTCTCGCGCGCCACGGAGAGCCACGTCGCGACGCTCGATCTGCAGTCGCTCTTCCGCGGCACGCAGAACACCGGCGGCGGGACGTCGTAGGGGCGGCGCGCCCGGCGCGGGTCACCGTCGCGCGAGGCCGCTCGAAGGATCGTGCCGCTCGGCCCCCGCGGGGACGCCGCCGACGACGTCGCTCGCGGGGATCTCCCCGCGCGCCCAGAGCGTTCGCGCGACGACGGCCGCGAAGACCTGCTCGAGGGCGGCCTGCACGGCGGCCCCCTCGAGGATGCCGAAGGCTCGCGCGACGGCCTCCATCGTCGCCAGCCCCTCCTCGTGCGACTCGGCGCGGAGGCGGTAGCGCGTGGGGCTGCCGGCGGGGAGGGTCACGCAGGGGACGTCCTCGAGGCCGCGGACGCGCTGGCGCACCCTCGAGGCCTGGCGCCAGGTCCCGTCCGGCACCACGAGGGTCACCGGCTCGGACGACCCCGCGAACTCCCGGAGATCCCGCGCCCCCTCGTGCGGGAAGAGGAGGAGCGGGCGAGTCCCCGGAGGGGGCTCGAAGGAGTCGCCCGGCGAGGCCTCGTGACCGCGGACGAGCACGCGGCTCTCGGTCAGGCAGAGCGCCGCGAGGCGGCCGGTGTTGGTGGGCTTCCGCTCCTCGTAGCGGTGGATGACGAGCACGAGGCCGGTCCGCGTCGTGAGGCGCGGGATGAGTGCACAGACGCAGAGGCTGCCGTGCATGCGGCATCGAGCGCACCGCCGCTCGCCGTTCGCGCGCCGGCTCACGACGGCGCGCCCGGTCGAGGCTCACCCCTGGCGCGCATGGCTCCGGGTGCGAGACGGGCGGACGGACGGGCAAGCGGGGGCATGCGAGGGGGACGCCGACAGCGTACTCCCCTCGCGGCGTCGAGCGACCCCCTCCCGGCGACGTCCGCGTCAGCTCCCCTTCACCTCGATGCGCCGCGGCTTCAGGGCCTCGGACTTGGGGAGGCGGACCTTCAGCACGCCCGCGCTGAGCTCGGCCTCGATCTTCGTCGCGTCGATGCCGGCCGGGACGGCGAAGACGCGCTGGTAGTCGTACGTCCGCTGCTCGGTCTCGACCGGGGCGGCCTTCGCGACGGCGTCGCCCGCGGCCCTGTCCGCGCGCCGGGCGAAGAGCGTGAGCTGCCCCTTGTCGACGTGGACGTCGATGCCGTCGAGCGTGGCGCCCGGGACGTCGGCCCAGACGAGGATCTCGGTGGCGTTCTCGAAGACGTCGACGAGCGGCGTGACGGTCGGCGGGCGCTTCTGGACGCGCTCCACGGGGTTGGGGTTGCTGCCGGGACGGATGACGTTGATCTGGCTCATGACGGGGTCCTTTCGATGAAGTCGGTGGGGCCGCGCGGCTCAGGCCTGGGCGCGGACGGTGATCTGCCGCGGCTGCGCGTCGGCCGCCTTCGCGAGGGAGATGGTGAGGACGCCGTCCTTCAAGGTGGCCGTGGTCCTCTCCGCGTCGACCTTGTACGGGAGCGTCCAGCTCCGCGTGAAGCGGGCGGCGGGGCGCTCCTGGCGCTGCACCGAGTAGCCCTCGGGCGGCGTGGTCTTGCGCTCGCCGGACAGCGTCAGCGTCTCGGGCGTGAGCGTGATGTTGAAGTCCTTCTCGGCGACCCCCGGGACGTCGGCGCGAAGGATCAGGCTCTGCCCGGCGTCGAGCACGTTCACCTTCGGCCACGACGTCGACGCGTAGACGGCGACGTCCGGGGCGGCCTCCTCGTAGTCGTCCCAGACGCGATCCATGCGCCGGCGGAGCTCATCGAAGACGGAGAACGTGGGGTCGAAATCGGAGAATCGATTGAACATGACAGAACCTCCAGCGGGGAGACGGGGCCGGCCCCCGGACGCCACGCGAGGCCGCTCGCGCTCGCCCGGCCCGGACGCGGGACGGAGCGGTGCGCGGCGGCGCGCGAGACGCGGGGCCGTGAGGGTGCCTTCCAGGCCCGGTGGCGGTGGGCGCTGGAGACGCCCACGAATCTGCGCACGGGCGTCAGGGTGTCAAGGACTGCGCCAGGATCGTTCGCTCTCGAGGTGGTAGGCTCGCGGGCGAAGCACCATGCGCCGACTCGCCTCCCTCCTCGTCACCCTCGCCTTCGCCACCTTCTGGTGGATGACCTACGACAACGTCTGGTCCGACGTCGAGCCGACGAAGGCCCTCGCCGAGGTGCAGGCCTGCCGGGTCAAGGACTGCAAGCAGCGCCACGGCCTCACCAGGCTCACCCGCAACCCCGCCGGGCAGACGTTCGAGTACACGTGGGAGAGCGGCGTCGTCACCGTCGGGTGCCGGCGCGAGTCGTACGCCTTCGGCCCCATGCACTGCCAGGTACCATGACCGACAAGACCGCAAAGCTCGCCCTCGTCACAGGCGCCACGTCCGGCTTCGGCGAGGCCATCGCCCGACGCCTCATCCGGGACGGCTACCGGGTCATCGCCACGGGGCGCCGCGAGGAGCGGCTCCAGGCCCTCCACGCCGAGCTGGGCGCCGCGCTGCTCCCGTTTCGCCTCGACGTCACCGACGCCGCCGCCGTGGCCGCGCTCCCCGGGAGCCTCCCCGAGGGGTGGCGCGACGTCGATGTCCTCGTGAACAACGCCGGGCTCGCGCTGGGCCTCGACCCTGCGCCCCGCGCGGACCTCGCCCAGTGGGACACCATGGTGTCGACCAACGTGACGGGGCTCGTCCACGTCACGCGCGCCCTGCTGCCGGGGATGGTGGCGCGCGACCGCGGGCTCATCCTCAACCTGGGGAGCGCGGCCGGGACGTACCCCTACCCGGGCGGCCACGTCTACGGCGCGTCGAAGGCGTTCGTGAAGCAGTTCAGCCTGAACCTCCGGGCCGACCTCGTCGGGACCCACGTGCGGGTCACGAACCTCGAGCCGGGGCTGGTCGGGGGGACCGAGTTCAGCAAGGTGCGGTTCGGTGGGGACCAGGCGAAGGCCGACGCCGTGTACGCCGGGACCGTCCCGCTCACGGCGGAGGACGTCGCCGAGGCCGCCGCCTGGGTGGTCGCGCTCCCGGAGCACGTGAACATCAACCGCATCGAGATGATGCCGACCTGTCAGGCGTCGGGCCCGTTCGCGATCAAGCGCTCCGCGACGACCGGCTGACCCAGGGCGGGCGCGGTCGAAGGTCGCGCACCTTCAGGGCGGCGACCCGGGAGCACAAAAAGAAGAAAGCGGCGAAGCTCTCGCTCCGCCGCTCCCTCACCTTGTCACCCTTGCAGGTGAGCCGGGTTGCTCAGCCGGTGGCGGCCGCGGCCGCGTCCGAGCTGCCGCTGCTGGTGCCCGAGTCCGAGCCCGTGCTGGTGCCCGAGTCGCTGCCCGTGCTGGTGCCCGCGTCGCCCGTCGTCGTGCCGCCCTCGGCCGTCGTCGTGCCGCCGTCGCCCGTGGAGGTCGTGCCGCCGTCGCCGCCGCTGGAGCCGACATCGCCCGAGGGGACGCCGCTGTAGTCAGCCGACGTGATGATGACGTCGCCCGACGGGATGTCGCAGGAGCACGCCGTGAAGGCCGAGCCGTCGCAGAGGGCGTAGTAGTCGCCCGAGCAGGAGAGGCCGGCGCCGTCGCACGCGGTCGAGTCGACGATGATGTAACCGGTCGCGTCGGAACAGGTCCCGAACGAGGTCGTGACGTCGGCTGCCCCGGAGGGGAGCGCGAACGAGACGCTGGACGAGCAGGCGCCTGAGCCCACCGCGACCGCGAAGAGGAATGATGCTGCCGGAATGACAAGAAGAGATTTGGAGAGCTTCATGGGTGAGTTGTGTAGCGCGTAACGCCCGGTCAGGGCAACTGACGAAATGGCGGTAGAACGTGGAATTGTCCTGAACATGTTCACGTCCAGGTAAGCCACGGCCGAGCTCCAAGCACGCGTCGTCCTTCTGCTTTTGCCCCCTACGGTCGAGGCGGACAGACTGACAACCTCTGCCGCACGGGGCCCGTCCGTCGGCCGCCTCGGGGAGCCGACCTCGCGAGAACCGCCCCCTCGGGCGCCGGGGTGGCGTAGCCTTTCGGGGGAGGATCCCCATGGCGCGCCCCCCCTTCGTCGCCTCTGCCCGCTACGACGCCGCCCACCCGACGGCGCTCGCCGTCTACTGCTCGGATGGCCGGTTCACCGACGCGGTCGAGGAGCTCCTCCACAGCCTCGGACACCCGAGGCTCGACACGCTGACCCTCCCGGGGGGCCCCGGCCTCTTCAACGTCTGGACGGCCGGGATGACCGAGAGCACCGCCATCGCCTCGGCGGCCCGGTTCCTCATCGAGGCCCACCGGATCCAGCGCGTCATCGTCATCGCCCACGAGGCGTGCGGCTACTACCGGAGGCACCTCGCGGGGCGCGCGCCCGCCGAGGTCGAGCAGCGGCAGGGGGACGACCTCCGCCTCGCCGCGCGGACCCTCGAGTCGACCCGCTCGGGCCTGCGCGTCGACGCGTACTACGCGCGGGTGAGGGGGGCCGGGGTGAGCTTCCAGGTGGTCCCGCGATGAACATCTGGCGCGACGTGGCCGCGGTCGTGGGCCCCCGACGCGACCACGCGGCGATCCGGTTCGAGGGGGCGACGATCACCTACGGCGACCTCGCGCGCCGGGTCGAGCGGCAGGCAGCGTTCCTCGCGTCCCGGGGGATCGATGCAGGGCAGCGCGTCGGCCTCTTCCTCCCCAACACCCCGGAGTTCGTCGTCAGCTACTACGCGCTGATGCGGCTCGGGGCGGTCGCGGTCGCCATCAACGTGATGTGCAAGGCCGACGAGCTCCGCCACATCGTCCACGACGCCGGGGCGCGGGCCCTCATCACGGCGAGCGAGCTCCTGCCGAACGTCCCCCCGTCCGCGGAGGTCCCCGCGCTCCGAGACGTGTTCCTCGGGCTGGGCGAGGTCGGCCCGGAGGTGACGGCGCCGCCGGTCGTCGATCTCCCGCGCGACGCCCCGGCGGCCATCCTCTACACGTCGGGGACGACCGGCAAGCCGAAGGGGGCGGTCCTCTCGCACGCGAACGTCGTCTCGAACGCCCACTCCGCCCGGCGCGTGGCCGGCATGCGGCCGGACGACGTGGTGCTCTGCTTTCTGCCGCTGTTCCACTGCTTCGGGCAGAACTTCCTGCTGAACGCCACGCTCTTCGGGGGGGCGACCCTCGCGCTCGAGCGGCGCTTTTCCGTCGACCAGGTCCTCGGGTGCGTCGAACGCGAGAAGGTCTCGATGCTCTTCGCGGTGCCGACCGCCTACGTCGCCCTCCTCGGCGACCCCCGGACCCGCGGAGCGCTCGCCAGCGTGCGCTACGCCTTCTCGGCGGCGGCCATCCTCCCCGGTCACGTCGAGGGGGCCTGGCACGCGGCGACCGGGCTTCACGTCCACGAGGGGTACGGGCTGACCGAGACCTCCCCCTTCGCCTCCTACAACCACGCGTGGCGCTGGAAGGCGGGCTCGGTCGGGGCGCCGATCGACAACGTGGAGATGTGCGTGCAGGACCCGAAGGGGAGGCTCCTCGCGGACGGCGAGACGGGGGAGCTGTGCATCCGGGGGCCGAACGTGATGCTCGGCTACTGGGGGCGGCCGGAGGAGACGGCGGTCGCCATCCAGGACGGCTGGTTCCACTCGGGGGACATCGGCTACCGAGACGCCGACGGCGACTATTTCATCGTCGACCGCGTGAAGGACATGATCAACGCGGCCGGCTTCAAGGTCTGGCCCCGCGAGGTCGAGGAGGTCCTCTTCACGTGCCCGGGCGTGCACGAGGCGGCGGTGGTCGGCGTGCCGGACGACTACGCCGGGGAGGTCGTGAAGGCGTTCCTGGTCCCGAAGGCGGGGGCGAGCCTCGACGTGGCGGCGGTGCTGGCGCACTGCCACGCGCACCTCTCGACCTACAAGGTGCCCAAGCACGTGGTCATCGTCGCGTCGCTCCCGAAGGGGGCGACCGGCAAGATCCTCAAGCGCGAGCTCCGGACCCGATGACGGCGACAGGTCGCCCGGCGCCCCTCAGAGCGTGACGCGGTCCCCCGGCTTCGGGGCCCGGACCTCGGGGAAGCCGCGCTCCCTGAGCTTCTCCGAGAGGGCCTCCTGCGCAGGCGGCTCGCCGTGCACGAGGAGCACCTGGCGGAGGTCCCCCCCCTTCCGGACCGCCTCGGCGAAGTCGAGGAGCCCGGCCTGGTCGGCGTGCGCCGAGAAGCCGTCGAGCACGACCACGTCGGCCGCGCGCGGGTGCATCACCCCGAAGATGCGGACCTCGGGGCGGCGCTCGACCAGGCGGCGCCCGAGCGTGTGCTGCGCCTGGAAGCCGACGATGAGGATGGTGTTCTTCTCCCCTCCGACCGTGGCGCGGAGGTGGTGGAGGACCCGCCCCCCCTCGCACATCCCGCTCGCGGAGATGATCACGCAGGGCGCGTCGCTGGCGTCGATGGCCTTCGAGGCGGCCACGTCCGAGACGTACACGAGCCCCTCGAAGTCAAACGGCGACTCGCCGCTGTGGAGCAGCTCGAAGGCCTCGCGGTCGTAGCAGTCGGGGTGAAGCTTGAAGACGTCGGTCAGCTTCACCGTGAGGGGGGAGTCGACGTAGACGGGGATGGGGGGGATCCGCTGCTCCATCCGGAGCCGCTTCAGCTCGTAGATGACCTCCTGCGCCCGCTCGAGCGCGAACGAGGGGATGACCACCCGCCCCCCGCGCGCGCACGTCCGCCGGACGACCTCGGCCAGCCCCTCCGACGTCTCGGCGATCGGCGCGTGGAGGCGGTCGCCGTACGTGCTCTCGGAGAGGAGGACGTGGACCCCCTCGGGGACCTGCGGATCGCGCAGGATGGGGAGGTGCGGCCGCCCGAGGTCGCCGGTGAACCCGAGACGCGTGACCCGCCCGCCGTCCTCGATGTCGAGCACGACGATCGCGCTCCCGAGGACGTGCCCGGCGTCGAGGAGCGTCATGGTCACCCCCGGCGCGACAACCTGCCGCTTCTGGTACGGGACGGCGATCATCGAGCCGATCACGCCGACGACGTCCTCGGTCGTGTAGAGCGGCACGACCGGCTCGAGGTCGAGGTGGTCGCGCTCGATGAGCTTCTTGATGTGCCGCGCGTCGGCCGTCTGGATGGCGACGGCGTCCTCGAGCATCGGCACGCAGAGGTCGCGCGTCGCCGGCGTGGCGTAGATGGGGCCGCGGTAGCCGCGCCGATGGAGGATGGGGAGCGCGCCGGAGTGGTCGATGTGGGCGTGGGACAGCACGACGGCGTCGACGTCGCCGACGTCGATGGGGAGCGAGCGGTTCAGCTCGATCGACTCGCTCCGGTGCCCCTGGAAGAGGCCGCAGTCGAGCAGCACGGTCGCGCGCGACGTGCGGAGCAGGTGCTTCGAGCCGGTGACCGTCCGGGCCGCGCCGATGAACTCGAGCTCGATCATTCCACCCTCCTCTTCGCAAGCAGGATGCCGGGAGGGGTACCCGGTGCGATCGAGCCGCAGTGCGTCGGGGCGAGCAGCGCCCGGGCGCGGCATGGCGCCGGGACTGCGGCCGGACGCAGCGCTTGCGCCGCCGGGGCGGGCTGCGCCGGGCGCGCCAGATGATATAAGCCCAGCCGATGCGCCCCGCGGGTCCCCTCCTCTCCCGATCGCTCTCGCTCGCGACGACTGCTCTGGTGGTCGGCTGCTCGGGCCCCACGTTCTCCGTGAGCGCCGGGGGGCGCGACGCAGCGACCGACCAGGCCGCGGGCGGGCCGGACGGGGCCTCGACCGACGCGAAGGGGCACAAGGACGCCGGCAGGGACGTGGGGGTCGGCGACGCCTCGCCCCCGCGCGACGCGACTCAGGGGGACGCCAGCTCCAGGGACGCCACGACGGGCGACGCCGCTCGCTCCGACGCGTCCCCCGGGTGCGGGCCGCTCACCCCTTCGAGCATCTACGTCTCCGTCGGCGGCCCGACGAACGGCAACGGGTCGATGGGCTGCCCCTTCCGGACGATCCACCAGGGGGTGGCGGCGGCGGCGAGCGCGGTCGGCGCCGGCACGACGAGCGTCAGCCAGGTGGAGGTCAGCGGCGGCAGCTACGCCGAGGTCGACCTCGTCATTCCGAGCGGCGTCGTGGTCCAGGGGACGGCCGGCGCCGCGACGACCTTCCTGCAGGGGACCAGCTCCGCCAACTGCCCGGGCTCGGTCTCCCCCTGCGCCGTGGTGGTCGACCGGGGCGCGACGCTCGACGGGTTCACCGTCGGCGTCTCCCCTTCCCCGAGCCGCGACGGCTCGGTCACCGGCGACGGCGTCGTCGGGGCCCCGTCGGCGACCGACACGCTGGCCCCCCCCCTCGTGAAGAACGTGGTCGTGGCCGGGCTGACCGGCGGTTACGGCATCGTGGCGCTCGGGTCGATGGCCGTCGGCCCCAACGTCAGCTCGAGCGGCAACTCCACCGGCGCCTCCAGGGGGGCCGGCCTCTGGGTGAGCAGCAACGGTACGGTCACCGTCGTCGGGACGGCAACGCAGCCGAACCACTTCGACAACAACACCGGAAACGGCGTCGTCGCGACGGGCTCGGCCGGCGTGACGTTCTCCTACGGCACCACCAGCGGCAACCACCTGAACGGCCTCGACATGACGGCGGGAGGGACGCTCAACTACACGTCGGGGACCGCGAACAACAACGGGGTCAACGGAGTCCGCCTCGGCGGGACAGCGACCGGGACGCACAAGATCACGTCGCTCACCGCGACCGGGAACCAGGCGAGCGGCGTCGCCGTGTACGACACGGACGGCGTCCAGCAGCGCCTCACGCTGCGCAACAGCACGCTCCTCGGCAACAAGGCCGCGGGCCTCTACTACGACTACGGCCTCAGCGTCGGGTCGGGCACCGCCAGCCCGCTCGACATCGGGGAGGCGACCACGGCCGGCGGCGACGTGTTCGGGCGGGGGTCAGGTGACGGGGGCGTCGCCAACAACGCCGTCGGCGTCTACCTCTGCCACGCCCCCCCGTTGCAGCTCGCCTACGGCGACACGTTCTCGATCTGCCAGCCGAGGTTCCTCTCCAGCCTCCTCGTCCTCGGCGACGGCGGCGTGACGAGCTGCCCGAGCCTGCCCCCCACCTACTTCGACGTCGTCGCCGCCACCGCCACCACCCCCGGCAGCGACCCGCTCAACGCCTCCTCCGGCTGCTCCGACTAGCCCCCGCCTCCACGCGAGCCCGACGCCGCGGCGCGTCCCTCTCCCCTATCTGGCGTCAAGCGAGCGGAGCGCGGCGCCGCACAGCGGCCGGCTGAGGGCCGAGCCCGGCAACCGCCCCGGCCACCCGTCGCGGCGCGAGCCCCTCCGGCTGGGGGGCTTGGGGGGAGCGGCCCCGCTCCCCCCATCGGGAGCGTTCGGCACCGCCGAACGCGGCGTGGTGGGCGCAGCAGGATTTGAAAACGCGGCGGAAAACCCAGAAAACCGCCAGAAGGACACGGGTTCGGGGTCAGAGATGGTCGTGGAAACGCCCATTGGCGACCGTTCGCATGGGCCGTTGGCTGACCTTGCTCGGGCGTTGAAACTTGCGGCTGAGGCCGGTGAGTGGGGCCTGGTAGCAGACCTGGCTCGAAAACTCGACGCGATGCGGCACCAGGCATGACTCGTCAGGCCGAAGGTTTCGCACTCCGTTCCCAAGGAAGGTGAAGGTCCCTACT
>Ga0316217_10003802_pt1 | contig 16824 bp, 12 predicted proteins | sample 1anoAmetaG_FD_203633 | JGI IMG/M metagenome (GOLD analysis project Ga0316217, IMG submission 203633) | Freshwater microbial communities from Trout Bog Lake, Wisconsin, USA - 1anoA | ecosystem: Environmental > Aquatic > Freshwater > Lake > Hypolimnion/Profundal zone | place: USA: Wisconsin...
CGCAGCTGGTAGAGCTGGGAGAGGCCGAAGGTGTCGGCCCGGTGCACGATCAGGGTGTTGGCGTTGGGCACGTCCAGGCCGTTCTCGACGATGGTGGTGGCCACCAGCACATCGATCCGGCCTTCCATGAAGGCCAGCATCACCGCTTCCAGGGCCTCGTCGGTGAGCTGGGCGTGGCCCACCCCCACCCGCGCGTCCGGCACCAGGGTGCGGATCCGCTCGGCCACGGAGACGATGGACTCCACCCGGTTGTGCACCACGTAGACCTGGCCGCCCCGGCGCAGCTCGAACTGGATGGCGGTGGCGATCAGCTCGTCGCTCCATGGCGCCACCACGGTCTCGATGGCCAGGCGGTTCTTGGGCGGGGTCTCGATCAGGCTGATCTCGCGCAGCCCGGTGAGGCTCATGTGCAGGGTGCGCGGGATCGGGGTGGCGCTCATGGCCAGCACGTCGACGTTGGCCCTGAGCTTCTTCAGCCGCTCCTTGTGGCTGACGCCGAACCTTTGCTCCTCGTCGATCACCACCAGGCCGAGGTTGTCGAACTTCACCCGGGCCCCGAGCATCTGGTGGGTGCCGATGACGATCTCCACCCGGCCCGAGGCCACGTCCTGGAGGATGGCCTTGGCGTCCTGGGGGTCGACGAACCGGTTCAGCATCTCGATCCGCAGCGGGAAGCCGCTGAAGCGCTCCTTGAAGGTGCGGAAGTGCTGGAAGCAGAGGATGGTGGTGGGGCACAGGACGGCCACCTGGAAGCCGTCAAGGGCCACCTTGGCCGCGGCCCGCATGGCCACTTCGGTCTTGCCGAAGCCCACGTCGCCGCAGAGCAGGCGGTCCATGGGCCGTTCGCTCTCCAGGTCGGCCTTGATCGCTTCGGTCGCCTCGAGCTGGTCCTGGGTGGGCTCAAAGGGGAAGGTGGCCTCGAACTCGGCCATCTCCGGGCCGTCCGGGCTGTAGGCGTGGCCCTTCTCCAGCTTGCGCTGGGCGTAGAGCTTGAGCAGCTCCTCGGCCATGTCGCGGATGGCCTTCTTGGCCCGGCGCTTGACCTTGGCCCACGAGGCCCCGCCCAGCTTGTCCAGGGGCACCACGCTGCCGTCCGGGGACACGTAGCGCTGGATCAGGTCGGCCCGCTCCAGGCTGACGTTGAGCATGCCGCCGTCGGCGTAGCGGAGCTGGATCACCTCCTGCTCCTCGCCGCCGGCCATCAGGGCGCCGAAGCCGACGAACTCGCCGATGCCGTGGTCCAGGTGCACCACCCGGTCGCCGGCCTTGAGGTCGCGCAGATCGGACAGGAACGCGTTGCTGCGGCTGCGCTTGGGCGGGGCGGCCATGGCCTTGCGGCCGAACACCTCGCGCTCGGTGAGCACCAGCAGCTTGGGCTCCTTCAGGCAGAGCCCGGCGGACAGCGGCAGGTGGGTGCTGCGGCAGCCGGCCTGGGTGCCGTAGGCCACCGGCAGCTCGTACTCCTGGAGGATCTCCGCCAGCCGGTCGCGCATGCCCTGGGTGGATCCGGCCAGGAATACCCGGTGGCCGGTGAGGGCCAGGTCCTTGAGATGCTCCGCCAGTTCGCCCAGGCGGCCCTGGAATTCCCTCACCGGCTGGGCCTGGAGCGGGAGGGTGGCCTCGGCCTGCCACTCGGTGAGGACCAGGGTGGTCCGGCTGGGATCCAGGGCCAGGAACCGGTCCTCGAACTGCGGGCAGACCACCCCGCCGCGGCGCAGGGCCGCCAGGTTCTCCTCGATCCGGGCCCGCTCCCGGTCCTGGATGGCCTCGGCCCACTGGGGCTCCATCCGGACCCGCAGGCAGGGCGGCACCCAGTGGGCCAGCTGGCCCCGGGGCTGGTCCAGCAGCGGGTAGAACAGCTCCTCGCCGGGGAAGTGGCCGTGGGTGGCCAGCCGGGAGCGGCGGAACGCCAGATCGTCCTCGGGCTCCGGCGTGCGCGCCGCGCAGGCTTCCACCGCCCGGAGCAGCGGGGTCCCGTCGCCCCGGCTGCCTTCGAACCGCGGGTAGAGGGTGATGCCGGCCAGCAGCTCCCCGGTGCGGCGCTGGCTGTCGGGGTCGAAGGGGCTGAGCTTCTCCAGTTCGTCGCCGAAGAATTCCAGGCGCAGGGGGCTTTCCAGGTGGTCCGGCCAGAGGTCCACCACCAGCCCCCGGGCGCTGAACTCGCCCTGGCTGGCGGCCAGGTCGGTGCGCCGGTAGCCCAGCGCCACCAGGGTCTCCAGCAGCAGTTCCCGGGGCACTTCCGAACCCTGGCGCAGCTCCAGCTTCTGCTTTTCGAACCAGGTGGGGTGGGGCAGCCGCTCCTGGGCGGCCAGCGGCCCGGTCACCAGCACCTGCACCCGGTGCTCCAGCAGCCCGATGAGGGTGGCCAGGCGGTCCTTGAGCACCACCCCCGGCGGGCTGGACTCGCCGCCGGCGAACGGGGCGAAGCCCGGGAAGTGGGCGACCCGGGCGTCCGGCAGGAGCACGGCCAGGTCGTGGGCCAGGGTCTGGGCGTCCTGCTCGGTGGGGGCGTCCACCCAGAGCGGCCGCTGGCGGCCGCCTTCGACGGTCCACCGGGCCAGGATGAGGGCCAGGGCGGTGGGCGAGGTCCAGCGCAGCCGGGCCCCCTCCGCCGCCATGGCCTGGGAGGGGGCGTCCAGCAGGCGGAGCAGGTCGTTCAGGTCAGCGCGGTCTTGGGTACTCATATTTTTCCAGTTTAGCGGCCGTCGCGGAATTACCATCGCCATCCGTGCCCTTCCGATACGGCCCCCCGGGCAACGCATGCGTTGCCCGGGATCTAGGGAGCTTATGCCGGAACCCGTAACTTTCGGACAACGTCATTTCCCGACACAGGCTTAAGCCGAATGGGCAGCAGGCTTGCGTCGCCAGCATAACGGCAGCTTGGTATCCGGGCCGTCTGGCCTGACAATGGAAGGTTCCAGGATGTCCGAATGCCACTTGATCAAGAAATCCAGACCCTCCGTTCGCTGCTCGACTCAGGGGAACGGGAGGGCTGCGCCCGGGCCCTGACCGGTCTGCGCGACCGCTACCGGCAGGCGCCGGCCGGGTTCGACCCGGCTTCCATCCAGGCCCTGCGGGACATCGCCGAGGCGCTCAAGGCGGCCCCGGACCTGCAGGCCCGGCTGAAGTCGGTGTTCGGCTTCGACACCTTCCGCCCGGGCCAGGAGGCGGTGATCCAGGCCGTCATGGCCGGCCGGGACTGCCTGGCGGTGATGCCCACCGGGGCCGGCAAGTCGCTCACCTACCAGCTGCCGGCGCGGCTGCTGGGCGGGACCACCCTGGTCATCTCGCCGCTGATCGCGCTCATGAAGGACCAGGTGGACGGCCTGCAGGAGGCGGGGCTGCGGGCCACGTTCCTGAACTCGTCGCTGGAGCCGGGCGAGCGCATGGAGCGGATCCGCTCGCTGCACCGGGGCGAATACGAACTGGTCTACGCCGCGCCCGAAGGCATCGAGCAGAGCGTCGGGCCGCTCCTGGACCGGCTCGACCTGCGGCTCATCGCGGTCGACGAGGCGCACTGCATCAGCCAGTGGGGGCACGACTTCCGTCCCGCCTACCGGAACCTGGCCGGGCTGAAGGCGCGGTTCGGCGGCCTGCCGGTGCTGGCCCTCACCGCCACCGCCACCCGGGAGGTGCGCCGGGACATCCTGGGCCAGCTGGGCATGGAGGCGCCGTTCGAGTTCCTGGGCTCCTTCTTCCGGCCCAACCTGAAGCTGCACGCGGTGAAGAAGGGCGGCGACGGCCCGGCGGTGCGCGAGGCCATCCTGCGCCTGGTGCAGGCCCGGTCCGGCCAGAGCGGGATCGTCTACTGCCTGTCCCGGAAATCGGCGGAATCCACCGCCGAGTATCTCTGCTCCCAGGGCGTGCGGGCCCGGGCCTACCACGCCGGGCTGAATCCCCCGGACCGGGAGGCGGCCCAGGAGGCCTTCCGCCGGGACGACGCCGACGTCATCTGCGCCACCATCGCCTTCGGCATGGGCATCGACAAGAGCAACATCCGCTACGTCATCCACCGGGACATGCCCAAGAGCATCGAAGGCTACTACCAGGAGATCGGCCGGGCCGGGCGCGACGGCGCCGACGCCGACTGCGTGCTGTTCTATTCCTGGGCCGACGTGATGAGCCTGGAGCGGTTCCTGGACGGCTCCGAGCCGGCGGCGGCGGCCCTGCAGCGCAAGCAGATCCGGGCCATGTTCGATTTCGCCGAAGTCGGCGGCTGCCGGCACCGGGCGCTGGTGGGGCACTTCGAGGAGCACATCGAGGCCTGCCGGGACGCCTGCGACGTCTGCGGCGGCCGGGACGTGCTGGCCGAGGCGCCCAGGGCCATGCGGGGCGTGAAGCTGAAGAAGGGGGCGAAGCCGCCCGAACTTCTGCCCGCCCGCATCCCGCTCGACGACGAGGAGGCGCTCTACCTGGAACTCAAGGCCCTGCGCAAGCGGCTGGCGGACGAGCGCAACCTGCCCGCCTACCTCGTCTTCAGCGACGCCACCCTGCAGCACATGGCCCGCTTCCGGCCCACCACCGCCCAGCACCTGCTGGGCATCAGCGGAGTGGGGCCGAAGAAACTGGAGAGCTACGGCGCCCTGTTCCTGGACCTGCTCAGGGACTTCACGGGCTGAGCCCGGCACAAAACCGGGGCGGGGAACCCCCCCGCTCGCATACAATCAGTGGGGAGAAGCTCGATGGATATGCGAAAGACGGGGACCTTGCTGGCGGCGGTAGTGTCCGGGCTGTGCCTGGCGGCGGCGCTGGGATGCACCAGCAAGACCCGCTACTACGTGCCGGAGGTGAGGAGTTTCCAGCCGGCCCAGGCCACAGTGGGCTCCACCGTGGTCATCTCCGGAGGCGATTTCAGCGATGTCTGGTCGGTCAGCTTCGGCGGGGAACCCGCCCAGTACTATAAGGTGAACGGCAACAGCCAGATCATCGCGACCGTCCCGGACAACGCAGTGACCGGCAGCATCGTGGTGGAGAATCCGGCGGGGGAGGGCAGTTCTACTTTCTTCGGTAATCCCGCCTTCTTCGTCACGCCGGTCATCACCGGCATCGACCCGGAATCCGGGCCGGTGGGCACCGTCGTCAAGGTCACCGGTTCCGGTTTCGTGACGGCCAGTGGGGTGGCAATTGGCACCGATGAGACGGGATCCTCCTCCGTCACTGTCAACGACCCGAACAACGCCACGGTGATGGTGGGTGACCACGCGACGACCGGATCGGTGGTTCTGACCGTCCCTGGACCAGACTCGGGCCCCATGACCGCCACGGGTCCGGTCTTCACAGTTACCGGGTCACCCACCTCGTAAGGGTTCCGTTTTTTCAGGCTGGTTTCCTGTTGCCCGGATTTGGAACAAATTTGAATACGGCCATCAGTTTCAACACGGTATCGAAACGAACCTTCGAACCAGCTGAGAGGCTTCTATAGAGGCTTTCACGGGCCAGCCCGGATTCCCTCGATACCTGGGCCATGCCTTTGGCCCTGGCGACATTTCCAAGCGCGGTCACGAAGATATCGGGATCATTCAGTTCAAACATTTCTTCCCATGCAACTTCGAGATATTCATTTACGAGCTTTTGGCTACCGGTGGCCAAAAATTCAGCGGTGTCATATATTTTGGTTTTCTTGGTTATCGTATTCATGGCTTATCTCATTGCTAGAAATCTAATTATTGCTGCCGTCAACCGAATTTGTCTCTTTTCTTCCTAGGTTTCAAATGCGCTTCAGCCAGGATTTTGGCTTCTCTGATATCTGTGGATTGGCTGGATTTGTCGCCACCTCCCAGGAACAGGTAGAGTGTATTTCCTGTCTTCATGAAATAAACCCGATACCCCGCACCATAAGTGATCCGCATTTCGGAAAGACCTTGGCCGACCGGACTGCAATCTCCGAAATTCCCGTTGCACGCCCGATCCAACCGGGTCAGAACCTTCGCCTGGGCTCTCAAGTCTTTCTTGCCTAAGGACCTTAACCATTGCTCAAATTCCTCGGTCATTTGCAGCGTATTCATATGCGAACTGCTTTAAATAATATGAATGACAAAATAATTACACATTGTAACCGACCAATTACAGTATGTGGCGAATCCAAGAGTTGTCAAGGGCTGGACCAGTCTGTCCCAGTCCAGACGGTCTCCGGCCCAAGCCCCCATCACCGGTCCGCAACCCGGGCGGCCGGTGAAAGGTTGCCTGGCCCTATGGCACCGGGTGGCCGTTCCGTGCTATTCCTGAAGGGCTGAGGAGTGCGTCGATGCTGGTCTACATCTCTGTCTATGTGCTGGCGGCGGTCCTGATCTTCCAGGGGGTGAACCTCCTGGGCGAGCAGACCTCCCCCACCAAGGTGGTGCCCCCCGAGGTGAGGCCGGCCTCCGTCCCCGCCTCCCGCTGGGGCGGCTACCTGGTGGCCTATGGGACCCTGCTGGCCCTGATCGGGCTGGGCAGCCACGCCTATGCCTGGCTCACCGGCGCCCTGGTGCCCCTGCGCAACCTGGGCTTCGCCTCCATGGCGGTCTACGGCCTATGGCTGGTGTTCGGCCGGAAGGTCGATTACACCCCGGCCCCGCCCAGCACGGAAGCGCACGGCCACGGGCACTGACCTTCAGGCCTGGAAATCCAGGTTTTCCGTGATCCGGGTGCCGTCCCGGGCGAAGTCCTCCAGGAACCGGCTGATGCGCGGTTCGGCGGCGCGCAGGCTGTCCAGCCCCAGGGTCAGGTTCAGCAGGTCGATGTACCAGGGGGCCTTGACCTTGCTGCGCACGTAGGCGAGGGCGATGGCCCGGGCGATGGGCAGGGTGGTGGCCTTGGAGTCGTCGTGGACATCCTTGTCCTGGGCCTTGAGCAGCTTGCCGTACTCCTCCTCCAGCAGCCGTTCGAACAGGGCGGGGGTGAAGCGGTCGCCCTGGCGGACCCCGACCGCGGGGTCGTCGGCGCTGAGCACGGCGCCCTTGTGCAGCCACTCCCACAGGATGGACAGGCGGATCTCGCCGGTGGCCATGTCCTCCATCAGGTAGAGCACGTCGCCGTCGCCGAAGAAGTCGGCCGGCTTGAGGGCGGCGGCCTGGAAGCCCTGGAGGAAGGCGTTGCCGTACTGCAGGGCCACCGAAAGCAGGTTACGGGCGCCGCGGATGGTGCGCGGCGCGGGCTCCAGCCGGGTCAGGCCGGCGGCTTCCTCCAGGCCGTAGCCCAGGGGCGGGAAGGCCCGGCCCAGCTGGTTCGGTTCGCCCGCCTTCTCCCATACCGGACGCACGATGTGGACCATCTTCCAGTGGGCCACCCACTTGCCGGAAGCCCCCTCGCGCTGCTCGCGCTCGGCGCTGGCCACCGCCCAGGCCATGCTCGCGGCCACGCCCGCCTCGGTGCCCACCGGGATGTTGGGCTCCATCCCGCCCTGCCATAACGCGTGGCGGCCCTGCCGGTCCGGGGTGTTGACGGCGCGCCGGACCCGGTCCTCGTAGGCGCGCATGTAGCTGTAGACCATGGTGATGGCTTCGATGTTGGGATTCACGAAGGCGGGATCCCAGGCCATGGCGTCGGAGACGCTGTTGATGTAGTCCCAGCGGCCGGTGTTGAAGCCCACCAGGTGCGGCGCCAGGGCGGCGCGGATCTCCATGAGCTGGAAGCTCGCCTCCAGCTGCTCCACCAGCACGTAGACCTTCACCGTTCCCGCCGGCAGGCCCAGGTGGCCTTCCAGGGCGACGATCATGGCGTTCCAGAGGGCGGCCTCTCCGGCGGTCTGGATCTTGGGCAGGTAGAGCACCAGGCTCCGCCCCGCGGCCCGGAGCGCGGCCTGGTTGTTCACCACATACAGCACCAGGTCGGTGATGGCGGCCGAGAACCCCCCGCTCCGCTCCCGGATGTGCCGGTCGTCCAGGTGCAGGCCCCGGGCCCGGTACATCACGGTGGTGAAGTCCAGCTGGGCGCGCCAGTCGGCGATGATCGGGCGGCCCAGGAAGCCCTGGGCCCAGCGGTTCATTTCCGCCGAGACCTCCTCGGCCACCTCCAGGAAGCGGGCATCCCGGGCCAGGGCCAGCTTGAGGTTGCGGTGGTTGTCCAGGGACATGGTGTCCACCTGGCCGAGGGCGTCCTCGCCGTCGAACATCCAGCCGTCCGCGCCGGACAGCAGCGCGTAGGCCACGTTGCGCAGCCCGGCGCGCAGGCCGGACCGGGGCCGGGCGCCGGGTCCGGTGCCCTGGATCCACTGGCGGGCGAGGTCCGGCGGGATCACCGCGCCGTCGAAGTTGCCCGCGCGGGCGTCGGCGACGGTGATGGCCGTTCCGGGGACGATCTCCTTCGGGTCCAGGAACCGGATGGGCTCGCCGGCGCGGAAACGGGCCTGGCGGCGGGCCAGCCGCGCCGCCATCAGCGCCTGGCGCTCGCGGTTGAAGGGCGCCAGGGCGTCCAGCGCCTGGATCACTTCCGGGGAGAACAGATCGGGGTAGGCCTCGAGGACGTTGGCGCGCCACTGCAGGGAATCGGGCATGGTTGGTCCTTGGCTTGGAAAAAGAAGTATAAACGTCTTCAATCAAAAAATATTTTAATATCAGCGGCCGGCGTCGGAAGGATCTGCTTGCGGGCGCCACAGTTCGGCCGCCCGGAGCGCCGCCACCCCGGCCAGGATCATGAGTCCCCCGGCCACCTGGGCGCCGCCCAGGCGCTCGCCCAGGAGAACGTAGGCGAACAGGGTGGTGAAGGCCGGCTCCAGGCTCACCACCAGGTTGGCGATGCTGGACGGCAGGCGCACCAGGCTGACCAGGTAGAGCCCGAACCCCGCGACCGTCGGCCCGGCGGCCAGGAGGAAGAGGATCCCCCAGCCCCGGAACGAAGCGCCGAGCCAGAGGAAATCGGCTGGGCGGGCGGCCGAGCCGGGCAGCCAGCCCCCCGGAGGCAGGTTGAAGAGCAGCAGGAACCCCGAGGCGAAGGCGAAAATGTAGAGCAGGGTGGTCCACGGGTCCAGGCCGCGGTTGGAGGCGGAGCGGCCCATGAGGCTGTAGCCCGCGTAGGCCAGGCCGGACAGGCCGCCGGTCAGGATGCCGGCGAGGTTCACCCGCCAGGCCGCCGCGTGCAGGGCGCCGGAGACCAGGGCGCAGCCGCCCAGGCTCAGGGCGGTGGCCAGCAGCTTGGCCGGGCCCAGGGGCTCCTTCAGCAGCCAGCGCCCCAGGAAGACCGCGAAGGCGCAGGAGCAGTAGACCATCACCGTGGCGACCGCCGCGCCGTTGATGGTGACCGAAAGGGTCCAGAGGACGTTGAACAGCGCGAGCACGAAGCCGTAGGCGGCCAGGTACGGGAGCAGCGCGCGGGGCGCCCGCAGCCGGTCCCGGTGGAAGATCCCCAGCAGCGGCACCAGGGTGGCGACCACGAAGACGTCGCGCCAGAAGGCCATGACCAGCGCCGGGAGCTGGTAGGTGAGGCTGAGGTAGCGGATCAGCACCCCGGTGGTGGCCAGGATCGCCGCGGCGCACAGCCCGATGGCGTATCCGCCGGATCTGGACCTGGCGCTGGTGCTGGCCGGCAGTGGCGGCATGGGGCGGTTCCTCGGCTCGGGGGTTCGCCTACAAGGTACCCCAATCCGGGGTCCGGCCGGCGTTCTCTGGTACCCTTGGGAGATGGGTCTGGAACTGCTCGCTCCCGCCAAGAACGCGGACCAGGGAATCCTTGCGCTGAGGTGCGGGGCGGACGCGGTCTACATGGGAGCCGCCCGGTTCGGGGCGCGCCAGGCGGCCGGGTGCGGCCTGGAGGACTTCGAGCGGCTGACCCGGGAGGCCCGGCTCTGGGGGGCCAAGGTGTTCGCCACCCTCAACACCGTCCTCTTCGACCCGGAACTGGAGGATGCCCGGCGGCTGGCCTGGGACCTGCATGGGGCCGGGGTCGACGCGCTGATCATCCAGGACATGGCCTACCTGGAACTGGACCTGCCCCCGCTGCCCCTGCACGCCAGCACCCAGGCCGCCTGCGACGGCCCGGACAAGGTGGCGTTCCTGGAGAGCGCCGGGTTCACCCGGGCCATCCTCGCCCGGGAACTGAGCATCCGGGAGATCCGGGCCATCCGCGAGGTCTCCGCCATCGAGCTGGAGGGCTTCGTCTACGGCGCGCTCTGCGTGGGCGAGAGCGGCCGCTGCTATCTGAGCGGGGCGATCTGCGGGCGCAGCGGCAACCGCGGCGAGTGCGCCCAGCCCTGCCGCGCCCCCTGGAACCTGGTGGACGTCTCCGGACGGGTGCTTCTGCGCGACAAGCACCTGCTGAGCATCCGCGACCTGGATCTGTCCGGCTCGCTGGAGGAGCTGGCGGACGCCGGGCTCACCAGCTTCAAGATCGAAGGGCGGCTCAAGGACGCCGACTACGTGAAGAACGTGGTGAGCCACCTGCGCCGCAACCTCGACGACCTCCTGGACCGGCGCCCGGAGCTTGGCCGGGCCTCGCTCGGCCGGGTCAGCCGCGGTTTCGCCCCGGATCCCGCCAAGACCTTCCAGCGCGGCCTTTCCACCTACCGAGCGCACGGGGACCGGCAGTCCATGGGCACCCCGGAGGCGGGCAGGCACCTCGGCGAGTTCGTCGGCACCGTGCGCTCCATCCAGGCCGACCGGCTGGTGCTGGACCGGGCGGCGGAGCTGCACCCCGGCGACGGCCTCGCCTACGTGGACGGCGCCGAGGCCGCGGGGACGGTGGTCAACGCCGTGGAGGACCGCCAGATCTTCGTCCAGGACCCGTCCCGGATCCGTCCCGGCACCCGCATCCACCGCAACCTGGACCTGCAGTGGCTCAAGGCGCTGCGCGGCGCCAAGGTGGAACGCCGGATCCCGGTGGAAGCCCGCCTGGACTTCCCCGCCGGGGAGGTCAGGCTGCGCCTGGAGGACGGCACCGGCCTGGCCGCGGAGGCGCGCGTTCCGGGCGACTTCGCCCCCGCCAGGGACCCCGCGGCCGCCGCCAGGGCCGTCCGGGAGGCCCTGGAACGCCTGGGCGACACCCCGTTCGCGCTGGCCGGACTGGAACTGGCCGAACCCCGGTTCGTGCCGGTGAGCCGGCTCAACGCCCTGCGCAGGGAGGCCGCGGCGGAACTGGAAGCCCGGCGCCGCGCCCTCCGGCCGGCCCAGGCGCCCCGGCCGGCCGTCCCGTTGCGGCCCCTGCCCGCGGCGGAACTGGACTTCACCTGGAACGTCGCCAACCGGGCCGCCCGCGCCTTCTACCAGCGGGCCGGCGGAAAGGTCCTGGAGCCGGCGGCGGAGCTGCAGGCCAGCCTCAGGGACCGGGTGGTGATGATCACCCGCCACTGCCTGCGCTACGAACTGGGCTGGTGCCCGCAGCATCCCAATCCCGAGCCGTGGCAGGCCCCGGCCGAGCCCGGAGGCCCGCTCTTCCTGGAGAACGGCCCCACCCGCCTGGAGTGCCGCTTCGACTGCGCCCGGTGCCGGATGGAGCTGGTCCTGCGCGATCGCGCCTGACATGCCGGGACTGCTTCGGACCTTCGATGTCGCCGTGATCGGCGCGGGACCGGCCGGGCTGCTGGCGGCGGGCCGGGCGGCGATGCTGGGCGCCAGCGTGCTGCTCCTGGAGAAGATGGAGAAACCGGCCCGCAAGCTGCGGATCACCGGGAAAGGCCGGTGCAACATCACCAACATGCGGCCCCTGGAAGAGCAGCTCAAGGAGATCCACCCGGAGCCGCGGTTCCTGCGCCAGGCCTTCGGCCGCTTCTTCAACCGCGAGCTGATCGCGCTGCTGGCGGAGTGCGGGGTCGAGACCAAGGCCGAACGGGGCGACCGGGTGTTTCCGGCCAGCGACCGGGCCTGGGACGTGGCCGAGGCCCTGGTGGCCTGGGCCCGGAGCCTGGGCGTGGAGATCGTCAGCCGCGCCCGGGTCGACAGCCTGGTCATCGAGAACGGGGTCTTCGCGGGCATCCTGGTCACCCGTCCGGCCTCCGGGGCCGGCCAGCGGATCACGGCCAGGTGCGGCATCGTCGCCACCGGGGGCCTCTCCTACCCGGCCACCGGCTCCACCGGAGACGGCCTGCGCTTCGCCGAGGCCGCCGGACACCGGATCGAACCGCTCCGCCCCTCCCTGGTCGCCGTCCACACCGCCCCCGCCTTCGCCGCCGCACAGGGACTGGACCTCAGGAACGTGCAGCTGACGCTCTGGGTCGACGGCCGCAAGCTCGCCAGCGAATTCGGCGAAGCCGGGTTCACCGACAAGGGGCTCGACGGGCCGATCGTGCTCAAGCTGAGCCGCAGGATCGTGGATTGCAAGGCCGCGGGCCGGAAGGTCGAACTGGCCCTGGACCTGAAACCGGCGCTGGAGGTCCAGACCCTGGAGGCGCGGCTGGTCCGCATCTGCGCCGAACGAACCGGCGGTTCCTGCCGGGACCTCCTGAGGTCGCTGCTGCCGGCCCAGCTCGTCGACCTGTTCGCCGCCCGGCTCGGCCTGGATCCCGCCGGCCCCGCCGCGCGGCTGGGTGGGCCCGGACGGAAGAAGCTGATCGGGCTGCTCAAGGAGCTGCGCTTCGAAGTGACCGGCCATGGCGGCTGGGAGGAGGCGATCGTCACCGCCGGCGGGGTGTCGCTCAAGGACCTCGATCCCAGGACCATGGCCTCCCGGAAGGTCGGGAACCTCTATTTCGCAGGAGAGATCGTCGATCTGGACGGCAATACCGGCGGCTACAACCTCCAGATCGCCTGCTCCACCGGATGGCTGGCGGGAGAATCGGCCGCCCGGAAGGCGGCCGGGAGCGGAAGCCCCATCGATTGCCGGGATTAGCGGGAAATCACTCTAGGGGTTGACTCAATCAATCGATTGATTAAAACTGGAGTTTCTTAATCACTCGATTGATTAAGATCCTCGAGGCCGGCCATGACCCAAACCGAACCGGAAACCAGTTCCCGCCTCCGCCTGATCGAAGCCGCCATCCTCTGTTTCGCCGAAAAGGGCTACGACGCCGCCGGCATCCGCGAGATCGCCCTGCGGGCCAAGGCCAATTCCGCCCTGGTGCAGTACCACTTCGGCGGCAAGACCGGTCTGTACGCCGCGGCCCTGAGCCACATCTTCCTGAGCCGGCCGGTGAAGGTGCCCATGCCGCCGGACAGCGCCGATCTGCCGGGGGCCAGGGCCGAGGCGATCCGGATCCTGGGCGACATGATCGCGGCCATGCTGGACGAGTTCATGGCCGCCAGCGACGGCGGGGACCTGGACCGGGCCAGCCTGCAGCTGGTCACCCGGGAGCTGCAGTCGCCCCGGGCCGACGTTTCGGAGATGATCCTGGAGCACATGCGGCCCTACACCGACATCATGCAGGGCTGCCTGAAGATCCTCCGCCCGGACCTGGACTGGCTGGCGGCCCTGGACTACAGCGACAGCATCTTCGCCCAGGTGACCCACTACATCGACCACCTCCCGCTGATGCGGATCGTGCGCGGCCAGCCGGACTTCCCCAGGGACCTCCAGGCCGCGGCCCGGCACATCACCGCTTTCAGCCTTCGCGGCATCGGCATCCCCGAAGCGTTCCCAGGAGCCTGACCATGCTGTTCTTCCCGCCCGACGCCGAAGTCGCCCCGCCAACCCCGGCGCCGTCCCAGTCGTTCGACCTGGCCGGCGCGCTGGCCCGGGCCCGGGCCGAGAACCCCATGCTCCGGGCCGCCAAGGCCCGGGTCGAGGAGCGCCAGGGCCTGATCACTTCCACCCGCGCCGACGCCCTGCCGCAGCTCACCCTGGTCGGCGACTACACCCGGGTCCGGGACGTGAGCCTGCTGAACGGCAACATCGGCCCGGTGCTCGAGGCCTCAGGCTTCACCGAGAACCAGCTGGTGGCGCCGTCCACCGTCTACACCACCCAGGCCACCCTTTCCCAGCCGCTGTTCTACTGGGGCAAGCTGGGCACGGCGGTCGAGGTGGCCAGGATGGGCGAACGGGAGGCCAGCCTCGCCTACACCACCGCCGAACTGGATACGCTGCACGGCGTGGCCAGGGCCTACATCGCCGTCCTGGCCGCCCAGGCCGAGCTGGAGGTGATCCAGGCCCGGCTCTGCACCGCCGAGCGGTTCGTGGCCGACATCAAGGCCAGGCTGGAGGCCCAGACCGCCACCGAGCTGGACCTGCTGCGGGCGGAAAGCGAATACCTGGGGGTCATCCCCGAGAACCTCCAGGCCCAGGCCAACTACCAGCGCGCCATGGAACTGCTGGACGGCCAGCTGGCGCTGGACCCGTCGACGATCCTGACCCTGCGCGATCCGGGCACGCCCGCCACCGGCGCCGCGGTGACCCCGGCCGAGCGCAGCGAGATCGCCCAGTACAAGCAGCAGGAAGCCATGTACCGGGCCAACGACCACATCATCAGCACCGATCTGCGGCCCAAGGTCGACTTCAACGCCTCCTACGGCTACCAGGCCGGCCAGACCTCGAGCCTGTTCAAGGAGCCCTATGACACCTGGCGGGTGAACGTCACCCTGCGCTTCCCGGTGTTCGACGGCATGCGCACCTCCGGCAAGCGGGCCCAGAACCGGGCCCAGCTGGAGCAGGTGACCCAGGCCCGGGTCGACAAGGAGCGCGCCGTGGCGGTGGAGACCCGCAGCGCCGAGCGCGAGCTGAACAAGGCGATCGCCTATCACGACGCCGCCAGGACCGCCTACGCCGCGGCCCTGGAAGCCCTGCGCAACAGCAGGGAGGCCTTCGGGCAGGGCCTCATCACATCCCTGGACCTGCTCCAGGCCGAGCGGACCGAACGGACCCAGGAAAGCCAGCGCCGCCGCGCCGAGCTGGGCATCTGGACCGCGCTGTTCGACTACCGCCGCGCCTGCGGCCTGCCGCCCCTCTGAGGTGAACCCATGACCAACCTGAAACTGATCGCCTTGACGGCCCTGTCGGTCATTCTCATCGGCGGCGCCATCGGCATGCACCGGGTCAACCGCAGCCGGGAGCTGAGCAAGCAGCGGGCCGAGAAGGAGGCGAGCCTGGTCTCGGTCACCTTGGCCACGGTGGAGAGCCACGCCTTCTGCGGCTCCATCCCCTTCACCGGGACCGTCCTGGCGGTCAACCGGGCTGAACTCAAGGCGGAGCAGCCGGGGCGGGTCACCCGGGTGGTGGTGCGGGAAGGCGACCACGTGCGGGCCGGCGCGGTGCTTTCGGCCCAGGACGAGGATGAGCTCACCCTTTCGGTGCAGGCCGCCGAGGCCCAGCTGGCCCAGGCCCGGGCCCAGGCCGCCCAGGCCGGGAGCGACAGCGAGCGGGCCCAGAACCTCCTGGCCAAGCGCAGCGTGACCCGCCAGTCCGCCCAGCAGGCCGAGACCAATCTCAATGCGGCCACGGCCATGGTGCGCAGCGCCGAAAGCGGGCTGGGTCTGGCCCAGAGTCATCTGCGCAAGGCCCGGATCACCGCCCCGTTCGCCGGGGAAGTGGCCCAGCGGCTGGTCCAGCCCGGGGAGATGCTGGCCCCAGGCCAGACCGCCTTCACCTTGGTGGACAACCGGAAACTGGAGCTCCAGGCCGACCTGCCCGCCGCCTCCCTGGCCCGGCTGCGCACCGGGATGCGGGCGGCGTTCCGGGTGGCGGGCTTCGACCAGCCGTTCCAGGCCACCCTCACCCAGATCAGCGGCTCGGTCCAGCAGGACGGCCGGACCATCCGGGTCCGGCTGGAACTGCCCAACCCGGACGGGCGCCTGAAGAGCGGGCTGTTCGCCGAAGGCGAGATCCTGGCCGAAGGCGAGAGCGTGCACGCCGCCCTGCCATCGGCCATCCTGACCGCCGTGGGCAGGGATGCGGACGTGTTCGTCGCCGAGCAGGGCATCGCCCGCCGGCAGCGGATCCTGGTGGGCCAGGACCAGGGCGGCTGGCGCCCGGTGGACGGTCTCGAGGTGGGCGCGCAGGTGGTGGCCGAAGGCCGGGATCTGGTGGTGGACGGCACCCGCCTGCAGTCGGCGAAGGGGAAGTGATCCATGTTCCTCTCTGATCTTTCCATCAAGAGGCCGGTGCTGACCACCTGCGTCATGCTGGCGCTCGTGGTGCTGGGCCTGTTCTCCATCAAGGGGCTCGGGCTGGACAGCTTCCCCAAGGTCGACATGCCGGTGGTCACCGTCAGCGTCATCTACCCCGGGGCCAGCCCCGACGCGGTGGAGCAGGATGTGGTCAAGAAGATCGAGGAGGCGGTCAACCCCATCGAGAAGGTGCGGGAGATCAGCGCCACCAGCCAGGAGGGCCTGGGCACCCTGACCATCGAGTTCGAGATCGAGCGGGACGTGGACAAGGCGCTGGAGGACGTGCGCTCCAAGATCGGCCAGATCCGCCGCGACCTGCCGGACACCATCAAGGAACCGATCATCCAGAAGTTCGACCCGGCCCAGCTGCCGGTGCTGTCGCTGATCCTCAAGCCGGACCGGGCCCACGCCGGCATGGGCGAGCGCGAGCTCACCCGGATCGCCGACGAGTTCCTCAAGCGCCGGATCGAGAACATCCCCGGGGTGGGCAAGGCCGAGGTGGTGGGCGGCGCCACCCGCGACATCCTGGTCCAGGTGGATCCGCTGAAGCTGGAGGCCCTGGGCCTCACCCTGCCGCAGGTCATGAACGCGCTCGGCCAGGACACCCAGTCGGTGCCCAGCGGCAACCTGCTCACCGCCACCCGCGAGATCAGCGTGCGGGTGGACGCCAAGGCCCGGCGGGTGGAGGACTTCAACCAGGTGGTGGTGGGCAACCAGAAGGGCCGCCCGATCGAATTGCGGGAAGTGGCCACGGTGGTGGACGGGATCAAGGAGAAGCGCACCCTGGCGCGCCTGGACGGCCAGGACGCGGTGGCCCTGGAGATCCAGAAGCAGATCGGCGGCAACACCGTGGCCATGGTCCGGGCGGTGGACGCGGCGCTGC
>Ga0316217_10003804_pt1 | contig 16823 bp, 13 predicted proteins | sample 1anoAmetaG_FD_203633 | JGI IMG/M metagenome (GOLD analysis project Ga0316217, IMG submission 203633) | Freshwater microbial communities from Trout Bog Lake, Wisconsin, USA - 1anoA | ecosystem: Environmental > Aquatic > Freshwater > Lake > Hypolimnion/Profundal zone | place: USA: Wisconsin...
TGATCAGGTCGCGCAATTGTCCGCCGTTTGAATCCTGCCTTTGCGGCAGCTTGGCCGCCGTTTCCGCGACTAGCAGCGCGTCGGCAGGCCGACCCTCGCTCTTCAAAAAATCCACATACCGAAACACGGTTTCAGGTGAAGCCGGGCCAAGCGCCCACGCCTGACGAAAGGCAAAGTCCGCCGCGTCGCTCAGGCGCGGTTTTTCCGCGGCGCTGGCCGTGTGGTGTGCGCGCCATGCGTAAAGTCCGCCAAGGGAGCTCCGCAACTTGGAAAAACTGTTGGCCCAGTAATCATTTTGGACAAACTGCGGGTCGCCGGCAAATCCGCTCCAATCCTTTTTCACGTGGATTTTTTCCGTGAACGCGGCGACTGCTTCAACGGTTGTGTCTGGTTTCAGCCAAGCGCCAATCATCGGGGCCACATAGTTCATCCAGTAATCGCGGTCGCGCTGAACGGTTTCCTCGGCCAATTCAGGCGGTGGTTGCCGGTTGATTTTCATGATTAAACCGTGCGGCTCCAGCAACGGATACATCCAGTCGAGCGGGTAACTTTCCTCGACGAAGAATTCGCGATCGGGATTTTTGTCGAACAAGACTTTCGTGAGCCGCTCGCGGACTCCGATCGCCGCCAATTGACTAGCCAATTGGATTCGTCCGTTTGAATCCATCCGGACGTCCTCGTCGCCCGGTTTGAGTTGCTTGGGCTCGTTGGGAAATTGCCGATCGTGAGCAAGCCGGCGCTGCGCTTCCGTCATGTAATCCTCCAAACTCTTTTGCAAGTTTTCGTCCGTGAGCCCGTGGATCTTTCCGCCATACATCGCCCGCAGATAGTGTAGATAGGTAACATCGGCGAGCGGATTTTGCGAGCACATGAAAAACGGTTTCCCGTCCGCATGCGATGCCATCAAGGCGGTGACGGCAAAGCGTCCCGGATCAGTGCCGCCAAAATAAATGCAACCGGCCGGGAGGGAGCGGATGATGTCTTGGCCGAAGACAATCGCATATTTGTCTCCCGGCGAAAACACTGCAAACACGCCATCGGCATCCAGCGTGGCCGACCACCAGCTTCCGCGCAGGTGGCTGTCGGCGTCGAGGCGCTTTCGCATCAGGCCGAAAAGGTTGGTCGCCTTCTGCCAGTCACCCGTTTCGGCGGCTTTGAAAAACGCCTCGAATTCCGCAGGCAGCGGGTTCCCGTCCTGTTTCGCCAGCGCCCGCGCCTGGATTTCCTGCGCCGCGACGAACGGCTTCAACTGCGCAGAAGCTTCCGACTTGTCCGGCGACCACGACGCGACCGGATGCTTGCCGCACCCGGCTAGCAACAACGCCGTGCCAAGAGCCGCCATCTGAATGTTGGCCGATAATATCATGGGCATATTACTTTACCCTGCACGTGAATAGACACCGGTGTCGGCCAATTTGTATAACAAAAGTTAGGTGCGGCTTCACGCGTAGATGTTGGTTATGGTGGATTCTTCACTGGTTTTTCCAATTGCCGTCGGTTTGCCAGCACTCGCCAGTGGACAAACAGGGAACTCATCATGGGAATTGCCCAAATCCACATCAGCCAGAAGAAGCAGGGCAAAATTTTCCAGCAAGCCTGGAAGAATGGATTTGATTTTACCAAGTGCCTGACGAATTCAGTGTTCACCTGCGCCGCCTGGGCTACGGGGCCAAGGGCAAATTGATGGGCGATGGCAAACTGGCCGCCCGAGGCGATGTTCCAAGCGATGGCACAAGCCGCCGAGGCCTGCCAGCCAAATGCGAAGGCGCCGAAGGCCCAAATGCCAAAAGCAAATCCGCCGACCGCGAGCACCCCAGCCGCCATGGCGCCATACGAAAACAGGCCGATGGCGCAAGCGCCGATGCTGGCGGGTGCAACTGCCACGCCGCCATACGCGAACAATAAGCCGAAGGCAACACCGTCGGTGACCGCAATCCAGGCTTTCACGGGTTTCTGCACCTGCATCGGCCCGGAGCATTGCGGGCAGCCAAAGCGGATGTGAATGAATGGCAAACCGAGCAATTGGAACCGGCCCCGATATTCCCAAGCGAGACGCTTCGGCTTGGTTGCCGTTTCCGTCGGCATCCCTGGTCGCGGAAATTTATTTCGGACGCGATATCGCCAGAGGATAAAGCCAGTGAGCGCAAGCGCGTAGCCCAATATCAGACCCGTCATTAAAGTGGCGAACAACGAAGGACTTGCTTTAATGAGTGAGCCGCCCCAAGCCATTAAAACGGAAGCCATCAGAATAGTTCCCACCATGCAGCCAACGAGCCGCCGGTAATACTTTTTGTAGAATGTGCGTTCGGCATCGGAGCGTGCCGCATGGTGTTCCAAGCGAAAATACTTCCACATTCCAAGAAACCCGAGCACCGGCGTCAAAATGGCGCCGAGCAATCCCAGCAAGCCGGCTCCGGTCGCCGTCGCACTGCCTTTGGTCGCCGCCGCCAGCCACGACGCCATGCCACCCGCCGTGCCTTTGGCCAGCGCGATGGCCGTCGCGGTTTTTGCCAGCGCTGCGGGCGCGGCCTGAACAGAGTTGGCAGAAATTGCCGCCGTCAGAACCGCCGCCGGAAGCACCAAGCCGCGCTTCGTGAAAAACCCGCGCAACTTTCTCACCGCCCGATTCAACCGCTTCTTGGCGGCGTCTTCGCTCGCACCCAACGCCGCGCTGACTTCACTCAAACTGCGGCCTTCAAAAAATCGCAGCACCACCGCGTCGCGGTCGGTCTGGCCGAGCCGCAGCATCGCTTCCTCCAGCAGCGGCGACATTTGCTGCCACGCCGCGTCCGTCCCGCCTTGATCGAGAGTGGATTGCATATAAGCCTCCTGTTCGCGCCGCTGCCGACGATATTCTTGTTTGAGTGCGTTGCCGGAAACGAAGCCAGCGGTGCGATAAAGCCAACCGGGAAGGATCGTCTTTTCGTCGAACGAACCAGCTTTCTGCGCCAGAATGATGAACACAGCCTGGGTGACTTCCTCGGCGAGTTGCGGATCACGCACCCGCCGCAACGAGGCCGAATAAACGAGATTGGTGTGACGGGAAACGAGCGCGGCAAACGCGCTCTCGGATTGATGGGCGGCGTATTGCCGCACCAGTTCCATGTCGTCGGTTGTCATTCACCCTATTCATGCACGCCCAAAGGCAAAAGGGGACAATAATGTTATTTTTTTCGGGATTATGCAGAAGACAAACAATCGGGCAAAACTGTGTTGCCGGGCGGTCCTCGGCCCGCCTCGGTTGCCAACGAGCGCGTTCAGGTTCACCACAACCGCGCGCACGGAATGACGGGCCCGAGCCGCATTGTTACTTTTAGAGCCACGTAAATACTAGTCACTTGGCTAGCTAGGCAAAATGGGAAAAGGCAATTAAATTTATTTTTCATCCTAATGACTACTTGTGCCATTCAAGAGCTGCTGATTTGCGGCCAGACCCAAGAAATCCTGGAAAACACCATGAAACATGAAAACAAAATGACAATAGCCGCCATGAAAAATCTAAAGCCAAACCGCCTGTCCCGATTCGGGGCAGCCTTACTCATCACCCTACTGTTCGCGATGGTGGCCAGCAACACCCGGGCCGCGCTCATCGCTTACGAGCCTTATAATTATGCCATCGGCGCCACGGTTGGCTATGCCTCCGGCACGCCCAGCCAGACCCAAGGCGGTGGGTTTAGCAGCGGTTATAATGGCAACCCCGGAGCTTCAACTGCGGTCGCCGGTTTGACTTATCCTGGACTCGGGACGGCCGATCAAGCGTTAAATCAAACCGCTTCCAAGTCGGGTGAGAATCTGGCCAATCCACCCGCCAGCGGGACCCTTTTCATCAGTTATCTGATCAAAATGGGGGTCAACCCCGGCGGCAACCTGGTGGGTTTGGAGATGAATACGAGCGGCAATGGCATGTTTGTCGGCGTCACGGCGCCCTACAGCGGCACTACGGGATATTTCGGGGTGAATCAACAATCGGGTAACAATGATAACTCCGGCAATAAATGGCAGTCCTCCACTCCGATCATGGTTTATGGCACCACCAATTTGATTGTGATCGAACTCACCGGCACCGGCGCGGGCTGGACCGGCAGCATCTGGGTTAACCCGACGGCCAACACGAGCACCCCGCCGACGCCGACCGGGACGTTTACGATGCCCCAATTCACGCTGAGCGCCTGTTCCATCGTGAACCCCAACGGCGGAGCGTTCAACTTCGACGAGCTGCGCATCGGCACGACCTGGGCCGATGCCGTGGACTATGTGGTCCCGGCCCCGTCAACTCCGACCGGATTAAGCGCCACGTCGGGCGGCAACTCCGTCAGCTTGACGTGGAACGCGGCTGCGGGCAGTCCGACCAGTTACAATGTGAAGCGCTCCACCACCAGTGGCTCGGGTTATGTGACCGTTTCCAGTCCCGGCGCGGTGACGGGCACGAATTTTACGGATTTGGTGGTCGGCGGGACGACCTACTATTATGTGGTGTCGGCGGTGAATTCGGGTGGCGAGAGCGCCAACAGTTCGGAAGTGTCCGCCGCGCCCACCCTGGTGGCGCCGGCTGCGCCCACCGGCCTGGCCGCGAGCGCGAGTGACGGCCAGGTGACCTTGAGCTGGAGCGCCAGCCTCGCCGCGACCGGTTACAAATTGAAACGCGCGACCACTAGCGGAGCGGAAGTCACCCTCGCCACTCTGGGCACAACCAGTTACACCGATTCCACCGTGGCCAATGGCACGACGTACTTTTATGAGGTTTCCGCCACCAATTCCGCCGGTGAGGGCGTCAATTCGTCGGAAGTCAGCGCTTCGCCCGTGGCCTATGTGCCGGTTTACGAATCCTTTAATTACCCCTTGGGCAGTTTTGCCACCGGCACGGCCAACACGGCCAGCGGACTCACCGGCAACTGGACCGTGGGCAATGGGACCATTGTCAGCGGATTGACCTACCCCGGTCTGCCTTCCGGACATAACGCACTATCAACCACGGGCAGCCGCGATCAGGTGTCCCTGGCCAGCCCGCTCTCCACCGGAACCAAGTATATCAGTTTCCTGTTCAATCAGCTCGGCAACAACGGCGGCAACTTGAATGGAGTCGTCCTGTTTGGCAGTGGTTCCAGCAGCCTCGTGATTGGCCTCACCGCCCCTTATAGCGGCACTGCCGGCTGTTTGGGTCTGGGCTCAATCGCCACCGCCGGGGCCGGCGCCACGGGCATTACCACCTTCTCCGGACAACAAATCACTGGCGGTTTCAATTATAACCAAACCCATCTCATTGTCGTGAGAATTGATTTCAATACTTCGGGTGCCAACGACACGGTCAGCCTCTGGCTGGACCCCGTAGCGGGCACCAATGCGCCGGCCGGAGCCGCGAATCTGGTGTGGAGCGACTACGATGTGGGCACGATCACCGGAATTGGTTTCAACACCCAGGGCGGCGGCAATGCCGACGAATTCGACGAGATTCGCACCGGCAACACCTACGGCAGCGTGGTGGGCGCGCCCATCGGCGCGGTGCCAACGACGCTGGCCCTCTCGGTCAGTCCGGGCACGGAGATAAGTTGGAGTGCGATCAGCACCGATTACTACCAGGTCCAGAGTTCGCCCGACGACAGCAGTTGGAGCGATGTGGGCAGCGAATTGACCGGTTCGGCGGTGACTTCGGCCTATGACCCCGCCTCGGCGGCATACTATCAGGTGCTCCAAGACACCCCGGTCACCACGGAAGAAGTTCAGAATGGCAGCTTCGAAGGCGACGATTCCGGCGGCTATTCCGGAACTTGGGCCGAGCTGGGCACCATGCCGCCGACCCAGGACACCGCGGATTTTCACACCGGGGCGGCCTGTGAAGCGCTTTATGTGACCAACGCCTCCGCGGCGGCCCAGACGTCCATTCTCCAACAGAATGTTTACAACGCGGGCGGCGCGGCGGTCATCCCGGGCAATACCTACACCTTCTCCTTCTGGGTCAAGTCGCTTCCCGCGACCGGGTACAGCTATGTGCAGCAATACAATCCGGTGTGGTTGGATGGGGGCGGTAACATTCTTGGCACCCTCCTGCCCGGCGGTTGGACGACCTTGTCCTCGAGCGTGGGCGGCTGGACCGAGATCAGCCCCGCCCCGGCGGTGGCGCCGGCTGGTGCCGTGACCCTGCTGATTCAGATTGAAGCGGTAACGGGCCAGATTGCAGGTGATTCTGGCGGTCTGTTGGTTGACGACGTCTCGTTGACCACCGTCTCACCTTCCGGCTCTCCCACCGTGATCCCCGCGACGGTCCAGGCGGGAGGCGTATTCACGGCGACGGTGCAGGCCAGTGGAGTGACGGCGACCGCCGCCACGGGTACGGTGGCCTTCCGGCTCAACAGCGTGGCGCAGAGTGTTGGGACCGTGGCGAGCGGCGCCGCCAACAGCACGCCCACGGCGGTGCCTGCCGACTATACCCTCACCGCGATCTACTCGGGCGACAGCGTTTACGCCGGCAGCACGAACACTCTGACGGTGATGAATGTGAACACCACGCCCACGAACATCGTGACCAGCGTTTCCGGCAAGCAACTCACCCTCTCCTGGCCGGCTGACCATACCGGCTGGACCTTGCAGGCACAAACCAATTCCTTGCGCACAGGCCTCGCTGGCACTTGGTTTACCGTCGCGGGATCCACGACCACCAACCAAATGATCATGACCATTGATCCGGCGAACCCGGCGGTGTTCTACCGGTTGCAATATTAACCCCCGTAACACGGGCACCGCGGCCTGGCCCGACCCGCGATGAATGAGAGCAGCCAATCAATAAACTGTCTCGTTCGATGAGGGGCGAGCAGTGGTGAATATGGACTGGCCTGCTTCAACAGCAGGCCAGTTCCTTTTAAGTCCTTTCAACCGCGAATGGACGAATGAATCAGAACACAAGCCCGGATTTCATCTTGGATTAGCGGTTTAAATCAGTGGTTTTTGGCCCTTCCGCTTTTCCTCTTTCCGGCCGGGGGACGAGGTTTCAAACGTCCACTTCCGGGAAGCGTTCGCGGATCATGCGCCGCAGCAGGTCTTCGTCTGCCGGTTGGTACCGGCGGCGGCTGACGAGCCGTTGCAGGGCGTCGAGCAGTTCCATCCAGTCTTCCAGCGGCGGTTCTTGGACGGGCTGCCAGACGTCAAAGCGCTTTTCGCGCTGGAAAAAGCGCCATTCGCGCCCGATGTGTTGGGCATAGACTTGCAGCTTCTCACCGTCTGCGGTGACGCGCCGCCAACTGATTTCAGCTTTGGGCATGGCGTGGGATGCGTGTTGGGTGATGCGTGATAGGGGAGAGGGTACACGCCGGCGGGCGATTGTCGAGTGGTCGGGAGCGACGGGGCATATTCAGGGTTCGGGCAGGTTGATACTGGCGACGGCCATGGCGGCGATGCCTTCTTCGCGGCCAATAAAACCCATGAGCTCGTTGGTGGTGGCTTTCACCCCAATTTGCTTTTCGGATACTCCCAGGGCCGTGGCGATGCGGCGTTTCATTTCGGCGATGTGCGGGTAGAGCTTGGGCGCCTGGGCGACAACCGTGGCGTCCACATTCACGATCTGGCCGCCGCGGCGGGCGGTCTGGGCTGCGGCTTCCTGCAAAAAAATCCGGCTGGGCGCGCCCCGCCAGCGCGGATCGGTGTTGGGGAAGAAGTGTCCGATATCCGCCTCGCCCAGCGCGCCCAGGACGGCATCGCAGATGGCGTGCATGAGGGCGTCCGCATCCGAATGGCCGTCCAAGCCCTTGGTATGCGGGATCTCCACGCCGCCCAGGACGAGCTTGCGTCCGGCGACCAGTTGATGAACATCGTAGCCAATGCCAACGTGAACCATGGTGGGACTATAAAAAATTTCCAGCCCGGGCCAAAGCACAAAGACCCGAAATCCGCCGGCCGGGTGAACCACCGGGCTGCGCAGAGGCGACGTCCGGCATCGGTAGTTGATTTCAGGCGCATTTGCGGCGATGATGTGGCTGGTTAATTTTAAAGTCATTATCGCTTATGAGTTCCGAACCAAAAATTCTGTCGCGCGACGTCGAAGCCTCGGTGGTGCCCATCGGCACCAAGGTGACGCTTCAGCAGGGCGAACTGGCCCATATCACGCAATCACTGGGCGGCAGTTACACGGTGGTGGTCAACGGCAACATGTTTCGCATTGCCGAAAAGGACGCCGATGCGCTGGGGATCACGCCAGTGCGCCCGGCCCCGGCCGCACCGGCCTCCGCCGCCGGCGGTCCGGTCACGGTGGAACTGCTCGAAAAGCAGGTGTGGGAATCGCTCAAGACGTGTTACGACCCGGAAATTCCTGTCAACATCGTGGACTTGGGCTTGATTTATGACTGCCATCTGACGCCCATTGGCGCCAATAATTTCAAGGCCGACGTGAAGATGACCCTGACCGCGCCGGGCTGCGGTATGGGACCGGTGCTGGCGCAGGACGTGCAGAACAAGCTGATCTCGCTCGAACCGATTGACGAGGCTAATGTGGAATTGGTCTGGGACCCGCCGTGGAACCAAAGCATGATGACCGAGGCCGCCAAGCTGCAGTTGGGGTTGATGTGAGGCGACCGGCGCTGAGCCTGGCTGCGGCGAGGCTAGAAAAAGAATCCGTGTCATCCGTCGCAGCCCGGGTTAAATTTCATCAATGAGTGCAGACCAGACCATAGATTGGGCCGCGTTGCGAAAGGACTTTCCGATTCTGGACCAGCAGGTTCACGGCCAGCCGCTGATTTATTTCGACAACGCCGCCACGTCGCAAAAGCCCCGTGCGGTGATTGACGCGCTGACGCATTATTACGAGCGGGACAATGCCAATGTGCATCGCGGCATCCACGAGTTGAGCAACCGGGCCACCAACGGTTTCGAGGCGGCGCGGGCGCGGGCGGCAAAGTTCATCAATGCCCGCAGCGCGGACGAAATCATTTTCACGCGCGGGACCACCGAGGGCATCAATCTGGTGGCGGCCACGTGGGGGGCGCAGAATCTCAAGGCGGGCGACGTCATCCTGCTTACCGAACTGGAACATCACAGCAACCTCGTGCCTTGGCAAATGCTGGCTAAACGGACGGGCGCGAAAATCGCTTACGTGCCCGTCACGAGCGATGAGGGCCTGCTGGACTGGTCCAAACTGGACAGCTTGCTGACGCCCGCGGTGAAGCTTTTCGCCATGGTGCATATTTCCAATTCCATGGGCACGGTCAATCCGGTGGCCGAACTGTGCGACCGCGCGCGGCAACGGGGCATCGTGACGCTGGTGGACGGGGCGCAGAGCGCCGGGCACCTGCCGGTGGACGTGCAGGCCATCGGCTGTGACTTTTTTGCGTTTTCGGGCCACAAGATTTGCGGGCCGACGGGCATTGGCGTTTTGTACGGGCGGCAGGAGTTGCTGGAGGCCATGCCGCCGTATCAGGGCGGGGGCGAAATGATTTTGAGCGTGGGCTATGAGAAGACGGATTTCAAACCCGCACCGCATCGGTTTGAGGCGGGCACGCCGGATATTTCGGGGCCGATCGGGCTGCACGTGGCGATGGATTACCTGGATCACGTGGGCCGCGAAAACATCTGGCGGCACGATCGGGAACTGGCGGATTACGCGTGTGAAAAGCTGGCCAGCCTGAACCACATCCGGATTTTCGGCCCGAAACAAGGCCGGGCCGGCCTGGTCAGTTTTTTGCTCAAGGACATCCATGCGCATGATGTGGTGACGCTGGCCGACCAGGCCGGCGTGGCGTTGCGCGGCGGCCATCATTGCACCCAGCCGCTGATGCACAAGCTGGGGGTGGAATCCACCGCCCGCGCGAGTTTCTATTTTTACAACACCCGGGCGGAAGTGGACCGTTTCGTGGAAGTCATCCGGGAAATTCAGAAATTCTTTGCGGCCTGAGGCCGGCGGCGGCCGGGCAAAAGACGGCTTTTCCAGAGCAAAAGACGGAATGAGTTCGGCTTGTGAAAAAAATCACAAATTTGAACTTGAAGGCCGGGGTCACGGGGGGTAGCCTAAACCCGCTCCTGTTTGCAGGAGTATTTTATTTGAAACGAGATGCAGGCTCAAACCGAACAAACCGAATTCGGCTACAATTCCAAGATTGAAGGCGATGTGGTTTTGACCACTGTGGATGCCGCCTTGGCGTGGTTCCGCAAGAATTCCGTCTGGCCCATGCCCATGGGGCTGGCCTGCTGTGCCATCGAATTGATGGCCTCTGGCGCCAGCCGGTACGATATTTCCCGGTTTGGCTCGGAAGTGATGCGTTTTTCGCCGCGCCAGTCGGACTGCATGATTGTCGCCGGTACGGTCACCTACAAGATGGCCGGCTCGCTGAAGCGGATTTGGGACCAGATGGTCGAGCCCAAATGGTGCATTGCCATGGGCGCCTGCGCCTCCACCGGGGGCATGTATCGCAGCTACGCGGTGTTGCAGGGCGTGGATAATATCGTGCCGGTGGACGTGTACATTAGCGGCTGCCCACCCCGCCCGGAGGCGGTGTTGGACGCGCTGATGAAGATTCAGGAGAAGATTGGGAAACAGCCCATTCTGCAAAACACGGTGGCCGCCAAACTCTTAAACCTGTCGGAAAAATAATCCCCCAAACGTGACTCCCTTGGAATCAGCACAAAAACTGAAAGCCCAGTTCGGCGACCTCGTCTCCGCACCCGTGGAATTTCGTGGGGAGCTTTCAGTGAAAGTCGGTGATGCCCAGAAGATTGCGGAGGTTTGCCGTGCGGCCAAAAGCCTCGGATTCAATTACTTGGTGGATATCTGCAGCATGGACAATTACGGGGACGATCCGCGCTGGACGGTGGTGTATCACCTGCGCAATATCGTTACCGGGGCCGAGATTCGGTTCAAAACCGATGTTTCCGAGGAGAAATCAGAGCTTCCCAGCGTCATTGGCGTTTGGCGGACAGCCAACTGGCATGAGCGGGAGGTTTTTGACATGATGGGCCTCCGGTTCACGGGGCATCCGGATTTGCGGCGCATTTTGATGTGGGAAGGCTATCCGCATCATCCCTTGCGCAAGGATTTTCCGCTGGCGGGCAAACCGACGGACCTGCCCGGCGTGGCATTTACGCGGGTGACGCCCATGGAGGGCGGTCCCTTTGTGACGATCGCCGGTGGCAACGATTCCATCGCCCGCGAACCCCGCGTGCGCAATCCCGAAGATTGACGATGAATTTTGACGCAAACTTGCAAGCCACGCCGAGCCGCCCGGAGCGTTTAATTCGCTCCCGGCCAAGTTCCGCGTTCTCCGTGTCGCCGCGTCGCCGCGTTTAACTTAAAATGGCCACTGTTCAAGACATTGAAATCCGTGATACCGCCGCCCGCACGGCCGCGGCGGCGGATGAGCTTCAGGAGGTGCAGGGCGAGAAAATGGTCCTGAACATGGGGCCGTCGCATCCGGCCACGCACGGCGTGTTGCGCATCGTGCTGGAACTGGACGGCGAAGTCATCACCAAGGCCGATCCGGACGTGGGTTATCTGCATCGCGGCGACGAGAAGATCGCCGAGAACATGACCTACACCCAGTTCATTCCCTATACGGACCGACTGGATTACCTGGCGCCGCTGGCCAACAACGTGGCCTACGCGTTGGCGGTGGAAAAGCTGCTGGGCATCCATGACCAGTTGCCGCCGCGCTGCCAGTATATCCGGGTGATGTGCTGCGAATTGGCGCGCATTTCGGCGCATCTGCTGGGGTTGGGTGCCTTTGCCATGGACACGGGGGCGGTGACGGTCTTCCTGCTCACGTTCACGGAGCGCGAAAAGATTTACAATTTGGCGGAAGCCGCCAGCGGGGCGCGATTGACCACCAGTTACACCCGCATCGGCGGCCTGATGCGGGACGTGCCGCCAACGTGGTGCGGACAGGTCAAGCAGTTCTGCGACGAATTCGAAGTGTCGCTGGCCGAGGCGGAAACCCTGCTGACGCGTAATCGCATCTGGGTGGATCGCCTGCGCGATCTCGGGGTGGTGTCCAAGGAGATGGCCATTGATTATGGCCTGAGCGGGCCGAACCTGCGCGGCAGTGGCGTGGACTGGGATTTGCGGAAAAACCAGCCCTATCTGTGCTACAAGGACTTGGAATTTGACGTGGCGCTCGGCTCTGTGGGCGATTGCTACGACCGCTACCTGGTGCGTATGGAGGAAATGCGCCAGAGCATGCGCATCTTACGGCAATGCATTCAAAAAATCCCCGGCGGCTGGGCGAACGACGCCCAGGAGCCGGTCTCGGTGGCCGACGGCAAAATCACTTTGCCGTCCAAGCACAAAGTGCTGTCGAGCATGGAGGAGCTGATTCACCAGTTCATGCTGGTGACCGAAGGCGTGAATTGTCCGCCCGGCGAGGTTTATTTCGGGCACGAGAATCCGAAGGGTGAGCTGGGCTTTTACATCCACAGCCGGGGCGGCGGCGTGCCGTACCGGTTGAAAATTCGCGCGCCCAGCTTCGTCAATTTGAGCATGCTCGGTGAATTGCTGCCGGGCTGCATGATCAGCGACGTGCCGGTGGTGCTGGGCTCGCTGGATTTTGTGATGGGAGAAAGCGACCGCTGATATGAGTTTCCAAGCCACACCCGAACTTGAAGCGGAAGTCAACGAATTGATTTCGCACTACCCGGTGAAGCGCGCGGCGTCGCTGATGGTGCTGCATGCCATCCAGGAACAGTTTGGCTGGATTTCGCAGGCGGCGGTGGAGTGGACGGCCCGGAAGCTGGAGCTCCAGCCGATCAATGTCTACGAGATCGTGACGTTTTATCCCATGCTGCGGCAGGAGCCGCAGGGCAAATATCAGATCAAGGTCTGCCGCACGTTGAGCTGCGCGCTGGGCGGCGCCTATGAATTGCACCGGCATTTTTGCGACAAGCTGGGGCTGGACGCCCACAAGCATGGCCCGCAGACGACGAAAGACGGCAAGTTCACGGTTGAATTCGTCGAGTGCCTGGCCAGTTGCGGCACGGCGCCGGTGATGATGCTGGGGGACCGGTTTTATGAAGGCGTCAGCCACCAGCGGGCCGATGAAATCGTGGCGGGATGCAAATGAGCGACCGCCCATGCCAAGCGTGAATCGAAATTTTAAAATCGCCAACGAGCCAAGTTGGCTGCCCGACATGGATTTGAACCATGACAAACAGATCCAGAGTCTGCTGTGCTACCGTTACACCATCGGGCAAGACGGAGTGGGGGATAAGTTAGAGACTTTGGGCGGCCAGTCAAGCCGCGCGTTGGAGAACCTTGGTGGTCAGTCACTTTGATATGGCGCAGGAACACAAATTGATTTTGAAGCATGCCGACGAGCCCGGTTATACGCCGGACCTCGAGTGCTATCTGCGCCATGGCGGCTATGCCGAATTGCAGAAGGCGCTGGCCCTGCCGGCCAAGGATTTGCCGGATGGCAAGAAACTCTCGCCCCAGGAGCAGATCCGCGAAGACGTCAAAATCTCCGGACTGCGCGGGCGCGGCGGCGCGGGTTTTTCCTGCGGCCTCAAATGGAGTTTCGTGGACCGCAAGAGCGGCAAGCCCATATACCTCATTTGCAACGCCGACGAATCCGAGCCGGGCACCTTCAAGGATCGGCAGATCATCCACAAAGATCCGCACCAGCTCATTGAGGGCATGATCATTGCCTGCTTCGCGAACGACGTAAAGCTGGCCTATATCTACATTCGCGGCGAGATGCCCGAAGGCGCGAAGATCCTGAATCGCGCCCTGCGGGAGGCCCGCGGGAAAAATTTCCTGGGCCGGAATATTCTGGGCACAGGCTACGATTTGGAGATTTACGTGCATCGTGGCGCGGGCGCCTACATCTGCGGCGAGGAAACCGGCCTGATTGAATCGCTTGAGGGCAAGCGCCCCTATCCCCGCATCAAGCCGCCGTATTTTCCGGCGGTGCTGGGGCTGTGGATGTGTCCGACGATTGTCAACAACGTCGAGACCTTGTGCAACGTCAAGCACATCGTGGCGATGGGGGGGGCGAGCTTTGCCCGGCTGGGCACGCCCAACAACACGGGCACGCGCATCGTGAGTTTGAGCGGTCAGGTCAAGCGCCCGGGCTACTATGAAATCGAAGTGGGCAAGGCCACGCTTCGCGAGTTGATCTACGACCCGCAATTTGGCGGCGGCCTGCGGGACGGGCGCCAGCTCAAGGCCATTATTCCCGGCGGCTCGTCCTCAAAAGTCTTGAAGGCCGGCGAAAAATTCAAGCTCAAGAAGAAGGACGCGGAGGGCAAGGAAATCGTGGTGGAGACGGACATGCTGGATCTGCCGTACGATTTCGACTCGCTGGCGCAGGCCGGCACCATGAGCGGATCGAGCGCGATCATCGTGCTGGATGACAGCGTGGACATCGTGGAGGCGCTGGCGAATCTCTCGGAATTTTACGCGCATGAAAGCTGCGGCCAATGCACGCCCTGCCGCGAAGGCTCGCTGTGGATGAACAAGGCACTGCATCGCCTGGCGCACGGCGAAGGCCGGGCGAGCGACGCGGATTACCTGGTGAAGATCGCCGACAACATCCCCGGCGGCCGCACCATTTGCGCCTTTGGCGAAGCGTGTTCGTGGCCGGTGCAAAGTTTCGTGGCCAAGTTCAAGGATGAATTCGTGGCCAAGGGCAGGGCGGATGAGGAACGGCGGGCGAAGGCCGAGGCCGCGCTGGAACCAAAACAGATCGCCGCCGCGCATCACTAAAAATGACCCGCCCAACCTCCATGAATAGCCTGTCCGGCCCTGTCGTTGATGCGCCCCGGAAAAATTTGAAGGGCGCCCGATCGCATAGCTCTGACATATAAATACGATGTCCACCGCCGCCACAACTGAGACCAAGCCCGCCGCGCCTGCGATTGAAAAAATCAAGGTCAAGGTGGACGGGCGTGAAATTGAAGTGCCGCGCCTCCTGGCCGACTGGTCCGGCCGGCTCACGCCCACGACGATGATCCAGGCGTGCGAGCTGGCCCGGGTGGATGTGCCGCACTATTGCTGGCATCCCAAACTGCCGGTGGCCGGCAACTGCCGCATGTGTCTGGTGGAATTTGGCACGCCGGCGATCGGCCCCGACCGCAAGCCGGTGCTCAATCCCGATGGCACGCCCAAGATCGCCAAGTCGCCGCGCCCGGCCATCGCCTGCGCCACGCCCATTTCGCCCGGGATGGAAATCTACACGCAGACGCCCGGCGTCAAGCAGATGCGCGAAGGCGTGCTGGAGTCGCTGCTCATCAACCATCCGCTCGACTGCCCGATCTGCGACCAGGCCGGTGAATGCAAGCTGCAGGAATATTCCATTGACTACGGCCAGAGCGCCAGCCGCTTTGTGGAGGCCAAAGTCCATAAGCCCAAGGCCGTGGACCTGGGCCCGCGCATCATGCTGGATGCCGAACGCTGCGTGCTGTGTACCCGCTGCATCCGGTTCACCCGCGACGTGGCGCACGACGACGCCCTGGGCATCATCAACCGCGGCAGTTACAACACCATTGCCACCTATCCGGGCCTGCCGTTTGACAACAATTACACGCTCAACACGGTGGACCTCTGCCCCGTCGGCGCGCTGACCTCCAAGGATTTCCGCTTCAAGATGCGCGTCTGGTTCCTCAAGGAGACCAAGAGCATCTGCACCAGTTGCGCCACGGGTTGCAATACGATTATCAGTTCACGCGAGGAAATCATTCACCGCCTCACCCCGCGCGACAACGACGCCGTCAACGGCCCCTGGATGTGCGACGCCGGCCGCCTGAACTACAAGTGGATCCAGCGCGCCGACCGCCTGAAAGAAGTGCTGGTGCGCGAGGCCGGATTGGCGGCGCGGCCGGCTTCGGCTCAAACGGGACATTCAGAAAGCGGCGCCCCGCCGGTGCAGCGCAAGAGCACGTGGACCGCCGCGTTGAACGAAATCTCCGACAAACTCAAGCGGGCGCCCGCCGGTTCGGTGGCCATCATCGCCTCGGCGCGCCAGACCAACGAAGAACTCTGGCTGCTGGCCAAACTGAAAGCCAAGCTGGGCGCCCTCAGCGATGCCATTCCGCGCCTCGGCGAAGGCGACAAGCTCCTGGTGGACCCGGACAAGAATCCCAATACCAACGGCGCGCGGCTCACCGGCATTTGTTTTACCGAGATGGGCATCAACCTCGCGAAGATCGCCGACGGCATCGCCCAGGGCAAAATCAAAACGCTGCTGGTGTTTGGCGAGAACCTGCTCAAGCGCGCCGTCAGCAACGAGCAGTTGCGCGAGCGCGAGACCGTGGGCGAAGTCGTGGAAGCGCACGGCCTCACTGCGGAACTGCTGGCCAAGCTGGACACGCTGATCGTGAGCGATATTCTGCCCAACGCGACCACCCGGCTGGCGCACTACGTGTTGCCGGGCTGCGCGCCCGCCGAAAAGCGCGGCACCTTCACCAACACCAAGGGCCGAGTCCAAAAGTTCATCAAGGCGGTGGAAGCGCCCGGCGACGCCCGGCCGGAATGGGAGTTTTTGCATGATTTGGTGCATCACGTGACCGGCCAGAACGGTTATGTGACGATTGAAGGGTTGTTCAACGAAATGGCCAGGGAGGTGCCCGCGTTCAATGGTTTGACGTGGGCGGCCCTGGGCGACACCGGCGTAACGGTGCAAATTTAAAATGGACTGGAACTTTGTCATATTCAGCCTGGTCAAGATCGCCATCGTGGTCGGGGTGGTCCAGGGCTTGGTGGCCTATTCGGTGCTGGCCGAGCGCAAGATTTCGGCCTGGATTCAGGACCGCGTGGGGCCCAACCGCACCGCGCCGCCCTTCGCGAAGTATATTCCCGTTTTGGGCCCGCTGCTGACCCGCTGGGGCATGTTCCAGCCGCTGGCCGACGGCTTGAAATT
>Ga0316217_10003805_pt1 | contig 16822 bp, 13 predicted proteins | sample 1anoAmetaG_FD_203633 | JGI IMG/M metagenome (GOLD analysis project Ga0316217, IMG submission 203633) | Freshwater microbial communities from Trout Bog Lake, Wisconsin, USA - 1anoA | ecosystem: Environmental > Aquatic > Freshwater > Lake > Hypolimnion/Profundal zone | place: USA: Wisconsin...
GGCCAGAAGGCCGAGAGGGGGACGGGGTCGCGCTTGCCGCGCCCGCCACCAAAGTCGTCGGCCAGGAGGATGATCGAGACGGCTGTACCGATGTCGTGGAGCAGGCCGCAGAGGAAGGCGTAGTCGTCCGAGAACGTCGTCTCGCAGCAGATGAGGCGGGAGAGGATCGCTAATGCCGCCGAGTGCTCGCGGACCTCGGTCATGGGCCCCTCGTAGGCCGGGGCGCGGAAGACGCGCGCGCTGAGCGACACCTGGAGGAAGAGGTCGGAGACGGCGCGCAGCCCGAGCACGGAGACTGCGTGCTCGAGCGAGCGGACGGCCTGGCTGCGGCGGTAGACGGGCGACTGCACGAGACGCAGGAGCTGCCCCGCGAGCACCGGGTCGCTCTCGAGAAGCGCCGCGACCTTAGGGAACGTCACGTCCGGCTGGCGCGCGAGCGCCATGAGCTCGAGCGCGACGGCCGGGAGGACGGGGGGCTGGTAGTCGGGCGCGTAAAAGGCCGCCTTGAAGCGGGCCTCGAGTTGCACGGGATCGATGCCGTACTGACGCGCGGCGTCGGAGACAGCCTCGGAGTCCGGCGGCACGAGCCCGCCCCAGCGCACATCTCTTCGAACTCGGTCGGACATCGGGGATCGCTGACTTTTGTACGGCCGAAGCGTCCCGCCCGCAACGGGCTGGACGGAGATATTGCCGAGCCGGGGCCCCGCTCGGCCTCGGGGCCCGCTCCGTCGCGACGTGTAGGTCGGCGGCCGTACGGTACGGATCGAGCCGACAGCGCCTCACTGGTCGCATACTCCGACGCCCCGGATCGCGCGCCAGTCACCGCGGGGCCGACCGTGGCAGTACGACTCGCGGAGCGTCGCCGCAAGCCCCGGGTCGGCGCGGACCACTGGATGCGACAGGACACCTCGAGCGTCGACGCTGAGCGAGGCGAGGTAGGCACGGTCGAGGGCCTTGCCGTGGACGGCTCGATCGAGGTTGGCGCGGGCGACGTAGGCGTCCGCGTTGACGCCGCTGGCGAGGACGGCCAGCCCCCCTAGCAGCGCGACGACCGCCCCGCCGTGCCCCGTCCACCCGCGGCACCGCACCTTTGCCCCCGTGAGCGCTAGCGCCCCGAGGACCCCCACCAGGATGAAAGCCACGCCCAGCCGCTGGCGGCTCGCTCCGTACGCGTCCTCGTAGATGCCGAGGCGCTGCGCGCAGGAGGCGACGGTCACCGCGGTGAGCGCCAGCAGCGACCCCTCGGTCGCTACGAGGAGCCGTCCACCGGGGACCGGGAGCGAGCTGGCCCACTCGCCGCGCGGACGGAGGAGGCGGTGACCGGCGACGACGAGGCCGATCGACAGCGCGCTGGCGACGATCAGCTGACCAAAGCCTGCGTGCAGGTACTTGGCGTAGGTCAGCGACCCGGGGGCGCGGACGAGCGCGTGACCTCCGAAGAGTCCGCGCAGGTTGACCGCGGCAAAGAGCGCGAACACGAGCGCGACCTGACCGACGACCATGGTCCACGTCGAGGACTCGACGCGTCCGCCCCCGGGGGCGGCAGGATCGGCGAAGGCGGCGGCCCCGTGGCGGTACGGCGAGGGTTCGCCTCGCCGAGGTTCGCCAGCGCCCGAGGAGCGACCGTGAACGGTGTGCGTGACGAGCGCCCCCGCCCCGGTCGCCAGGCTCCAGAGCGTGAAGGAGAGCCCCTCGCCCAGCCGCTCGCGGAGCCGACCGACGACCTGCGCGAAGTCGGCGTCGGCCGAGAGGAGCCCGACGAACAAGCACGCTACCGGGAGCCCCAGCGCGAGCCCCTTCGCCACCTGCAGCGCGCCGCCGTCTCGCCCCCCGACGGCCACGCCCGGGACCTTCGCAGCCTCGCGCGCCGCTCGCCGCGTCCCTCGGAGGGTCCGGAGCGTAGCGAGCGGCAGTCGCGCCAGCCCGCCGAGATCGACCTCGTCGCGGAGCGCGCGCGGGAGCACGGCGAGGATGAGGAGGTCGGTCGGCACGGCGACGGCGTAAGTCCAGTCGCCGGCGTAGCGTACGAAGGAGAGCGCGAGGAGGACCGCCGCGGCGATGAGGCCGTAGCCGGTCCTCGTGATGCGAGCGGGGCGCGCCGAGGCGAGGGCCGCGGCGATGGCCACCAGCGTCCAGAGCAGGAGGTTCAGGCCGAGGTCGGCGCGCCAGAAGAGGGCCTGCGTCGCCACCCCCGCCGCGAGGGCGGCGGCGAGCTCGACGCGGGCACGCCGCGTGGTGCGGTCGTCCGGCGTGACGGTCGCGGCGACGAGGGGCCAGGAGGCGGAGTCGGCGAGTTCCATGAGGGGAGAGGACCACGCGCCTGGGGTCCGCGCCCGTGGCTTCAGGACGAGCGGTCGAAGCTCGGGGGTGAGCGGTCGAGCAAGGGGGCGGGCCGGGCGTGCGGCTGGGCCACACGGACGACCTACTCCGCCGGCACCCGCTGCCTCCCCGCGACCACCTCGGCCCGGAACGCGGCGACCTTCGCCTTCACGTCGTCCGGGAGCCCCGCGGCGTGCGGCCCCTCGTGCACGTAGTCGATCCCGCTCTCGGCCAGGCCGAAGGTCCGCATGCCGGGACGGAACCCCCCCAAGATCGACTGCTTGATGGCATCAAACACGGCTACGTCCACGCGCTTGACCATGCTCGTGACGACCGTCCCGGGGACGTCGTCGTACTGGTCGGAGTCGACGCCGATGCCGAGCGCGCCCGCCTCCCTCGCCCCCTCGAAGACGCCGTGCCCGGTCGCCCCGGAGGCGTGAAACAGCACGTCGGCGCCGGCGGCGATCTCGAAGGCGGCGAGCGACCGACCGCGGGCCGGGTCCTTGAACGCGTCGGGCGTCGAGCCCGCGTAGGCGGAGTGCACCACGCACGACGGGCAGGCCGCCTTGACGCCCGCGCCGTAGCCCGCCTCGAACTTCCGGATGAGCGGGATCGTCATCCCCCCGACGAAGCCGACGTGGTGGGTCTTCGACAGGAGCCCGGCGACCGCCCCCACGAGGAACGACCCCTCCTCCTCGCGAAACGAGAGCCCCTCGACGTTTGGGGGCATGAGCTCCGCTGGCCCGGCGTAGTCGACGCAGGCGAACCGGACCTCGGGGTAGGCGCGCGCCACGGCGTCGACGTCGCTCGTGAAGATGAAGCCCACGGCAAGGACGAGATCGAGCCCTTGCGCCGCGAAGAGGCGGAGGGCCGCCTCGCGATCCTCGCTCCCGACCGGCTCCAGGAAGCTCACGCTCACCCCCAGCTCACGCTCGGCCCGCGACAGCCCCTCGTACGCGGAGTCATTGAAGCTCTTGTCTCCGCGGCCGCCGACGTCGAACACGAGGCCGATGCGCGGGGCGTTCGGCGCACTCCTGGCCCGCTCGGCAGCCGGGTGACGCGACGGCAGGAGGCTGACGAGCGCCGCGACGAGGACGAGCGCCGCTGCCCGGACGACGTGGGGCGGGGGCGTCATCATGCCTCGAGCTCGCCACGAGCGCGGGGCCCTGGTGTGTTCTCCACGCCTCGCCCGTCGCCGTGGGCGTCCACCTCGACGAAGATCCGCTTCATCATCGGGAGCGCGGCGCGGACCCGCCGCTCGAGGTCGTTGGTCGCCTCCTCGATGTCGCCCGCGGTGGAGGCCGGATCGAACGCGACCTTGAGCGCGAGCAGGACGTCGTCGGGGCCGAGGTGCATCGTGAGCAACTGCGTGACCTTGAGGACCTTCGGCGTCTCCTCGGCCAGGTCGATGACCTTCCGCTGGTGCTCGACCCGGGCGCTCTCTCCGATGAGCAGGCCGTGGGTGATCCACGCCAGCACCAGCGCGACGCCGCCGAGCAAGAGGCCGATGACCACGCTCCCGAGCGGGTCGAGCCACTCCTTGCCGGTGACCGCGGCGAGGCCGACGGAGACGAGCGCGACGGTGAGCCCGATGAGCGCGGTGGCGTCCTCCGCGAGCACGAGCGGCACCGTGGGGTCGCGCGTCTCGAAGATGGCCTCACGCCAGGTCCGGTCGCCGACGGTCGCCCGGAACTCGCGGAACGCTACCCGGAAGCTCAGCCCCTCGAAGACAAGAGAGGCGCCGAGGACGGCGTAGCTCCATGTCCTCGAGGCCGGCGGTGACGTCGGAGGCCAGAGGAGGTGCGTGACCCCCTCCCACACGGCGAAGGCACCTCCCATCGAGAGGAGCATCAGGGCCACGACGAAGGGCCAGAAGTAGCGCTCGCTCGCCCGGCCGAAGGGGAAGCGCGAGCTCTGCGGCCGGAGCGCCAGCTGCATGCCCACGAGAAGGAGCGCCTCGTTGCCGGTGTCCGCCATCGAGTGGACGGCCTCGGCGAGCGTCGCGGTCGAGCTCGACGCGTACGCCGCGACGAACTTGCACGTCATGATGGCGACGTTGCCCACGAGGGCGGCGACGACGACCCTCCGGCTCCCGTCCTGGCTCACGAGGCTCTCCCTGGCATCGATCGCGCCCGGACCACGGTCAGCGCGGTACGACGACGACCGTGATCCGGCCGCGCGCCGTCTGAAGGAAGGCCGCCTCGAGCACCTTGAGCCGCTCGAAGACGTACCAGCGAGAGAGCGGCGCCCTCACGTCCTCGTACGGACGGCTCCGGAAGGGGTGCGGGCTCGTCCGGTAGACCTCCCGAATCTGGGCGTCTGCGGGTCGGAGGAACCGTGTGACCGCGCGGTCGAGGTACGCGGCGGCGCGCGCCCTCCGCAGGATGATCTCCTGAACCTCCTCCGCTGCGAGCCCCTCTTCCTCGGCCGCGACGAAGATCGGGCCGTCGCCCCCGGCGCGCTGCTCGAGGTCGGCGCGCACCTCGCGCGCGAGGCGGGCATCCTCGGCGCCTGCCCCCGCGAGCGTCTGGTCGAGCGTGGCGAGGATCTCCTCGACGACGTGCCGGTCGAGGGCGTTGCGCACGAACCGATCGTCCGGGGTGGCGGCCTGGACGGCGCCTTCCTCGCTCATCGCGTCGAGGCGTGCCTCGAACGCGAGGACGCGCTCGCTGATGAACCGCGGGCGCGAAGCGCCGCCAGTCTCGGGGGAATAGAAGCGGACGGCGACGCGGTCGACGATCGCTCGGGCCTCGACGGCAGCCTCCGGCGCCGGCCGCGCGGAAGCGTCCCCGTCCGCGGGGGAAGCTCCGAACGCAGGCGCCGCAGTGAGCGTCAGCGCCGCGAGCGACAGGAACCGCGGAGCGGCGACCTTCACTAGGTCGCGCGCAGGCGGCACTAGGCCTCCCCCGCGCCCAGCTCCCCGGCAGGAGCCACTGCCTGTACTGCGACCGCGCCGGTGTCGGCGGTGACCGCTCCCACCGTCCGCTCGGGGACGCCGTGCTCGTGCTGGTGGTGCTCGTGGTGGTGCGCAAAGCCGCGCGCGGCCCGACGCGCCTTCAGGAACTCGGCGAACGCCGCGAGCGACTCGAGGTCGCGCGGGGAGAGCGACTCGAGCAGCTCGCGGAGGTGCTCCCGGCTCGCCTCGGCGCTCCGGGCGCGGCGTCCGGTCGTCGACTTCGGCTCCTCCAGATCGTGCCCGGACGCCGGGCTGTCCGGGGCCACGTCCGTCTCCGAGGGGGCGGGCTCGGACCACTGCGGCCTCGGGACGGCCTGGATGGCGTGCGCCGTCAGCCACGCCTCCATGAACGTCCGGAGCCGCTCGCTCCGGAACGTGAACCACTTCTCGCGATCGGCGGAGTAGGACATGAGGACGTCCTTGAACCGCCGGAAGGCCCCCTTCCCGTCGATGGCCTGCGCCAGCTTGGCGCGGAGGTCGAGGTCCTCGACGAGGGGAATGAAGCGTTCCATCCACCGGTACTGCTCGCGCGAGCTGACGGGGTCGACGCGGAGGTAGTTGCCGTCGCTCGCGATCCGCACGTGCATCTGCGGGTCCGCGACGCCGTCGACGACGCGCAGCACCTCGCCGGTCGTGAGCTGGAGGTAGCTGTGGACCTCCGGCGCGTTGTTCTCGAATGCGTCCTCGAGCGACTCCCAGTCGACCGGGACCTCGCGGACGTTAGCTCCTGGCGCGCCGGCGACGGCGCTCTCGGGCTTCTCAGGCTCAGACATAGTGGCTCCCTTCGGCGAACTCCGGGTCCACGAGCGGCCGGTCTTTCGGGGAACGAAGGGCAAAAGCCCCACGAACCCGTGGGACCGTGGAGACGTCGATGGGCAGATCGACGGCCCCGGCTCGCGGGCTACGGATAAGCGGCTACTTCCACGATAGCGTCACGCCGCCAGTCTAACCAGCGCTACGTCCGCGCAGGGGTGTCGGCGGGCCGCGCGGCGGGTCTCCGGGCGGGGGGTCAGCTCCGGGTCTTCACCCGCCCGACGGCCTCATCCCACCTGGCCAGATGCGCAAGTCGGGCCTCGTCCGGGAGCTCCGGGGTGAACTGCCGCTCGATCCGGAGCATCGTCCGGGCCGTCTCGACGGTGCAGAGACCGGCCCCCACACCGGCGAGCATCGCGGCCCCCCTTCCCGTCGACTCGAGCTCGTTCGGGCGGTCGATCTCGCACGCCGCCAGGTCGGCCTGCAGCTGCATGAGCAGGTTGTTGGCCGCCGCGCCGCCGTCGACGCGGAGGCGCGAGATCCGGCGGCCGGCGTCGAGCTCCATCGCGTGGAGGAGGTCCCGGACCGAGCAGGCGATCCCCTCCAGCGTCGCGCGGGCGACGTGGGCGGCGGTGGTCCCGCGGGTGAGGCCGACGATCGCCCCGCGCGCCCCCTGGTCCCAGTAGGGCGCCCCCAGCCCCGCCAGCGCCGGCACGAAGACGACCGAGTCGCTCGAGGTCACCTTGCGGGCAAGCGCCTCGACCTCGTGCGCCGACCGGATGATGCCGAGCCCATCCCGAAGCCACTGGACGGCCGCGCCGGCGATGAAGGAGCTCCCCTCGAGCGCGTACGTGGTCTCGCCGCCGAGGCGGAAGGCGACGGTACTGATGAGCCCGTGCTTGCTCGTGACCGGGCGAGCGCCCGTGTTCATGAGCGCGAAGGCGCCCGTGCCGTAGGTGCACTTCGCGTCACCGACGTCGAAGCAGGCCTGCCCGAAGAGGGCGGCCTGCTGGTCGCCAGCCATGCCGGTGATGGGGACGCCGTCCGGCAGGAACGAGAGGCCCCGCGTCACGGCGATGCGCTCGGCGTTGCCGACGATGCGGGGGAGGACCTCGTTCGGCACCCGGAAGAGGGCGAGCATCTCGGGGTCCCACTCCGCCCGCGCCAGGTTCATGAGGAGCGTCCGCGAGGCGTTGGTGACGTCGGTGACGTGCGCGTGACCGCGGGTGAGGCGGTGGACGAGGAAGCTGTCGATCGTCCCGAACGCGAGCTCTCCGGCCAGCGCGCGGGCGCGGGCGCCTGGAACGTTGTCGAGCAGCCAGGCGACCTTCGTACCGGAGAAGTAGGCGTCGAGCAGGAGGCCGGTCGTCTCGCGGACGCGCGGCTCGTGGCCGGCCGCCTTCAGCGCCGCGCAAGTGTCCGCCGTCCGCCGGCACTGCCAGACGATGGCAGGGGCGATGGCCCGCCCCGTGGCGCGCTCCCACAGGACGGTGGTCTCACGCTGATTCGTGATCCCGATGGCGGCGATGGACGAGGCCGCGACTCCGGACGCCTTGAGCGCCTGCGTGACGGCCTCGCCGACGGAGTGCCAGATGTCGTCGACGTCGTGCTCGACCCACCCCGGCTGCGGGAAGTGCTGGCGAAACTCGAGCGTGTGCCGCCCCAGCGTCTCCCCCTGCAGGGAGAGCACTAGCGCGGTGGTTCCGGTGGTGCCTTGATCGATCGCGAGGAGGTGCTCGGCCATGACGGGGAGGATGCACCCGGCGGACGGTAGCGGTCCAGGGAGGCGTGGAGGGGGCCACAGGCCGTCGCGGGCGTCGCGACTACCGTCGGGCCCGAGGCCGCGCGAGGATCGACGAGAGCACCAGCAGGACCACCGCCCCGAGCGCGACGGCGTAGAGCACGCGCGCCTCCCGGTACTGGCCGCGCCCCGCGAGCGTGAGCCCCGCGAACCCGCCCGCCACCCCGACGGTGGTGTAGATGAGCTGACGCCCGACGGCGTAGACCGTCCTCGCCCCGTCCTCGAGGCCGCGCACGCGCACCTCGAGCTCGCCCCGTACCGCGCGCGTCAGGTACTTCTTCATGTCGTCCGGCAGCGTGAAGGCCGAGAGCGCCATCTCGCGGACCGTCTCGACGGCGATCTGCGCCCAGTCGCGGTTGCCGAGGACGAACTCCTCCAGGTACGGCTGGATGATCCCCATCGGGTTGAGCTCCGGGTCGAGCATCGAGCAGGTGCCGTAGAGCAGGAGGATGGTCCGCTCGAGGAGGACCCAGTCCTTCGGGACGTGGAACGTCCCCGACAGCTCCTTGAAGCCGATGTTCATCTGACGCAGATCGAGGAGGTTCGCGAGCCCCCGCTGCGGGTCGATCTTGATGTCCTTCAGGTTGAAGCTCTCGAGCTTCACGTCCTCCTGGAAGCGCCGGTGAAAGTACTCGATGATCCGCTCGCTCATCACCTCGTCGCTCGTGAGGGAGAGGAACCCCATCTTCCGCAGCGCCTTGACGAGCCGGTCGGTGTCGCGCCGGATGACCCCCTCGAGGAACTCGGGGATGCCCGAGCGCATCTCGGGCGACAGCTGCGCGACGGCGCCGAAGTCGAGGAGGATGAGCTCGCCCGACGGGCCGACCATCACGTTCCCGGGGTGCGGATCGGCGTGGTAGATGCCGTCGACGAAGATCATCTGGCAGTAGACGCGGACGAGGCGGCGCGCGAGGTCCTTCTGCGCGGCCCCCCCGGCCGGTCCGGCGGCCGTCTCGCTGACCTTCTTCCCCTCTGCGAACTGGGTGACCAGGACATGGCGCGTCGACAGCTCGCGGAACGGGAGCGCGAAGCGGACCTCCGAGTCGGCCTTGAAGTTCTTCGAGATGCGCTCGATGTTCTCGGCCTCGAGGACGAAGTCGAGCTCCTGCGCGAGCAGATCCTTGATCTGGTGGTAGTAGGCGTCGAGCCCCTGCACCGGCACGAACCACTGGGCGATCGCCATGATGCGGCGGATGGTCGCGAGGTCGAGCCGGACGGTCTCGTCGATGTCCGCGTGCTGCACCTTGACCGCGACGCGCGTCCCGTCCTTCAGCGTCGCCTCGTGCACCTGCCCGAGCGAGGCGCTGGCGATCGGGGTCCGCTGGAACGACGCGAAGCGCTCGGCGATGGGGCCGACCTCGGCGAGGATGCGCCCCTCGATCTCCTCGAACGGCCGCGGAGGCACCTGGTCCTGGAGCCGCTCGAGCCCCTGACGGAAGTCGTCCGGGAGGAAGTTGGCGAGGATGGAGAGGAGCTGACCGACCTTGATGAAGAGCCCCTGGAGAGCGAGGATCGTCTCCTCGACCCGCTTCGCGTTCTGCCGGTGCGTCGCGAGGATACGGGCGTCGCGGTACGCCTGGCCGAAGAGCCGGGCGCGGAAGCTGAGCCACGAGTAGCTCCAGATGACGAGGAAGGTCGTCGTGTAGGCCCGGACGAAGCGCCATCGATTGGACGCGGGAGCGCGGTGGAGCGGAGGGGGGCTCGGGGGACGCATGGGCCGCTGGCTGCCGCGCCGAGACTACACGCGTCCCGCGGCGAGCGCGTCGGCGTAGGCGTGGAGCGCGTCGTGAGCCTCGGGGCGCGCGGCGCGGATGGCGCCGCTGGCGCGCGTCGGGGAGACGCGGTTCGTGAGGAGGACCGCGACGATCCTCGCGTCGGGGTCGATCCAGAGGCTCGTCCCGGTGAAGCCGAGGTGCCCGAACGACCGCGGACCGAAGCGCGCCCCGGCGCTCGACCCCTCGGGGCTCTTGCCGTCGAACCCCGCCCGGAGCGTCCCGCCCGGCCGTTCCGCGATGAGCCAGGCGAGGTCGCCCCCGCCGAGAGGCCCCTCCCCTTCGAGCCCGTCGAGGACGGCCTGACCGAAAGAGAGGACGGCCGACACGGTCCCGAACATCCCGGCGTGCCCGGAGCCGCCCGACCCCGTGAGAGCCCAGGCGTTCTCGTCATGGACCCGACCGCGGACCAGCCCGCCCCGCCACGGGACGTCCTCGGTGGGGGCCGACGTCGCCTCCACGTCGACGCCGGCGCCGAAGAGATCGCGCGCGGTCCCGAGCGCCCCGTCCAGCCCGAGGGGGCCGACGACGAGCCGCGCGATCGCCTCGCCGGCGTCGCGCGTGCCCGCGTGCCGCGCGAGCGCGAGGCCGACGAGGGCGTATCCAAGGTCGCTGTACACGGGGGGGAAGCCCGACGGAGGGCACGGGCCGACGGTGTCGGCGCGACGCGCGTTGGCGGCCGCGCGGAGCGCCGCGGCGGCGTCGACGGGGCGCCCTTCGAGGAGGGGCTGAAAGACGGGGATGTGGGCCTCGAGCCCTGCGCGATGCGCGAGGAGCAGCTCGAGCGGGGAGGCCGCGCTGGCGGTGTCCCGGAGCTCCGGGCAGACGTCGCCGAGCCGCGCGCTGCGGGCCAGCCCCGGGTCGCTCGCGCCCAGGGCGCCCGGAAGGCAGCGCGCGACGGCGACCGCCGTCATCGGCTTCGTGAGGCTCGCGAGGTCGTAGTGGCGCGCCGCCTCCCCGCCCACCTCGACCCGCCACGCCCCGCCCCGCTTCACGGCACACCCGGCGGCCACCGACGGGGCCACGGCGCGGCGCACGAGCTCCGACGCAATGCTGCCTGGCGAGCTCGCTCCACCCATCCCGGGACCCTCCCTACTGCTTAGCATCTACTCCTGCCCGGCGAGCACGCCCGCCACGTAGTCGAGCACTTGCTCGTCGCGAATCATGAACCGGTGCATCGCGACGGCGAACCGACGGACCGACCGCGCACCGGGGAGCACCGCGGTCCGGGCGGGGACGACCATGAGGTCGAACGGGGTATAGGCACAGTGAACCTCGACCGGGCCGAACGGGTCAGGGTCCGACGCGAGGTCCACGAGCAGCGCGCTCCCCGGGCGCATGTCGCGCACGCCGCGGAGCGGGACGCCGAGCGCAGTCAGCGTCCCCTGGTGGGGGCCCGATATCGACACGAAGCGCCGCACGCGCCCCTTCCCCCCTCCCCGCTGGAGGTACCACCGGGAGACGAGCGCCCCCATGCTGAAGCCGACCAGATCCACCTTCGCGACCTTCTCGCTCCTCGCCAGCGCGTCCACCTGCTCGCGGAGTCGAGCCCCGAGCTCGGCGATGGGCGCCCGCCCGCTGTTGGGGAGGAGGTCGAACGACTGGACCCGGGAGAGCCCCCGGCGCTCGAGCCCCCGCCGGAGCGGCTCGAGCCGGGCGGCGCTGTCCCAGATGCCGTGAACGAGGAGTACGGGCGGCGAGGACACAGGAGAGCTGCTTACCATCTCCCACAAAAGAGCCGGTCTCTTTGCCCGTTCCGCCTCCGGACCGCTAGAGTAGGGGCTCCGGCTCAAAGCGCGACCGCAGCGGTCGTGCGCCGCGGCCGATGGGGCGCTGAAGATGGCTGAGTTTGCATGGGAAGCGCGCGGTAAGACCGGAGAGATCAAGAAGGGCGTGATGGAGGCCGAGACCGAGAACACGGTCCAGACCCGCCTGCGCGCCCAGCAGCTCAACCCGACCAAGGTCAAGAAGAAGTCCAAGGCGGGGGGCGGCTTCCAGATCGGCACGGGCGTCGGTCAGAAGGACCTCGTCACCTTCACGCGCCTCTTCGCCACGATGATCGACGCAGGCCTGCCCATCGTGCAGTGCCTCGACATCCTCGCGAACCAGTCGGACAACCCGAACTTCCAGGTCATCCTCAAGGACATCAAGTCGAGCGTCGAGCAGGGCTCGACCTTCAGCGACTCGCTCCGCAAGCACCCGAAGGTCTTCGACCCGCTCTACTGCAACCTCGTGCAGGCCGGAGAGGTCGGCGGCATCCTCGACACCATCCTGAACCGCCTCGCGGTCTACATCGAGAAGAACGTCAAGCTGAAGCGCCAGGTCAAGGGGGCGCTCTTCTACCCGACCGCCGTCATGGTCGTGTTCGTCGGCGTCCTCTCGGTCCTCCTCATCTTCGTCATCCCGTCGTTTCAGAAGATGTTCGCCGACTTCGGAGCGAAGGACGAGCTCCCCATCCTGACGCTGTGGGTCATCAACACTTCACAGGCGTTCATCGGCCACATGCCGCTGATCATCGCCGCCACGGTCGGCGCCGCCTTCGCCCTGTCGACGATCTACAAGCGTCCGAAGGGGAAGAAGTTCTTCCACAAGACGATGCTCACCCTGCCCATTCTCGGGCCGGTCCTCCGGAAGATCGCCGTCGCCAGGTTCACCCGGACGCTCGGGACGCTGCTCTCGTCGGGCGTCCCCATCCTCGACGCGCTCGACATCGTCGCTCGCACGGCAGGCAACGTCGTCATCGAGGAGGGCATCCTCTACACGCGCCTCCGGATCAGCGAAGGCAAGAACATGGCGGGGCCGTTGCTCGAGACGAACGTCTTCCCGCCGATGGTCGTGCAGATGGTCGGCGTCGGCGAGCAGACCGGCGCCCTCGACACCATGCTCAACAAGATCGCCGACTTCTACGAGGAGGAGGTCGACGTCGCCGTCGGCTCGCTCACGAGCCTGATCGAGCCGGCCATGATGGTCGGGATCGGCGGGACGGTCGGCGTGGTGCTCGTCGCCATGTACCTCCCCATCTTCAGCATCGCCGGCAAGATCAAGGCGGAGTAGCGCGCGGCACGGAGACGTGACGGCGAGCACCTCACCGCCGCGCGGGGCGACGCTCCATCCGGGGCTCGCGAGCCGCCTCGCGTGGATGACGGGGCTGCGCCTCGCCTTCTTCACGCTCCTCCTTGCGGCGACCGCGGTCTTCTACCTGGGGGGGGAGCTCTCCCGTTACCCCGTCAGCCTCCGGATCGTGTTCATCACGATCGGGGTCGCTTACGGGCTCGGAGGAGTCTACGCGGCGGTCCTGCGGACAGGGCGCCACCTCCTCCCGCTGGCGTACACGCAGCTCGTCCTCGACCAGGTGACCTGGACGGCGATCGTCTACGTGACCGGCGGCGCCACGAGCGGCGCCACGTCGTTTTACGCGTTCTCATGCCTGGCCGGCGCCAGCCTCATCGGGCTCCGCGGCTCGCTGACCGCGGCGGTGGCCGGCGCTGCCTCGTTCCTGCTGCTGTGCGTCTCGTTCGGGAGCCACTGGGTCCAGCCGCCTCCGGACCAGTCCGGGTTCTACGTGACGGCGTGGGCGGAGCTCATCTACCCGCTCCTCGTGAACGGCATCGGCATCCTGGTCGTCGCCCTGCTGGCGGCGTACCTGTCGGAGCGGCTACGCTTGGCGGGCGGTGCCCTCGAGGAGGCCAACGCTCGGGCGCAGGAGGCCGAGCGACTTGCCGTGCTCGGCCGCATCGCCGCGGGCCTGGCCCACGAGATCAGGAACCCCCTCGGGTCCATCCGCGGGTCGATCGAGATGCTGGGAGAGTCGCCGGTGCTATCGGTCGAAGACAAGGAGCTCTGCGCCATCATCCGGCGCGAGGCGATCCGCCTGAACGACCTCGTGACGGACATGCTCGACCTGTCGCGCTCGCGGCCTCCGAACGTCGAGGACATCGACGTGGTCGCCCTCGCCGGCGAGGTCGTCGCCCTGGCGGCGCGGAGCGAGCGGAGCGCCAGCGGCGACGTCCACGTGGTCTACGAAGGGCCAAAGGAGACGGAGGTCGCGCGCGGCGACGGGGCGCAGATCCGGCAGGTCATGTGGAACCTGGTCAGGAACGCTGTCCAGGCGAGCCCCGCGGGGACCACCGTGACGGTCTGCGTCACGCCGAAGGCGGGGAAGGTCGTGCTCAGCGTCGACGACGAGGGGCCGGGCATCCCGGAGGAGGCTCGGACGCGCATCTTCGACGCGTTCTACACGACCCGCACGCACGGCGTCGGCATCGGCCTGGCGCTCGTGAAACGGATCATCGACGAGCACGCGCCGCTCGGCGCGAGCATCGAGGTGGTCAGCCCTGAGCGGGGCGGGGCATCCTTCCGCGTGACGCTCATGGTCGCCGATCGCTAGACCCGCGGGCCCCTTCGCGCGACGATGGGGGTCGCCATGCCCCACCCCAAGAGCCTCTTCCGCCTCGCGCGCGCCGGCCTCCCGCTCGTTCTTGGCCTCGTGTCCTTGACCCTCGCCCACGACGCGCGCGCCGACGACCCCGCGATCGCCTACATCCGGACCCAGCAGGACCAGCTCCGGACGCTGCTCCGTCAGCCAGCGTCGCCCGCGCGCGACAACCAGGTCGCCGCTGCGCTGGCCCAGCTGGTCGACTACGACGCCGTGACCCGGCGAGCGTTCGGGGAGCCCTGCCCGGCGGAGCTCGCCGGCTGCAAGGACCACTGGGCCGACCTGAGCGAGGCACAGCGCTCGGAGATCTCGGGCCTGCTCCGGCGCCTGGTAGAGAAGAACTACCGGAAGAACCTGTCGAAGACCCTGGACTACGACGTCGCCTACCAGGGGGCGTCGCCGTCGAACGGCGACAGCTCCGTCCACACCGAGGCGACGTCGGTGAGCAAGCCCCGCGACCCGGCGGTGCTCATCGACTACGTCGTGCACGGCACGCCCGGGGCGTTCCATGTGGTCGACGTCATCACCGAAGGGTCGAGCCTCACGAAGAGCTACTACGACCAGTTTCACCGGATGCTGACGAACCCGGAGCAGGGCTACGCCTACATCGTGAAGAAGCTGAACGACAAGATCGCGCAGCCCAACTGACGCCCGGGGTCACGAGACCGGCCCCGGGGGCGGGGCCGGGCGTCAGAATCCGAACTGGATGGCCGCCTCGGGCGCCGGGATGAACCGGAAGCCGCTGCTTCCGCCGACCGCGCCAATGAGCCGGAGGTCCAGCATGGCCGCGATGCCAGGCTTGAGCTCCCAGCGCCCGCCGCCGCCGGCCTCGAAGAAGAGAGGACCGCCGGTCTGCCACGCGCTGACCGTCGGGGAGCAGTACTTCGCGCCGATCGTGGAGCACGAGACGGTGTTTGGGGTCTCGAAGACCGCGACCGAGACGCTCGCGTCGAACGAGGCGGCTCCGGCGCCGCCGAACAGGAACGGGTGGAGCCCCTCCTTGCCGATGGGGTCTTCGCCGAAGACGTAGCTGTAGCGCGCCTCGACATCGAGCGGCAGGAAGTGGGTAGCCTGCGTCCCCGGGTAGGTCCGCGTGACGTAGCCCGCGCGGACGCCGACCATCTGGTTGGTGTTCAGGGCGTAGTCGAACGAGAGGAGGAGCCGGATGTTGCCGGGGACCATGCCACCGCCGACGCTGTCGGCCTTCCCGGGGACGAGCGCGCCAGCCTGGACGGTGCTCGAGCGCGTGGGGTAGTCGGCCCCGTTCTGCGTGCAGTAGTAGCCGGCGCTGTTCGTCGGCGTCCCGGCCTGCGACGCGCTGACCGGGATCGTCGGGTTTGAGGCGGACGTCGTCGGCAGGTAGAGCTGACATACGTCCTTCGCGGAGCTGAGGAACGCGAGGTCGAGCGAGCCCGACACCCCGATCCAGAAGCGCTTACGCTTCGCGCCGCCCGAGCTCTCCTCCTTTGGCTCCGTGCACTTCTGCGCCTTGCAGGTGGTGCTCTTGCATTCGCTGTCCTCCTCGCACGACTCCCCCTCCCCCTTGAGGGACGAATCCTCGGCCGCGGCGTTCGGCTTGTCGCCCCCCTTTTTGCAGCCCGGGAAGTCCGGCGGGCAGTCCCCCTTGTCGGCGCACTGCGACGGCGGAGACTGACCGGGGAGGTGAGGCGGGTCGCTGATGGCTTCGGTCTTGACGTTGACCTTGTAGGGGTTCGCCCGGTCGCCGCCCGAGGCGACCGGGTCGTTCTGCTCGTTGAACCCCTGGACGTAGTAGACGAAGTCGCCGGCCTGGACATCGGCGCACGGCGTGCTGCCACCGAAGCCGTTCCCGATGGACTTGAGCTCGAGGCTCTTCCACTCGGTCATCCCGAGCCCCTTGTACTTCGCCATCACGCGCTTCAAGGTCTCGGAGCCCGTGTACTCGACGTAGATCGGGATGGGCGTGCGGACCTGCTGCTCGGTGACGGCGATGTGCGTGAAGTCACCGGCCGGCGGGGGTCCGCTCGGGCCGCTGCTCGCCGCCGCCCGCTTCGCCTCGGCGTAGACCGCCTCGAGCTCCTTCGTCTTGTAATTCGGGTCGAGCTGGAGCCCGGCGTCGATCTTGAACGCGTCGGTCATCGCCGCGAGCGACTGCTCTTTGTGCCCGGCCGCGCTCTGCACGGCCGCGAGATCGCGCTTCAGCTGCGCCCGCACGGGCACGCCGCACTTGTCGGTGCCGCACTTCGCGATCGCCTGGTTCAGCTTCTCGGCGGCCTTGTCGAAGTCGGTGTTGAGGTAGTCCTCCTCCATCGCCTTCTTCTGGAGCGCGCGAGCAGGGGCCTCGTTCGCGCGGCTCTGGGCCGAGGCCAGCGACGGCTGGAGCAGGAGGGACAGCACCGCCAGTAGGGCGGCAGCGAGCGCGGGGGCGTGGCGACGTCGACGCAACGAGGACGGCGCGATGAACGGAGGGCGTTGCACGTCGAGATCTCCCTGATGTTGCGGCTCCGCTTGGCGAGCCAACGGCGCGAAGCATAATGCGTTTCTGGACGCGGCTCGTCTTTTTGACGCTCCGACCTCGCGATGATGGCCGCGCCCTGAACGCAAGGAGAGCGGTTCCATCGCCGGGGGTCGCCCGCCTGGGCCGCGCACGCCCCGTACTAGGGCGCCGGCGACTCGGTGCGAATGAACTGGACGCGACGGTTCAGTGCGCGGTTGGAGGCGCTGTTGTTGGGCACAATCGGCTGCGTCATGCCGTAGCCGACCGCGACGAGCCGGCTGACGTCGACGCCGTGCGCGCCGAGGTAGGC
>Ga0316217_10003806_pt1 | contig 16822 bp, 13 predicted proteins | sample 1anoAmetaG_FD_203633 | JGI IMG/M metagenome (GOLD analysis project Ga0316217, IMG submission 203633) | Freshwater microbial communities from Trout Bog Lake, Wisconsin, USA - 1anoA | ecosystem: Environmental > Aquatic > Freshwater > Lake > Hypolimnion/Profundal zone | place: USA: Wisconsin...
TAAAAAGCTTTTGAATTGAAAATAGCGAATAATCCAAAAGATATGCTTTCCCACTGTATTTATAACAGCCGAATCATAATATACTGCTATCTATCTTTAAAGAACCTATCTTGCTAATCTACAAATAACAAGTATGAGCTCAGATACTAGCGAAGGCATAAGTTAGAGTCCAGTTCAAGTTGGCTCAGCTTGATCACAATAACTGTTAGCTATAAGCGTGATGATAATGAGCTTAAATACATCTAAATCCGGATCAGAAACTCACTTTTCGGAGTAAGTGGAGTACTGGTTAACTTTGGTCACCCTTCTCGACTTGTTTATGCTGTCCTATCGTTTTGCCTTGGGTGACACCACTGGAGTATCCCCACTCAACCGAATTGGAGTGACACTTCTATTTCTAGTTTTTCTGATGAGTGGCTGACCCTCAAACTGGTCCAAGTGGCAAAGCAATTCTGAGTTCACCCTCAGCACAGCTGCCAAATTGGTGAAATCCCCGCAGTAGTTGGGTGCTGAGAAGATGGTGATCAGTTTGCGTTAGAATGCGAACTAGTAGCCTTCTTCTACAACCTGGTGTGACCTGCAAATCAGGTCGAACTCATTCCTTGATAGGAAGTATTAGATTGCATTTTTGCCATAGTAGTAGCTAGTTCCTCTCTAGATGTTGTCCGCCCAGCCTTCCAGGGAGGGTTTGGGGTCAGACCACATCATGTCAGAAAGCACCTTATTCTACATATAGTCTAGAGGCCTTTTGATGCTATTCAGTGACGAAAGGTTTTTTATTAGGGGGCTTATCCCTCCATGAACACAGAATATACGACCGCCAACAACAGCCGCAATGGGGAGACAGTTGAAGGTATCAGAGATGAATTTGAAGGCTCTGATACTTAATCTTCTCTTGCATTCGTCATAAAATCCATAAAGTTTATTTATTTAGCTGGACTAGTGGTTGCCTCTGAGGAGGAAGAAACTCTAGGGGTACTTGATTTTATAGGCGAACAGCAGACAGATACAGTCCAAGGACTGTTTTCCCCGATCTACGTAGTCTCCCAGAAAAAGATAGTTGCATTATGCGGGCGACCCGAATATCTTGAAAATGTTCAAGAGATCTTGGAACTGGCCATGTGTATCACCACAGATTTGCACGGGGGCATCCAGTTCCAGCAGCATAGGCTGTTCGATGAAGATATTTTTGACCATGATGCACAGCCCTTCGATATCGCTCTATCTGATGGGGAAGCCTCGTTCTTGGAAAGGTGACTGGGTGATCTTGATGATGAGATCATCAATGTTGATGGTCTTTTTCTTCTGCTCCTTCATTTCTAGAACCTCTTCTTCGCTTAATAGAAAATAATTTAAGAAAGAGAACAACGCGTTTCGCAAAAGTACATTTAAAAAGGGCTAAAAGGATGGTTTCAAGTCATGAGATTATAATGGTTGCCCTAGATGCGAAGGGAAGAAGCGCAGCTCTAGGGGAAATGAAAGGATAAATACAGTAAATATGATTACTTTGAACCAGTTAAATCAGTACTAGCAACTCAGAAAATAATAACTAAATTATTTGAGTTACTTCAAATTAGAAATTGAGTTCATAGAAATCCGCTGCGGTACTCAGAGTTGCAACCTTGATATGGAAATTTTCTTTGTGAACAATCTATTATTGCCGTTTTTCTTTATAATCTAGCAGTTGGAAGATTACGCAAGATGTTTTTGGTTGACAGCCATAAGCCGTTCCTTTCTCAGCACAATCTGCCTTGCCTAAGTAGTATATTTGGTCATATGGACTTGGCAGCGGCTTCCTCGTTAGTATCGAGAAAGGGCAAAAAGAAAAATTCATAAAATTCTCCTTAATTCTGACACAAATCGAAAGAATTCATGATATTGGAGGATGTTGGGTAACTGTTCGCAGATGGTCTGGGAAGTTTTCTTTTTTTATCAATAAAAAACCTGAACATGTTAGCAAAAGGTTTGGAGAATGAAGATCTTCCTGATTTCAACTTACTTGCCGGCTCGAACCCTCATTCCCAATCTGCCTGGCGATATCGAGCACACAGATAGGATTTGAAGCAAGTAATAACAGCTTCAGCGGATGGCTTCTATATGTTATCCATTCATTCATTTAATGTAGCTTCGTTCTAAGATAGTAGATAGGGTAGATCAATTAACTTTTTAAGATAATAAATAGAGAAGAGTTCAAACAATCAATCTGGATGGACAGAGGGCTCTAAGGATTCTAAGTTCTTTAGATATGAATACTCTTGTTGGACTTCGATATATTGTTTGCTGAATTCATGGGAATCTTTTGACTCCTCCCTCTAGGATTAATTGATTCCTGGGAGTCTTTCTTGTAATTGATCTCGCTTTAAGACGGAATATTTGCTAGTATAGTATGGTGATCCCATTTGCTTGTGCATTTATTACATAGAGTCAAGTTACTGGTTATCCAAACTTTCCTACTGAGATTTTCTGAAAATTGATGAAATTGAGTCAAATCTACAGGATGGATCTATTCCTTAGCTACTTTTGTTAACATAGTTGTTAGCGGATTAGATAATCGCACTTTGCGATATTTCGTTCTGGTTTTGAATAGCTTCTAATTTCTATAGAAATTGAAGAAGTTTAGTCTTTGTAGAGTCTAAAATTTTGGCAGCTCTTTAAGAAGAACATAGTGATAATGTTCTAAATTTTGAGGAAGATTAGGCCGTGAACTACTAAGCTAAAGCAATTACCTACTGCTCCAGTTAGGCCGCTTCTTTTTAACGGTTTTACCACTGCAGATCCTACTTAAGGATCTATTTGTTGTAGGATGATCCATTTTGAGGCTTCTTTTTGAAGGGAACCGGTCCGACGGTGATTTTATGCTCTAGAATGTTGTTAGCGGAATCTTCAATATTCTAGGTAATCCCAAAGCTACAAGCTACTCGGATCTGTAGGGAAGCGTAACTGCTTAGGAATTCGTCTAAATGAAGAGAGAGTGATGGCGAGTGCTTTATTTCATCCTTTCCTCACTTTCCTAGGCCTATATCAAAATTTTATCATATTGCTTTTTAGTCTAATGTAAAGTCTTAAGGGAGGTTTTTGTAAGTACCCACTTAATGTGAGAAGCCTGAGGGGGAAGGATCCATTTGTGATGGTAAGGGAACATTTCGACGATCTAAGCTTTATACTATTTCTGCCATGTTTTATTTTTTCTGATCGAATGCTTTAAAAATTAATGTAAAATCATAGAATGTACTTCTGCGCTTAAAAGATTTAGCTATCATAGCTTCTAGAAACAGAATAGTAATATGCTCAAGTTATTACCTTTACTCCAATCTTCACAAGTGGTTTTGTATCAATCTATGAAAAGCTATCTTAGTGGGTTGCTTTCAAAAATAGGTTTAGACTCGGCCAGCCTAAATGCTGCGGGATTTCTATTTTACTCAGACTGTTGACGATTAATATCATGTCATAATACTCCTACAAGTCGTATATTATCAAAGTCGGCGGTAGTTGAATCTATCTTTCTTCAGGGTGGAGATCAAGGTGTTACTGACAGGTGTTCTAAAAGGGTTGGCCTGGAGCTTATACTAGTCCATGATCCTGTCCCTTTTGGTGTCTACCCAGGTCTCTCCAAACATACTCGTCCTCAGCTCATAGTCTTCATTGTAGCTGCGTTTATGCCGAACTATGGGCTTGTAGTGTTCGGAATACAGTTTGTCTTGGGGTGGCTAGAAATATCCCAGGTCTCTGCTAGGGTATTTGAGATCTAAGTTGATTGGATTGTACTTCTGCCGTGCAGACATCTGTCCAGAAATTGCACGTTGTATTTGTCATTATTGTGGGGGAAGGGCTCTAGCTATTTTTTGGGGAACAAGCTGAAAGTATTGTTGATGCGGTAGTGGTCGTATTTCCACTACCTGCGGGATGTCATGGGGCCGCGCACTATGTCTTTTTGCTCCTCTTTGGAGTTGTTTGTGAAATCGATGTAGCTTCGTTTGGCCTGCTACTTCTAGCTACTAATCCTGTCCCGAAAACTGTTTTTGCTTGTGGATCTTTCTCTGCTTTGGCGAGAAGTTAGGGAAAGAGCGTTAGTTAGTCTCATCATTTTTTAGGTGGACATCAGTTGAGTAAATAAAATTATAACCCAAATCTCGTTTATTTTTTGTTGGCAGTAAAAAGTTAGCGAAAAGTTATCAAAGGGTACTTTGTTTTCAATTGCTGCCATTATATCCTTTTAGCCTTATATTAAGGCAGCTACTAGAAAAGATTTGACTTCTTTGCTTGTAGCCTCTAAGAATCATTTTTACGAGTTTGATGCACTACAATCGATAACCAGATAAATAGAGGTTTCCATTGGAAATGGAAATTAACAAGCTCATAATGATACAATTTCTAGTATGATTATACCGAAATAGAATCCAAAAAGGTTTCAGCTTCTTCCAAAACTACATATCGTTCTATTCTTATACAAATCAGATGTTTATAATAGTTAGTGATGTTATAACGCAGCGATAGTTTTGGATATTTGCCAATCAGTTCAAGAAGTTCATCATAAATGGGCTCGAGTAGTGACAAACTGTTCCAGTTCATATTTGCACTGGCAGACAAAGGCAAATTGAAACCCATCCCTATTTTGATTGCTTTGGTCAATAACATCGTCCTTGAGCTAAAGAGCCATCGTGCTTAAAATAAACTACCATAGATCACCAAAATCTGCTATAAGAACCTCAAGCTTTAGCTGCTCAGCAAAGTTCTAAGACAAAACCATTTCCTTTCGCAAGATGAAATCCCTGACAATACAGCAGATGCTCAGTAAGACAATATTCTGAACAATTTGCCGGAACTGAGCAAATTTTAATCAGCCTTTTCATCGAACGTCCAGCTTTAGTAAATCCCCTACATAATCAATTCTGAGACCCTATCGCTTCCTTCTCACGGGTCGACTGAAAACGTGACAGCATTCCTGACAAAATTGTAAAACGGGCTTATAATGAGAAAGACCTAGCAAGAATACTTCTTGCGAGTGGCAATAATAAAGCTGTTTTTCTACCTGCTCATCAACGAAAAGATGCTCAACTATATCAACAGTCTTCATGTGCCGTTCTACATCTATATCTTTGTGCTGGGCCAGGAAACCAAGAAATTAGATTTGAAGCTATCTTGCCTCAAAAGAGCTACAGAGAAGGGTTTGAAGTTTATTTATCAGTACATCAAAATATCCAAAACGAATGTTCCCAAAATCTTTTGCTATCTTATCAAAAATTTTATCATTTAGTGTTTCAATAATGATGAGGAGTTTCTGACTAAATACAATGCTAAAAGCGAAAGGTTTCAGCTGTGCTTCTACTATGTTTTTTAAACAGTAAAGCTCTTCTTATTTAGGCGGTCCTAATCGTGAAAAAGAATCTGGAGCTAGCTGCAGAATGTGGCGTTTTGGATGCACTTTTCAACAAATGTATGCAAGGTAACGAACTTAGTATAAAGGTGCGTTAGAGACGAATAGGGTTTAGACTATCACAGAGATCATTATCAACTACTGTATTGAGGCTAAGACCAGAAAAATCATTCATTTAACGATTGATATGGGCAAAACGTTTGCCATCTTCACAAACGTCGACAAAATAGAATGGATATCATAAAAGAATAGCGTGAAGGAGGCAGAAAAAGCAAGAGCTAGCTACGCCTTGCTGAAAAACAAATCGAGTGTAGTGGCATGTTGCGTAATGATAGAGATGTATCTGACTCATTGGCCGACCATCCTCTACTTTCTACAGGAAAAGCGAACCCTCAACAATTTCATCAGTTCTCTCAAAAGAAAAGAGAGCAAATAAATTGAAATAATCTAATAAACCATCTTCAGCAAAATTGTGGTTCGTTGCCTGAAATACAACAGAAAGAAGCTGATCAACTCTAACAACATCTTTAGCAGCGAATCCAACTACCTAATCCTCCGCTCTCTCATCCTGCTCAACTTCTTCAACAGTCTGCCCGACTTCAGGTACAATTTCACCCATCAAGGTAATTGGTTATCTATGGCAATCGAATGCCCAAGCTCAGGTAGTACTATATTGACATTATGCTGGACTACTTCACTATCAAGGAGGAGGTTAGCAACCGCTTGATTATTGGCAACATGAAGAGTATTACCTACTACAAACATAGCACTTTCGATATGCAGAAATACACCAACAACTAGGATTACAGCATCAATAATAACATCGAATCATTTTGTTCAGAGTCACTGCTCCCTTTTGAATTCAACTATAAATAGCTCAAGTACTATCTGAACAGCTTTATTGCGATTTTGGAGAATGAGACTGTGAAAGAAAATGCCAGGACTATTTTGTAGTAGTTCTAGCTTGCAGAAAAGAAGGGCGAAAAACTGTCAACCAAAGACATCCTGGACTTCTACCAAGTTGCGCATGAAAGCTGCAAGCAGATCCCTTGGAAGGCAGACTATCTCCATATATCCAAGTACATTTCAAGTGTGACTGGCCATCTATTGCAATATTCCTAAAAGTACGAGAAACTTGGCATAATTGAAATATGCAGAAAGTATTTGAGGGAGAGTTTGCACTCTCAGAAAGAAAACTACTTGAGCTTTTTGAGCATCAATCTACTGGATGATATCGGCCGCTATTTTGCCTCAGATCCAGAGCTTATCAACTAAATCAAGCCGAACATTGTCAATCTGGGCTATGCCTACAAGATCAGTCGCATCCTGCTACACATCGACAGCATGAGTAGCATAAACTATTCGACAGCCATTGAAGAACAGATCTACGCATAGATCTGCAAACATGGATCCAAAGCTCTCATTCTGCAGGTCATCGAGATAATCAAGTATACTTTCGAGCAGAATGACAACATCTTTCGGCCTGAACACCTCAAAAGCATTTATAGCTTGATAACCAGCTAGAACACCAGAGAGGATGAAGATATTGTGTATTCCATCATTGAGTTTTCGGAGGAGTTCATTCATAAGTTTAAGGACCTTTAGAAGTACATTCGCAGCATTTAGCTGAATTAGGTAAAGCAATGGAAACAGAGGATCAATTACCTGTTTTTGTACTATGAGTCTACGATCAGAAAGATAGAGATCACCAACCCTACGCTTCTCAAGGAGGAACTTGAACTATGGTTGTTCAATCATTAAAAGAATCACAAGAAGCTATACTATAACTTCATGAGTTTCTAGCTCAAAAAATTTGCACAAAACTCAATTCGTGATGGAAATTACCTCAACCTGAACTTTGACCCTAACAACTACCGGAAACTGATCTTTCTCCCTTGGAACATCAAAATAAACGGCTCCTACTACCCCATCTTCATCTAATACAAAAACCTATAAGACAAACTAAAGCTGAAGATATTCATGAATATGACTATTTTCAATAAGCTTAACATCTAGCAGCTATTAATCGGAGTCCATGACTATACAGAGTATTCCTTGATTTATTCAGATACATCAAGCCTAAGCTCAATTATGAGTACGAAGAAGACAATAAATTGAGGCTGACGCTGTAGGAAATCAAGAAAGAGCACTTTGCTAAGAATCGGCCCAAAAAACTGACGATTTCCAAGGGAGAAGTCACATACTTCGTTACTTTTGACAATATCTATAAAATCGAAAGGATCAATATCAATATACCACTAACTCTTGACACCTATCGTCCTCTAATCCACCCTATCAACTTTCTCAATTTGCTGTGCCGCACCAAATACGGCTATGAATTCCTCAAAAAATAAAAGTTTATCGACCATTGCTTAGAAGTGATTCGCAGTGAATAAGAAGACTAAAAGTACAAGGATCACCTTAAGTAACTATTAAGGCATTTAGAGGGGCTCTCATATCGATGGGTACTCTATGCGGCGCATCCTTTTTGTAGTCCAAAGAAAAGTGTGTCAGCTACTTCATGTAATTCAAAGAAAAGCTTGAGATATACAACCTGATTATGCAAAAATTTAAGACTACAAACAACTACTAAATCCAGTAGATTTGTCTATGGATTTTGAACATCTTGATAAAAGACCCCAAAATCAGGTAGATACGATCTGATCTAACGTTAATCTAGACAAAGAAGTGCAACTGGGTTTGTTTGCCTGATTTCGAAAGTCTAACGCGCTAGCTCTATTCCAGAAAAGACAGGATAGGGAAAAAGATACAAGATCTGAAATAGAAGCTGCCCTAAAAGCCGATGTCAGTTCACTAGAAAACAGTCACCACTGATGACATAATCTACCACTATCTCTACTGCGCCCTTTCCGATAAATAGCACTAGCTCAGCTAGAAGTAAGAATAGAAAGTGCTCAAGTAGCTCATCCTGGGTAACATTTCGAGCAGGAATGTTGTATAGAACATCGTCAAATACATCAGCGCGATTGACTACAAGCCGCAGCAGATTAGAAAGGTGATGAATCTGCTGGCACCCTATTTCAGTCTCAAATTCGACAGCCATTTCTATACCAACAAGAATGACATCGACAATAGTAATATTTTACAATTGCCCTGATGTTACCTCTATTTGCTTTTTAGTTCTAATTTTTAGTTTACTGATTACAGCTTGCTAGAAGATAGAGTCTTTGACATTTGAGTGTGACTATGGGCAATATTCCTGCAAAGGAAGTGTTGAACTAAATTTATTTAGTTTTTGCAGTCGTTTTTCTATTTTTTTGAAGTAAAGAATCAAGATTCCTATTGTTCCTTTTATGTAAAACAAAGATCTACTAGAACTTTAAGTGGCTATTTATTTTGAGAGTTGTCTCACTACATCGATGGTTATTTTAGTGGGCTTCATCCTCTAAAATGATTTGGCCACTATTTGAGCCTCGAATCGAATAAAGATCAGCCTATTTTGTTGATTCCAATTATAATTTTCTAAAGAAGCCTAGTTCAAGCTGTAAACTTGACCATTTTTAGAGATAAATCGCATTTAATTAGCTTAAAAGATACCTAGCTTTGTATTTTTTGAGTTTCCCAAATAGATGGGTTATACTCCTAATCGAATCTCCATAATTAGTGAATAAAAAATGACGATGATAATCTTCTTGCTGGCTATTCTCCTGAATACGACTCAGCAAACACCCATTCAATACAAGGGTTGGATCAACAACTGTTCCTTCTTCTTCTAATCCGTCCCCACCTAACAGACACTACACTCTCAATTCTTACAATGCCAGGCCGTACCCTGTAAGGAGTTTTACCTCAATAATTGCAGCAATTATGCACTCGAGACTAAGTATGAGATGGTTTAATGTATGAAGCTATGTTGTAATGCTTAGAGTGGGTATCGTTCGTTTGGCTCAACTTTGGAATTCCTTTAGACTTGCTAGCAGGAATTTTTAAAGGCATAAAATAAAGCAAACAATCCAAACGTCAGAATAACACTCAGTATCTTGTGTTATACAATTCTAGGGCTTCTGGTTTTGCTGTTAGTTTGTATTGGAGTGGCTAGATTTCAGAAAATGGCGGGGTGGGGTGAGAGGCCTGACGTCAGGGATAGAAACAATGGTGGGATTCAATTGCTGAATGCTTTGACCTGATTAGTTGACTGTTTTATTTTCAAATGAGATAAACGAAAATATAATTATAAGATTATAAGCACTCAAAATTGCTTATTTTGAAGGAAGGCCAAGAAGTTTGAGAAAATTTGAGGTGTTGGGTTTGCTTAGGAATAAGAAGAGAGTTGTGATCTGGAGCAATTGAGAACTAGATACCTCTTGACTCTTGTGCTTCAACACTCTTAATAAAGTTATCGTCCAACTGAATCAGTAACACAGCAAGAAGGATTTACAAATGCTACGGGGGAGCCAGGCAGCTTATTGCTAAGAATTTTAGAAGGAAGACGTGAAATACTTATCATCGGGCGATACGCTTGAATCTATGCAAAAGTTGGGCTGATAATCACCAATCACTGACTGATGATCTTTAAAATCATACCTTTGAACATAAATAGGATGTTGAATATCAATGTTTTGCTATTTGTTGGGATGTAGAATGCACAGCCAGATGGAGCTCTGATTATTGTGATGATGAGACAAGGGTTGAGTTTGATAAAAGGCATAGATTGGGTTTATCGCACTCCAGTCTTTTATCTACGAGAACTATTAGAGAATGTAGGCAGGCTGAGCATGAGTGAGTAATTGAAATCTTATGAAGCGTGTTATTTATTGTTATTTATTGAGGTAAGGAAGATGATAGTCTCCTCCTGATTCCTGTATTCCTTTATTTATTAAGGTAAAGAATGTTTCGATTTCGAATCGCGACTGTTTCGCGAATCATGCAAGCGATTCAAAAATATTATGGGTAGGGAAGATAAATTGCAATCACGCTTGAAGCAAGGAGATTGAGCTCCAAGTTGAAAGCATAGCCGATCAGCCGATCACAAGAATTTAGTTCGACGAAAGATGCCCACTATGCAATAGCTGCTATCTATTCAAATTATCAGAATCTTAAATGCAAATCGTCAGAAATGATTATTTAACCATAATTCTTTACTAAGAGTGAGATGTCCAAAGCAGCAGGAAATCCCATCATGCAGATCAAAGTGGCGTTCGCCGGGGACACTGGGGTTGGCAAAACCTGCTTATTCCGCACATAGACGGAAGGCAGATATCCAGATAACCCTCTGGCAACTATCGGCGTTGATTTCAAGTTCAAAGTTTACCAGTTTGGTAAAATAACGGTCAAGGCCAGTCTTTGGGATACAGTGGGCCAGGAGTGCTTCAGATCCCTCACCCCAAGCTACTACAAAAGTACTTCTGACCCAACCTAGATGCACAAGCTGTTTGCATATGTTTTGATCTCAGCAGGAGATAGTCTTTCTATAGTGTGGATTACTGGTTAAAATAAGTCAGGAATAGTGGAGTTAGAAATGGTATTTACTTGGTGGGGTGCAAAAGTGACCTGGATATTGAGGTCCCCACTGATTTGATTTTGGAATTTGCTGAGGCATAGCAAGTTAGCTATTTCCAGACATCAGCACAGGAGAATGTTGGAGTGAATGACGGGTTTAGAAAAGTTATGGAGGAAGCCGCCAGCCAAAAGCTTATCTAAATGGCTTTTGCCAAAAATGATTAGCCAAAAGGTTTGGAGCTGCCTGTAGTCAAACCGTAATCCTTGAAGAAGAAGTTTTGTGGATGCTGATATCTGAGTTCGGTTATAAAGATACATTTGAAGACTAAATAACTTTACTCATTTTGAAAGCCTAGATATATAAAAGAATATCGATGAATAAGGGTTAAGATTTCAAAACTACCCAAATTTATTTCTTAAATTTTTATCTAGAAGGACCAAAAGACCAAACATTATCCCTGTTCAAGAGTTATGAACAAGATCTCTATGTCAAGATGTTGTTGATAGCAAACTTTTCTCTTTTATAATCACTTGGCTATACAACCCTACAATAAGACCATTTTCCACAGCTAATGATGACTCTGGCTTTTTGTAACAATCGAGCATTCTATTCAAGAACTAAATTACGGTCATCTCTTTGCTTCGATAGCTAATACCTAACTTGAAATACTTAGCTGTTAAATTATAATTTAAACCAATGCTATCCCAACTAAACAGCCGCAAAATTCTACAAAAATCGCAAGTTTAGAAACCCAGCGAATAGGCAGACATTATAAACAGTTTCTACGAATAAAGAAGAAATCGCTCGTTTTCTGCCAAACAGCATACTCTGCTGAGAAAGAACATCTCGCATTTCCAGCAGTAGTCGGAACAGTAGAATAGTTTTACTGCTTCCAACCAGATCTAGAATTATGCCAAAACAGCTGCAATAAGTATGCTGAGAAGGCCACCTTTGGCTCTGAAAAGTTCAAATATCCAATAGCACTCATTTAACTAGTAAGTAAAGAAATCGACAATCCAGCATTCTATTAATAAACTTCCGATGAGCCAGTACCAACCATAGCCTCTAAGCCGCTACTCTACATCAAATCCTTCCAAAAGTTAGCTCACGGACTCACAGTATCGCGAGCAGCTCAAAAAATAGCTGAACAAAAGAGTCAACATAAACAGCTATCTTAGTGAGTTGAACTTGACCGAAAAAATTGAAACAGTCCATCTTAAGCAAAAATATTTGTAGACCAATATTTAGGAGACGAATCGTTAAAAGACCCAATAAAACAAAAGTGTTAAAAAGATTAACTCAATAGGTGATAGAACTTAAGCAAAGATGTCAGATTCTAATCAGTAATAGAAGTCAGAGGGAAGAAACTAAAGGTCGAGTTCCTATGAAAGTCTCTCAAATAAAAGAAAAATCACAAATTAGAGCAAAAATTCAAGAAAAAGCTAATCTCAACAAACCAAACAGATAAACAAATAATAGCTAAGTAACGATGAATTTACTGATCGTACGTAGGCAATAAGGCATACATTCGGAAGCGAGAAATCTTCAAAAAATCGCAAATCAAAAATTTCAAGCGCGAGTGCAAACAGATCAGCAGACGAAAGTTCTGACAAGTCAGAAAAATAGTAATTTCGTAATCGTTTGAATATTTCTTAACTCAGCGAACTTCAATAGAACTCACACCCTTTGAGATAACAGAAAAGGGAGAAGACTGCGCATCCTCAACCATAGCCATTGCAGCTTAAACGCAATTATTTCGACCCTTAGCTGTAGGCTCATTACAAGCGCAGAATCGAGGATTTGTAGAATGAGTTAGAGTAGTTGAGAGCGAAGCGTAAGAGATAGTAAAAGTTCATCGAAAGCATAGCAAAGATGAGACGAGTCGTTGAGTGCCGAGGTTAGTAAGATGGTTAGTATTCTTTGAAGTAGCTCTGGAGATGGATAAAGCAGCTGCCGTCTAAAAACTATTGATAATAGCATGATTATTGCATAGGATTGCCCTTCTCTAGACTGGATTAATGTTATAGCAGACAAAACTGCTTTGCACTGAATTTATGAATGAAATAGGAGTAAATAAATTGGCATTCAACTGAAATATGAGTATGAATGTATAAAATAGATCAGGTAATTTGCTTTATTGCCTTTATTTTGTTGAGTTTGAATACTAGCAGCTCCTTCAATTTGGACTGTTGTGGCCTCCGCTCTTTTTTGTTTTTCATCAAAATCGACGTTATTTTCATATACAGAGATTGTATCTATCTAAACTTGGTGATTAAAGGCGAAGGATCAAGTTTCAGCAACCTGCGATAGATGAACCGATATTGCCTCTTGAACACCATAAGGTATCTTCCCAGCCTCTTGCTTAGCAAGATCTTGAGATAATGCATGCTAAGGGTTTGTTACTTGGTATAAACCATTAAAAAGTTGAATGAGGTCAGAGTGCGCATGACGGACCTCTCATCTACCCAATCATTGCCCGTTTTCTAGTAGACGATCATAAAGACAAAGGCATAATCACACCCCATGTCTTGTTTGAGCTCCTAAAAGAGTCGATGTTCTTCATGGATCTAAAATATCTGCTCATAGGTGAGATTGCCATACAAAGAAAGATAGGTAACGATGTTCTAAAGATGCCAATGTGCGTCCTTAACTTGCTCATGATTTAGTTCATCAGTGGTCTTGACCTGTAGCGCTTTCTTTACTATCAGCATGTACTATTTGAAATCCCGACTCTCGAATGATTTGGCCGCCTGCCAGTAAATGTGGGTCGGCACGATTTTGTAGTGCAGGTCGTCGAGGATGCTGAAGCAGTGGCTCTACTGAAGTGTGTTGAGTAGGCTGGATCGGCTGTGTTAGCACATTGAGCTGCTTTAGATGGATAGGTTTGGGTATTTGGCAGTGCATTCCAGGTATTACTGCATTCTTGTGTTCACTGCGAGTAACTGGCTCCATTTGTACTTCTTTACGGAACGCTGCAGAATATAAGGTTGCTGGGGGATATGCTCCAAGGGTAGTATGTTAGATGATATTGCTTTCAAGATAGAGTTGGCTTGGATACAGTAATATTTGCATTTTACGCAGCCGTGCTAGCTTATTAAATGAAGGCAGCGTTGGTACAGTGCTTGTAGTTTGTGGCTACTAAAGGCTTGGAAGTTTTAGTGGTAGTATAGGAGTATCCAGACTATCATAGAAAAGTGCTATTCTAAATAGTGAGGCAAAATATAGTGGTTTCCGACTTTTATCATTTCCAAAAAGAGTTCTTTGGTGATGAAGTGATGATACAAAAGTTAGACCCTGGAAATTAAGCTGGAACTAGCTAAAGTATTTTAGATGTTACTCTGCAATTTTTTATTTTTTATCATCGTATAGCTATAGATAACCCAAAGCTTCGTTGCGCTAGAAGCTTCCCATTTATTCTATTCTTCAAGAATGCTGTAAAATCTCAGCTTTTTGATATCTTACTGGCTGCCTTAGACGAGCAAAATAATTTCCAGCTAGACTTCAATTTTAAACCACATATTTTCCACAATTCTGCTTATTTACCTCAGTTTATACACAATCAATTTAGCGTAATCCATTTCATAAACAAAAGTTGAGTAGTATTTGGCTATGGGCACATAATAGTACTAAAGCCGGTTTTGATCTTTTTTAAGCGATATTGTATGCAGAAATATATCTTAGTAGTAATCAAATCTTTATACAAGTTACTTGTGGGTTAGGCAGCTTGCTTGCATTTCAAATCCTAGAATCAACAAAACGTACTCATTCAATAGTTCGTAGATGGCTGCAGATTATGCATGTTTCCAGGAGGCATCGCACTTATAGAAATGCGTATATGCTGCAAAATTAGTGTTACTGCCAACGTGGCCGATAAAATGTGAGATAATTGTTTTTATCTGGTACTACCATTGAGAGGATGAGGGCCATTTTTGGCAAAAAGCTGAGACTATTTTGATTGTTTTGCGCAGAAATTAACCGTAGATATAGGAAGAGTAGCACTTTTGATTAAGCCAAAGGAGGGCCTGGAAATGCCTGAGAAGTATTTTCAATTTCAATGAAATCTATAAGTTTTGTTTGAGTATTTTTTAAAGGAGAGACACAATCAACTCATCTGATTTTATTTATAAGACTATGACCGAAACAAGTATCGCTTGAATGATTTTTAGTTTTTGATGATTCAAACCTTAACCTGCACAGAAATCATATAAATAACCAATGCAGAAGGCATATATTTTGTTATTAAAGCACTTGAGGCCAATTTTTTCAAGCAAAAAAGAGCACAGAAAAAGTTTTTATTAGTTGTTGTATTTGATGTTTTAGAATGCAATTGAATTTGCCAAAACTACAAGAAAAGCAGTATGCCCTCCAAAAACTTAATTTACCGCAAGATTTGTCTCCTTAAACACTCTAGTTAAAAGACTCTCATCCTTTGGCTCAAAACTAAACAATAATTTATACTTTTCTTAAAACACAGAGTTTGCATTTTCTGTTCGTTTCTGCAAAATGAAGGATTTGCTGCGCATTTTGTAGTTAATTTTATTTTAAAAGTGTTCGTAATTGTTTCTGCCGACGAAATAGCCATTCAAACAGATTACATCGTGATGCAGAGAATGGCAGTAGCTCATTTTGTCCACGAATTCAATTATTTCGCTAAAAATGCTCCAATTTATATTCTTGTAGTGTTTTTCTATTTTCCGTGATTTTTCTTTGCAATTGAAATGCTATTACCTAAAATGGATGGTCGCCAGAGTGTGTTTGAGCCAATAAATGAGACTCCCTTCAAGTTCTCTACGCCAGCTTAATCCAATGAAGAAATGATTTTTTTCGTAAGAAACCATCCGATTGAAATCTTACCCACATTCTGCAGCTTATTACGATTCCTATGTAAATTTCTTAGTGGCTGACTTTCTTTCAGCTTAAATCTAAGCGAGAGATTTGTTCAAGCAAACTACATCATTGTAATAGAGATCGACCCAACTTTTTTACTTCAAAAGATAGCAGCTGCGCATTTAGTTGCTGCAGTATTACAGCGTTCCCCTGAAATGGATGTATGATTTCTCGCCTGGCAGTTCCTTAACAACCTGGCTAAACCCAAAGTCAAGAAAAATGAACTTTTGAAACTTTCTGCTGAACCCGATATTGGCGGGTTTGATGTCCGAGTGGACTATTTGAAGCAAATGCAGAATCTAAAGATTATTTTTTGACTATTTCATTAAGTTATTCCCTCGGACAATACTATCCTCACAAAGCTCCATTGTGAATTAGATGCAATCTTTGTAGACTATGAGGTCGAAAAAGGCTAGGTTTTTCAACGAGGGGCCAACTCTGAATTACTCAGCAATTTTGAAGCAAAAATATTATTGGAGTGCCTATACGAACTTTTCCTAAAAATTGTCTTTAACTTTGATACATTTCACAACATATTTCTGCCAATAATCCTTTGCCACATAAACATTAGCGTGGGTGCCTTAAAAGAACTAATGGAAATGGTTTTCGCTATACTCATCAACATTTAAAATCGTCAGGGTCATCTTATACAGCCTGAAGGTAATATAAACGTTCAAGACTTCTAGGTTTCTGCATAGGGGCAGGATACTTATTTAAAATCCGTCTGTACTGCTTTCAAGATTCCGTAGCTTGTGCTGGGCAAACCAGTTTTTATGCTCCTCGAAAAATTGAGCTTTGCTTTCGTACTTTCTGTAGGGCAGCATCTATTAATCGTAGAGGCGTTTGATTTATTCGTCGAAAACTTTAGGCACGCTGTTATGGGACTTTTAGTTATTCATGGGAAGAGTAATAGGGTCGTTCTCTTTAGATACTTACTTTGCTTCTTACATCCTCAGTATAAATATTATAAGCACACTAAGTTAGAACTAGTCCAGAATACAATAAAAATCTAAAACACTTATGGAAAATGCCAATCAATCATAGCCACTTACCTCAAATCGATTTCCCTGTTTATTCTCTTCCCGTAAACAAACAAAATG
>Ga0316217_10003807_pt1 | contig 16819 bp, 12 predicted proteins | sample 1anoAmetaG_FD_203633 | JGI IMG/M metagenome (GOLD analysis project Ga0316217, IMG submission 203633) | Freshwater microbial communities from Trout Bog Lake, Wisconsin, USA - 1anoA | ecosystem: Environmental > Aquatic > Freshwater > Lake > Hypolimnion/Profundal zone | place: USA: Wisconsin...
GACTATAAGTGATAATCATCTTCCTCGCTTTTTCAAATATTAACTACCATATTTAATGATTATTCGTTATTTATACTATTTTTATCATTTGACCTCTTTTTGGATCATTAGCCATTCACTTTACGCTTCTCATGATAAAAAGTATTTATTAGTTTTATGAAATTATTGCTTGGAGAGATGGCCTTCTCGAAATTATTTTTAGGCAATAATAAAAGTTCAGTTGTGCTTCATTGATTTGCTTTATTGAAAACATCTGCTCATCTAAAATCCATTCAGTTTACGTTTTGGTTACTCTAAAATTCCGAAAACCCTTAAAATAAGCATCCTTAAACTTTGTGCTGCTTAGCATTTTGATCGCATAGCAGCAAAAATAGGCTTTGGTTCTATTTTCTTGATATTTATTTATTCTTCGGCAATTATGTAGTCCCTTAGAGTGAATTCAGCTCTTATCATTTTGAATTTCGCAGTTTTCTACAAAGAATTTGAGGGAATATTGTAATGACACTGTTGAGTTTTTTTAGGCTTTTATACCTACAGCTTAACTAATGCCTCTTGGATTTGATTTTGACGATAGTTGACATTTAATGAGTATTTAGAACTTTTTTACTCAAAAATTTTCAAAATATGTAAAATGCTGCTGATTTGGTCTAAATATGGCTTCAAAACATACCAAAAACCAATAGAAGATAATTTAATTCAAACCTTAATGCTATAATATGGGTATTTCTGATTGATTTTTAATAATAATCTAGTGAGTCGCCAAATATTTTCAAGCCGCCTCCAAACAAAACTCCCTGACTCAAGTGAGCAAAGTTACTCAAATCCCAAACATGACTCATAAAAACATTCAAATTCATCAATTGATCATTTGAAGAGAAAGATTGAATATGTGTTAGTCATCTCTAAGTTTATTCGTTGCGAGTAAAGATAAAATATTTATAATCTGTAATGTTCATAAACAAACCTATGCCGTTTTAAAAAAGGGGAAATTCCAACAAGAAGGTCCACCGCAGGGTTATCACTGAAGTTGAAGAAATGCCCCAGCCAACTCAACTCCAGAAATAGCTCAAAAAAACATAAAGAATCATCACAAAACCAAAATACATTGACGTTTATTCAAAGTATATGCTCAAAAATGGCAATGAGCCCAAAAGGCAATTCAAGATAGGCGAAGGCAAGCCCTTCGTTTCAGATAAGCACATCAAGACATAGGCGGATGAGGTCATAAAAACAAACACAAACAGTTTACACACTCAAAGGCTGAAGATTCCAGCCAACAGATACGAAATCTAGGGTGTTGCTGGTAAGGGGACGTTTGGAGTGGTTTACTTTGGAGTGGACAGATCCACAGGCGAAAGAATCGCCATTAAAAAAGTTCATCAGGACAAAAAATATAAAAATCGTGAGCACATAATCCTGAAGATGCTCAAACACCCCAACAATCTGCAGATGAGGTAGAGCTTCCTCACGAGCTAGGGAGAAGAGTAGTACCTGAACATTGTGATGGACTACTTCCCCGAAAATTTGTACCAGGCAATCAAGAAGAAATAAATTTCACCTATCCTGACCAAAATCTATATCTACCAGATCTTCAGAGGTCTCAACTACTTGTCAATGCTTTCGATTGCGCACAGAGACATCAAGCCTCAGAATATCCTAGTGGACAAATTCAAGCATCTCATCGTAATCACGGATTTCGGCTCAGCCAAACAGTTGATAAAAGGTAGTTATATGCATATCCAGGTTAGTCCAATTTGGCTTACATTTGTTCCAGGTGCTATCGTGCTCCTGAACTGATTTTCGGAGCGACTGACTATAACCCTCAAATCGATATGTGGTCAACAGGCTGTGTTTTGGTTGAGATGATCAACGGTACTCCACCTTTTATGGGCGATACTCAAATCGACCAACTGATAGAAATCATCAAGGTTCTTGGAACTCCCACCAAAACTGATATTGAATAGATGAACAAAGCCTACGATATGAAGGAGTACAACAAATTTCCCAAAATAAAGGTGAATCCATGGAAAAATGTACGAATGCGGTTATTCAGCTCTTGCAAACGAAAGATCCCTTGTTAATTGACTTAGTAACGAATGTGCTGCAATATTCTCCAGCAAAGAGACTGACGCCTGCTGCAGCACTATACCACGAATACTTTAACTAGTTGAGAGAAGAGGAAAAGTACCAATAGCTGTTATTCAAAATAAAGTCTATCCCCAACCTTTTCGACTATACTCAAGGTACTCTGTGCTTGATTAAGAGTAAATAAGCTTCATCACTGAAGCTACCAAACGCAAATTCGAACTCATGCCTGCCTGGACTACAACGAAAAAGATTTTGAGTCTTCCTATAACTAACAAGCCTACAACTGCTAGCCTACAAATCAAAAAGCCCATCATGAGTTACAAAGCCATTTGATTTACTTTTGTTATTGTTGCGAATCGATTGCCTATCTATGCGATTTATCAGCATTCACAAGTTCTTTCGAAGATGGTACTAAGCTGATAGCAATTGAAAATGCCATTAATAATGACTAAAACTCCATTTTAATAGTCAATGCGACTTTATAGCAACGACTGACAAAAATCATTTCTTCATGCCCAAAATTTGGTTATTGATCTTCTTGAACTTCAAGTACAAGTGAATAAGTTCTTTGTCGGGACTGTCAGTGTACTTTTCCTTGGCGCAGACGTATTTGTTTATCTCTTTGCCGTTCTTGAAAGTTATGAGGACTAATTAGTCGTTGGTGATGAGAAGATCTTTATCTAGACCTGTCTGCCTAACTTGGATGCAATTGTTTGAAAATTTGAACATCATGATATTCTCTGATTTGACTTAAAACGTCCTTTTGAGGAACACTATTCTGCCAGTATTCTGAAAGGGTTAACATAGTACTTCTCCATTGAGATAGCAGTGCAGAAACTTCCTTCTGTTTTAGATGTTTTCGTTATTAGGTACCGCCTAAGATGGTAAACGTTTGAGATTACCGTCTCCTTGTGCCTAGAAATAAAGACTAAATTTTAATTGATTTACTTATCATGGCTATTGTAAAGTAATTTGTATGTGAGCTCATATGTGCCAATATAGCCAGTGTTGAGGATGTAGCTTAGAACAATCTACTTTCTGTACTGCAGAATAAAGACATATTGTGCGAACTTCGGAGGATTTGTTTGAAAGTTTAGTTGTCTTGCTGAAAGGCTAATATTTATGATAGGCTGAAGTTTCTTTGATTGAGGTGAAATGCTTCTGCTAATGCTTCCTAATTTTTATAGAGATTTCGATAGCGAAGAAGTGCTATAAACTGTTTTAAGCAAGTTTTTGATGTCTTTGGACTTTTAGCCGTGCTTTATGAAGGCTGGCAATGCTTAGAAGCAGTTTTAATCAAGACTTAAATCAACTTCACTTCTCAAAGTATTTATTGAGCAGTTGCGAGCTGATTCTTTAACTTAAGAAGATTCAAATTTCTAAAATTTGCTATGGAATTTGGGCTATGAAACCATGCAAGAGACTGGAATATCTTTGGGGATTCCATTTGTTGGGTTCATAAAGTCATGACTGAGAATCTGCTAAAAGGTGAATCTTTTGCTAGGATCGACAACCAGAACCTTTTTAATTAGATCCTTGGCACTTTCATTCTTGAAATAGTCAGGAAACTCGTAATCAGCCTTAGTAATCTTTTAGTAAGTCTTTTAAATCTTGTTAGTTTCAAAGGGAGCCTTTCCAATAAGCAATAAGTACATTATGACTCCCATGCTCCAAATGTCCACCTCATAAGAGTGGCCTGACACACCGAGTCCCATGCTTGACATTATAATTTCCGGAGCAATGTAATTAGGGGTACCACAAACTGTATGCTTTCTGTCACCTTGGTATTCTAGTTTAGTTGCAAGCCCGAAATCAGCCAATTTCATCTCCATCTTACTATTTATCAGCAGATTGCCTAATTTGATGCTACATTTGACCAGAAATACTCTCGGTGTAGAATCTGCTTATTGTGTAAATAGCAAAGGGCGTCAACGAGTTGGTAGATGTAATACTGCACCTAGGCGACCGTTAAACGTTTTCTCCGTTTGATTAGATCGAACATATTCTAAATATTGCTGCAAATACCCCATTACTACAAAGCTCCAGTAGCATATAAACATTTTACTAGTCCTCAAATACCCGTTACAGCTGGCAGATGCTTCTATGTTTAGCCTACTTGTGCAGTTGGATCTCAGAGATCATCTAGTTGAGCAATTTAATACTTTTTGCTTTGCTTTGGGCTTTTAGAGGTTTTTCTTGCTGATTATTTTCAAGGCGAAAACTTTCTTGTCCTACATGCGCTACACTGTAAAGCATTCTGCGAATCCACCTACATTCGACAATCAGCTACCTTTTCCGAGCTTCTACTGCTTGAGATAGTTTCTGAAGCGAATACTTCCGTCTGCTTTTTGAATCCTTTCTTTAATAATCATATTAATAATACTTTTTTACAAAGCCAAGAGTGAAAATACCTAAGATCAGTATTTATAATTCTTCACAAGGTTGTCTCAATCCTTTTAAAATATTTATGCAAACAAAACTGAAGATCAACTATCATTTTTTAGTTTGAGGCCAAACTCGCTTAGAATAACTGGACTGTTGTGAAGCAAATTTCTTAGAACATTTACTGCGTATTTTACGTACTTTTTGGCGTTTGTGTCCTAAGTGGCTTTTTCAACATTTTAGAACCTTTAACGTAAAAATTTGCTATTCTTATAAAATGAGATTTCTCCTTGGTTCTAAGTGTTATAGTTCATCGAAAGTGAGTTATCAAAACTAAAAAAACTACTAAGAGATTACTGCTTTTTAGCGAAGAAAAACTGTATAACTTTATTAGAAAGCTTAGTCATAACAATATTTTTGTGGATAACATGAATATAGGTCAGAGAAACTTACTTTTCTTCCTTGAATACTGAATGGTTGCTTTTGAGCTCCTTGATGAAGGGAAACTTCTTTTTTAGTCTATCAACAAGGCAAAAAATCTTCAAATTTTCTATTTATTCTTTAGGAAGTTTTTCAAGCTCAGTCTTCAACTAGTATTCTTTCATGGAACTTAGTTATTTGAATCTGTTATCGTTTAGCTAGCTGAATGTACCATCGTAATGCAAAAGGTACTTTTTTTAGTTGGACAAAATGAAAAAGTAGCCAGTCTAGGCCAAATGAAAACTACATTAAATCTGCACTTTTATGACTTTGAAATTCCTTTTTATTTGCTATTTTATTTACTCTTTCTTTGCTTTAACTATTTGGAAAACCTAGTGTTCCAGTAATTCCTAAGCTGACGCCCTTTATTGTTCGGATTGAGTGAGCATTTTTCTTAATATCTCTTATAGCTAAGTGCAAAATTCTGCATCTGCTAATTGCATTTGAGGTAAAGCTATTTCATAGTTAAGGGCGGGAGATTAAAGTTCTTTTCTTGAAAAAGGATAGGCTCTGTAAATCATATGATAGCTGAATGTTACAAGAATTACGCAAGAATGCCCAAAGACCAAATATCAATCTTTGTGCTATAAGCCTTCTGCTGCTATGAGTTGGTTTTTTTTGCTATTTCCGGAGCCATGTAATGAAGAGTTCCTGCCCAAGTATATTTCGTTTATTTAAGATTCTTCGGACAAGAAATGCCAAAATCACAAATCCGGACATCCAAATCTGAATTCAATAGGATGTTTTCTAGTTTGATGCTACCTAAAATCAAGATTACTCCCTGTGAACAAATTGTAATTTAGTGTGCAGAAAGTTCAGACCTAAAAGTGTTTGGTGAATGAAGTAGAGAACCTCTGATGATGAGAAGAGTAGATTGTTTTTGATTTTGAGGGTAGTATAGTCAGCTAATGATCCATTAGAGCAATACTCAGTAACTATATGGTACTTATTTGCTTTAGTTTTACTAGCTGAGCTTTATTCCCAATAACCTTTGCATCTAACAAAATAGCTCATTCCATTATCTTCATCTTTTCGATCGAATGAGTTCTCAACGTTGTTTTTCGATTACCCTAGATCTAGCACTTCTTTACCTTTTTGTTTATCGTACTTTGTAAATTGGCTTAAAAGTGAGATTTCTGCTTCATACAGTTGCTTTGCTATCGTTAGCTATTATTTGTTGTTTTAAGGGCTAATTGGATCAGAAATCACCTTTAACGCATAAGCCTTCCCTAGATCTGAGGCCTTACTCTGATTGCATTTAGTTTTGATGACTCTGAAACACTTACTATATTTTCCCGACCCGATTTCTTAGCATCTTTGATATCTAGTCGTTAATTAGCCTCCAGAACTATCCTAATACTATTCACACAAAGGAAAATACTCCTGCCCTAAATTTTGCTTCATACAAATATGATTATAATACTTGAAATGATTAGTTATAATAATCTACTTGTAAATCAAAATTTCTCTTTCTTAATGCCCTTTTAAACATACTTCAATGCTCCTTTGAAGTAATTCGTGAAATCATGGTTTTAGTACTCCTTCAAAGTTCTGTGCATAATATCTAAGAGTTGTTTTTCTCCCGTATAGTTGATCTTCCTAACTTTGGCCTTGACTTCATTGAACCAGTTTTCGATTGGGTTGAGTTGCGGCGAATACGGTGGCAAGTAAAGAATCTGCATGCCACATTATTTGGCCATATTTACGGTTTGTTCCTTATCGTGAATAGCACAGTTATCCAGTATAAGCCACTTTTATCTCAGGTTTTACTATTAGTTGCGTTATTCTTCAGTCATTTCGTCTTGCTCTTCTCTTAGTCTTAAAAAGAGCTGCTTTATGAAGTCCAGATATTCGTATTTGCGATAGGTCCCTTCAATGATTCTCCAGTGAGTGAGTCCGTCCTCAGCTATGATTGCAATCAATGAAAATCGTTTGCCTTTGGCGATAGGACAGTTAACGGTTATCTACTAGTTTGGTCTTGCCCATGCTTTATCACGAGTCATATAAAGATTAAAGCCGCTCTAGTCCAAAAAGTAAATTTTAGCTTGCTTCTACCAGATTTCTTCGTATTTAGTACAGTAATCGAATCTCTTCTCAAGGGATTTGGTTGTGTTTCTCTACTTAGGCACACATTTAACTCTTTTCTTTTTGAATTTGCCAACCTTCAAAAGTCGAGAAACTGTAGTTCTTGTCATGTCAATCCTTTCGCCGTTTTTCAGATACTTTAGGTCTTCAATTTTGTTCAATTCCACTGTCAATTCGTTTTGAGTCAGAAAAGGGTTTTCCTTTATAAGCCTTGCCACATGTTACAATCTTTAAAGAGTCACCTTTCTCTCTGGAGCTTTTTCTTTCATATTTTACCGATTTATCCTTTAGTAAAATGATGGATCTTACATCCACTCTTTGTATAGCTTATGAATTGTGCTATTTCCCATATCAAAGAGATGTCCAATTTAATTGATTGATATTCTAGGCCCTTTGTAGTCTAAATTGTTTTCACCGGCGTAGTATTCATCAAATTTCTTAGCTAAAAGCTACAAAGTCTTCTTTGTAATTGCTCTTCTTTTTTTCAGGTTTTTGCCTCTTTTGCCTTTCTTTCTGCCTGCTTAGAAATCAAAATCTAACTCCTTGTATTACCTCTTTTCTCTCTTTTACTTCATTTCTTCTTCTTTGAGCTAACGCATAATCCTCCTTGCTTCTTGCCTCATATATTTCCTTTTATCTTTGCTATAAGGTGGTAGATTTCCTCCACTGTTCATCGTCCTCAAAGTTTTGACTGATTTGGTTTTTTAGGTCCCCAAACTCTTTGCTGACCTTGAGGAATACATAGATTTTATCGATTTTGTGGATCCTTTTTCCATCTTCTCATCAAAAAACTCTTTTGTATTATTTTAATCGTGTGTGACGCCTACACTTTTTGAATCTTAAGAGTAGTTGTCCAAAAGCATTTGATGGTATATTTTGATTTGCACATCGTCTTAAGAATCGCTATCTGGAGCATTGCTGGTTTCCCCCCCATAAAAGCTATTCTCCTTCTGAGAATAGTTGTAGTCCGACTGGTTGTAGTCGAATTGCGTTATCACTTCATTTTAGGCGAATTCAGACATGGAGTGTTTCTTAGCTGAGTCTCTATTGCGACTGGTTGTTCTTTTCAAAGGTTTGAATGTTTTTTTAAGATGGCCAACTTCTGGTTTACAATGGGAATTCATATTACAAATGTGGCTATTTGCAAATGGCTTTTTGGCATTTATGAAAATTACTAACTCTCTAAGCCAGTTACGTGACAACCCTAAAAACAATGACTTTTTATTGTAAAAAGATAGGGGTTGTGCACTTCGAATATTGTGTTCTCATTTTTCAAGAGAAAACGGTTTCATAGCGGGTTTATCCAGATGTACTCTCCACTTTATTTTTTGGTGAAATATACATTCAATATCATTTAGATGGCGTGGAAAGGACTCAAAGATTCACAGCATTTTGTTTTCTTGCATGATGCTATATAAGGTGGGTAAAGTGGTTGAGGGGGTTCAATTAATAAATTTATAAAGGAATCTCAGAGAAGATATCAGATTATCTCAAAATGCTTAAACGAAAAGGTTTCAGCCTAGTACAGATCACAAATCACAAATCCCACGCTCTTTTAGAAAACGGTCGATTTTAAGCGGTTTTTGGTGAGAGGCGCGTCTCTCTTATTTTTACAGCTGTTATTTTAAATATAATTAACAAGGTATAAAATAAGGATGAGCTCCAAAAATCTAGAGGCAAACTTCCCACGCAGAACCAGCTAAAGACACCGACTGAAAATGCTTAGAAACCTCGATTAGTACAAGATCTCAAATCCCTACAAGGCTCATAAGTCTATGCAGTGCATCCCTAATGAGCTATCTGAGCAGCTAAAAAAGGTAGATTTCCTATCTTCCACCACAATCTCGATGCTCAGGATAGAGAAAGAAAACTCAAGGGGACTAGACCATGAGAACATCTTCTTAAAAATGAACGAAGCCAGAAGAGGGCAATAGGAGAAGTATCGCTAGCTATTCCAGCTGAAAGAAGACAAAGCAAAAGAAGACCTAGAGATGCTAGATTGTGACTCGATTTCTGAGCAACTAGAGCAAGAGAATTGCCTACAGGATGAGGTCATTAACACACGCGAATAGATATCACTTGACTTCTAGTCTATCCACAATAACTTTTTCTACAAGGACCAGGAAGACGAACTCAACTTGCTTTAGAGCCATTTGGAATAGAATCGGCAGCAGACCTATGGCCACAAGGAACAGGAAATCACAATAATGGACGTATAGTACGAACATTATTTTGTCAATTGATCCCATTATTTTAAGAGTCCTTAACCCTTTAATATCCAAGTCATTCATCTGTTTTAGTTGTTTATTCCAGCCAAACTTTGAAACCGCCCTTTAAGGGATTTACGCATCAAAAGAACTTTGTAGATGTCTATGGAAAAACTCAAATTCTCAAAGCTTCAAATAAGCCAAGAGCCGCCATTGAATTGAAGATAGTGATGACTTATCAAGCTTAGCCATATTCAATCACTAATTTCGATTTCATCTTTGTATCTTTTTATTTTTCATTGTTTTTAAATAACATCTTCACATTTTCTTCTAGTAAAAAGCAACTCATCAGACAGATTATAGATTCTTTGCTAGAATTCATGTGTGATCTTTTATTGTTTAGCTTTTATGCTTAATTGAATAACTCTTTATCATTTGCAATTCAAATCTATGCTACTTCTAAACCTCGCAATATAAAACAATAAGGTGAGCTAATTTAGCCTGAGAAAACCTTTTGTAGGTCAATTGTTAAAACGGGGGTTTTCTGAGATTGAGTTTGGTTTGAAAATATTTTAGGATTCGATGATTTTTACTCAAAACTTGTTTCATCTATCGTATTCAGTGAGTTATCTGTGTTGAGTTCAATCTCAGCTTCAAATAATCAGAATTGGTTAGCCTGGAAATGTTGTTTTTTTTTTCGATTTAACCTCAGTCAAACTTAGTTTCCATGAGCAGTTTCAAGGAAAAGTCAAATTTTGGTAAACAACAAAGTCTATTCTCATTTGTGATGTTTTTTTCGTCAAATAGTGCAGTTTGAAGACTTTTTAGTGCGAAAGGACGTTACGAGTAAAATTAACAAAAAGTCACCTCAAATTCAAGGAATTGGGAAAAATAATGTATATCAACATCATAAAATAGCAGGCTACTGGGCCAAAAGGACAGTCAATCGATTTCTTATTCTTCGGAGAACGGATAGATGTAGCAAGGTCTTTGTTTTATCCATCCTCTTTGAGGTTAGCACAGAACAGAGGAACTAGTCTCTAAGGAAATAGTTAATTAGCACTCTAGTGACCTTGTTATAAAACTGCTGCTCCTCCTCACAGATGACATCATAGCTTTATGGATGCAACCGGACTAGCTTCTTCAAGGTGTCTTCATTTACGTAGTTGTTTAGCTTGGTCTTCACGATGCTTTGGTAAAGATAAAACCTTTTTAAGGAACAGTTGGCTTTCAGGCCGTATTGCTTGAATAGCTTTTCCACAATCACTTCAGACTTGCCTTTTTTTTGAATGAAGGATAAAATCAATCTAACAGCGTTTGGGACTACATTTCTGTTCTCCAGCTGAGGCATTTTTTTGGATTTGTTTGAAGTATAAATTTCAGGGTGGTAATCTTCATCGATAACTTAATTTTTAAGTTTTTACGCCTCTTTTTCGAACTTCACTTGATTTTGAGGCACAACGATAGTCCTAATCTCCTTAGGGACCGTTTTAGAGTGGAGAATAGGGGAAAAATTTAGCTTCATCTATTCTGAGTTCATTTCTTATTTAATCGATTCTTTAGAGGAGATGGTCTAACAAATAGGAACGAACCAATTGCAGTCATTTGGCATAGGATAGGTTGGAATAACGTAATAATACTTCATTAATCAAGAATTACCATTGAATTTGCCAGTGAACAGAAATTATTATTATAAGCTATATTTTGCTTTTAAGGGGACACCCAGAAAAAGGAAAACAGCAGAGTTATAAAATTCTTATCACAGCTCACAAAACATGTATTGCCTGTCATGCAAAGTGTATTTAGCCCTAGCTGCTGGATTTTACTGAATATTTTTCAAAAACTCCTTTGCTTTTGAGAAAGAATTAAATTTCAAATTTGAACAACTAATGAACAAAATAATGGATTCCCGTGTTAAAAACAGGCAGTTTGAGAGAATGGCGAATTCTTGGAATCTATATTTCAGTTAGGAAGTGATGAAAGGAAGCCTTTTTGGTTTGCACTCCTTTAAATTTAAAAAACACAATAAACAAAGAACAGAGTTTTCGCAATCAATATGATAAAAAAGCATAGAAAGGGCTGATTCAAGGTCTTAGTGTGCTTTGATTTTATTTTTGCAGGCTATGCTATTTGTATAATTTATATTAAATCCTCAGATGTTCCCTTGGAGCCAGCTGACAGTACACAAATGTTCAAAATCTTCATACGAAGCTCTATTTTGTTCATTCTGTCAAAGTTTTTACATTTTTTGCTTTATTCTTTGACATTTTGGGTATTAAACGAGTTTCCTTGGTTTCGGTAAAAACTCGACAAACCTTGACTTTGGGCCTTCTAGATTGACTCAAAGCTTTCAGACCCTTCCATTTAAAAACAGAAAAACCCCAAAATTTAAAACACTTAAACTCAACCAAGAATACAACTATCAACAACCAATCCCTAAATCCGTCAAAAAGTTGAGAATGTCAGATCTAGCATCATTTGGCAGCAAATCAAAGCTTTTGGCAAGTTTTGCAACCCGAAACAACCTTGGTTGTGTTTCACTATTTTTACCGTTTGTCGAAGCTAGTGTAATTTGCCAAATTTTTACGAAAGAACTCTATTTATCGCCTAACTGACCAAATTTCTTTTCTTTTCCTGCTCTATTAAATATTTAATTTTTTAGGACATGCTACTCGCTATTACTAAAAATTTGTACTTATTTTCATTGCCTATCTTCCTCGGAGGAAACCTGCGCTTATCAAAACCTGGTGTTTACTTCAAAGGCCAGTCCAAAAGCTTAAAGTTTGAGTAATGTGTTGAAGATGATCAACTAGGTACAGAATATAGTAATTGGGTGTTGGCCCGTTCGGCCAAATTCAACCACGATATCTCCTTCTTGAAGAGGAAGTATGGGAGAGACCGCTACAATATCCACAAGCTGACGAATATGGAATTTATGTGCACTTTGGTCAACCGAGATGATAAATATGCACTCAACTTGAATGAAAAGATCGTTTTGCTGGCACAAATGAACCATATTTGCAACGTCTTGAAGAAGGAGAAAGGCAACTTCGTAGAGTTTTCAACCCTCACCAACCAAATAACAATTGGCATCAGAAATCCCGAAGACTACATCTGTATTGGAACCTTCCTCAACGCACTCGTAGATCTAGGCGACTTCCAAGAGACCCTCTGGATTTACATAATGGACTCCCTTTTAGTCAAAAAATATGATGAGTAGTATGATGAGCTTTTCGGACTGTACTCAGGCCTGTATAAATACAAGAAAAGCATGTAAGATTTCAGTGACTATCTCTAGCTGCAGAAAAACAAAGTGATATACAACATTCCTATCGTCTACCGAAACTCCCTGGAAGTGGTAAGACAGTACGTCAAGTTCAACATCTACAACCTGAAGGAGTGTAGAATTTTGTTCAGGTGTCTCCATAGTTGCAAGATTAATGAGAGCTACTTCTGGAAGTCAGTCAGCAATTGGTTCAACATCTACATTAAGTAGAATTTGGAGAAGAAGGATTTTCAGGAATTCTTCATACTCTCCTAATCTGCCATTGAGAAGGTACTTTTTGATGATGGGATGATTAGACCTCGTTCTATTTTGGAGGAACTCTCGGAAATAGCCTTCATTTTGACTTAACATGGATACGTGTCTGAGAGGTATGTTACCTTCATCTAAAACCTCATAATTTATTCGATAGACCATGGGTCATAGCTATTCATCAAGTTTTTGGAGATTGAGAAGTAGGAAGCAGCCAGAAACAAGGACAGAACCAGCCTAAACGAGCACATAAACATTTACAAATAGGGGGAAGGAGAGGAATTGCAGAAGATGTAAAAGAAGTACAAAACTATCTTCATCAACCCAACTGACATCGGCAGCGAAGCCATCATAAATGCTTTGATTGTGTTCAAAAGAGTTCTGGATTACAGCAAAAGCTAGCAAGAAGCAGAAGATACAGCCAAAGAAGCTGCCTAATCTAGAAAAGCTTCCAGAAATATTGACAATAGGGTACTAAACTGGATATTGGTGCGCTTGTGCCAGGGAAAAATGAAGTATACGGTTAATGAGCTTCTCAAAATTATTGAATGCAAGGAGTTTTTGACCTATTTCAGGATAGATATACGAACACTGGTCCTGGAAAAAATCAAAGATGTGAGATCCAAAAGCTGTAGCCTTGAGGATCTGAGAAGCATTTTACTATTCTTACCACTTTTGGAATACGAGTCCATTTCTTACATTCTAGAAGACTTTTTGATGAAGGCTCACCCAAAAGACATTCTGTCCCTCACCCAGCTGTTCGAGAGAGAATCAATGTCCCCCGAAGACTACTAAGATTTGGGAGATGAAGCTGCCAACTTGAGCAAACCGTCATAGGAAGAAGTTCCAAAGATGGACCGGAGTCATCTCAAACCAAAGTAGAAGAACAAAAGATGGATGCCATACCTAACGAACTACTTCTTGAAGCTACCCGGATCCGTGAACTATCACGAGAACTATTACTCCTTCGAGTAAAACTGTTACTTCCTCTACCTGCTGCTGAAAAACGAGGAATATTGGGACAAGAAGATTGGGTACGAGTACCTGGGCTAGATGTAGAAATTGAAACACTCGATCAAGATTGCTTCCTACAGTCGGGGATACAAGTTGCAGATGGGCACCTATTTCTACAAATTGCTGAACTACATCGACCTTGTTTCGTTTTTTGATGGTGGGTGAACACATCTTAATGATTGTACTTCTTTTGATATTCAAAGTCATATCACTTTCAGTCTTGGCATTTGTCACTGAATGCAAAAACTCATGATTGATTAGCAACCCAAGTCCAATCACTGTCTGTTTATTGTGTTCGGTAGCAGAAGGGGAATCAAGTAGACCTTACTTCTGGCTCTATGAATTATTGAACGAATCCAATGCTCGAGCCATGGGTATGAATATCCAAAATGCTTTTAAAAAATGAGAAACTTAACTTGAATCATCTTAGGGGGAACTATCCAATCTTTAAAGGCAAAAACTAATAACATTTATTTGTGATCGTATTTTTTTCCCTGCTTTCCACGAAATTTTATGATCGACCATATATAATTATTTAATTCATTGATGAAAAAAGTTACGCCCTTAGAAATGATTCAAATGTCAATGTCCAATGTATCAACAAACGACGTTGTGCAAACCCCTTCCGAGCCGGAATGTCGCTTTTGTAAGCAAAATGAGGACCCTCAAAATTCTCCAAGCTCCCTGGTGTCGCCATGCAGCTGCCTATAGCCAATCCACTCTTACTGCCTTGCTGACTAAATGTAAAAGAACATGCGGGGGGAGATAATCAGCAATAAAACAGAAAAACGCTATACTTGCCAAAAATGCCAAAAGGGCATCCGCTTTCTGCTATAGACCACTCACTAGTGCAGATCGAGGCAGGAGTTGCGCGAGTTCTCCAACAAACGCAAGTGCTTCTGCTTCTGGCTCACGCTCTGCATGGTGGTCATGGTGTTTCTGCTGGTTGCAGTAGTGGTGATAAAGGCCGCGGAGATAACGATCAGCTCTGTTACGCTGACCAACACCATTCTGATTGGAGCCTCAATTGTGGTGATTGTGCTTTTTCTGTTGGCGATTTTTTTCTGCCTGACGTAGGTCATACTTGAGGAGAGGAGGAAAGTGACTCTGATCACTGCCAAGCCCAAGTAGAGGAGGAAGTTCAGCACTCGGCTGGAAATCGTAGATTGCTGATTATACAATATACATTTATGGTCATCATTCTTCGTCTAACCCAACAGACTCACGATAAATTTATTACTATTACAAGCAGATCTATATAATCAGCTAACTCAGATGAAATACTAAAGGTAACTAACAATCAGGAGAAAGGTCCTATCTACTCATGTTTACGCAGCTACTTGATCATGCATTGATTGGCCAGTTCGATCCTAAGGCTCACACCTTTTATGTGCTACTTTTTACACCCTTGGGGAGGAGGGTTGGCAATTTCTTTTGTTGAATGTGTAACTTCTTTTGAAGGCAGCCTCACAAGGGTGCATACCCTAAACATCTACGCATTTATTTGATTTAGTTTTATGTCGTTTTGATTGAATACTTACATTCTCTGCCATGTTGCTATTCATGATATGTAAGTTTTTTGTATGGCTACCGATTTTCTTTCTTGGGATGAGGTCATGGACACTAAGCATTTAGAGTCCAGATATTGAACTTTACAGTTTTTGAAGGTTCATACTCGGTTGGTTGTTTTATAATATTTTGGAAATACTTGCTAATCAAGCATTATACAAAGTACAAGCATATTTCAGAGTTATTCAAAATGAGATTGAGCGCAATCATCTTCTGTGGCTAGGCTGATCATTTTGATTAAAACAGATCATACTTTAATCTTTTCACAACTACTCTCTTACTTTTTACCCTCCAAAAGGGAGCACTTGCCTAAACTAGCTATTCTCTTTGGCTGAGGCCGTGTTCATTCGCAGTTATATAACCAGAACAGCAGACTCCCGTGTGAGAAACCATCTTTTCCAGGTCTATTACCATGCCTCTTAACAATTTGTTGCTGAATTGCCTTCCCTGTGGTTATTTAAAAGTATTTTTTGTAAGATCTACTCAATTATAATAATTTTATCAGCTGATGAAGTTCTATAAATGATCGACCCACCCAGCAATCGAAATCAGGTTTCCAACTTCATCCAAACACTACTCCACTCTCCATCTCTTCACAATCCTCTCAGAAGATCCAACTCTCAAAAGCACATTCAAGACGCCAGTGACATAACTCCTCCCTCCGAAGCAGAAATCGTCGGTTTGAGTAAAATTCTAGTGCCTACCCCTATCAAACATCGCAGCAAATCGGATGAGAAGGCAATTAGCTATCTTCGAATTAAAAGAATTATTCTGAGCCCTTCGAAGGATCAGCGTCAGTCATGCTTTCGAAGATAAGTTAGCTGTCTTAACCCCCTTTCGGAAATATAGCTAAAAAGTAAGTTCGATTCAAGGACAGCATCATTCATAAAAATGTTCACAACAGAAGGGAAATTTTTCCACGTTCTCGAACTCCATCAATTCTTAAAAGAAGTCAACTTCTAGTCAAAATGCTCTGCAATCCATTCAATTAGTCGATTATCTAACTTCAGTCATCAATTCAACTCACCTTTAGAGACAAAATCCTTTGTCAGTGTTTTCAGCAGAGGAACGCTAAAGTCGAGCTGCCAAGTCCAACTAGATCGTAAGAAAGCGCTATTTTACCACTCTGTAGAGATTCTATGTCAAATTTTCATCCAAACTTAAGAGAGACATCAAGATGTGCAATGACCAAAAGTACAAAAATTAACTGTTCCCACCCATCACTTCATCTATCTTCAGAGGTGGAAGCCCTCGTCCTCAAGAGGCACGTTCCTAGGCTGTGAGATGGGCTAGAGTTTCTAAAAACAGAAGAATAAAGGTTCTGCCTCAGGGTTCCAGCACTATTGAAATATACTGCAACAAATGGCGTAGCTGCAACAAATTCATCGGTGACGCCTTTACCTGCATCAAGGATTGCCGGCCGCTGCTTCACAAAGTGTTCGAATTTCGATAGTAGTCT
>Ga0316217_10003808_pt1 | contig 16817 bp, 5 predicted proteins | sample 1anoAmetaG_FD_203633 | JGI IMG/M metagenome (GOLD analysis project Ga0316217, IMG submission 203633) | Freshwater microbial communities from Trout Bog Lake, Wisconsin, USA - 1anoA | ecosystem: Environmental > Aquatic > Freshwater > Lake > Hypolimnion/Profundal zone | place: USA: Wisconsin...
GTGGCGTGGCCGGCGGCGCCTCGGCGGCGGCCAAAGCCCGGCGCGTGGATGAGCGCGCCGAAATCCACATCTTCGAGCGCGGCCCTTATATCTCCTTCGCCAATTGCGGCCTGCCCTATTTCATTTCCGGCGAGATAGCGGACCGCGCCAAGCTCGTCATCATGACCCCGGAACGTTTCTGGGCACGCTCACGCGTTCACACCCACGTGAATCACGAAGTTCTCGCCATCCATCGCGCCGCGAAAACCATCCGGGTCCAGGGACCGGACGGCGAGGAAAGCGACGTGGCCTATGACAAGCTGATATTGAGCCAGGGCGCCAGGCCCATCGTACCGCCCATTCCTGGCGTCGAATTGCCCCATGTCTTCACGCTGCGCGACATCCCGGACATGGACCGCATCGCCGCGTTCCTGGACGAGCGCCAGCCGAAACGCGCCGCCGTCATCGGCGGCGGCTTCATCGGTTTGGAGATGGCCGAGGCCTTTCATCGTCGCGGCCTCCAGGTCACCATCGTCCAGCGCGGGCCGCACATCCTGCCGTTGCTCGACCACGATCTGGCCACGCACCTGCAAAACCAGATTCGCCGCGCCGATTTCGACTTCAAAGTCGCCGCCGAGGCGACGAAATTCACCGGCGAGGGAATCGAGTTCGCCGACGGCAGCAAACTCGCGGCGGACCTGATCCTCGTAAGTGTGGGCATCAAGGCGGAAGTGGAACTCGCCAAGGCGGCCGGGCTGGAAATTGGCGGGACCGGCGGCGTGAAAACGAATGGGCGCATGGAATCTTCCGACCCAGACATTTACGCCGTGGGGGACGCTGCGGAAACCATGCACGCGCTGACCGGCGCGCGGGCGAGAATTGCGCTGGCGGGCCCGGCCAACCGCCAGGGCCGCATTGCCGGCGCCAACGCCGCCGGTGCACGCATGATGTATCCCGGCGCGCTGGGTACTTCCATCGTGCGCGTTTTGCACATGACCGCGGGGTTCACCGGTCTCAACCGCGCGCAGGCGGCGAAGGCAGGCTTCACCTTCTTCACCAGCCTGACCCGCGACCATAGCCATGCGCACTACTACCCCGGAGCCAAACCGGTGCTGATCAAAATCGTGGCCGAGGAAGGCACCGGGCGGTTGCTTGGAGCCCAAGTAATCGGCGAGGTCGGCGTGGACAAGCGCGTGGACGTGCTGGCCACCGCCATTGCGGCGAAGTTGACGGTTTTCGATCTGGAAACTCTTGACCTCGCCTATGCGCCGCCCTTCGGTTCGGCGAACGATCCCATCAACACTGCCGGCTTTGTCGCCAGCCACATCGCCCGTGGTGATATCGCCACCGTGGCGCCGGAAGACTGGACGCCGGATGGGGAGTTTCTGCTCGACGTGCGCGATGCCGACGAACTGGAAGAATCCGGCCGGCTGCCCGACGCGGTGAACATTCCCCTGCCGGAACTTCGCGAGCGGTTGGAGGAACTGCCGCGCGACCGGCGCATCCTGGCCTTTTGCCAGAAAGGCCAGCGCGGTTACCTCGCCGCCTGCGCGCTGCACGGCAGCGGTTTTGACCAGGTGGCCAATTTGCGCGGCGGTTTCTTGCAGGCCAAGTTGAATGGGCTTTGACCTAAGTTCAAGGCAAGGTCGCGCTCGTCACCGGTACCTCGCGCGGCATCGGACGCGCCATTGCCGGAAATCTGGAAATTTGAGCAACTGTCGGCCTTCAACCGGCTGGGCCGGCCAGCGGAAATCGCCGAGGTGGTGGCTTTTCTCGCCAGCGACGCGGCCAAGTGGGTCACCGGCCAGAATATCCGCGTCAATGGCGGCGCCGGGTAAAGGAAAATTACTCGGCCAAGTCAGGGCAGCCGGAGGGCGAGGTCGTGCGCACTGGCATCGTTGGGGAAACGCAGCCAGAGCAAATGATCCGGCCCGGAGAATTTGACGTCCGCGAGCGGCTGGCCGTCGAGCGTGACCGCCAACGGCGCCTGCGCGCAACGCAACAGCAACACCGCCGGCGTTTGCGCGGCGCCTTCAACCAGGAAAGACAATGTTTTTTGGGGCGACTTTTCCGGCAAAGCGCGCGCGGCGGAAGCCAGCAGTTGCGGGGCGGAGGTCGGCGCATAGTCGAGGTCGCGCAGGAAAAAGCGGCTGCCGGGAATCAGATCCACCTTTTCCCGCACCCGCAATTCGGGATCGAACAAGTTGACGAAGTGACCGGACAATGTCTTGGGAGCGCCGGCGATGGATTCGTCCAAACCGGCGGCGATGATGTAGGGGCCGCGCCGCAACACCAGCGCGCTAGTTTCGCGCCATTTCAGCCCCGCGAATGCCACGGCCGATCGCGCGAGCGTCACCATTTGCTCCGCGCCGACGGCGCTGGCGGACAATTGCACGGGATTCTCACGCCGCCAGGTAACCCGGCCATGGCCGAATCTCCACGACATTTCCCGGACACCATCACCGGGGCTACCGGCTACGGTTCCGGCTTGGGGCGGGTCGAAGCCAGGAGGGTTGACAACGTAGCCGCCGACGTGAGACGGACGTGAGCCACCTATTTCATTCAGGGAATCCGCCTCCTCACGTCGGCGGCTACGGCTCTTGCCGGCTGTGTCACTCACTGCGGAGTCAAAACCGAGTTGCGCAAACAGAGGTTCGCGCGGCGTGCGAAAATGATTTTCACCGCGGTTCCACCATTCCGGCACGGCATTGAAGACGTCGGAGTCATCATCGCAAAAGACCAGCACGCCACCGCGTTTGACCCAGGCGGCCAGCGGCGCGTGTACCTCGGGCGTCTGCGGTTTCATGCCTTGGTAGGTCATGAACAAGACTTTGAAGCCGTCGAGGTAATGCGCTGCGGTCACGTTTTCCAACTGGACGGGGGCGACGGGAATTCCGTGTTTGAGCAGCGGCAGGGCCAGCCCGTAAATGTGGCTCATGTGCTCATCGCTCGGGGCGGGGTCGCCGCGCTCGAACATGAGCGAATCGCCGATGACTACGCCGATGCCCATCGTGCCGCAATCCCACTGGACCGCATCCTGTTTCAAATCGTTGAGCGCGTTCATAACCGTCTGCAATTCCGTGGCGTAAGCGGGCGGGATGCTCCGGCGTTCCGCGCGCGGGGCGGAGCTGGGATAGCGCCCGTTGAAAATGCGCTCCGGCCACGGCGCGACTTCAAAATTCCACACCTCGGGCTGCAACAGCGACGCAGTGAGCGTGGATTCCCAATTGCGCTGGTAATCGGTCCAATCGTGATTGGCATTGTCCTCAATCGGATCGTTTAGATACCAGACGTGGCGGCCGGTGGCACGAACGAGATTCTGCATGGCGCCGTATTCCAGAAAGGCGGTTTCGAACGTGCGCTCCTTCAGCTCGCCGCGATAGACGTTCGGGGTGCGGGCGGTGCCAGTCCAAACCTGCGCGATGTAGCCATCGCAGCCTTGGAGGCGCGCGAGGCTGGATTCGGGACTGACAATATGCCAGTGCGCGTAGTTGAGCAGGCTGTGCGTGGGCACGTAACAGCGCACCTGTCGGTGGGTGCGCTGATTGTAGGCCTGCACATAATCAAAAACCTGTTGCAGCGCGCGGCGGTAGAGAAAATATTTCAGTTTCGACGCCCGCCATTGGGCTGCGGGCGAACTCTGCGGGGCCTGCCATTCGTCGCCATAAAAAGCCTTCCATTCGCGTTTGAAACCTTCCGAGTAGCCGGAATTCACCCAGAATTCGGGTTCTTCCAGATGGATCGCCTCCGCGCCCGCATCCAGCGCGCGTTGCACGCCCACGCAGAGAAACTTGCCATAATTGGTGCCGGGGCACATGTAGTAAACATCGCCGCCGTGGCTGCTCTTGCGCCCGTCGCTGACCGTCTGGGCTTCGTCCTCGTGATTGATGCCATCAAAGCGGCCATAGAGATAGTCCTGATAATTGCCCCACGAGACGCCAGTCATCACATGAATGCGATAGCCATGATCGCGCCAGGTGGCGATGCGTTCGGGCAATTCCTTATCAATGCCGTAAACGATGGCCACGTCCGAGCGCAGGTCGTATTTTTCACCCCACGGCGCACCGGTTTGAAAACCGGTGCGCTCCAAAAGCTGGCTGGGATCGGCGGCAAAAATGTTGGGAGTGGCCGCCGGGGCCGCGGTCAGGAACCGCCCAGTGGCGGCAAATACCAGTGGCAGGATTGATAAAGCCAGCTTCATGGGTGTCAATAATTGTACAAAAGCCATTTCCGTTCTCGGAGCGCGGCCGTCCTCGGCCGCAGCAACGCCCGAATTCCCCGGCGCGCTATATTTTATCCCATGCCAGACCCGCTGTCAAAATTGCTGCGGGTCGCAGACCCGCGCTCCGGACGCCCTTCTACCATTCACAGCATCATTAGAATTTGGCCGTTGCTGCGCCCGGGACGGGCGCGCTCCGGGCGCGGTTTGAACAAGCCGACCTAATTATTTATCGGCCCCTCGACATTGACGAGACCGACATCAATGTTCTGGCCGCCGGTGGTCTGGTGACAATGCACGGCAATCTGCACCTTCGCGCCAGGTTTGAGCAGTGCGAGCGCTTGGGGCCGGATATCCAGCGGCACGTAGCTGGTGGTAAAACCGCCATCGGTCGAGGCCAGGATTCCGTTCACATAAATCTCCACGTCCTCGTCGTGCGCCGAATAAAATTGCAAGTTGTGGTAATGGCCATCCGGCAGAGCAAATTCGCGACGCAACCAGATGTCGTCGGTGTGCCACTCGGTATGCCGCACTGCGCCGGGAGTTCCGACGGTGGCAAAACTGGACAGGCCCTCCTGCCAGGCGCTGGCATCAAAGTCTGGCGCCGTCCAATTGTTGGCGGGTTTCTGGGTCGTATAACGCCAATTGGCGGGGGCGGTTTGCGCGGTGGGCACCACCATCGTGATTTTCGGCGCGGCGGGCAAAGGCGCCCAAACGCCAGCCTTCGTCTTATCCGCGCTGGCCCATTTCTGCCACATGGCGTGATCGGTCAGCATTTTGATGAACACACCGCCGATGACCGGCCGCGCATGCATGCCGTCGCTGTGGACATCATCCGTCTTAAACGAATCCACGAACGGCGACCGCGCGGTGGTGGCGTTCAGGTAATCGTAAATCGGCGAAATAATCGCCTCGAAATCCGCCGGATGCTCCGCCAGCGATGCGCTCCAAAATGTCCAGTCGGTCTTGGTCAAATGGGTTCGCGAATCCAGCGGCGTCCCGTACCGTTGCTGGACCTTTAGGTAATGCGCCACTTCCATCTGCGCGACGGTCGGCGGAAACACGTTCAGGCCGAGGATGTGGTCCCAAACCAGATTGTATTTCTGACTCCAGGTGTTGGGTTTGTCGAACGCCAGACGGAAATGATCCCCATCGGCCGCGACTTGGACCCAATGTGCTGCATCGCTTTTGGCCAGGGCCGTGTATTTCTCCGCGTTTTGGGTGTCACCGCGCAGTTTGCACAGGTCGCCATAGGCGGCCAGCCCCAGAATGGCCTTGACCGAGAGGTTGGCGTTGTGCGCCAGATGCCCCATGAAATCGTCGGTACACAGTTGTTCCTCGGGGTCGAGGCCGTATTGTTCCAGATACTTCGCCCACTCGGTCAGCTTCGGCCACCACGGGTCCAGCCATTTGGAATCCGCTTGGATTTGCGAAACGGCGTCGCACAAAATCAGCATGTTGCCGCTCTCCTCCACCGGCATGCCCTCGCCGCCATCGTCGGTGCCGCGCGCAATGGGATAGGTGCCCAAATCATGCGGCGCATTGGGAAATTTCCAGTGCCACGAAGCGGCGTAGCTCAAGATGGGAACCAGCGTTGCCTTGGCCAGCGTGGGACTGAGCAGCACCCACTGTGGGTCCATGGGGAAAAACACGTCCACGGTGCCAATGTCGCCGTTGCTGGTGTTTTCCTTGGTGAAAAACAGTGGCTGCCGGTTGGCATCGGCGGCCAACCCGCAGGCGGCCACACATTGGCGGTAGGCTAGCGCAGCCATTTGGGCGTATTTTTCACCCCCCACTTTGGTCGCGTCGGCGGTCAAGTCCGCGTCAAATTTGGCGCAGCGTGCCGCCAACTTGGAATAATCATGCGACGCTTTCGCCAGCATCTCCGCGGCAGTCGCACCATTGCGCTTCCAGTACGGCAGCAGCTTTTTGCCAAAATACTTGATCGCCACAATCTCGTCGTAGGCCACGATCACCTGCCGCGTCACGGGCGTTGCGGAGACCTGGCCGAGATCAAACGCGAAGGCCATCACCGGTTGGTGGTCATTTGCGGCGCGCGGCATCGGCGAGTCGTCTTGCGAGGGCAATCCGCCGTTGGCCACAAAGGCGCTGGTCAATGCGGCATCGGCGCCAATGGCGGCGGTCGCTTGCCCGGCGGACGCGGCAGTGTAGGCATACCCCCAGTTGATGCGATGATCATCGCCGGCGGAACCCACCACGGGTTGTTCCACCGTGCCCATGCGGAGCACGGCCAGCTTGCCTGCGCTGGCGCGGGACCAGTCCACCTTTTCCGTGGTCCGATTGACCACGATTTGGGAACTGGTGCTGTCGTAAAGCGAAACGGCGTGGGCCTGGCCATCCACCGACCGAACCTGCCAGGTGATGAAGCTCAGCGGTAGCGACAGTGCATCCAAGTCCTGCGGCAGCGCCGGCGTCATAAAGGTGAGCGTGACATGAACATTGGCGCCTTGAAACTCGTAGATGCTGCGCGTGGGCGTGACGGTCAAGTTCACCTGCGGCAGCGGCGGCAAGTTGGTGGGATCATTGCCCATGAGCCGAAAGGTCTGGCCATCCACTCGGAGCAAACTCACCAGGGAATGGTCATGTTTCGTCCAGTGCTGGGTGTTGCGGTCGGTCAGATGGTCGGCACAAGACCAGATGCTCAAATAAGGATCGAATGTTACCAAAGGCACCGCTGGCGGCCGGAAGGATTGCGCGGCAACCGAAACCGCCGCGAGACCCGCCGTGGCCAGCATCAAGGGAAAGGACCAGGATTTCATGTTGTATTTTCACTCCGCCGCGGAAACTCCGCTCATGAATCCGTGAACCACCGTCGCCTTCGTTGCAAGGCGAGGTTCACGAGCCCTGGCGCCGAATGAGTGCGACAGCATAGCAAAGGGGCGCCGATGCCCGCAAGTGGCATGAACGCTCACAAACGAGGAACCTACCAGCTTTAGAAAATGTTGCATTGGGGCAGCAACCTCGCCCCGCGCGGTTCCACGACGCAGATGGCAGGTAGCAATGAAAAAAACATCCACCCTTCAACATTCAGCGCCGAACATCCATGGGCGCGCAAATCAGGCGCTTCCCGAACATTGGGCGTTGAGCGTTGAAAGCTGGAGAAAAGGGGTGGCGACAGCTTGTCGCCACGGTCCAGCGGCGACAAGCTGTTGCCGCCGCTAGGGACGAGGTTCGGCGGGAACCCAAGGCAGCTTGTTCCGAGCAACGCTGGGCTGGATGATGCAATCCCATCAGGATTGAAGATGGCACGGGCTTTCGGCCCTTAACCGGCGGACCGCTTGGCTGGAGGTTGCGCAGCCGGCGGTTGCGCTTGATATGGGTGATTATTTGCAGGAGCAGGAGGAAACGAGGATGTTGCCATCCGGCAAAACCATCTCATTTCGGGTCGGCCCAGGCTGGGTTCGGGATGGCGGCCAGGACAAAATTCAGCCGCGCCCCTTGACGAATCTGTTCCTGCGTGATGACCAGTTTGGTGAGCGGCTGGCCGTTCAGGGTGACCGACTGGATATACGGATTCTTCTCTGGATCGGGGCCGGCGGTGATGACCAGATCTTTGGCTTGGTAACAGTCCGCCTGCAAATGAATGCACACACGATCCAGCATTGGGGCGGTGAGTTCATAGCTGGGATTCACCTCGCAGCCACCGCGCACCTGAAACAATCCCATGGCCATGAGCGCGCCGAGCGCGCCCATCTGGCCTTGATCCTCGTCGTCGTGGGCGTAAGCGTCCGGCGAGGCCGTGGTCAGGCTGTAATTGGCCTGATAAACCTCGCGCACCCAGCGTTGTGACTTCACAGGATCACCCAGCAGGTTGAACAAATGAGCATGGTGAAAACCCGTGTTGTTGTCGTACTGCAACCAGCCGAAACGGAAATTCTGCCGGGCGGCGCGCTCGAATTGTTCGTTCAACCGCTGGATGGTCTTCTCCCGGCCGCCCATCATTTGCATCATGCCGTCCAAGTCATGAACGGGAAACCACGTCAGCACCGCCGAGTAGCTCTCCAAGAAATGCTGGCTGCCACAGAGCAGCGGATCAAACGGTTCAAACCAGGTGCCATTCGAATTGCGCGGCTGCAGCCAGCCGTTTGCCGGATTGTAAAGATTCGTCCAGCCCAGCGAGCGGCGCAAATAGCGGTCGGCGTCTTCTGGGTGCCCAAGTTTTTGGGCGACCTCGCCGAGAATCCAGTCGCAGAATGAATTCTCCACCGTGCGGGTTACCGACCATTTGTGTTCGCCCAGATCCGCCGGCATCCAGCCGCCATGCTGGGCGAAGATGTCCACGTCGCCCATCGGGCGGTTCGTGCCTTTGTGCATGGCTTTCATCGCAGCCAAGGCGTGTTCGCCGTCCACCCCCGGCAGTTCCATCTGAACCGCCCGCCCGAGCAGCGGCGCAGCTTGGTCACCGGACATGATGTAATCCAGGCGCCCGGCAGTCGCGCCCATGGGCAGCTCGCCGGTGTCGTCGTAAAACCGCAACCACGAATTGCAGAATTCGCGCAGCACGTCGGGGTAGGCCAGCCCCCAGACGGTATCGAGATTTTGCTGCGTCCACCAAAACGCGTCCGAAACGTGCATCGCAAACACCGGCTCTCCCTTGGCGTTGAGGGGAACCGATTTGATTTCGGTGGATTGTTGCTTGCCGCCGATGGGATACTGACCGTTCACGTCATGGTTGATCTCGCTGAACTCCCCATCATGATAAAGCGGATACTGGCCATTCACATCGCTGAAAACACCCCGACCCAACAGGCTGTGCCAGAGGTCGGTGTAAAACTTGACCTTGCGCGCTGGGGACCCGGTGATTTCGATGCGGCTCAAGGCGGCATTCCATTCGGCGCGCGCCGCGTTGCGTACCGCCGCAAAATCCCACCCGGGCAATTCGGTGTTCAGGTTCAGCCGCGCCTGCGCAATGGAACAATAGGAAATGGCCACCTTCATCTGCACCGTGGAGCCGGCGGCAACTTTGCCAAAATTCAGCACCAGGCCGCTGTTCTCCCCTTGAATGCCGTTGACGTTCCGAACCATTTCCTGCGTACGCCAGCCGTCCAGCGACTTGAAATCGCGGTCGGTCCTCATGACAAAGAAAACTTGCGTGGGCACGACCAGCCGGGAATCCGTCGAGAGCCGCGCGTCGGCAAAAATCAGGCTGCCCGCCAGCGTGTCGGGGGCCGTGCGTTTGACCTCGGCGCGGTACATCCGCACCTCGTTCCACACACCGGTCAGCGGCATGAACACGGCGGCTTCATCGGCCCGCTCGAAGGTGTAGCGATGAAAACCAACGCGCCGCGTGGCGGTAAGCTGGACCTCAATACCATAGCGATCAAGGTGAAGTTCCTGGCCGCCCGGCGTGACCGTTTGCGCCGCCGGATTGAACCCTGATTTCCAGCGTTCCGGTCCGGGAATCGGGTCCACCTTGCCCGACACGGGCATCACCACCACACTGCCCATTTGGAATTCATGAATGTGGCTGAACCCAAGAATATTGGTTTGGGCGTTCTGGTAGCCGGTGCGATAATAGCCAAAGATTTCCGTGTCAGGCGCAAGCTTCACCATGCCGAAGGGACGGGCGGCCGCCGTCATGAAGAAATTGCGACAGCGGTCGGACCCAATGAGCGGATGCACCAAGTCCACCGGCGCCTCGGCCGCCGGCGCCGCCAGCGAGTGGGCGGCGCCCAGCCACGCGAACAGCACCATGGCAACCCCGCAATAACATCCATGCTTGACGAATTGATTCATAATAATATCAGAGTTGAACGATTCGCCTATGGACGAGTAGTTTCCTTGGGCGGGCCGGTGCGGGCGCTAGCTTCCGTTGAGAATGGTCCTGGCTGACCGGCGGTGTCCACCGCGCGAATCTGGTAATAATAGGTTGTGAGCGGTTGCACGTCGTTATCTTCAAACATCTGATGGTCATACTCACCAGCCTGATGGTCAATGGGAACGTGGCCATATGTCCGCGAACCTTTGATAGTGGTGTTCGCATCCACCAGCGCAAGGCGGGTACGGTCGCTGGGTTGGAAGCCTGGCTGGGTGGATCGGTGAATCTCATAGGTATGCACATCCGATTCACAACTGGTCCGGAATAGGAGGTTTACGAAATTGAAAGGAGCCAGCGGACTTACGGGGATGGCGCGCAGGCCCTCGACTTTCAGAGGAACCATGTTCTGCTGTTTTGGATCAAGGGTGGTCACGGCGACCGCACCCGAGGCTGGACCTTCGTTATTCAACCGGTCCACGGCCGCCACCTGGTAGTAATAAGTGGTTTTGGGCGCCAGACGGTTATTGATCCAGCCGCCGTAATTGAGCTGAGGCTGGTCCAGCCATTCCGAGGCAGCGGGACGCCCCACCAATCGTATCAGCGAGGGCTTGAAATCGGGAGTGTCCCCGCGATAGACCCGGTAGTAACCAGCCTCCGACTGTGGCGGCCAGGCAAGTTTCACTTGCATGTCCGACACCGCGGTCGCGTGCAAACTCTCAATTGGTTTTAGCGGCGCTTGGCGGTCGCCAACAACTCGAATCGTTTTTACGCCGAAGGGTTCGAAGGACACATTCAGCCCGGAGCCCTGGCGCAGGTCAACTGATTGCGGCAGGTCATTTTCCACCAAATCGGTCTCCGTGGCCGTCGTGATGGTTCCCATGAATGGCAGGGTGACGCTGGCGGACGTTGCCTTGCCCTCGGTTTCATATAAACGCACGATGTAACCTCGACCATTGGCTTCCGCAGGTTTGATCGTGGAGCACTCGATGTTGGCGGCATTGACACCGAAGAAGCTGAACTTCCCGGGCAGAGGCCCGGTTTTCAAACCGGCCACCAGCCGGCCTTGCAAGGGATTATGCACCTCCCAGCCAAACTCAGCCGCTCTGCCTTGCTGCCAGTCGCCGGCATGACTGCGCAGCGACCAGGAGAAATGCAGCGGCCCGGGCTGGTCCCAGCGAATATTCACACTGAACATATTGTCCAGCAGGTAAAGATACAGCCGGCTGTTGCCAGGATACCGCATCTCCCGCTCGAATTTACCTTCGTGGTTTCCGACGAGCGGGCAGGCCCGCGGATACCCGTATTCCACCAGCGAACTTTCCACCGGCGACACGGTGACACCGAACCGCTCATTCGACACGTCGCTGAAATGGCGCACGGCGTAAAAGGCCGTGCAGGAGCCATCATACTGGTCGCGAATCGGCTCCGCAACCCCGCCGGGAAGCTCGTGCTTGAAGCGAAAATCCGGAACCGCCAGAGGCAAGGCCACATAGGCTGACTCTTTGTTCACCGGATCTCCCCCACTCATGCGGCTGTCTCTGCCCGACGGCGATTTGACCAAGTCGAGTCCGAAATCAATCCGCTTGAAGTCATGATAGAGGACGATGGTTTGGGTCAGGCGCTCCACGCCTTTGGGCTTCGCGGTGACCGTCATCAAGTCGGCAACCGGCCCAACCTGCTGCGTCAGTTGGGCGGATTCCACCCGATACCAGACGGAAGTAACCGCCTGGGCGGCAGACTTTTCATACCGTTCATACAGGTATTCATTGAATTGGTGTGGCGCCGACTGATCCACCAATTCCCGGCCTAATTCCTTATCCCAAATTCCTTGCACCGCACCAGTTTGGGGGTTGAACGTCAGCCGGTAAAAACGGCTCTCCATGATTTTCTCTTTTGCCGCCACCACGGAAGGATTGGAACTCGCAGTGGGAATAATGGAATAAGCCTGGTAGCCGAGGCTGGGGACGTCATGGGCAATAAAGAGGCAGTTGCCATCCGCCAGGATTTGCCGCGGGACCTTATGGCCGGTGCCCGCTTCGATGATCTCGAAGCGATCGCCCAGAGCCTGGGCATCAAAACGAACCACATCCGTCCGTTTATGGCACAGGGAGTTGAAGACAATCAAACTCTGCCCGGATTTGGTCGCAATCAATGAGGTTAGCTTGGCGAACGCGTCCTCGCCGGCTCGATGGCAAAACTCCTCCCCTTCGGTGACCATCTCCCGCATCTCGGCCTGTTCGGTTTCATACTGGCGCATCCGCTCGCGTTCGGGGGCGATATGGTCAATGCCGTCAGTATGCTCATGATAAAGCAGCAGGCGGTGGTAGGCCTGATATAGGTCGGTCCACGGATAGCTGCCGCCGGCGAGCGCGCCAGCGATGGTGGCAAACTTTTCCGCGTTCGGGATGGCTTCGCCAAGCCGACGGGCGTGGCCGAGCAGCCACGCATCCGTGGCGTCCTCGTCTGTCCATTCGTTATTTGCGTCCTTGGCAAAGGTTTTGATTTGACTGGGTTTGGCCTGCGCGGCAACGGCGTCGAAAAACATATCCATGGTGGCGCAGACCAGATGTGGATACGCGTAATCGTGGTTCCAATTGTGGATTTTGTCGGCATTGGCCCGCGTGACCAATTGGAAATCACTCCCATCTTGAAATAGCAAGGCGTCATAAGGCCAATTCTTCCCCAAGGTGCGCAACGCCTTTTCGATCTGGCCGGGACTGCCATCGCCCAATCTATCCCCGGCCAGTCCCGCATAAGGTTCGGCGCGCTCCAGCACTTTGGATTGATCCGGCCCTTGCCAGTAAAAGACCGGTTCATCTTCCGCCGGTTTTTCACAAAACCCATTGCCCTCCACGCCGTAGCCGTTGAAGCCGTGGAAAAAATAGGGCACGCCGGCCTCTTTGAGGGCGGTGGCAAAGGGCCAGGTCAGCCCGATCACATCGTCAATGAGCGCGGTGCGCCCGCGGGGAACCTCAAGTAGGTCGGGCGTGTGGCGTCCCGATAGATAAAAAAGCCGCGCCATTAGTTCGTGGCTCAGTTGCTCGGTACTGACGGTGGCCAGAGCCGCGCCAACCTGAATGCGCCCCTCCCGAATGCGCCGGGCCAATCTGGCCGCCTCCGCCGCGCTATGGCTCCCCAGAAAACTGGTGATCGGTTCGCTGCTTTCGATCACGAAGCGGAACTGGCTGTCCTGGTCCCAGCCATCGGTCTCGTCGCAGAATTGCAACGGCCGCTCGATGTTACCGTGGCGGATTTCCGTGCGCACGCGATGAGGATAATTGCCGTAACCCAGATCGTGATGGGAGTAGGCGACACAATAGATGGTCCATTTCTTTTCCGGCAGCCAAGTTAGCTCCTGTTTGGCCAGCGATTGGCTCGTAACTTCATCAACAACTTCGACCGTTATTTTCGCCGGTGCGGGGATGTCCGGGACAGGGATGTTCCGCGTTGATTTGCCCGCAGCAATCCGGCCTAATGCCTCGGTAAAAACCGGCGCGTTTCCAATTTTAACGGTCACCCGCCCCGCCAGGTTGGTGCCGGTGTTATCGAGGAATAACCGAGCCAGTTGCCGCAAGGGTTGGTTCGCGATGGGTTTGGGGAAAAATGGCGTCGGCTCAATCTTTTGGATCGTCAACGCCGCGGTGCAACTGCCGCAAGCCAGCAGCCACGCTCCGATTGAAGTTGCGGCGAGCCATCGCCGGCAAACCCCGCCGGCATAAAATTCCATTTTAGCAAACATGGTTAGTGCGACCGAAAACTCGCCGGGTCAAAGGCGTCAAGCTTGACTTGAGCCTGAGGTTCATCGGCTGGTTGGTTGGGTTCCAAACAAACTCATTTTCGAGCGTTCAATTTGCACCCGTAACCGGCTGGAGATTTTCCCCGGTAATTTTGACCGAGAAAATATTTTCGCCGGGTTTCGGTGGCGGCAGCGTGACCATTAGCCCTTCCGCCGTTTGCGTCCAATCAAGCTTGCCGGCGTGCCCGAGCAGATGGAGTTCGTTGATCTTTCCGGCGGCGCTGGTCAGCGACTTCACCACCAACTTGCCATCCGCCGGCCAGCCGAGGGCGATGGCGTAGAGTGTTTTTTTGTCCTTCGACTGGGTGAAACGGATGTCGCTGGAGGTATATATCAGTTTGCCCTCGTTGAAGCTGCCGGCTTTCGCCACTTTCGACGGGCCTTCGCCGTAAATTTTCCACGGCCGCGTGCCGAAAATGGCTTCGCCATTGACCTGCATCCAATCCGCGAGATCCCCGAGAATCTTCTCCTCCTGCTCGTCCAGCGTGCCATCAGGACGCGGCGGGAAGTTCAAGAGCAGATTGCCATTTTTACTGACAATGTCGGCCAGCATCTGGATCACCGTCGTGGATGATTTGTATTGGTAACCGGTTTTGTAATACCAGCCGCCCACACAGGTGTCGGTCTGCCACGGCAGCGGATCAATGCCATCCTTGACGCCGCGTTCGAGGTCCTGCACCCACCGGCTCTGGGATTCCTCCTTGCAGTTGTAAACCGCTTCAAGTTTTCCGCCGTGCTGCTGGAGGTTGTCGTTGTAATAATGCGCCAGCAATCTTCGACCGGCTTCTTCCGGATACGGCAGCGGGCTGTCGGAGTATAGCAGGTCGGGATGATACCGATCCACCAGGTCGCTAATCCGGTTGAACCAATTCAATTTGTACGCGAGTGGCACGTTGGTTCCATAATAATGGAAGCTGGGATGCTCATTGCCGCTCCAATATAAATCCGCAAACTTCGGATCATTCCCGTCGTAGGGCACTCCCGCCAGCGCCCCATTCGTGTCGCTGCCTTTGGCGGCGCTGTAAAACCACCAGCTTGCCGCCAAATGCTCAGTCATGCCGAAACGCAGGCCGCACTTTCGCGCCGCCTGCTGCCATTCACCGGCGATGTCGCGCTTCGGCCCCAGGTTTAAGCTATTCCATTTGGGCTGATATTTTGAATTCCAGCAATCGAAGTTATCGTGATGCATGGCGATCATGCAGAAATATTTCGCCCCAGCTTGTTGATAAAGCCGCATCAGCCGATCCGGATCCCACTTCTCCGCCCGCCAGAGCGGAATGATGTCCTTGAAGCCGACCTTCGACGGATGGCCGTAGTGTTCAACATGGAATTTATTTTGTCCGCCGCCTTGCAGATACAGATTGCGCGCATACCAATCGCCCTGCATTGGCACGGACTCCGGCCCCCACACGGCCCAGATGCCCAGCTTGGCATCACGGAACCATTCCGGACACTGGTAATGCTTGAGCGAGGCGTCGGTTGGTTCGAACGCGGCATCCGCAAAAACTGGCGCGGCGAACCAGAGCAAAGCACCCAGCACCAACCAGCAAAGGATGATGGGCGAGGCCAGAGGCTCCGCTGCCGCGGACGGAATCAATCGCGTTCCCAAGGTGCGGGCGGCGAGCCTGTTCATACTTATTTGTGAATGTTTCATTGGATTTCCTTGATTCGTTTGTCCTATGGTCCCAGCAAGACCCGATAGAAACCCGGCGAAAGCGGGGTGTTCGTGTCGGTCCATTGAAACGGCGGCGGCACCAGATTGGTGAAGATGGGCTGCCAGACTGAAGCGGCCAGATTGGTCGTCCGCTGAATCGTGTAATCCGGCCCCACGCTGCCGCTGATGGTCAAACTGAAATGACCGCCAGAAAAGCCCGGCGCCGAAATCACCGGGTTCTGCGGCGTGAGCACCCCCATCCAGAAGCTCTGGGTGGCGGCGCGGCTGGCGGTGTTCGTGACCACGACGGTGAAAAGGTTGCTGCTGCCGCTTTGGGAAATAGCCGGCCGCCAGCTCACCAACCCGCTGGCGGCATTGATGCTGGCCCCCGCCGGTTTGGCGGGCAGCGCAAATCCCAACGGCAGCGGCGGCGCATTGGGGTCGCTGGCCTGGCTGGCCACGGCAAAATTGGTGCCGGCAATCACCGACCGGCTCACAAACGGCGACAGTACCGGCGGCAGCGTGTTGGACACCACCGTGACCATGAAGGCCTGGCTGGTCGCGGCAAAACCGTTGTTGACTGCCAGGTTGATCATGGCATAACCCGTTTGATTGGTCGCCGGGGTAATGGTCAATGTGCGGTTCGTGCCACCGCCGCCCAAAACCAGGCAGCCATTCGGTACCAGCGTGGTATTTGAGGAAACCACGCTGACGCTTAGCGCGGCGGCCGGCACCAAACTGTCACTGACCATGAATGACAACGGCGGGTTTGTCAGATTTCGGCTCAGAACTTGATCCATTATTCCGCTGATGACGGGCGTGTCGTTCACCGTCAGGAACGCCGGATTTGAAGTCACAGAACCAACGCTGTTGGTGATGACGCACACAAATGTGGCGTTGGTGTCCGCCAGCCCGGCGACCTTGCTGTAACTGCTGCCAGTCGCCCCAGAAATGCCGATTCCATTCTCGAACCATTGGTAACCCGGCAGCGGCATCCCAGGCGCTGCCACGGCAAAGGTGGCTGTGCCCCCGGCCAGCAGATTTGTGCCCTCGGGTTGGCTCACGATGAACGGCGCGACATTACTCGTGGACAGCGAGACGGTGCCGCTGACCGTCCTGCCTAAATACGGCCATTGGGGCAGCGTCAACGGATAGGCATTGCCATTGATGGTCACGATTACCTGGCTGACGAGTTGGGCGCGGTTGGTGAAAGGAACCACTGTGTTGGTGTAGGGCGCCACCATATTCTCGTAGGGGTCGCCCGCGTAAATCGTCGCCACCTGATTGCTCTGCGTCGTAATCAACAAGACCGTCGGTCGCGACACCGAGACCGTCAGGTTCGAAGCATACAGGGTGGTGGCGTTGGTGTGGAACACCGCGCCCAGCCAGT
>Ga0316217_10003809_pt1 | contig 16816 bp, 11 predicted proteins | sample 1anoAmetaG_FD_203633 | JGI IMG/M metagenome (GOLD analysis project Ga0316217, IMG submission 203633) | Freshwater microbial communities from Trout Bog Lake, Wisconsin, USA - 1anoA | ecosystem: Environmental > Aquatic > Freshwater > Lake > Hypolimnion/Profundal zone | place: USA: Wisconsin...
GAGATGATGAGCAAAATTAAATACCCCTTTTTGTTTCGCACTCAGATCCTGGATATCTATCGTCATATTAGGGACAAAAACTACTTTAGACTGTAGTCTCAGAAATTGAGACGATTTTACCAAATTGGCAAACAACTTAACTCTGAATAATTTGCTTAAAACGAGGACATCTATTATAACTAATATCTAATTGAAACTCAGAAGTAGCTGTAAGCACTCTCCACTAAGCTCCTTTCCATAGAGTAAACATTCCATTTCACCCTTCATGAAGATATTAAACATATGCAATCGGCTTGTCTCACAGAAATTTAAGCTTACCTGAAGGACCAAAAACCTTAGACAAAACACAATAAAAGTGGCAATGGCTCGAAGTTAGACAACTTATTCAAGCCAGCTCCCTCACACTAGAGAAACAAGTCATAGGTTTTGACTCCTAACAAAGAGCTTTTAACTCCCACCAAATAATTTATCACTCCCACTAAAGAGAAAAACACGCTGAACGTGAGTTTAGATTTCTTGAGTTTGAAATCTCCTTCTGCTGAGAAATAAAAGAAAAAGAGTGAACTATCGATTGAAAGTGAATCTAAGTAAGCTTTTTAGAAAAGTCCCTCAACAAGCAGAGATTAATTGTAAAAAAAGGGCAAAGTTCTTCAGACTGAAATGGTTTTTGAGGGTAGTAGCAGAAAAGCAAACAATAATAATGGGAATAAAAGCTGGTTTTTTTAGTCTTAGGCCTAGAACAATTCAAAGAGTGTCTATGTTTACAAAGATTAACCTTTGAACAACCTTCAAATTAAAATCAGCGATACCAGCAAATAAACAAAAAGAACAGATTATACAAATAAACTATAAGAATCAATCGAGTTTCTCAATAAATCAACAGAACTATAAAAGAAGCCTTTAGTTGTGTAGCCCAAAAAACGAAACTTTAAGTAATAAATTCAAGAGGTTATTAATGATAGATAAGAGAAGATAAGGAGGAGAATATAGGATCTGAAGAAAGAGAAATAAACCTAGTCAGCTAAAATAGCGTAATTGACACAAGAAACTCTCAAGGAAACTAAATAGTTAAAAATTTCGATTTTGAGTGAAAATTAACCAAAAAATGAAAATAAAGCAAATGAGAAAAGCGCTAAATCACCCAAAAAGAACAACTAATCACCTAAGAAACCTTAGCCGAAGGACAATCAAAAGATAAATGCAAGCTCACAGCAAAGAAAAAGCATAAAGAAGATAGATAATGTTAGTCTTAACAAGTATGTCGTTAAGGGCGGAGAAAAGATTAAATAGCCCTCCAATAATATCGCAAATATGAAATAAATACCTTTAGCTTCATCTTCCATTTAAGAGAGCACCAAACGCACCAAGCTATTAAAGAGAAAAAGTTCAGTAGTTGTTGAGGATTAGCTGGAGAGTGCTTGTCTATACTATTTGAAGGTAAAATAACTAAAATAGAAGTAAAAATTAGGGTAATTTCTCTAAAGTTATAATTAGAAATGCGCAAACAACTTAACAGCCGTTGAACACTTGACCTATATATATCTTCAGCAAGGTAAAGCCAAATAATGCCTCAATCTTTCGAATGAATATCTCTAAAGTATGGAGCAGTTATCTGTAAATTAACACACCAAGCTGAATCTGGTCATCAACAAGTCTGCGTCTCTGAATATGCTTGGGAGGTATAATGAGACAATCAGCTTCATTGTGAGTAAGTTGGACAAATTGGACCATGAAAAGCTTCACAAAAACTTAGGAGATGCTTATTTTAACGCAAATACGAGTGACAAGGCTATCTATCATTATGAAAAGGCTATAAAGCTGAATGACAAATATGACTAAGCTTATTACAACTTAGCAGTTTTGCTTTACAATCAAGAGAGCTTTTTCAATGCCAAAATGAATATAACTAAAGCGATTTCTTTGGACAACAAAAACTAATATTATAATCAGCTATTGACTGCCATCAATTAGAGGATTAAGATGAATGAATAGCATTGATTTTTTTGATTTTTTGATCTTTAATAGCTAAGATATTCAAAATATTTTAGATTAACTAACTTGGGTTAAGAGGAAGGAAGAAAAAAGTGAATTCGTATTCTTTTAACTTATAACCAGGCAGAAAAGAAATTTTTGTTGATTTAAAACAAATATCTTGGATACATTTATTTGAGAGATTTTGGACTTTTTTACTTTTTGGTAAACGTCATAATTTTGGCACATTTAGAGCTCTTGGAATTCTTGATGGGTTAAATCTTTTTCAAATTATGAATTTGAGATTCCAGATTTCTTCAACGAAGTTTGATATCTTCATTTTTCAAAATAGGAGCTCCATGTTATTTTGATTTGATAGTTAGTTAGTAAAAATATTGGCTTATGGGTAATTAAACAAGAAACGCTTTTAGAAACGAAGTTTAGATAAAACTAAAACACCCCAATCTTAACAGTTCCAAGCTAGTAAACATCAGTGGACAAATAATGCTCAAAACGTCGGTTTGTATAGACCAAAAAGAGTATTAGAAGTGGCGTTGTTTACTTTAAACATACACATATTAGAGCAAATTATTCTTACCCCTCTCTCAGTGCTTCACTAAAACGTCTCTCTGCGGTACTGCTGGTACTGTGGATGTATCTCTGTTTCCAAATAGATATATTACCCAAACTTCCCCTATCTTCTCTACGATTAGCTCTTCAATCGTAACCCTAACAAACACTAGTTCTCAGAGCAAGATATGTGGTACCTACTGTACAGCCTTATAAAGGCCAAATTTTAAGCCAATAAAACCGTTTAAATGCTGGGCGACGTTAGACCTAAAAACATCATGTTGAACCAAAACGGAGATATCAAGGTTCCTACTCTCAACACTTGGCCCCTCTAGATGAACAAATACCAAAAAGCTTTAGCCAATATCCCAACTTATTTGGCTCCTGAATAAATAAAGTTTCTGTAATAGGGCACTGTTTAAACATTCAATCTCACTTAGCCAGCTGAGATGTTTTCTATTGGACTAACTATGCTTTCAGCGGCCAATCTTCAAGACTATGAATGGCTTTACAGCTTGGAAACTAATAAGTTTGACTTTTTTGGCTTTGACTAAGCCATTTCTTAGTTAATAAAGAACAATCGCTTCTCGGAAGTGCTGAGAAGTACTATAATGAATTTGTGCTCAATCTAGGTCAAGAGAAGAATGTCTCTGTTCTAGCTCTATAACCTGATGGCAAAACACGGAGAAGCGATATGTGCTAGGCAAAATTTCATCATAGATAATGCTCCTTTAAAGCTGCATGACTAAGTGACTTTGCTGCGGACAATTCTTACTCAAAAAGCGGCAACTTATCCTTCCTACTTGCCAGAGCGGACTGACCAAGGCTGTCCCAGCATTTTCTCAGTGGAAGAGGCAGAAAGATTAGTCCCTTCTCATTTGAACTAGAATACTTTATCTGCCTTACAGAGCGATTGATTATTGATAATTGTACAGATATTGTGTTATTACATTGATGAATAATAGTGAAAAGCGGTCTATTTGCTATCAATATCTGCGGAGAGCAATCCCATTGGCCGAAGTATTGAAACCCTGAGTCGTTTCTTTCTTATTCATGTTCTAAAGTTTTTCCTGGTTTTGAGTAAGCATTTTTTGAAAGCCCTAAAGGTTAGCTATCAAGTTTTTTCTAAGTAGAATGGAGTGTACTTTTTGTTGCTATTGCTGCCAATTTGAGACCCTTTTTTTTCAAATTGCGATTTGTCCATCATGCTGTTAAAGTCACTATACCTAAACTTGGAGGAGTCTTCGGGTATTTTATTAGATGAGCTGATATTGTGCTGACTTCCCTTTGTATTGCCAGTATTCCCTTTGTTCGCCAATAGTAAGTAAAACTCAATCTGCGAATAGTCGATTGGATCGGCATTGATGATTTTACTGAGGTGGTTCCATTCTCGCATTATTTCTTCGTTCTGGGAGACGTAGGGAGCCACTGATTTATCGAAAAAAGTGCGGAAAGCTTCAACTAGCTTTTTCTCTGTCATTAATAATAACTTTTATATAGGGCATTCAACTTGGGAATCCAAATCAAAGGAGCGTCTTACGCAGATATTCAAAAATATCCGAATTCATGCTTAAAACCAATGAATTGTGGCATAAAATACTTATGAATCATCACTTCATTGCTTAGGCCTAAGCTTTTTGTTGAGCTTCAAACTGTTTCTTCTAATCTTACTTCTTCTTTGCCTCAACTTTTATGTCCAACATCACCTTTTAGGTTTCTGTTGGGTCAAAGCGCACACGCAAGAATTTTAGTAACTGCAGAGGGCCCCAAGACAGGAGCACTATTATTGACACATTTTTGACGAATTCAACGTCAATAACTGAGACATCGATGGTTTGTCGAAGAACAATAATTGATAAGATGTAGACTACTAAAGTGAAAAGTTGTGAAAAGCACACGATTTTACTCCATTTAGTGAGCGTAGTGAATACGTTGAGCAATTATGAAAAGATAAGGGCAGTGAATGTGATAGTGACAATTGTCGTAAATGACTTTTAAAAGAGCCAAAAAGAAAGTAACATGATTATAGCACCTTGATAAATGCTTTTCCATACCCAAATCAAGAAAGTCTTGAGATTCAGCTCTCTTCCCTTTTGTAAGCTTTGATAAAGTTGTGGGTACTCTTTTACTTTGTCAAGAGATACGTCTTCATCGAAAATGAGGCAAAGTACAGGTAGCATTGTGTAAACAGTTGTATAGCCCAACATCAAGTAACCATTGTATATGGGAATGGCGATTGAGTAGAACACTAAAGCAAAAATACATTGAATCACAGAAATAATGAGACCTCTATGAATTACAAACTGAGCCATAACTGCGGTGTTTTTGTATGAAAGCCTGCCGTGCCACAACACTAGCTTTGAAAGGTATTTGAACTTTAGAATGGAAAAATCGGAAGCAAGTGCAGCCTGCTTACCCTATTTCCCTACAATCCCCACACCAATGTCTGCAACTTGAATCATTCCAACATCATTACCTCCATCACCTATTGCTAAAACATTTTTTCCTGTGTGTCCCTTCACTCCAGAGGTAATTATTGCTTTTTGAGTGGGGGAAACTCTGCAACAGATAACAGCTGGAGATTAGGCTGCCACAGTGTAGAAAAAATCAGGAACTTAGTGCAAAGCAACAGCTAAAGAAGTGCCATCGATAACAAGAACAGTGTTCGTTTTCATTGAGAATTAGTTAAGCTTATTTTTGAGTGTATAAGGTTCACTTTGTTCCTTGATGATGAAAAGTTCTTGAGTTGGAGATTTGAGACCAGCTGAAATACCAATACAAATCGCAGTTTACACCTTATCGCCTGTTATCATCCAAATGTTGATACCTGCGTTTCTGAGTTGAGATATACACTCTTGAATGTCTTACTGCAGCTTGTCTTAAACTCCTGTTATCCCAAGTAGCTACATATTGTTCTAAAGAGACTAAACTACTTTTGTAATTGCAGCCTCACGATTGATCATAGTTGATGAAGCTTAGTCGTACTATTTCTTCCATTCAGCATAATCCTTTTCTGAAAGCATTTTTTGGGCCAAGACCAATGTGCGTAAGCCTTACCGAGACAAATCTTAGCACTAATCTAATACAAAGCCTCTTAAAGTCTCTGAGACTTTATCTTTCATCACTGTATCTTCACCCTTCATGTAGAAGATTATTCTGTTGGTAACAGAATGTTGAATGATGATTCCCATCCTTTTGCTTGCGCTTGTGAATGGAAAAATTTGTAATATCTTAAAAGATTACCTTTCCTGCTTGCAGTTTCTAATGATAATTTCCTTAAGAGTTCTCTATTAAAGGATTAGTCCAAGAGATTCTGCTATCTTGACCAATGCTATTTCATCTGGGCTTGAAGCTTGAAAAACTTTTGTATCATTTTATATAGTAGGAGTCACATTGTGGCAAACCGCAAGACAGGTGATAAAGTCTCTAACTGTGAAATACTTGTCTCTTTTGAAGATTTTGAATTTCTTTCCTGCCCTCCTGCATTATTACATTTTTGATTCAATGTCCTCCATAGGGCCTTTAGATTTTTCGTAACTTTTGATTAAAATCGCTTGTAGAAGCCTTTTGTCTTTTACTTGATAAGATCCGACATCATTAATTGTGAGTTTTTTGAACACCATTTAATTCTGAGTCAAAGTCCCAGTTTTGTCACTTAAAATGTAATGAACTCTGCCTAGTTACTCAGGTATTTGACTATTTCTTGCAATTGAACCTTCTATTTCTAAATCTGTGTTGATCTTATGAGAAAATACTGTCTTCGAGATATCAAGATTAACTCTCATACTGATTGGAATTATGCTTGAGAGTAGTAATATCTGCCTAAATATGTCGAGAAGCCAGTATTCTCCTAATCCACCACTAATCACAATCAGAATAGCAAGTATAATCATGAAAAAAAAGAGTACCTTTGAGAGGTAGTTGAGCTAATTGTCAGTTTTTCCCATCTTTTGCCTTGATTCATGAGTATTCATTACACTTCTCATCTCTCTTCCTGCGTATACGATTATTCCTAAAGCTTTTCCGTTTGCTAGATAGCAGTTTCCCCACAATGTATTCTCAAGACTAAGTCCTTATCTGCAGCCATTATTTTGTGTACTTTGTTATACTTTAAAAAGGCCTTAAAAGTGGTAAATATCTAGCTTAGGAGCCTCAGCATTAACTGTTGCCAGCAAGCCTATGAGATTGCTTTGATTATTGTTTTGTAGGTACTTATGAGTAAAATTGACCGATTTCCGAAGTTTCCAGTCAGTTTCACCATCAAGCTGATCAGTTCTTATGAAAACAGTGCCATCTTATTCGCTAGTAGACAAAATGACAATGTCTGCAGGTATTCTTTGATTAGATTTGATTTAGATAATGTGACCAACCTTCAAATCCTTACTCGCGATTTCTTTGGTCCCCGTTTTTTATATGAGTGTGTAAGTTTGGTTATTAGTTTAGTCATCTCTTTTCTTACGGTTGTAATCATCGTAGCCTTCTTTCACAAGTGTGAAGCCTAAGACTAGAGCTAAAGGAGCAACGTAGGTAAACATGAAACCAACTTTTAGCATACTTACAAACTGGCTTAGGGCAATCAGCAAAAAGAAAAGATTAAAAAAGTAACGGAACTGGTGGTAGAGTACAAGTGGAAGATAAGAAATGACTGAATATTTGCTGTTGTTAATGATGTTGGGTTATTCAATCGTAGCTGGGTAGATGTTACCATCCATATAGATGACTCTGGCTTAAGGGATAGGGCGTGGTTTCCTGAATATTGACTCAGGAAAAGGTATGGGAGGAGGAACATAAGTAGGCTTTGTTTAGGTTGTTTAAGTTTCTTTTTAGTTGATCAACTTCATCTAAATCTCTTTCTTCATGAGGATTTGTATTATACAATTTGAATTAAAAGAAATAATAAGCAAAAAAGTATCAGATCAACTTTTGAACAATTACTACAGTTTTGTAGTAGATTTCATTCTTTTTAATTGCCAGCTTTTCATTAGGGACTTAGAGTACACATTTTTGTTTGTTATTCGCTTTTATAACATAAGTAATGATAAATAAAAGTAAGGGAGTTTAGGCAACATATTCAGTTAGAAATCCAATGTTCTTGTAGCTTGAGACAAGAAGAAATAGTGAATTGCTTCCTAAATATCAAAAGCTAAAAGATAAATAAGCGATTAGGTTCAAAGAATTATTGAAGCTGATTGAAAAAGGAGGGCAAAAAGTCATTGAGAAAAATAAAAGTAAGCAAGACATTTTAGAAAAAATCAACTTAAGCTTAGTACAATTATAAAAAGAACCTAAGTTAACTTCAACTCTTAAAATAGTTCACTAAAAAAGTAATCTTCTCAAAGAAAATCACAGAAAGCATAAAAAGATCAGTACTGAAGTACTATAGGAAGGGGTTCATTACGAAAGCTAAAGGACTAAGTAATGGAAATCTAAGCTAAATTAAAATCAATGTTCTATCAAGTTTCCGCAACTGGCATTAGTAAAAGAAACCCTCATTATATAATAAAGCCTAATCAGCGAGAAAAGATCTAAAGAAAAATAAAAAATGAGGTCTTTATCAATGAGGAAAAAGTTACAAAAATAAGCTCCTCATCTCAAAAGCTACTAAAGGAACCATCTCAAGAGTCTGTAACAAGAAGAAAAAAGGCATTTTCGTCAATAAAATGCTTAGTCTTCTCACTATACAAAAGAAAAAAGGGTGAATTCCAATCTTACTGGATGGACGATAAGTAAATGGGACTGATTCTTTTCTATTTCTAAGATTTCATATTATTTTGGTTTTTTTGAGTAAGATCATAGCAAAGTAACGCTTTAAATAATCAAAATAGTAGCTAATTTTGAACTCTTTAGCTGGGAATGGAGGCTTTTATGATTTATCTTCTAGATTTTATGCTTTTAAAGTAGTTACTTAAACCTTTGTGCCCTTCATCATTTAAAGTTTTGATACATTTGTTATGATTTCTCAACATTTTGCTGTTTTGGCTCGATTTTAAAACTTTTTGATCCTCTTTATTTTGTTATGTGTTCATCACTTTATCCATACTCTTTAAAAACATCCCTATCTCTTTCCCGAAGTCATACCTTCCATTGTATTTGTGAGAGTTGTTCCTGATTCCTTCTTAGTAAAAAAAAACTTAGTCTTTATACTTTTTATTAACTGAGTTAAAACTCATTAATTCATGAATTTTCATTTCTTTCATTCTCTTTCGAGGCAAGTTTATGTTCCAGTTTTCAATAAAAGACGCGCTTGCATCATGAAGGAGTGTGTTAAACTTATCAATAGTTTTTTTGAAAAGCTTATTCTCACGTTTTGATTCAGCAATTAAGTTGTTTGCACTTTCATTTTAGACATCATCATAAGCCTACTGCACTGTCTTGCTTCTATTTATCTCCCTTACTGTTATCTTTTTCTCTTTCTTTATGTTTTTTGCTGCTGATTTCTTCAAAATCTGTCTCAATTCCCCCTTGAACTGCTTAATTGAATTTTTGTAACTGGAATCAGCATACCTTTTATCGTAAGCAGTGGACCTTGTGTACTGACTCTTATTGCTTAAGTTTTTAAATTCTGATACGACAGCATTTAGCTCATCATTGAGATTCGCTTTGCTTTAATAAAGTGAAAAAGGTCTCAGGAATGATATTTTTTAAGATAGATCTTAAAAGGAACCTTGTTGGATACTTAATTTATTAGAAGTTTGAGGATTTAGGGATTTACTCCTTTTTTCAACATGAAGCACCAAAGGTTAATCGGTTTGTGTGAGAAACGTGGTTTCTTGATTTTTTTTTATTTTATTATTAATCCTTCTCATATAATTATACATGTAAAGCCAATGCAAGCAAATAGATTTTATTCCTTTCTTGTTTATGATAAGTTTGATACAAAATAAATTTGTTAAGAAGTTAATTTATTGCCATGTTTTGTAAAGTGCAGAAATTCAACAGATACTCAGTTCGTACTTTGAATCTGCAGTAAAGCTTTGAAAAAACTTTAAAGCTGTACTGGAGGTAAAAATTAAGGTTTTTGCATTTAGGGTTTTTATATGTGTGAAAAGGGCATTCTAAACTAAGTAAATAATTGATTTATTTAGGGGATTGTGATTATGCAAAGTCAAGACACGAACGATACAGCAATCAAAAAGTACATATGTTTGTATTGCTTCGGGTTTCTTAGCCATGGATTCTACAGCTGCAACATTGGGCCTCTTATTCCTTACCTTTCGGAGCATCTTGGAAGAGATGAAACCTAATTTTCCTTTCTTTTCATGGCTAGGACTATTGGAAGTATCTTTGGAATAGTAGCTTACAGGATTCTGCAAAAGAAGTCACAAAAAATCAGCTAGCATCAATTTTTAGCCGGTTTCGCTTTGATCTCGGCTATAACAATGGTGTTTTTTGTGAAATGGTAATCTCTTTTGGGGTAATGGATTATGATGACGTTAATGGGGGCAGGAACCTTCGGACTTATCACAGTAACTAACGTTTGTATGATGATTACAAGCTAGAAGAATCCTAGGTGGCTTTCTTTCGGACATGGATTCTTCGGAATAGGAGCATTCTTTGCTCCATTCATAATTATGGAGGTTTAAATCAATATGTTCTTTATAAACTTTAGTCTTTACATGCTACTTGCCCTCATTTGTTTGCTCATTCCTGCACCCCAACACTAAAAACATATCTAAGCCTAAAGTGAATCTTCGAGAGACTCAGAAAGCTAAACAACTACAGTAAGCTAAAAAACGGAAGAAAAAATAATTCTTAAGGAAGGTTCCTTTCAACTTTAGGTTTTAATGGGTTTGTCATTATTTTTGTGTATAGGTGTATAAACTACATTCATTGGTTGGGTTTCTTCATACGCTGTGCTCTCAGGAGTATGTGAAAAGACTGAGGCTACCGTATTTGTAAGCATATTTTGGGCTACTAGCACTATCTTTCGCTTCATAAGCGCAGCTTTAAGAACAAAAAGTAGCCTGAAGCTAAAAGTATTGCTTGGTTGGATTATGGTAAGTGGGCTTACTTGCCTAATCCTCAACTAAATGGGTTAATACAGCCTTGCAAGTTGGATAGGTTCTGCCCTATTTGGGATGGGCTGCTCAGCAGTGTATCCAGTATTATTTACGGTACCAAATTAATTCGGCTTAAAGTTCAAAAAGCAGCGAACAACAAAGATGATGAGTTTTACAATTTTTGCGGGCATTTTGATCGGTTTTACCGGATTACTGATGAAGCTGAGCACTGGCTTTCTGTTTTACTCTTTAGTAATCATGTCCTTTATTCAACTGTCTATTGCAGCATTAATGTTTAAGATAATGGCCGGCTAAAAGAAAGCAAAGGAAGCAGTGAAGATAGTTTAGTTTTAGAAGCTGTTGGTTGAATGATCTTTTAGCAATTATTTGTTATTTTCTACAAACCTGAAGTTATTTACAGATTTATCTGGGGGTTTAGGATAGGATAAGACCATTTTTTTCAATCATGGTAGCAATGAAGAATAACAGTGTTTGGGAGAAGAATTAAAAGAAATGTACTAAAATGTTTTATTTGTGGGTTCTATAAATAGTTGTTAGTAAGGAAATAATTATAAGTTAATGTTTAAATCTCCTTAGTCTTCAACAATCAAACCTTAGTTTTACTTTAAAATCTATTGCCTTTCAATGTTTAGCTGTGGCTTGTTTATTGGCTGCCTAGGACCAATCATCCCTTATCTTTCATAGGATATGAATGTGTCTTAAACATAGTTCTCTTTCTTATTCGTCGCCCGCACACTAGGCAGCCTAGGCGCTTGTTTCCTTTACAAGTATCTTAGAAAAGCGCACCAATAAACATTTAACTAGCATAAAGCTCTGGCAGGTGGTTCAATATTGTTCTTTGCCTTTAGTTGCTTATTTGTTCTATGGAAGACTATATTCGGACAATGGATGTAACTGATAGGTATGGGAGCAGGTTATTATTTCATCATCACGACTGCAAACATACTTATACTATTAATATCAACTAACAATCATGGATGGATGCCTTTTGCAGCCGGAATATTTGGAGTTGGAGCACTGGTCTCTCCTCAAATAATTAGATTTTTCGAATACGAGCTCTTTTATATGATGGCATTCATATTCATCTTCTCTGCTGCTGTACTTCTCTATTTTCCAACTCCAAAAAAACTGGAAATCCGTGCTGACTAAAAGGATGCTTCTCCTAAGTTTAAAATAAAATATGGGACCTCTACTGAGTAGATCCTTATTTGTTTGGGCTTCTTTTTGATTGTTGGAATCTAAGTAACTGTATCCAGTTGGATCCCTACCTATGCTGTACTTTCAGGAATCTGTGAAAAAGCATAGGCCACTACTTATGTCACTATTTTTTGGACCTTAAGCACTACTTTCAGATTTGTGAGTGCTGCAGTTAGTGTCAAACATAGTATCAAGATTAGAACTTGTGTTATTTCACTGGTTTGCTGTAGTGCGATATGCATTTTTTTGCACTAAATAGGCTCATATGGAAAAGCTGCGATGTTTGGCTGCCTTGTGTACGGGATTAGTTGCTCTGCAGTTTACCCAATGTTGCTTTCAATATCTTCTGAGTTTGGTATAAAGTTCAAGCCGGAGCAAACTGCGAACATGATGCTTTCGACGGTGCTTTCTTATGGAATCTTGGTGGCCTCGGCTGGCAAATTAATGAAAGCTAGGATAGATAGCTTGTTTTATTCGTTGTTGGTGATGAGTGCTTTGTTGATGACCTCAGTCTTTTACGCAATAAAAATGATGAGAAGAGAAGATTAGATTTCGACGTCAAAAGAAACCTAATTAAAGGAAATGCTCGGTTAGTGATTCAATCTTTTAGATATTACAAACTTATAACAGAAGAAGCATTCACCAGCTGCTTCCGAATCCGCTTGTTTATTAGTGACAATTGATGATTAGTTGTATTGAGAAGATCAAAACTGCATACTATAAGACTATCTTCGCATTTTCAAGTTCCGAGTGACTTCTTTTTTCTACTCCACTAGCTTCCCCTCTTCGGACTTATTCCCCTTGTTCATCTACTCATACTGCTCATTCAAAACCTTTTAGATATGGAAGATGAAGTTGTCTCCGTAGATATTTAGAATGTCCAGTATCTCTCTCATCAAGTTTATGATATAAGCAAAAGGCAATCCTTCACTTTCTACAATTTTTTAATGGTCTTGGGCAGCAAAGTTCTTGAGCTTGTCGTAAGTTTAGTTTTATGTATCGTCAAAGGTGAATTCAACATCGTGCTTTTTCTTGGGTTTAATGATCAGATCAGTTAAGGAATAAGGAAGTTTCTGCTCTCCAATGTCTTTTCTTTCCTCCTCTTTTGATAAAATAACAACCATGATTTTGGAAATTTCATTTTCTCTTGCAAAATACCTTCTTATTGGCTCAGCATTGAAGCATTGTACATAAAGATCGTAGACAGTGGTTTGGGGATTGACCTAGAAGAACTTTTTTTAATCAAGAAGAGAAAAGGCCAAACCCTCGAAACTTTGATAAAAGCGTTTAATAAACTTTTAGCAAAGCTAACGGTCTTCTCTCTTTTTAGTGTCCCATTTAAACACATCTCGAGCGTAGTAAACTTGGTTGTTCTCCATTTCTTTGTAGGAAGCCCAAACTCCAGTTTTGATAAAGTGAACTCTCATCTCTTGCTGATGTTTGTATTAGATACTGAACCAAATATCTTCCTAAGCATCCAGTTTGTAAACGAATTTAAACAAAGATCCTCTTTGTAAGAGTTTGTTGCTGACTTGATCCTCAATATTTGTCAACATTTCGAAAAATTAGGTGTTATTTATTTGAGGGTATCTCAATATGTTTCTGAGTGAGTAGGTAAGTGAAGCCTCTACTTTGAGCAATGGCTAAAGAGTCATTTTGTTGATTTGCTTGAAGCTATAGCCGTATAAGTCGGAAAAGTACTCAACTTCAAATTTTTTGATCAAATCTTCATTGGTTTCAGACAGAAACATCTTTCTGAGTGTTCCATTAGTATCAACATTGAAAATTTTCTCATGCAACCTTTTTCTTATGAGTTTTTCTACTACTCTCTCATCAATCACGCCTTCTTCATAGAGATTGTTAATAATCATGACTTTTTGCTATCTTTTCGAGGTCTAAATGTTGAGCATAGCATGTATTTCATAGATGTGCAAAGTCATTGAAGCCTTATTATTGAGAGGACTTTAGTGCAAATCAAAATACTTTTCATCGATCAGGCTTTAAGGCTTCACAAATTTGTTTTTCAAGAATTCAGTGAAAATTTTGTTTTGACCAATAATGTAAGAATACCTAGCTTTGGGGTTGAGTATGACTTGGTCAAAAATTTGTTCAATCTCACTCTAGAAATCTTCTTCAGCTACTTCCTCAATTTAATCGAAATCGATTTTGTTCTAAATCGATTTTGTACTTGTTTTGATACCTGATTCTGAAAGTTCTTTGCCATATTTTGATTTTATCTATTCTGGCACATCTAACTCATTCAGTTCGATTTTATAGCTGTCCATGAGCTTACTTACTAGCTCTTTCTTTGACCCTATCTGCTTGCGAGAGTTGCTCACCTTATTTCTCTCTTACTAAATCTTTATCCTGGCGATTTTGATCTTCTTAAATATCTCTTTGTCCAACTTGTTTTAGTAAAGCTCCCTCTTGAGAATAGTATTGGGGTCAATGTACTTATCAGATGCTATAAGTTTGTTGATTTAAGCCAGTTCTTGAACCATTTATTAATTTTCCACATCTTTGACTTCTTAATCTTTATTTTGAGTTTATCTGTCCTGTAATATTCCGTTAACTGTGAAGAAGACTTACCAAAAGATACCTTTAATTAAGGTGGCTATAATGTAAACAATTGTTAAATGCATTATGCAGAAAAAAACCATAATGTAGCCGAAGTATTGCGGATTTCTCCAACAGTGGTCAAAGGCCAACATTGACCATCCAGCCTCAGTAAGTATCTGAACCATGATGTATTGAGCTTGGATAAAGGTGCGAAAAGATGAAAACTGTTGATATTGGTTGTAAGCGGATGTCCCTATGGTTGAATAAGAGTTGTAAAAGATTTCCATCCCTATAATCGCAAAAGCATAGAAGAAGACCAAGAAGAGAGGCATGAACTTCAAGATGATTGGCAAAATCTAGAGAATCACAGAAAAAATCTTCTTCAGCTTCTCCAGAGTTTAGAACTTGTAGTGCTACATGAAACGGCTATGAGATACTAGTCGTAGCAAGCTGGCTATTCTGAAGATTCTGCTCATTCTTACAATACTATCTGCGTTGTTTTTAACAGGAAAAAAGAAAAAGGCAACTCCAAATACTACTAAAAGGGTATCCACATTATTCCAGCGGTCCGAAAAGAAATTTTAAGGGCCGATAGCTATTATCCTCAACACCAACTACCCCATAAAAATCCAGATAAAAACTGTATCAAAGGTTTCGACTAGAGGAGAGTAGCTGTAAATGAAGAGTATCGCATTTATGAAAGAGAGGATGATGATAAGAGAAAAGCATAGCTAAAAGACCCAGTGTTGGACTATAGCTTTGAGGTGAAGTTGTGCATTAAAGAATATCCTAAACTTGACCCATATCTCTAGGTCGTCGAACGTGGGTGGAGTCATGGCTTTATTCTAGAGGATGATCTTGCTGAGCTGCATAAACTAGTTGACTTGCTGAATACAGGCAAAATTACAACTGACTTGCTGTTATTGTAGTCTATTTTGAGGCAAATGTCTGTGATGTACTAGACATACCTAATCTTGTACCTGTAGAGATAAAGTAGAAATTTAATGACTTTGTCAGTCGAGAGCTATTTCTCTGCGTCAGCCAAGGTCACAAAAGCCAGTATGAGAGAATGCTGTTGTCGTATTTCGTCTATCAAGATGATCTTACTTCTGTTCTGCCTAAACTTCAAGTAGATGAGTGAACCTGGAATGGACGAAAACAGAAACATGTTGAGGAAAATGAAAATGATGAAGTAGATGTAGTTGGGCTAAAAGTTCTGGATAGCCAGGATTTGGTTGTCAGGGTATGAGTCGTATGTCGCAAGCACGTAAACCACGAAGATCATCTTCCCTAGGTCGCTATAGTTATTTTTGTAAGGATCCACGTTTTGAAGATAATTTGGGTCAACATAGTTGGGGTCAAAGGTTAGAGCTCGTGAGCCAATCAAAGCCCACCCACAGATGACGATCGCGAAGAAAATGAAATACACTAGGATATCTTTATAGGCTGAAATCAAGCTGAAGAAAGTTTTCTTTTTTTCAGGGTCATAGAGCATTGGAATTACTATATAGTCATCAAAGTACAACATCTTAAGATCCGAAAAGGTCTAATCGGCCTGCTGTCGAAGCCGGGCAGAATGATAAATATGAGTAAGTCGATAGTCATCAAGCTGATAAGAACGAATCTAAACTTGAAAAATGCGGAAAACCTGTGCTTTCCGAAAGAATCGAAAAGTTTAATGTAGGTAGCTATCAATGTGTCTGTCCAGAACAGCAAGAGAATGGTAGATTAAACGGCTATTTTTGCCACATAGCTTTCATTGTCCATTATTACAAGGTACATAAATGTATAACCAAGCAGGAATAGTAGCCACTGCCAGGCTCCAGAAGTTTGGAAAGTATATAGCCTCCGGAAGTGGATAGGAGTATTGAGAGACTAACTATGTGGTCGAGGCCTGCGATAGGCAAGTGCATCAAATACATGAGCTTTGGCTTTTTCAAATCGTTGCGTTTCGTTCATATCTTTGATGAGATTTCTAGTGATGCGTATGATATTTTGACTCTCGTTGGGTCCGTTTTCGTCATTAATGAGGGTGACTGAAAACTCAGGGTCAATCACGTCATTTGTTGACTATTTCTTGATCATAGCTGCAAAATAAAATGAACTGATTGATTAATTATAGATTCAGGAAAATATCAGGGTGGATTAATACTGAATATGGTTTATGCTTTAAAATTGCGATCTTTAGAGATAAATTTAAATTCCGTTTTATTGGGCAGCAAATTCAGCTTTTTTCTTGGATTCAAGCAGCAATTTTGCCTATAAGATAATGGTTTGCTTTAGGTCATCTTTTTTCTGTGTTTTTCTTTCCTTCTAGCTTTCTCCCTAAGGTTGAGGACTCTATCGTTAATCTATATAATCACTATTTAAATTAAAATCACAAAATCTCACTTTTAGTTGAAATCTTTACGAGCTGGGCTTCGAATAAAACTAGTTTTCACAAAAGTGCTTCCCTCAGAAGCTAAGAGCTTCTACTCTTGAAGAATAGGGCCAAACTC
>Ga0316217_10003810_pt1 | contig 16815 bp, 13 predicted proteins | sample 1anoAmetaG_FD_203633 | JGI IMG/M metagenome (GOLD analysis project Ga0316217, IMG submission 203633) | Freshwater microbial communities from Trout Bog Lake, Wisconsin, USA - 1anoA | ecosystem: Environmental > Aquatic > Freshwater > Lake > Hypolimnion/Profundal zone | place: USA: Wisconsin...
CCCCTTTTGCCTACTCAATATTCAATCTCATCTGAACTTTAATTATGATGACTTTATAAAGATAGGTATGAGAACTTTCTTCCGTTTGCTCAAGAATTTCAGCTTTCTCACTTGCGCTTCGTTGCCTATTGTGAGGTTTAGGCTTACAGAGACCAATAGTGCGACCAATCTGAGGTTTTAGATAAAATAGTCTCAAATGCCTCAGGGCTAGATTGACCCTAAATCCAATCAAGCAATCGCTTAAGAGCACAGAGCTAACTAATTTTAAATATCTTCATAAACAGATCGTAGTGAGGATTCTTCCACAGAGAAAGGAAATAGTTAAACCTCAACATATGGGCAAAAGGATAGCTAGGCTTAACCAAAATTATAAATTCAGAACAATGAAGCACCAGGAAAATAGTAGGAAACTCAAACTTAAATTCAATTATAAGGTAAAGTTGCCTAAAACCAACAGAATAATGAGTAAGTGTCAAGATAACAAGAAAAAAATTTAGAGGAAATCAGTGATATATAGAAATTGGCACCCAATTCAGCACTAGTAAACTATAAATGCCCTTAGTATATAATTACATACCTGTAAAAAGCTGGTCTCCACACAGTTAAAGTAACCAACCTAGCTCAATAAGTTTCCATAAAAAACAAAAATTCAGAAATATTTAAGCTGAACCTTGAAAATACCAAGCAATCAAACAAAGATGAGCTAAAAATCATCAGCAATTTCATCAACCCTCCACAATAAATCTCTACTGTTCAGTAAGCCCAAAAATATCTTTCGCTACTTTAGAGAGACTCCTTTACAATTATGAGCTATATCCCTCATGTTTAGGACTATCGTGAACTTATCCGAAAAAGGACAACTTCTTAATTTGATACTTTCACTAAAGCTAGGGTTGTGGACGTTTAGGAGTGCGAAAAGCTATACAAAAAGTATGCTTATAACTCAGCATCAAATAAAGACAATTACGTAATAGTCAGAACCCCTGAAGCAGCGCAGTTTTTAAAGCTTGATACATTTAAAATAGGAGAACCTTTTATCTTGCACTAAACTCTAAGAGAGAGCGGAAATGAGTCCAACTACAAAATATAAGGTAAAAAGTATCTTTTCAAATCTATCTTCAAAAGCTGGAACCCTTCGCTCAACTCTGACCCATAGATACTAAATAAATAAACCCATTTTTACATAAACAAAGTCTAGAGCGAATCATAGCTTTACAATAAGATAAGGCAAATGCAGATGTCAGGAGACCAACGGAAGCTGCTCCTCTTTTTTAGCCAGTAAACACGTTAGGAGTTTCATAATAACACTTAGAAGATTCTGGAATAAGTTTCGCGGCTGCAGAAGGACAAGGTAGTAATAGTAAAAACGGCCAATTAGCAAGCCATCAAAAACATATTGAAGGTTTAGCCTGACACCTTTGTAACTTTGAGATTGATTGACCTTAATTAGCAACAGGAGCCTTTGTTTACTGAACAACATTAAGAAGAAAAAGGTAACGATATGGTTTTTAGGAGGCAGAAGATGAGAGGCCCCTTTAAAGTTTAGAATTTGTGTGAATTCATATCTTCACAGCGATGGGTTGAGTATTATGAGACTAAGAAAAGACTAACATAAATCGAAACTATATCACCCAAATAACTGTAAGTTGCAGACAATACATTAGTCCTTATGTAGAAAGCAGGATGCAATGGCTGCAAATATGTCTAATAGTCTTTAGGCTAGCTGAATAATGTTATTAACATACTGAAATCAAACAAAAAATCAAAGAAGAGCATTGATTATAGATACAGATACAGAATAGAGGAACCAGAGAGTTTGAGCTAACTGAACATCAAAAGATATAGTGTTTTCAACGAAGATTTCAAGTTTAGTGCTCCCAGAACCACTCCTAAACTCTATCTTTACCGGAAGGGAAAGTATACTGACCTTAAAGTGGAGTAATCTTTAGCAAATTTAAATAATCTAGTTCAAGTTGGCGAATAAGATGTGAACATTGCTGTCCTGAAAGACATAATCAACAAAATTCGACTCAAAAACAATGATTTATGATTACAAGACATCTCTGTAAAAATCACAAAAGCATAAACCTACACCACAATCAAAAATCCCATCTATCATAATTTATTGTATTTGTAATTCATGTTCATCCTCTTCCAATACTTCATGACCCTCGTAAGTTCATATTTGAAGTATTCCGCCTAAATCTCAGTTGTAGCCTACAGCTGCAAATTTCTCTATTTGGCAACGATCACCAAACATCGCGTTATGTCTTTGATACCACTCCCGCGGATATAGTACTCTACCCCTTATTTGATGACCTTATCGATCGTAGTGACCTCAATCTTCTTTTAGTCCTATTTGTCTAGAGATTTCCAGCAAAGATAGCGGCAATCTTGGGAGAGGTATACGAATTTGTCATGAGATTGGGTTATGTTTTCGGAGTGCTTTACCATCAGATAGCCCTTTTTGAGGTTCTCAAGCACCTCGTTGATGGTCTCTGACTCGTAGCTATCGTCACTTTTTCGCTTTATGGCAGAATGCGAACGGATGAGTTTATTTTAGGAGTGGACTTCACTGATGGCCTTTTCCAACAATAGACAAATCTTCCTGATACTCTCAACTGTTTTGAGAGGTAGTTTGAAGTGAGGCGTATGTATTTTGGGTGATAGGTACATGATAAACTACTAGATTCGTTTAAAATTATAACCAGTCTAGGGAGTTTTATCTTAGATTTAATCTCAATATTCTGATATCTTTAGTAGATTGGTGGCAGTTGTGAAAAGTTGTTAAGAAGTTTTTTGGCACTTAAGTCTAAAGGAAGGGCAAAACTTTGTATGCTTCGATAAGGAGAGCAAGAATCGTTTTGCGATTTATTGCATTATTTAAGTAATAAATTAATTTAAAATGGTTATCAAACTATCAGATTTAAGAATACATCATAGTTTTTTATCATTAAAGGCAATGCAAAAGCAATAGGCATCAGCACTTCCTTAAAACGTATGCCACCCACTAATTACACTATCTTCTAAGATATAATCTTTACAAATTCTTCCATAGAATCGCTTTATTAAGCAATAAATTAACCAAAGCCTATACGTGAGCCAAATAGCTTAGCTTTTCGGCGGCTAACCCCATCCTTGATAACCCACAGATTTATCTTTTATTTATTCTTATTCGCGTACCAGTCAACAATATTTTTATTATGCGCAGCTCTTTGAAAATATGCAATAAGGTTGTCCTGAAAGGCGAGAAGGAATTTTAGCTCTTCAAGCGGAGGGAAGAGAGGCAGTTGCCAGGCACACCGAGAATTCTACTGGGCAAGTCAACCCTCCTGTCCCAGTAGATCTGGACCGACGATCTGAAGCATTAATCTCTCTCCATTCTCAAAGACCTCAACTCTAACTAAAAAGCCTTCAGCTATGCCCGCAGAGTAGTGGAGGCCTGCGTCCACCTTGCACCCATCTACGGGTACTTCATTCTCAACTAAAACATGATCTTTTTCAACCCCGAAAAGTAGATATTCACATGGATCAACCCTGATATCCTGGAGAACAGGGTCAAAATCTACCTGCCTCCCACTCCTGCCGGAGAATAGGCCATGATTAGAAGCATCATCATCTTTCTCAAATTGTGGCTGCGTTGCGACTTCACTTTACTGAATCAGGTCAAACACCTACCCGAGCTCATCTCCAATCTCCAACCCATCAAATTCAGGCAGTTTGAACACTTCAAAATTAAACTTGAGGAGAGCTTTGAAGCCACCAGGCAGTGTAGCGTCAATTTGCATGAGGCTAAGTTATTGAGAAGGAAGTTCGAAGATTCGACCAGACTTACAGAACAAACTTCAGTTACCCAGAAAACTGACAGCTTACGGGACCACAAATTGAGGCACCCTCCAAGCAGAGGCTCAGAGGAAAGCCACTTCGCCAAAGAAAGGTTCTCTCAGAGTTTCAAGCCTCAATTTAAGATGTTCGCTCGGAGTTCAAACGAAGAAATCCGCAAAACAACAACCCAAGCCTCATAGAAAAAAGAAGAGATCACAGACAGCTTCGAACACAAGACCTTCGCAAACGTCTACAACCTCCCCCACTCCAAAACATTCTTCAACAAATCTCTGGGCATGAAATCATACTTCCCGAACAAGACGACCTCAAGCAAAAACCACATAGTCAAAATGATTCTCTAGCACGACGATGACCCCAACAACTTCCCCAAAAACAACATCCTCATCGACGACTAGCGGCTCAAGTAGATTGAACAGCAGAAACTCAAGAAGATGAAGATATCAGTGAACGGGGTTATTGGAGAGGAACTTAACGATCTCTTCCAATCTGGCATCCTTTAGGAATAGAGCTCCAACTAGATGCTGGACAGCTATATCAAAAAAGAGTTCAATTCCTTGCTTTAGTGAGTTGGGTGATAGCTTTACATTTTCTTATTTTCTTTCACTAAAAGTATTCAATTCACTCTAATTACTGCCTATTTGGACAGTTCTGTCAATTTCTTGAAGTTTATCAGCTATCAATCGTATTAAATAGCTCAATAAAGGTTATATTACTCTCATTAGTTATCTTACCCAAATGTATGAGTAGATAATGGTAGTTGATTTAAAAAGGTTTTATAGTACAGACCTATTTTCTTATGCTTTACACTGCATTTCCACTCAACCTCACTATCTTCAATATAAACAGTCGACAAACAAGCCAAATTTTACTGATTGTTAGTCTGTGTGTTTGTCTGGCTGTTTGTCTGATTGTCACTTGGGTTGCTGCGTTAACAGTACAGAGTTGCTATATCACCAACCCCTGAATCCATACCGTTCCCTTTTCCTAATAGTTCTGCAAAATAGGGTGATAATTAAGCAAGTATTCAAATGTTGTGGTGATGAATCAGCATCCTCTGATCTTCCATTTCTGTTGTTGGGCAACCCAGCAAATGCAAGGCCAGCAATCTTTCTCCATCGATGCAAAATATTTGAGGCACTCAAGATCCACAGGCACATCAGCTCCCTTCTAATGCGCAGCCTTCTCGCAGACAGGATAGGCCTTGTTGATGTCGTCAATGCAGCGCACTTCAAGATCGTGTGGGCAGTCAGCAGCGAAGGCGAAGGCTAGCACGGCAAGTACCAGAAGGATGACCTTCATTTGTAGATTTATTACTTTATAGCACACACAACAATCATTCATACTTATAATCCTACGCTAACAAAGAGGAAGTCAGTTTTTTGGATGAAGGGAGTGCCAGAAAAAAAGGGGGTGTCTCTTTGGAGGACTGGACGTTGCGTATAATATCTCTAATAAAAAATAAAGATGGAGCTTAAGAAAGAACTGATAGAATGGTATAATCTCCAACTCGAGGAGAAAAACATCTTTATCTCCAGCACTGATTAGCTAGCCACCGGATACCACTTCTTGGAAATACTGCACAACTATCATCCCAAAACTGTCGATCTGTCGAAGTTGTATCTCAAGCCCAAGAATTAGTATGAGGTTTTGCAGAACTATAAACTTCTGGCGCATTGCTTTGCCAAATTGGGCTGGAAAAAGCTGGATCCCGAAAGGTATAGCAAAAAGAAGGAGAAAGATTATCTTTCTTTGGCGCAGACTTTGAGGAAGATACTCAGTTCTCGCAGCATCAAAGACAGCAGACTGCAAAGCAACTTAGATGTCACTTTGGAGGAATTCAAAAGCGAGGAAAAAGTAGAATAACAGAAGGCTGACCCCATCGGCTAACAATGCAAAAAATCAAAAATAGTGCTACTATAAAAAACCAAGAAAGAGCTGCTCTCTAAAATCTCACGGATCCACTAAGAACTCTACAAATAAAGCGAAGGAGACGATGCAAGTCAGATCTAGAACTTGCGGGCAAGAATCAACGAAATATTGAGCAGCAGCTAAGTGCTAAATTGATCATGTGTACTGAACTCACTTAAAAAACAAATCGGCATAAGACACTCTTTAATAGCACAATGATATACCCTGTGATTGAATTGCAAAGCCGAGTTAGTTTTTATAAATAGATGCCAAATCTCCACATAAGCCTACTCCTCGTCCATCTCTTTCTCGTCTGGCTGGCCCACCCCAGACAAACCAGTTGTCTCAGCATACCTTTCCGCAAGGTTTAAAGCTAGACTCATCAAGCTCACAACATCGAGGTGGAAATCAACCAGTTTCTATACGCCATCGACGTCACGCTCGAAAACACAGATGATTTCATTTTCACGCTGGACCAAGCCGACCAACACCTCTCTCGAACTGCCAACCCTGATTACCGCAAATATAACGACAGCATTTATGGCATACTCAGACCAACCGCAATACAACGTGTCGATTCACAGCTGCCCCTTCTCAAGCGAACCCTCCGCAACTCATTTCAGTATCTTAAAAACATAGAAAGGAAGACAGTCTGGACCAACCAGAAATACATCAAGCAGTTTTCTTGGGGCTAAAGGAACAAATATCTCTGCGACGGGGCGTTTAATTTGGGCGCCAGCAAGAAGATCATCGCCTTGGACGATGTTCTGAAGTTTTCAAAATTTGTGAGATCGCCCGCTGTAAGCTGGAAGATGCACGATAACAACAAAGAAGGGTAAATCATCCTGGGTGATTTCCCCGTGCATTAGCTGCAAGACAGCTCCAAATATGAGCGAATCCGCATCAGAACTGGTATATAGTATGATTGGAAGATGGAGATTGTCGCTATTAAGCTGAAGAATGTCGAAAAGGCATAGCTGATGAGCAATGGCAGCATTCAAGAGCTAACAAATATTTCCTCGAAGTTCAAGATCAACCTTAGCGAAAAAAAAGTGAAAATGCCAAAATCTGCCATCGACTCCTTGGTCAAACATCTTGAAGGCTGTCAAGTGGCCAGATCCAACACTGGTGGGTTCCCAGTAGTCTGCTAGTCCGACAAACTCAACTACTACAGCCAATTCTCCCTTCAACTCTACACCAAAACTGATGGCTTTTCGATCGACATCCCTCTGAAGCACCTCATTGAAACTGTTTACGGCAATAGATTCGCCTTGAACATTTAGCTTGGTACCAAGGATGACTACCAAATAAGTCCAGTGGTGCTGAGGGAGTATCTAATCGGGGTCAACTACCGCAACAGCACCATGTTTATAGGCAGGAAGGCTTCGGATCCTATTGTGTATCGAGAGAGTCTGCTCAATTTGTTCATTGGGGTCAATGTGCTGGTTTTTGTTGCTTCACTCTTGGTTGTTTCTATTGCCAGCAAATTTTTGAAGGGAGGGTAGAAAGAAAGCCGACCTAAGTAAGGTGGGTCGGGAGGGTTGAGGAGGAAGGGGTTCCAGCCCAAAGCTGGTGGGTACATTATGGCTGATTAAGAGGAGCACTCACCATCGGAGAATCAGGTGATTTGTATTTGACATCACTCTAAAATCTGCAATATAGCCACCTCATTATAAAAAAAAGATATGTTTACCTAAAACTACCGAAAAAGTGCATACCTTGCTTCCATAAAGATAATCGAGAAAAGATATGTTTTATTTTTGGTATGCCTCGATTAGTGACTCACTTACATCCTATCCTCAGGATACTCCAGTATCAGTCACTCCCTCCACCGGTCCGACCTGATACTGAGCGGATCCCAATAGGAGGAACGAATAGACCGTAAAGCCACAGAGTACAGACCAAGATTTCATATGATCTAGCGATTATAATCATGACCACATTCATAGCAATACTCCAAATAGTCCTGACCCTCTGCGGTGCTGCCTCAGCCCAGAACACCAATCTCACCGTCCTCTTCATCTACCCCGACAACTCTACGACCAACATGGTCACCAACAACCTGCCCAACTCCACCTTCGTCGACAATGACGGGCTGTTCGACTGCTCGCTTTCGCCCATCTTCACCTACAACCAGACTAACTACCTGTATCTTAATAACTATCCTTATGGCCTGGGCCTGCGCGGAATCACAGCACCCACTTCAGTTTCATTCTCAACCATCCACGGAAACTTCAATGTCACCTACCAACCCGGCAGCTGCTCTTCTAACTGCAATATCACCATCCGAAACAACTGCGCCGCCCCTCTCAACTACCAAAACTACTTCGACCGCGTCGTAGTCAACATCTCAGGCTACCCTCAGCTGCTGACCTACTACGTCAAATGTAATTAGTAATATCTGAGCAGCACCTTCGAATGGGGGCTGGTTATCGAAATCGTGTTCATAACTGCCTTGCTAGCAGTGGTCGCCCTCTACTCCCGCGCATGGTCGCTGGGAGGACGAGGCATCAATGTCAACATTTGGCTACTTCTGGCGTTCAACCTCATCATCATTATCGGGGCAGTCATCGGCTATTTCTCCGAGGATGCGCTGGCTGTCTGTCTGCAGGTTGTGACCTTTCTCCTAGGGATACTAGGAACAGCCATCTGTATAAACGAGTTACTGTACCTGTTCCGCATAAAGTGGCTGGCGACAATAATCTTCAAAATAAAAACCTTCGAGTTCCGCATCCTATAGCTGCTGAGCCTCATCCTCGGAACCGCAGTTTTGGTGGGTTGGTGGTTCAGTGACAACAATATCATTCTCTCGGACATTATCTGCCTGTGCGTGGTGGTAAGCTGCATAAAGGTGCTAAAATTCACCTCACTCTACGTCGCTACGCTGGGGTTTGCGATAACGATGACACTGCTGATAATAGTGGCACTGCTGATCTACTTCATCAGCGGAGCCTCCTACAACAATCTCATCATCAATAACTTTAACTTTCCTTTCGAACTCCAAATACCGACTATCAACCCTGTCTACTTCCAGAAGTGTGCCTGGCTGCCCATCAATTCTATAGTCTACCCTGGAATGCTACTCTCTTTCTTGAGGAGATTTGACTCCTCCCGCAATACCACTCTCTATGTTATTCTGGCCACTGTCACCTTCTTCATCGGAGGGATCGCATGGATGTTCATCAGCATCGCCAGCCCCATCAGCTTTCCCTTCGGACTGGTCTCATAGCCCTGCATGGTAGGACTCGTCTGTATCTTTTCTCATCGAAGGAGAGAATTAGGGGTCCTGTGGGGCGGCAAATTCTATGATGAGTAATTCGGCAACAGATAGGATCTCAAGGCAACGATGGAGTTGGTCGAACGAGAGAGTGTGCGGGGTAGCACACTTAGCCCCTAGCTCTTAGACAGCACAAGACGCATAGCAGGCTAAAGATTGAGTTCCGACGGTGGGGATCTAATTCGTAGCAAATTCATCAAAAGTTTCCTCTAAAAGTGACCAACACTCATTATTTAATTTTATTGCTCAAAACACTTACTCTTACTAAAGGCCCATTTTTACCCAAAATTATACAGTAATGAAATAATTTGTCTTTTTAAGTCTGTTAATAAAATTAGTAATAAAATGAACCGCGACAAAATAAGAGCGAAGGTGCTGAGTATGGCCGACAATACTCCCTTCGAACCTGCTTCCCTGCCTCGGAATCAATCGCGGATAGCACAGATCCAGACACGTCCGTAGCTTTCCACGTCGAAGACTTCGATCAGCAGAGAATCTTACCTTCACTCTCCTTAGCATAAGCAGGCCAGCTCTAAATAGCTGCAGAATACGGCGAAGTCACTAACCCACAGCAAAAAGAGAAAGTTTCTGAACCTCGTGTCCGACCCTCACCAGCAATCTCTCAACAAACTCAAAAAGGAAAGCATAGTCCTGAACCCAAACAAACTCAAATTGTCAACTACCAGCAAGAACAACGTCCGCAAAGTGTAAAGCCAAGAACTCAACCCAGGCAGCCTGACCCGCAACGGCAGTAGTAAAAGTTTTGTCTCACTTGATGTTCAACAGATCAACGTGAGACCTACTCCCACTGCTACCGAGAGAATCATTGTCAGGGAAAAGATAGTACCTATATTGATCCAGTCAGGTCAGCCAACATCCTTCTACCAAAAGCCAACCCTTGTGAAGAATAGGAACAGTTTGAAAATCGAACACAGTAACCATCATTTCAGCGCGGTCAACCACAAACTTACTCCTCGAACCCAGCAACCACATCCCCCAACACACATCCCACACCCTCAGCTCCAGCTAGGACCACACCCGCACAGGTTGCAACCAGAGATGAATATGCATCAACAGGTGCAGTTTTGTAACGTACAGCCTCAAAGATACCACATTGAGGGGGCGCATAATGTTAGCACTGAATTTTTCATTCCTTCGAAATAGACGTAAAGGGTTCAGATACAGCACAGTCCGAATATGGTTAATAATCTAATCTTGGCAACCCCTATTCGAGCGTATAGTCCCAGCTAAAAAACTTTTACCCCAATCCAAATGATCTAAAGAAATAGTGTTTAAAAATCCTAAAACAACATCAATCAGCAAATAATCCATAAGCTCTGCAGCATATAGCTACCCAACGGAGGACATCTGCCCAACCAACACCACCTTCAACCAAACCAACATCAGAAGGCCATCACAATAATCTCAGATTCAGCATCTATCAGCCCCTACCCAGCCTTCAGGACCATCTCTAAACGACCATTAAACGTGAGGGAAACCCAATCTCCTACAAGAAATGTATCTTAGACAAAAGTTTCGTTCTGTCCTGTTCCCTCAACCCCTCAAAGAAGCATTGTTATGACTTAAAGCTAGCTTCCAGGCAAATTTATGAATACACCAAGCAAAACATCAAAAATTGAGAACCAACACCAAATTAAACATTCTCCAAAACCTGTCAAATAAAAATAGCCATCAATCAAAATCGTGGACCACAGCAATCGCCTCTAAATCACATCGTCTTTCATCTCAGACTGCAGCCCCAAAAGCAACCAAACAGCAAACAGATCTTCCTTCTTCGGATAGGCAAACAGCACCAATATCGCACCCAGATAAAACACGTTTCTAGCCAACCTCAGATAGTAACTTGACCAACTGGACAGCAAAAGAAAGCAAAGCGAATCAAGAATATCCAAGCGACTATCCGAACTATCCGAAAGAGCAAGTTCAATTGCCAAAACTTACGAGGAGGAGATGAAAACTCCCAAACATAACCCAAAGGTACTAGGTAGCTCCAATCGCAACATCTGTCTGAAGTAGTCATTCTGCAGCAGACAGAACCAACATGGACTGATGCAGCACACTGTGATGAAGAAAAGTTTAGAGATCACCCTAAAAATCAACAAATAGAACCAGGAACAAGGATTGTACCTTAGAGAGCAGATCATGTCCCGTATTTTCTCTTGATTTTCACTATCTTATATTGAAGCATCTCGAGATGAAAAAAACAGTCAATCAAACATGAGTTGATGCTAGAAGCCGATGTGATTATCGCTTTACCACCCTTGGATCTATCTTCTGTCTGATTTTTCTTGTGCCTTTTTCATGCTTTTCTTCTATTTAGATAGCATCTAATCGAATTTGAACCGAATCGCATTCTTTGATTCTGTGGAGATTGTGCTGAAACCATGGAGGGTATGAAATTTTTTAGCTTAGAGCTATTTTGGGATTTCGATGTCTTGCTTTTCTCGTAAAATTTGGTACTTTTAGAGTGTAACATTCGGCAAAGATTTTTTATTCATAAGGCTCGCTCTATGTATTTGTGAGGCATAATTTAGGTCCTTGACAAAAGAAGTACCTGAAATATTCGAGGACTGATCAATCGATAATAATTGGTGAGTAATCATGGGTACTTTTATTTCTTTCATGACTTCAATCTTTTTGTAGTATCTTTCTTTAACGTTATGCACAAACCTGTCTCTATAGTTATTAAGTTTTCCTGAGGAGTAAGAAACGATATCCCCACCCTTTTCCTCACAATCTTCGATTTCAGCGCTGATCGGCGAATACCTGATTTACGGCAAATTGAGCGAAACATTACGTATTTGAAGAGTTTTACCTCTGCCATTTAGATTGTTCTTCATAGAACTCAAGGAGACCTCCTTATTTAGGAGATTAGACTTATTTTGTATTTATTGCTAAGCGGACTACACATTGGAAATGGGTCTTTTGATGGTTGATCTGAATTGCCTCACAACCCCCTTTTTCACCATATGGCTAGAATTGTCTATTTCTTCAAGATTGAGGGAATGGATCGAAAATTTTGTTTTTCTAGTGTCTATCATAATTTTATATTATCACACATATATGAGCAAACTTAGTGAATTGAAAGACTTCATGGCCAAGGAGGAAACCAAAAACGATCCTTTCTGGAGATCCATACTTCAGAGTGATCCAAGAAATATCTTTCCCAAGCACGAACTCGCCAAAATTGAGATAGCTAAAAACCGAATGAGCAAATTGAGACTAATAATGGACCAACTGCCCAATTTCCTCTCTCTACAGATCTACGCCCGCAACATAGAGCAGGTCTCCAAAACCAACCTTGATAAAGATTTAAAGAAGGAACTGGATCAGCTTGAAGTCGATCTTGAATAATGCAAATCTTCCAAAACTTCTAATGATTATCAGTTTGAAGTGTTGGAGTGCAAGGAAAAGTTGGAGTACTTTTGCAGATAGGTGGCGAAGGCCAAAATAAAGCCTGAACTCAAAGAGGTCATCTAAAAATCTCCCAAGTGGAAGAGCTATATCTAAGCCAACACGAAATAGGTCGCCAAATTAGATCCTTTGCTGAAATAAAAATAGAAGTGCGATTTGGCCTACGTAATAGATCTATAAAAAGTCGATGATTGCCTGCTAACCGGTACAAGTGGCAAAATAATTGAAGAGAGAATCAAGTAGAAAGTTTTCATGGCAAGGTTGAAGGAAATTCTGTTGAGTGAGTCATAAGATTTCAATTTGGAGGTGCCTAATGATCCTTGGAAGTAGGAGTGGGAGCAAATAGTTACAAAGCTCAAAGAACCTGTTTGTTATGTTTGATATCAATAAGATGCATACTGGACTTTAGAATAGCTGAAAGGGTCAAAGGTAGACTAAAAAATCGGTTGTGAGGTTTTCAGAAGGAAAAAGATTAAAACGGACAGCAAAATTATAGCCATAGCGAATAAATACATCAAAAATTTATTTGGGAAGGAAAAAAGATGGGGGGATCCAACATTCCGATAAATTTCTATGAGTTCGCAAGTCTGACATTCGATAAAGAGTCAGATAGATTCATAAAAGAGTGGTTTTACTGCTGTTCGCTGTGGACTTCGAGGAGTTAGTTACACTTCGTGAGGGAAGCTTTGAGATCTTCCTTTATTTCGGGGTGGCTGCCCTACAGTCTCCGCAGAGTGCTTGCGATCTCCTGCACCGTCCTCCGCACAAACATTCTGTAGTTTGAAAGATCGCCGTTTTTTTTGAGCTCAGCGTCAATGCTGATGTTTTCCGATTTCTATGCCTCTGAAAATTCTTCGGCCTCCAGACTCTCGCGGCGCGAGTTCTTTGTGTTTCTGCTGATTTTCAGGAGTTCCTTGCTGCGTAGGGAGTGAGTTACACGTCGCCGCGGCGGAAGTGCGGGTTCTTGAAATACATATAATTGCGTTCCTTGACCAGTTTCACGACTTTGCTGAAGCGGTACATATTCAGCTGGCGGACGAAGGACTGCAGATTGCGGTGCCGGAAGAAGCGCGGCAGCACTTTGTCCTCGAGTTTCTTGGGCTGTTTGATGAGTATCTCGGAGTCGCCGCTCCAACTCAGGTAATCGCTGTACTCCTTGCGCTGCGTCGCGGGGCACTTACTTCGAGAATGTGGTAGAGTTTGATGACGAATTCGGGTATTCTCTCTTTGTAGGGCTAGAACTCCGGCAGAAGGTTTTCCATGGCTCGCTAAGTCGGGGCAAGTATACAATTTTTAAAAAAATTAGTCGAGTATAAAAAAGAGTGTTGTAATTTCCGGACCAAAATCAAGCTTGCTGAAAGATTCTATGCTAATGAAACAGGTTTGAGATAATTATAGTCTTCATTAGCATTCTTTTTCATTTTTGCTTTAATCCCATTCATTAGTGGGTATAAAATTTCAGTTTCATTTGAAGCAGTATTCCTTAAAATTCTCACTAAATCTGAGTCACTTCAAAATAAAATCTCAAAATAAGAAGCATCATCCCTCAATCACCAAAACTACCTTGCCATCACATTCAAACAGTTAAAAGAGCTGCTTCGGCCAGAATAGTGCCAAAAAGATGAATTTACTGAAGATCATTCGGTTCTACCCTTGACTGTCTTTTTCTTCTCAACCAGGTGAAGATTATCACCATAGATATAGCTTAGTCCTTCTAATTTGGGCAATATTATCGTCAGTGCCTGTGGCTTTCGGTTTCTCAGAATCGACCGAAACTGCTCCTCATAGTTCTGCTTTTTGGTCTGCAACTCGCGAATCAGCTTGAGGTTCTACTTTTGGTATGAACTTTTTAGTAGGGTAAACTTCCCATTCTTGTCTCTCTGCTCTATCGTTTTGTAAAGCTGCTAAGGTTTGTCCTCCAGCCTATCCATCAAAACTTCAATTTGCTGATTATTAATTGACAGCCACGGACTGCTCTCAAAAAGGTACTGAGGCCTGGGCAGCTTCTTGTAGCTGCGAGTTGCGAATCCCCTGAACCTAATCTCATCCGTCTTATAAAAAATGCTGCTATGCCTTGGCGTGCTTTTGCTATGTCTTCGAGGCGAAACAAGCGACATTCTTCTTAATATTAAAGAAATCTAATATAGAAAAAAATATTAACAGTCTTGATTCCCGAGCAGCAGCTGCAAAAAAGATAGCCTTTTATCACCAAATTACTTATATACCACTATATTATGTTTATTCAAAAACTCATCTCCCCCCACGCCTTGCGATCTTCACTCTAGCTCAAAATCATCGCACTCTTGACTGTTTTTGTCTTTCTTAGCTTCCCCATCGCTGCGCTTAATTAGTAGCTTGTGTTTTAGTTAGTGTGCAGCTTTAGTCCACGCCTATTGTTACTAAAAAATCGCAAACTATAGCCTTTAGTAAAACGTAATTGTCGAACTACTTCAATGTACATTCAGTATTAGTTAGTATCAATACTACTCCACAATTTTTTTGGGAACCCCTCCCCAATCCTTTGATGTTATCCTCGACACAGGTAGCCACTATTTATGGGTTCCTAGCAAAAATTGCTCTAACTGCCCTAAAAAAATAAAAAAGTATGATCCTTCCTTATCAACAACATCTACAATTCTTCCGATTAGAGATCATTTCAAATATGGTAAAGGCGAGGTCAAAGGAACGTACGCTAAAGACGTAGCTAAACTGTAATAGGCAGAGGCTACAATGAACTTCCTTATAGTCGACGAACAGTCAGATACATAAAATTCGCAGGCAGACGGTCTAATGGGACTAAGTAATCTAAAAAGCGTCAATAACATGTTTGACTTAGGCTTCAGCAAAGGATAGCTTGTTTCTCAGAAATTCGCGTTTGAGCTCGGCAAGAATGAGCTGAAGCAGAAATCTTATTTCTACTACAACATCAGTGACGCTGATTTCACTGAAGCAGTTTATATAAATGCAACAGCTAAAGACTACTGGACTATTCCTGTAAGGGAGATCAGGATGGGGGAAATAGAATTGAATATCAGAAACGCGCTAGTGGATTCAGGTACCTCAGTGTTATTACTCCCTTAAGGGCTGTTTCTGGAGGTTTACAATAAAATCTTTAGTCCATACTGCGAAATCTTGAGTAAAAGCACACTAATATAGAAAACAACGTTCGTAAATGTCTATGCCCTCATCTGGTGAGCTACCCCAACATTACGATCCTTTCAAGTTCGCTTTCTTTTAATATTACTCCAAATTCTTACATTACTGGGGCATACAATAGAAGAAACTGCATACTTGGCATTGACAAACTGCCATCAACGGCTAATTTAGTCATTTTGGGTGACATTTTCTTTCATTAGAAGACCATTATCTTCGACAAAAGGAATAATCAGATTGGGTTTATTAGTGAAGAAAAAACTATCGCTGTTTTTCCTGATAGCGATTTCGTATATTATATTCTTGATTCGATAGGAATCCTAGCATTATTGGCCGCAGGCTGCATCTTTTTGTTAAGAAGCAAAGGTGTAAGAATCAGAAGTGGCGGAGGAGGAGAACTAACCGATAGGCTTAGGGCCGGAGGTGAAGTCGAGATAGCGAATGTATGACCCTTTTATTCATTTTATGGATTAATGATTCTTTACTGTTTTATATGATCAAACCACTTCTCATGAAAACCTGTTTTATTATTTAACAGCTATTTATGAAAAAATAGGGAAGTCCTTTAAAAGTCAAAGAATACTTCGCCAACCCTCTTCATCGAATCAGACAGCCAGCATTCGTATAGATAGGCTTCACTCAATCTCATCTGAACACCTTCATCAAAGCCTTTACTAATCGCTTCAATAGTAGGTATATCAGTTTTGGTGCGATTCGCGACTATATCGCCAGTTTCAGTACTTTGTTCTATATTTAGCTAATAATAGTCAAAAACTTGCTTAGATGTATGAGAAGTTTTTCTTGAGCAATTTTAAAGTTACGGAACATGGCGATATTCTTCTGTAATAGTTTGTTGAATTTTTCAATAAATAAGAAGGAAATAACTTAGAAAGGCTTAGTTTGAAGGCTAAAAAGAAGCTATTCTCTGAACTGGGAGACCTAAACGCATAAAACTTTGAACTCCTTTGCCACTAAATTGGCATCCCAATGAGCTAGAAATAAAGTAAGAAAATAGTGAGTCTAATAAACATGAAAGCAAACGCAAACCAACGCAAAGTAATCTAATAAAGCACTTTTCTGTAAACCCTTCGAAATGATTGATTTAATCTACGATCTTTTAAATATCTTAATATCAAAGAATGGGGTTGGGGTTGGGGTTGGGGTTGGGGGTGGGGTTGGGGTTGGGGTTGGGGTTG
>Ga0316217_10003811_pt1 | contig 16815 bp, 12 predicted proteins | sample 1anoAmetaG_FD_203633 | JGI IMG/M metagenome (GOLD analysis project Ga0316217, IMG submission 203633) | Freshwater microbial communities from Trout Bog Lake, Wisconsin, USA - 1anoA | ecosystem: Environmental > Aquatic > Freshwater > Lake > Hypolimnion/Profundal zone | place: USA: Wisconsin...
CGAATAAGATTTATTCTGTGAAGAAGCCTTTTAGGCAAGAAGCTAGTTTGCTGAGAACTCTCTAGACTATCTTTCAGTGCCTATATGCTAGGGTGCAGGAGTGTTCGAAGATGAGCCGACTTTGACTTAAGCCTAGGTTCCATTTGTATTATTTTATGTCGGTGCGTTTACGTTTGTTCTTGAGCGAGGAGTGCAGTTTCCCATATCTCTATTTTATTAAATTTAAACAAAGGGTCTAATAATTATTACTTATATCAGTATTTCGCTAGAACCGTTGTTCCATGCTATAGTATGTAAGAGAAACATTCCAGAAAGATTTGATTTAGAAGTTATTATTTAATGATTCAAAAGGAAATAAACTCATATCCGGAACTAGTTGAGTTTACACTAAAACACGCAGGAGTAGCCATCGTAAAATTTTATAATATGTCGTTTTCTGACTATTTAGTAACTCCATCCCTTGCAAGCTTATTTAGCCTTACTTCAAAAACTATGCCAAAGAATTTAAAATCGCAATCGTTAGCATCTAAGCCGAAAAGAATGATGAAATAGCTTCCAAATTCAACATAGTTGCAGTTCCGACTTTCGCAATACTCAAAAAATCTGGAGGGGAGATCGAAAAAAGTGACATAGTAATCAGTGCGAACGTTTAAAGATTGAGAAAACTCTTTTAAACAGCTGCAGACATAAAAAATGTACGTAAATGAGCAAATGATGAAAAAATTGTCTCTTTTACTTATTCTTGCCTATTTCTTGTTATAAGATTTTGACCAACTCCAGTAAAATACAGGTATTTGATTTTAAGCTAGCTATTCATCGCTCCTCTCTGGTTCTGCTTAACTGCACTTAGGGTGAGAGGAGAGAAGTTTTATTTGATATTTTTGAAGCCTATACAGCTTAGGCGTTTCAATTTAAGATCGTTATATTCTACAAAGCTAGAGATAAGATACTAAAAAGATCTCAACAATTAAGGCCAAACTTACAGATTTTCAGTCAGCAATGTTTGCCAGTTTTGCAAATTATAGTTTTAAGCACAAAAGTAAAATTTATCTCAAAAACTATACAGCCTAAACTATGTTTGTAGAATTCATAAAGACTTCAATCATATCTGTGATCTCACTAAGATTCCCTTAGTTCGTGCTACATTGCCAAGTTATGGTTTCGTTAAAATTCGACATCTGAATCGATATTTTCATTATTCAGCGCCTAAAGCTCTAAATCCTCGTTTTACTACTGGTAATAGTTTGAGGAAATATGTCTGGTTCCAGTTATCCTAGATCTTTTTATCTCATTCTTTAGGTATTTAAGTCTCCGTTAGATAGTCTCCGAACTATTAGTAAGCTTATTTATCAGCTTAATGCTCTCGGGTGAAGGCAAAACACTTTCAGCCTAATTTTTCAACGAAATTCCACTTTGATGGTCGTGAAAGAGATGCTTAAGCTCCGCTATATTGCTTGCATACACCTCAGCTATATTTCTAACTTCATCAGCGACCATTCCTTTGATTGTTTCGTTGAGAATATTGATATTTTGCTCCTAAGCTTTCATGATCTCCTCAAAGCGCTCTTTCTGAGCCAAATTTTTCCTTTAAAGAGCAGCAATCCGTTCCAAAGCCCTTGCATGTTCACCCTTCCTTGTTTTATACTTGTTTGCAAGAGTTTTAGAAAGCTCCTAAATTTTTTTAATATGCTTCCTATATTAAGCGATTGGTACTTAAGTTCTTGCTTTTGTGCAGTTAGCTCTTAATTTTGTGTCATCAATAGCTTAATGTCGCGTCTTATTATAACAGAGGTACTGATTCTTGAAAATGGTGTTGTTTATCATTTGGGAAGATTCAGTCTGAAAAAACTCTTAGTATTAACGAACTCCAGAACTATATTTTTCAGTTTTTTCAAGAACACTCTTGAAAAAGTTCATAGCCATCTCTTTTAAGCCATTCACATTATTCTCCTTCATAAAAAAGAACTTACTTAATTAAAGATAGTGATAAGCCTCGCTAATTGATTTCTAATTTGCCGAATAAGCAGTACTTCAGAAGCATTTGATTAGCCATAGCTACCTCTATAAGGATGATGCTCATTGAATGCTTCAGACACTATTGAGTTTCTTTCATATTAATCTGTTTCGTGACTCCTCCTCCTTTAGCTGAGACTATCAATGCTATTGAGCAAATGCTAGTTTGACTACCTGTGATCTTGGTCTAAAATAGTGAGAATCGTACCTTATTGCTACATTTTACAAATATTATAAGACAATATGATCACTTCTTACAACATAAACTTGCACTCCAGACTCTAAACTGAAGAAATTTTGCTTCTGAAGCCTTCGGAAAAGCATTTGTGTTTAATAGCTGCCAAACTTATGAAAATTCTTGAACAAAAATTTGCAAGAACTATTATGATCATCTTTATTGACTCTTAAGCTGTGAAAACCAAAGAACCTGCCATAAAATTTTCAGAAATCTATGGCGAAATCAAATCATACTGTAGGAAACTTGAATCTTTGCCTAACTAACCATGAATAAAATCATTTAAGACATAGATCGGTCTGCCTGTTTAAATAATTCAGCAAGTTCGAAACCAAAACAAGTAGGTTCGGCTTTAGTTAATTCAAACCAAATGCCTTATTTGTACTCCAACCCCATTCGCTATGGGTAAAGAGTTGGCAAATACCACAGATTAGTTCAGAATTTAAAAGTTTTGGATCAACGTAAATTTTACTTGGCTAATTATAATGCAAAAAACCAATTTTATAGTTAATTAAATCAATAAGGAAAATGATGAATTTCGCGCAAAGGTTTATACCTATCAGCATCTTGACTGTCGGAGCCAGTGCCTTAACCTTCCAGACCGCCGTCCTGGAACCCTACCACAAAGAACTTGATGCTTAGTTCAAAGAGATCGAAGAACTCTAGGGCCAGGATAAGAAATTCTATTAGTTTTAAGAAAAGGCCTTAAGGGCAGTTACTCAAGTTGATGAAAAGCTTGACTGCCTAATGAAACTCAAGGCTGAAAGCATGCTGATTCAAAAAGGACTGTGATTTGACTCCAATTATATTCACAAAAACTAAATCAAGCTAATTATGCATCTTTTGGGACATGACTGCTAAATTAGGCCAAGAGTCAAGCCAGAACCAAGTAATGGTGATGAGTAACAAAAAATAAAATCGTATCAAGAAATAACTGAAGCAAATGTTGTTATCACTGAAGTTATCAAGAGCAAATATTTTCAGAAGTAGGAATAATGGTTCTAGCAGTGACTAATTATGAGCCCTGAAAGATTCTCAGCTCAAAATGTACTGGTTAGATGAATAAAATTGATATTTGGCTAACCATGAATCAATTAAAAGGATAACAGGTTGTATCAAATCAATTCAGTCTGGTTACATATATAAGCCTTCCTACCTGTTCCTCTACTAATCTCAGACCAAGGATAGAAGGAGAGAGTTTAGAGCAAACTATGTTTTTAACTGCGAGATACCCTCTAAAAATGGTCGACAGTTTCTCCAAATCAAAGAAATACACAATTTGTTTTTGCAGATCGTTTGTTTTCTTTAATTTTAGGCATATCTGCTTTTCTGAATCGGCAAATAATTCCTCGATATCTTATGATTTATGTTTGAGTATGCGTTTTTGTAAAAGGACCTTTATTTTCTCATATCAAAGTTAATTCTTTAGTATTTTAAGTGATACTGCTTCTTTTCGGCAAGTGCCTTTTTGTTTTCTTTGATCTAGGGCCTGTCCAATTATTTTTAAATTTGAGCTAATTTTTGTCTGATTTAGGTCTTTCCCATCGATTTACTGGTCTTCCCTCCGTTTGTGATCATTTTCTAGGATTAGTGGTCTAGACTCACAGATACCACACATGGGTCAGTGGTATCTACGATGCCTGTTCGTAAGATTCTGGGGTGTATCCTATCGCCTTAGCTAGTAAATAGTCCCTAGTTTCTGATACGCCTTATGATGTGGTCCACTGGTGCATTGGAGGGAGCACAAATCATGATTTTCCTTGTGTCTTGGGTTTTTCGTAGATACTCATATTGAGCTGCGAGAAATCCCATGAGAGTTGACGTTTTGCCTGTTCCTGGAGGTCCTTGCAAGAGTACAAATCCTCTTTCTCGAAGAAACATTTCTCTAAACACTTTTAATCGTAATGAATCAGCTAGCTAGCAAATCTTGAATATCAAGCTTGAAATCGCTAGTCTAATAACTATTATAATTAACCGCAATTATGAGAAAAAAGTTCAGACTTCAGCACTCCACCCTTGTTCTGTGCTTTAAAATTACAGCAATCTCTTCCTTTTGTATTCTTATTATCTCTTTGAATTGGCTTAAGTATCAGTATTATTTTATTTTTTGGGATTATTCATTTCCCAGCACTTAAATGAATAGATAAGTTACATGGCTCTTATAAAAGATCTGTCTATATTTATCGGAATCAAATAACCCTGAAACGTACAATATGACTAGCAACAGCTCATCGTCTTAGAATTGGGGCCATTTAGGCCTGCAAGAGTACAAATCCTCTTTTTCGAAGAACCATTTCTCTAATAGACTGCCTTTGTGTTTAATAAAAGTATTTCTTGAGAATGGCTGTTTCCTTCAATACTTATTCACTCTTAACAAACTTTCCGAGCTGTTCCTCTACTAATCTCGGATCAAGGATAGAAGGGACTAGTACAAATAGTTTAGCTCGAGAAGATTTATACAAAATTACAACTCTGAGCTTTATAACCTTAACTATTTGATAAGCTAGATTATAGGTTCTAAGATAATTTTTATATTGTAGATTATCATATCCAAAGATGGGATTGTAAGATTCCTCCAACCGTAATTCAGATTGTTTGTCCTTTTGATTTTTTTTGTGCAAGGAGACATTAGCCGTTTGTCTTGTATGTACTCCTAATATGTCTCTCCTTTAGCAAGGCGCTCTTATTATATATTTAAACATTCCACTTATCTCTTCCCTCTGTATTCATTGTTGGTTTAAGTATCATTTTCTTATTTTTTGAGATTATTCATTTCTAACCTTCTAAATAGAAGATATATTATATGACTAAAGTATCTGTACATACTTATGGTAATCAAGCTAACTCCTAGCTTTTAATCAGCTTATCTAGGCTTTATATAAAGTGCTACTGGGTGCTGAGTCACAAATTGATGATTCCTTTAAAATCAGCCCAAAAGTTGCTGAAGCTAAAATTTACCCTCCAGAGATTCGTCCATTAGCTGATAAACCTCTAAAAATAATTTTAGTGCCGTATTTGTATTATGACAGCCTTCCACCCTGTATCAGTCATATTACTTATACTGAATCAATGAATTCGGGGCTAAGATCACCTCCGATCAACAAGCGCCACTCCTAGCACGAAATTCTCTGCGATATCTGCTACAACAACTATAACAAATCGTCCAGAATCCCTCTATTCGTCTGCCAGCGGCAGCACCAGATGTGTTCCTTCTGCCTCATCGCCATCCGCAGGACCAAAAGATGTCCTATCTGCAGAGACCCCTTGGATCTCGAAAATATCAGGATCAACAAGCACCTGGTTAGTAAACTTACTGACGATCCCAATGAGCCCAACGTCAGGCACGAAGTTTTATAAGCATCTCGCTTCTACGTCTCGCCTGCCTCCTCTGAGGTCGATTAGAACTTCATCAACTAGGACATTTTCTTTGAGATCCAAGACTAACAGTAATTACAACTGCACCGGCAGGTCGTCGAAACCTAAAAAAAGCGGAGGATAATCTACCTAGTGACCATCTTCATGGTGGTGCCCTTCTTCCTCATGGACGGCTACTTCGGGTTTCTGGACGTCTCTCAGCCCTACTGCACCATCAGCAAGAAACTGTTCGGACTGATGAACCTCCAATCTTGGTTCATCGTCATCAGCGTCAACGAAGGCATCTATCTACTCATCTTTCTGATAGCTCTCATCAGCCACAGATGCAGGAGACGAGAGTTCGACTTCTTTTCCTTGAGCAAGTTGGAAGAGGTCTACATTTTTGGGATAATGGTCAAAGGACTCATTTGCTGCGTAGTTGAGTTGACTCTCTTTTTCACAATAATCCTGAATGGCTGCGGTGGGCACATCTACGGCTATGGGATCGTGCTAGCAGTGATACACTTGGTGAAAGTGGCCTTCATCGCTCTGGGAATTATAAAAAATACGTGCTGCTGAGTGATTACTATTTTATTCATATCCGTATTATCTAACATATCGACGGTCACCATCGCAAAAGCAGGCCAATCGCAGCATGTGGACTGTTGTGGGTGTGTAGTTTAAGAAGAGTTGTTGGTTCTGACCACGATTACACTATAACTTAAGATATTAGTTTATATAGAGTTAATAACAAGATATAATGGGGAATAGCGAGACCTTGAAATTGGGTGAGGCAGGGGAGGAAATTATAAAGAAAGCCAACTTCTTCGAAAACCAGTTCAGAGACCACGCCTAAAAGTTGCGCAAAATGGAATAAGAGATGCAAAATTTCATCAAAAAGATCAGTCATCTCCACTCATTCGAACTGTAGATCGACGGACTCAAGGACCAGATACGAACGCTGCAGTAGAGCCACACCAAGCTATCACTGCAGTACTCTTTCCTCAACTCCAAACGCAAGTCCACCCAGGAAACTCTCAAATAAATGTAAAATCTGTTCACCAAGAAATATTCTTAGCTTTTGAAGTCCATTTCGCATAATGAAAAGCTTTTCGAACAGAGGATATACTCCAACTGGAAAAAGATAGTCAGTGAAACCAAAAAAACCATTATCATGCTCCTTCTAATAGCCGTCATCATTGTCAGCCTCTACTTCTTTTTGGAGAAGTATGGAGACAACCAGAGAGAAGAGAACAGTCGACTCATCAAGATCATAGTTGTTGTGGTGGCTACCATCTTCATTTTCATGATGATCCTCATGAGGAAAGAGTTTTGGTCCAATCTCACCAAACTTTGGAAATACTTCTCCAGCATAATCAAGATATTCACCCAATTCTTCAAATGAGCTTGATTGAGTTTTATGCTTATGGTTTAAGCAATTAAAATCTTATGATCGAACAGGAAAACCATAGACTTGAATCAGGTTGATAACGTTGAAACTTTCGAAAGATAGGGAAGATTAGTTATGTCCTTATCCTTTTATACCTTTTCTTAGTTAACTATTGGCATTTACATTAGTTATTTGTCCTTTATTCTGACTTTTCTGCAAAGTTGTAAACCTTTAGGCTCATTATGATTTAGAAAACCATATATGAAAAAAATATCATATCATCAGGCACGTTTTTTCTTCTTCAATTTGACCTCAAAAGGGTTGGCCAAAAGTCCCAAACCATCAATACTCGAAGTATTCAATGATTTGGACTCAGGTATTGCTGTAGTGATGTCTGTCTATTTCGAAATTGAGCTGAGATACCTATAGTTCTTCGAATGATAAGATGGAAGCAAATCTGATTGGTTTACAGTACTGTTGTGTTAGCTGAATCCTTAACCGGATGTTTTCAGTCTATAGCCTTTTATTAGTGAACTTTTGGTAGAGTTTAGTTTGATTTTCGAGGGTTCAAATTCTAATTTGTCCCTAGAAAACTCTTGCTTATAGAAATTTTTTGTAAGACTTTTGTGAAACTGAACTTTGCTCCTCTTAAAAGCACTCACATAATCTGCCATTGCCTACTGTTCTCTAGCTTAGCGAAGATAGATATTTTCTTTCTTGCTAATCCTAGCCTCATGCAAAGGATTCATTGCCACCTTCTCAGGCTAGCCTTTCTCCTTCTACTGACTCGTTTTAGGTGTGTTCTCACCATTCCTGATTTACAGGACGACCCTCCTCTTGTAATTTTCTAACCTGAGTCGATAAAAATTTACTCTCTTGGCAAATTTGACCTATAAGAGCTCCTTATCTCCCAGTCCTAAGCGGAAGATTTCGTTAGATTGCACTTACTCATACTAATGATCGGCTCTTTATCGCGTGAGAAGTTGTACCAGTTTTGGAGTTGGAGCAGAGAAGAGTCGATGGTTCTACTGCTTTGAACCCCCAGCCACTTCAGCCACGAAAAGATGAACTAGTTTATGCGATATTCGCACTATTTGAGGTCTCTCGTGGGATTGCCGACAAGTTTGTTCCATTACTCCAGTGTTTTTAAAAAAGAAACGTAGGACTGCTTTCTCATGAGCTATGGTTTGGCTCTGAGATCTTGCAACTCGAAGCGGGGAAAGGTTTGGGTCTGGAAGAACTTTTGGATTTAGGACTATTCAAGTTGTTTGAGGTTTTTGCTGACTATATTTTGCAGGGAAGTGTGCCTCATTTTTCCAATTATAGAAGTACAAAATTACGCAATTGCTTTATAAATACCTCACAAACAAACATCAAATAAGTGGACTAGCTCTTAAATCCATCCTAATCAGAACTCTTCCTTCACTTCCATAACTTATCGTATCTTTTCATTTTTGTTGAGTTAAGACACGATATACTTTTTCTATGGAATGTTTCCCTGCGGCTTTGTATCCAGCTAAATCTTGCCAATTATGGAAGAAGTTAGAATAAACAGACAATTGTAAGAGATTTTCACAAATTCATGAGATAAACGATCAACACTGAGGATCAACCGAATTGCAAGGGGATGAAGAAGTTGTGGCTCCGGTGCGAGGCATGCTAGTGACGTTGGGGACCATCGTTGGCGACACGCCCATCTGATTGGCCGTGTTTCCACCATTTCCCGCAGGCACGTAGGACGATGATGAAGAACAACAAGACGAACAACCTGTTGCAGAGTAGGTTTGGTTAGAACTCATTTGTTAGCTTTAAACTTATCAATACAGAAGGCAACATATCTTGCGAATTTAACCTCCTAACCAAACCCATAAGGACTACTTTTTTGTTACTCTGTCAACCGAACTTTAGTATTTCTTTAGCTTTTCTAAATGTTTAGACTTACTATTGGGCCTGCTTGCATTTCCTTAAAGGCACAAAGCCAGAGCTTATTTCTTGTGGTTTTATGCTTCAGGCATGAGTTGATATGATTTGATGATGTAAGACCAGTGAGAGGATAATAACTTGGTCTTAATCTTTTTAGTAGACCCACCCTAAATATTCGCACTATCCAAGAACTTAATCACTTACTGGGAAGGACCTACTGAGGATGAGTAATGCCAACCGATCTTGTTTGGAGCTAACTAGACTTAAATGTTGCAAGGCATTAAGTTTAGCGAGTCTCTAGACTTTTTCAATTAATATTAAAAATACTAATTAGTTTGAAGCTTTGATTGCGCCAAATAGTATAATTCATAGAATTTAGAAGATGATTATCTTCCTTTTTAAGGCATTTTCAAAGGACCAGATTTATTAGAAAATAATATTCCGATTTGTCTTTTACAACTCCTGAACTTTTAAGTTGGAAATTAATCCAACTTTTGCAACTTATTTAAAATGATTTAAATCGTTCATTTATAGGGATATTGATGTGGGGGTAATCATAGCCTTTCCTAGCACATAGCCTTGTTCTCCTGCTTGCCCTTCCCGAGGCACACCATAGCCATCCTCAGCTTCACAGTGAAAAGTTCAACCTGGCTCTTCTCAATGAACTGTCCCAAAGTTTCAATCAGCCTGTACTTGGTAAATTCTTGAGTCGAGAACACCACGCCCTTGCTGGCGAGGTTGCAGATCGCACGGTTGAACACCTTCATCGTGAAGAGTTCTTCGATCAGTGAGTAGTTTTCGAGCAGCGAGGTTTTGAGGGTATTTATCATCTAGTATTTGTTTACTAGTCTTCCTTGCCTCGAAAAGTTTTAGTATATCACTGACAGAATCGCGAGGATGTCTTTGCGGCGAGCACTCTTTTCAAGCAGCTCATAGTCTATCCGGAAGACAGTGAGCAGGAACTTCCTGGTGAAAGGAAAGTAGAATTTGGGGTTCTCGCGGATGAGTTCGGCAATCACCGAAAGCACGTAAAGCATACGAAACTCGGTGTTTTGGTCCTGCGCGTCGTCCTATCAAAATAATTATATGTATACTTAGAGCTGACGACCCAGACGGGTGAAGTGGTTCATCATCTTTCTCATGAGATCGACATAGGTCATGAAAACTGAAGTGTATCCCTTTTTGAAGAGGTAGTTGAGACCCGTTAGGCACTGCTCGAACTGCTGTCCCTCGGCCAGACGCATATACTCCGAAAGCTGGTGCATAACCTTGGCAGCTTCTGTCTCATCTGCTGCGAGTTTGATGGATTCGATGAGAAACTCCAAAGGAGGTTTCTCGAGTATAATGGGGGAGTAAGAAGCCTAAGACTAAGTTGATCCTGATGATGCCATTTTCGCTGTTCTTGATTGAGAAGTAAAACTAAAAATAATTATACAGACAGTCCAATTAATATTCTTTTATTGCTGGCCAACCCACTCCGCATGCCACTCTGCACCTGGCTCGCAACTGCGATCTGGCAGCTCGCTGCGGGTGGGGAAATAGTGGAATTAGCGAGAGTCTAGTTTCAACAAAGTAGCTCTTGCAAGTTTAAAAAAGAATTAATGCGTAAACTTAGTTTATCTAGAGTAACGGAATTAGAGTCATTAATAAACCTTTAAAGAATGTTATATAGTTTACTATCAAAAACTAAATATTAATTGTCGTAAGTTTTGACCCCTTGAAAATGCCTAATTTATCCCTGAGTTTGCAACTTTTTATGAATCCTGAACTATGGAAATGAAATGAATCAGAGCTTAGCCCTTGGTTTAATAGACAACCAGTAATCACACAGAATACCTTTATTATTGCATTTGAAATCTGATTGCTGCGTTCTTACCTCGGATTTTTGATAATCTACGGCTTCTAGAAGGATGCTTACTTTCAGATACACTTTACTTTAACATAACTACTAGATAGCAAAATAGTAAGATAAATGCCCACTCATAATCGAAATAAATACCACAATCATTAGAACTGATACGACGGCTTAAACCGATACTTTGAGTACCCATATGAAGTGGCCACTTTTTTATGTAAAGTCGATGGCGTATTTTTAAGGAATCGGTTCTATAAAAGAATTGAGGTCTATGTCACTGGCTTAGCCATTATTCTTACTTTGCTGTTTCTCAGACTATCTTTGTCTTTGTGCTTTATTGATATTTTGCTCTCAGCATTTAATTGGTGGCTGTAATCAGTAATATTTTCGAACTTGAGCTCAACTCTAGATTTCGATGCAGTCTTTTCAGACGAAAAGTACTTCGATTGTTTATTCTTCTTCTCTTCAGAATAGCAAGGATCTACTCTTTAGTTCTTATACCAATTTTGAGTCGTCTTATTTCTGCTAAATCTAATAACATCAGCCTTCATTTTCGATTATTGTTTCTTGTCTTCTTTCCAAATCTGATGAGACGGTCGCAAATCAATGGCCAAGCTATTTGATTCAATCAGTTATTGCGACTTGCATTTAGATAGGCTCGCAGTTTTATGAGGATTTTACAGTTTTTACTTACTCATTGATTCATTAAGCGCCACCAATTACTTTCTAAGTCGACCTTTAGTTATTTGGTCTTAGGAGGTTAGCAACTTTATTCGACTCAGTTCGGCCTTTTCAAGCTAAAACTACCTGACATTCTAACAAGCTTTTCTGAGCAGTTTTTTGTATCTTTGTTGCAGGTCTTGGTACTTTATTTGCAATTATCTTAGGGCTGACTAGTGAGACTAAGATTAAATTAGTCTCTTCTATTTTATAGTGTTCTTATGCTCATGCTCAAGCATGACTTAAATTGGCTCGTGCTTTCTCCAAGATAGCTTGGTAGGAGTTAAAGTCTCTTTGAATTCATCAAATTTGGTTGATCTAAAGTTTTTTAATTGGTTGCCCTGTTACAAGTTCCTGATGGTTGGTATTTAGGTATATCGAACTTTCTGCAATAGCTGTTTCCGAGGGTCATCTCTGCATCTCTTTTGCATCTAATTGTGCATAGCCTTTCTACTAATCCTTTCTTCAAGATTGTCGTTAAACTTTCTCAGATCAAATCCAGATGTATGACCCTGTTTCGAAATGCAGTTGAGAGTGGCTGAGGAAGATGGCCTAGGAACCAACATGTGTGGAACTGAGACAGTGTTTCTGGGGTGAGGGTTGTACATTTTTGCGATGTGGTTTGTAGAAAATATACGATTTGGAGTTCCATCGTTTAGACTTAAATATGTCAGCAAAATAAATTCATAAATAACTTTGTTATTCAACTGTTAATTTTTGGTGGTATATTCGCCAGGCAGTTGAAGAACAGCAGAGTGTCAAATTGAGTGACTAAAGAAAAACAATCTTCAAATTTCAGTAAACTGGCTGTTAAATATCTCATTATTTTGTATCTACACCTCAAAAATACTAAACTCCCATACTTTTCGCTCAACACACTACAAAATGAACAAATCCGAAGCTATATCAATCAGTATGATGAGTCCAGTCATCAATATGGTAGTAGCCATACTTGGGCGTGAACTCCTTCTGAATGGTGAGAGGGCTCTGATGATAGGTGACAGGCCTTAGCCAAATGTTCTAATTCCACTTCCCCACATAATAACTATACCAATGCCTATTGGAATCCTCATAAGACCTGTGAAACGTCCACAGATCGCCGCTTTCATCATTCTTACAGTCCATCCTGTAAGAGTGCCCATCGTCGAAAACGATGTAGACTGCCTCGCCGTAGCCAACGCGGTAGTGGATTCTCCAGCTGACGTAGCGGGGTTTTTACTACTCTGCGACATCCATGTACTTGTAGTAGTCCACTACTGTGGATTACATGTAGGCCTGACGCATCGGAAGCATAAATTAGCGAGCTAATGATTATGAATCCTTAAATTATAATAAGTTGTGAGGGAATAAGTAAACTGGAGTGGAATTTGCCTGTTTGAAGGCTGGAGGATTGCTTTAATAAAGTTATACTACTATGCAATGTTTTAAAAAGGAGTGTTCCGAAATTATAGGCAACAAATTATCAAAAAATAGTAATCCTAACCCTATACTATTCATTCGATGAGAATAAGTTTGATCATTGGCCTTTGTTTAAACAAGACATTAGGCTAAAGATTTTTATAGTTTTATGGTTTTATGTTTCCAGTGGGTTCCGACCTGTAAATTTGGATATTTCTTTGATTTTTATTGCCCAATTATGACAGCGGAATCCATCTTTTTATCGATTAATCGTTAAAAAATAAGTCAGTGACTCTTTATCCAATATCGTTTCAACAAAAAGAATCTTTTATATATTCTAGAGCAAGAACTAACTATCTGCTTAATACTTTTACCTTCTAATCAATAAACTTGGAGGCAGCATTTGATTGGCTGCACTCTCTTCTGCTTCAAATATATTAAATAAAAGGAATGAAGGAAGGAGATTAGCTGCTGTTATTTCAATTTTTAGCATTAGAACTGCAAAGAGTAGCCAGCTTTGAGATTTACTTTAGTTACATCGTCAGCTTACTAGGAATGATACTATACGATTTAATGATGGTATTCTTTCTTATTACAAAGAATAGGCATGAAATCTTGTCATAATCCTCAAAACCTTTGGCTTTAGTAGTGCATCAGTTGCTCAAAAATATGTTTGAGCAAAGTTAATTAGCTTTACAACAACTTTATAATGGACCGTATTATATCCACGAAACGCCCATTCCAAACAACCCAACATCTTGCCTTTTTGCCCTTTGTTTCCGGACATCTGGGTTGATAAATCTTAGATGGATTGGTAATTTCAAATATTTAGATTATTTTATTAAAATGCCAAAGTTTGAGAAGACGCAGATTAGCTGTCACTGCCTTGGGACACGAACCAATACATAAACTTTCTTCCTCGCCCGCAAAAGATAATCTTAAGATTGCTAATCCCCTCAATTCATCACTCGAGTCGTCAAAACTGCCGAAATCAAACATGAGAGCGAAGGAAAAACTGCCAAGAGGTCATTAAAAAGAAGGCCCGGAAGTTCTAACATTCATGATCATAATCCTCCAAATTCAGATTTCGTCAACCTTTAAGCCGATCCTAAACCTATCTCGATATAGGAAATACCCATGAAAGCAAGACATCATTAAATCTTATTCCGCTAAATTCCTACCTTCGTCCCCAAAAATACAATAAATTTCAAGTTCCCCTAGACTACAGCCTCAGTCAGACTGCCTCCTCTCATAAACCGTTAGAAAGATCATACTCTACCAAAATCTACTAATCTCTAATTCACCTATCCTTTACTTTCGGCTTCACAACCTATCTAACCTACCAAAAATCTTGCCCCGTTGAGATATAGCTAACTGCAGTTTAAAAAGTCAAGCAGCCAACGCCAGGAGCAACCTCATTTGCCACTGTTGTAAAATCCAGGGAAAGACCATAATCTAGTCCCAATAGAATCGAGGCATATAGTCTCAGCTCGGTAAAATACACCCAAAGAACTTTCTTCCCCTACCACACCCTTCTACAGTTCCAAATACATCAAATCAGTAACTTAAGACTGGTCTCCTCCTATTTAGGATCCTTTATTGGCTCAGGATTTCTAGAAAATTTTTAGAAACAAATAAGAGAATCCTGACTTGACCTTTACAAAGGGAAGAAAAAGTGCAAAGCCTAGAGAGGTGCAGAAATCCAAAAGGTTTCAGCAACAGCAACTTATGGGAAGATTCGCTTAATCAGAAGACGAAGCGGCTTCTGAGTCCCACGCTTCATAAGTTATCGGCAAGGGCTTCGATCTCTCTTACCAAGATTTTTTGGATGAACAGTAACCCCTTGTTTCGATCGTCTGCGAGTAAACCAAGGCAAGCCGCTCCACGAATACTAAAGTTTCAAATCTTAGAGGAGAAAGGCAGACTTTCGATGGGATTTAGAAAAGGAAATTTGTAAATTTACCCCATTTCGCCTCCTTCGATCGCTTGTGAAAGGTAGGGTGTAAAGATATTTTCCTTACATTATTATTTTCATCCGCCAAGATTTGTTTGTATTCTAAAAATTATCATTGTAAAGAAGTAATCATGAAACTCACTTTGAGAATATAACCAGTGGAAGGTACAAAATGATAATTAGAATACCTTAGTGCGAGAAAACTATGGATTACATTTAGATAACAGATACGTCAGAATCGATTCTCAAATGACTGAGTCCTTTCTATCCAATCCATTCATCCATAGCTTGTATTAGAGATAGGTTGCTAAGCACTCGATCTATTGTCCATACATGACTAATTCCAAACAACCAATTACTTAAAGCATTGCACATACAGCAGCTTTTAGTAACTTTTGATAGGATAGTTCTGTGATTATAGATAACCTATGATATTTTTAAGTTTCACAAAAACTTGTACTGAATCTTGCAATCTTAATATACTAAATTGGATAAATAGGAGATCGCAATCTCAAGCCTCTTCCTCTTCTTTGCCCTCACTCTTCTGCCCCTGCACAACTATCAAAATGAATTAGTTGTCAGGCGCAATCAAAATCTCGTATTTGGTGGTCTTGAGTCTCATGAATTTGAGCTAGTTATGCGAATCTAGGTCCCTGATGGTATTCTTGCCCTTGGTGACCAGCTGAGGAATCAAGCGGGCCAGCAGATTTCCTATATAAGATCGGCTGTACCTTCCTACTTTCTCTCGTTTGTGTAAGTTGAGCGAATAATCGCGCCTTCGTTGCTCACTATGACTATTCCTTGCACGTTCTTGTGCGTCTGCATGCGGTTGAGGGTTTACTCGACTTCTGACATTTTATATTATTAATCACTAAAATCTTAATTCAAATAAGCGAAATGTCCTAACTACAATTCACAGTGTTTTTGCTTGTTTTTAGCCGGATATTTAGCCATATGTAATAACTTTGATATACAAACCCTCCGGAAACCTTCTTTAGAGCTGGAGATATTTAATGAACCTGATTCATCTTCTTAGCTTTATTGCCTTATTTATAGATTCGCTGGTAAAAATATCTTCAAAGTGGTTATTTGCACTTAGTCACTGATAATCTTTTAGACCATAAAGTTCTAAGCTGAAGGACCCTTTGAAATTGTAGAATGGCACCTCGATAATTTGGTATTCATCAAGTCCAAACAAATCAGTTCAGTTCGTCCAAATACTCTTTAATCTGCTGAGGAGTCAACACTTGGAACTTTTTGTCCTCACGAACCACACCAACCTCGATGTTGTTGCTACTCATCTCGCCCTCAAATCCTTACTTCAATGTCAGCAAAGCAGTGTGAATGGCATCTTCAATCTACATGTCAGCTTTGTATCTCTTCTCCAGGAAGATCTTCGCATTTTTGGAGTTCTTGCCGATGGCTGTTGCCTTCCAGTTATAATAGGCGCCCGATGGGTCAATCTGAGTCAAGTGGGGTCCATCTTCATCATAGCCTGCAATCAAAACTGACACACCAAAAGGTCTGTATCCTCCAGCCTGGGTCTTTTCCTGGACTAGCTCAGAAGTTTATCTGCAGAGAGTGGGTACTCCGACCGGCTCAAAATATTTCACATAATAGTTTTGAACTAGTTTGCGTGCTTTTTGCGACAACAACCTAAAATCTGGACCAAGACCAGCATAAACTGCTCCGATATGATTGCAGATGATTTGAGTTTTATAGTAGGATGTTTCGTCCATAAGCGATGAGGCCAATTTCTTTTCTGTGGCAATGACCACCCCATTTTTAGCTTTGATTCCCAATGAAGTCTCGCCCTTAGCTACCGCAGCCAATGCGTTTTCTATTTGAGGGAGCTTACCCTTTGAAGCGAAAGTGGTGAGTGAGAAGTCAGCCATGGTTTAAAAATTATTTAAATTGAAACCAATCTACAATTGAATCTTGCAACCATTTTTACTATTTAGTTATTTTATTGG
>Ga0316217_10003812_pt1 | contig 16810 bp, 17 predicted proteins | sample 1anoAmetaG_FD_203633 | JGI IMG/M metagenome (GOLD analysis project Ga0316217, IMG submission 203633) | Freshwater microbial communities from Trout Bog Lake, Wisconsin, USA - 1anoA | ecosystem: Environmental > Aquatic > Freshwater > Lake > Hypolimnion/Profundal zone | place: USA: Wisconsin...
GCGCCTATGCGGTTCTTGGCCCCTAACGGCTTAAAGCGTTTAAAATACTTAGGCAAACGACCGGATCTGGGACAAGGCTTTGGTTCAGCGGCGCGGACCGCGCTCTTCAGGTCAGAAGGCGCGCGCGCAGCCGCGCCTTCAGGTCGGCGTCGACCCCTAGGGCTTGCGTCAGATAGGCGTCCAGCGCGCCGTGTCCTGCCCCGATCTCCGAAAACGCCGCGATCAGATAGTCGGCCTGTACGCCTAAAAAGGCGCGGACGGCTTCGAGGGTCGGCCGCCTGCCGGTGGTTTCAAAGATCATGTCCTGAGACTGTGGCGCACGTTCTTCGATGCGGGCGGCGTCATTCGTGAGCAGGTAATCCGCCATGATGTCGTCGTCGCGCACGCCGACCACCTTGTGCGTCAGCGCGGCGAGCAACCCCGTTCGGTCCTTGCCGGCGGCGCAGTGAATGACGAGGGGCCCCTTTGAATAGGCCAGAGCGCGGAAATACCGCCGGAACAGGTCGAGGTGGCGCGGCTCAAAGGGAATGCGCCGATATTCCTCGATCATGAAACTCTTGACGTTCTGTGGCGTGAGCTCGGTCGACATTACAAAGGTCAAATGAGGCGCGACGCCGACGTCGCCGATGTCGTTGGCGATGACTTCGGCGGTAAAGCGGACAGGACGCCGCGAGGGGTCCCGTTCGCGCTCGCTTTTGCGTCGAAGGTCGACGACCGCGTCAAAGTTCAACGCTTCCATCTGCTTCAGATCGGCGTCCGTTGCCCGCGCATGATGGGCGGATCGGTAAAGCACGCCCTTGGTCAGGCGAGCGCCGAACGTCGTGTCGTAATCTCCGTAGTCACGGAAATTGTCGACCCCGTCGAAGGCCAGGATGCGGTCTGGGTTCATGGAGCGAACTCTAGGCCGCTGAGGGCCGCCTGGCGAGAGGGCGCTGTCATCGGAACGGCGGCTCGTCAAAGGCCCGCAGTTTGCGGCTGTGCAGTCCGGGCCCCGCCTGCCGCAACCGATCGACCGCGGCGACGCCGATCCGCAGGTGTTGACTGATGGCCTGCTCGTAGAACTGATTGGCCTGTCCTGGCAGCTTCAATTCGCCGTGCAGCGGCTTGTCCGAAACGCAGAGCAAGGTCCCGTAGGGCACGCGGAATCGATAGCCCTGCGCGGCGATGGTGGCGCTTTCCATGTCGATGGCCACAGCGCGGGACTGATTGAAGCGCAGGGCGGACGCCGTGTAGCAAAGCTCCCAGTTCCGGTCGTCGGTCGTCACGACCGTGCCGGTGCGAAGGCGATGCTTCAAGACCTCTCCGCTCTCGCCCGTCACGTCTTCCGCCGCCGTCTGAAGGGCCTGCTGGACCTCCGCGATCGGCGGGATGGGGATTTCGGGGGGAAGCGCGTCGTCGAGAACGTGGTCGTCCCGCAGATAGGCGTGCGCCAGAACGTAATCGCCAATGGTTTGGCTCGGTCGCAAACCACCGCAATGACCGATCATCAGCCAGGCCTGCGGGCGGAGCACCGCAAGGTGGTCGGTAATGGTCTTGGCGTTCGAGGGGCCGACCCCGATGTTCACCAGACTGACGCCCTGACCGTCGTCCCGCATCAGATGGTAGGCCGGCATCTGGTGCTTGCGCCAGGCCGCTTCAGCCACAATCCGTTCCGCATCGTCCGTGTCGCCGTCGACCACCACGCCGCCGGCGCAGGACAGCCGGCGATAGGGACCGCCCGCCTTCAGCTCTGCAAGGCTCCAGCGGACGAATTCATCGACGTAACGATGGTAGTTGGTGAAGAGGATAAAGGCCTGGCAGTCTTCCGCCGACGTGCCCGTATAGTGCTTGAGCCGCGCCAGGCTGAAGTCCGCCCGCGGTCCGTCAAACAGGGCGAGGGGCGCTGTGTCTTCAAGCGCGTCATTCCAAAGGCCGTCCGCCACTTCGTCGCCGATGTGGGCAAGCTGGGTGGTGGGGAACCAGCGGGCGAGATCGGCTGAGACCGCCCCCTGCAGTTCGAGGTCCGCTGCTCCGTCGAGGACAAAGGGATAGGGAATCTCTCGACTTGACGGGCGGACCGCCACCTGCACCGAAAAGTCGCGCATCAACAGATTGAGCTGCTCGAGAAGATAGCGCCTGAAGAGGCCCGGCCTCGTGACCGTCACGGCATAAACGCCGGCATTGCGGATCAGCGCATAGGCTCTGGATGGCCTCGGCACGGCGCCTTCAGGCCGGTAGGTGACGACGAGCTCGGGATAGGTGAAGGCCCCGCCCGCCCGCTCCGCCGGGTCGGGCCGCTCACCGGTCTTCAGATAGAGCTGAAGGGCGCGCCGCAACCGCTCGGACGCCGCGCCGTAGGCGGCCTCCAGCTCATCAACAACGGCGCGGGGCGTATTCAGCTCGGTCATGCCCGCAGCATAGCGAGGGTTTGAGACGCGGGCGAGACGGACCTGCGACTACTCCGCCGCTTCGTCCGGCAGGCCGATCATGTGGAAGCCTGCGTCCACGTGAATGACTTCACCGGTGGTCGAGCGCCCTAGATCTGAAAGGAGCCAGAGCGCGCATCCGGCCACGCCCTCCACGGACGTGTCTTCCTTGAGCGCCGAGAATTGGCGGCCCTGGGCGATCATCTTGCGGCCGTCCTGGATACCGGCCAGGGACAGGGTCCGGATGGCGCCCGCAGAGATGGCGTTCACGCGGATCTTCTTAGGGCCGAGGTCGCGGGCGATGTAGCGCGTCGCCGCCTCCAGCGCCGCCTTAGCCACGCCCATCACGTTGTAGTTCGGAATCACCCGCTCCGATCCCAGATAGGTCAGGGTGATCATCGATCCGCCGTTCGGCATCAGCTTCTCCGCCCGACGCGCGACATCGACGAAGGAATAGGCCGAAATGTTCATCGACATCAGGAAGTTGTCCCGCGTCGTGTTTTCGACAAACGATCCCCGAAGCTCGTTCTTGTCGGAAAAGGCGATGGCGTGGACCACAAAATCCAGCGTGCCGAATTCCTTTTCCAGCGTGGCGAAGGCCGCGTCCATCGAGGCGTCGTCGGTGACCTCCGCCGGCACGAACACCTTGACGCCGATCGATTCGCCGAGCGGCTTCACCCGGCGCTCCATCGCTTCGATATAGCTGAACGCGAGCTCGGCGCCCTGGGCGGCGAGCTGGCTGGCGATCCCCCAGGCGATGGAGTTGTGATTGGCCACGCCCATGACAAGGCCCTTCTTGCCCTTCATGAGGTCGCCCTTGGGCAGGTTCAGATCATCGGCCATGACATTGGTCTTTCGTGAATTCAAAGAGAGGGTGCGCGTCGGTCTTGCGTTCAGTCGACGCGGCTCATGATGAGGCAGCCATTGGTGCCGCCGAATCCGAAGCTGTTGGACATCACCGTGTTCAGACTGACGTTTTCTATCGTCTCCCGGACGATGTTCGCGCCTTCGAAGGCCGGGTCGAGGTTGTCGATATGGGCGCTCTTGGCGATGAAGTTGTCCTTCATCATCAACAGGCAGTAGATGGCCTCCTGAACGCCGGCGGCGCCCAGCGAATGCCCCGTCAGCGACTTTGTGGAAGAGACGGGGGGCATGGCGTCCCCGAACACATCCCGGATGGCGCCGATTTCCTTTTCATCCCCCACCGGCGTACCCGTGCCGTGCGGATTGAGATAGTCGATCAGCTGGGCGGGCTTGCGGCCGCCAAATCCTTCCATCGCCATGCGCATGCAGCGCACGGCCCCTTCGCCGGATGGCGCGACCATGTCGTGGCCATCCGAATTTGCGGCGTAGCCTGTGATTTCCGCATAGATTTTCGCGCCGCGCGCCTTGGCCCGCTCAAGGTCCTCAAGCACCAGCATGCCCGCCCCGCCGGCGATGACAAATCCGTCCCGATCGCGGTCATAGGCTCTCGAAGCGACCGACGGGGTGTCGTTGTATTTGGACGACATGGCCCCCATGGCGTCGAACAGGTTCGACATCGCCCAGTCCAGCTCTTCGCAGCCGCCGGCGAACATCACGTCCTGGCGGCCCATGGCGATCTGCTCGGCCGCAGCGCCGATACAGTGGGTCGAGGTCGCGCAGGCGGACGAGATGGAATAGTTGATCCCGCGGATCTTGAACCAGGTCGACAAGACGGCTGAAGGACCCGAACTCATCGCCTTCGGCACCGCAAAGGGCCCGACTCGCTTGGGTCCCTTGTCGCGAGTCGTGTCAGCGGCGGAGACGATGGTGCTGGCGGACGGGCCGCCGGCGCCGACGATCAAACCCGTCCGCTCCCGCGAAATGTCTGAGTCCTCGAGGCCGGCGTCGGCGATCGCCTGCTCCATTGCAATATGCGCATAGGCCGTGCCCGGCGCCAAAAACCGGGACGCGCGGCGGTCAACCATCGACTCCCAGTCGAGCTCGATCGGTGCATAGACCCGCGAGCGGAAACCGAGCTCTGCATACTGAGGCGCCGATACCACTCCCGACTTCGCCATCCGCAGGGACTGAGCGACCGTCTCCTTCGAATTTCCGATGCTGGAAACGATTCCAATGCCCGTAACGGCGACTCTGCGCATATTCATCTTCTCCCGAACTCGATTTTTCTTTATTTAAAGCAGATCTTTAGGATCGAACAGGCCGACCCGAAGTTCTTGAGCGGTGTAAATCTGTTTTCCGTCAGCTTCCATCACGCCATCGCCTATTCCCATCACCAAACGCCGGTCGATCATCCGCTTCATATCAATAATGTAGGTGATCTTTTTGACCTTTGGGGTGACTTGTCCCGAAAATTTGACTTCGCCGGCGTGAAGCGCGCGACCGCGGCCCGGCTTGCCCGACCATCCGAGGAAAAAGCCGACAAGCTGCCACATGGCGTCCAGCCCAAGGCTCCCCGGCATCACCGGATCATTCAGAAAGTGGCACTGGAAGAACCATTGATCCGGATGGATATCGAGCTCAGCCCGAATAAAACCCTTCCCGTATTTGCCGCCGTCCGCCGTGATTTCGGTGATGCGATCCATCATCAACATCGGCGGTGCCGGCAGTTGGGCGTTACCCGGGCCAAAAAGTTCGCCTCGAGCGCAAGCGAGCAAAGCGTCGAGGTCATAGCTGGAGCGTTGTTCAGTCATCCGATGAAATTGTCCTTCCGGAGCAGGACGTGCGCTCGTGCGGCGTCGCACGAGGCCCAGCTCGCAAACGTGTCGTCCCTTGCGTTACATCAGAGACGGGCGCGCCTCAACTGTCGGACTGATCTCACGTCGGCTTCCGGCACTGTTCGTCGACAGGAGGATCCTCTGCGCCCCACAGCGCCTCCTTGGGCGCCCACCCCGAGATTTGATCCGCTGTGACCTTGCACCAGGCGCCCTGGCACATATTCAGAACGGCGATGGAATGTCCCGTCAGGACCGCTTTGACCCGCCCATCGCTTGCCGCGCGGTCGCGAAGCTGAAGATCTGAAGGTTCCGTGCGCATGACCGTTCGCACGCCATCCAAAGCCGATTTGTGCACCCAGGCCAATTGGCCGTCAGGATCTCGAACACGCCTCCAGTCGACCGTTTCCTGAATGACCAGCAGCGGGAGGCCCTTGGCCCGATAGACCCACAACATTCGATAGTCCGGCCCGGGTCCCACGCGGGCGGGCGTCGAATCCTTCTTGAGCGATACAAAGCGCGGAACGGCCAGGCCTGACGGGGTGGCGCGGCAGGGCGCGCTCTTGGTCGCCGCCGGGTGACAGGCGGTTGCGCACAGGATGAGCGCAAACAGACTGCAGGCCCGTCTGACGGCCATTGTCCATTGGACGTTTGACGCCTGTTTGCTAAACACTTTGCCGGGTCGGTCGATCGACCGGCCCCTACATCCCTGAGGCGACGTCGCCCGCAGTCCCGAATTCTGATCGCCCATGGCACAAAAGCCCAAAGTCGTGGTGACGCGAAAACTGCCGGATCCGGTCGAATCCCGGATGTGCGAGCTGTTTGACGCCGAGCTCAATTCCTCGGATCGACCCATGAGTTCGGAGGAGCTCGTCGATGCGCTAGGTCGCGCCGACGTGCTCGTCCCTACAGTCACAGACCGAATCGACAGCCGCATTCTATCCCGCGCCGGACCGAATTTGCGCTTAATCGCCAATTTCGGGGCAGGCGTCGACAATATTGATGTCGCCACCGCCAACACGCGGGGGATAACGGTGACCAACACGCCGGGCGTTCTGACAGAAGACACCGCCGACATGACCATGGCGCTTATTCTTGCGGCCGCCCGCCGTGTGGTTGAAGGGGCGCAGGTCGTGCAGACCGGGGGCTTTTCCGGCTGGTCGCCGACCTGGATGCTGGGGCGCCGGATCGCTGGCAAGCGACTTGGCATCATCGGCATGGGCCGCATTGGTCAGGCCGTGGCGCGCAGGGCCAAGGCCTTCGGGCTTTCGATCCACTACCACAATCGCAAACCCGTCTCGCCGCGCATCGCTGAGGACCTCGAAGCGACCTACTGGGAGAGCCTGGACCAGTTGCTCGCCCGCACGGACGTGATTAGCGTCAATTGTCCGCATACGCCCGCGACGTTCCATCTGTTGTCGGCGCGGCGTTTGAAACTGCTTCAACCGCACGCGATCGTGGTCAACACGGCGCGCGGCGAAGTGATCGACGAGCCGGCGCTGGCCAACATGCTGGCGCGGGGCGAAATCGCAGGCGCTGGGCTCGACGTTTATGAGAACGAGCCGGCGATCAATCCGAAACTTCTCAAACTGCCCAATGTGGTGCTTCTGCCCCACATGGGGTCGGCCACGGTCGAGAGCCGGATCGACATGGGCGAGAAGGTGATCATCAATATCAAGACCTTCATGGATGGTCACAAGCCGCCGGATCGGGTCATTCCGGCGATGCTCTGACCCCATCTAGTTCGACCTGACGAATTCTGGGGCCAGGTCGCCCAGCAACGCCAGCGTCGACGCATCGTCGTGCTTTGCCGCTGTCGCCAAAAGCCGTTCAATCTGCGGCTCTAGCTGAGCCCAGTTCGCAGGCTCTGCAAAGGCGGACAGGACGCCGTCTGCATCCGTGGGACGCACCTGTTCGGCTTCGTAGAAGATTTCCTCGAACAGCTTTTCTCCGGGCCGCAGACCTGTGTATCGCACAGCAATGTCGCGATCCGGCTTCAGGCCATGCAACAGGATCATCTGGCGGGCGAGATCGTCGATCTTCACGGGCTCGCCCATGTCGAGCACGAAGACGCCGCCGTCTGCGCTGGACTCGACCGGCAGCGCCGCCGCCTGCAGCACCAGGCTGGCCGCTTCCCGGACGGTCATGAAGTAGCGCTCCATGTCCGGGTGCGTCACCGTCAACGGTCCCCCTTCGGCGATCTGGCGCTCAAACAGCGGCGCGACGGAACCTGTGGAGCCCAGCACATTGCCGAAACGGACGACCGAGGCGCGGGTCCTCGAACCGGCGCAGACGGCCCGAACCACCTGTTCGGCCACGCGCTTGGTGGCGCCCATCACATTGGTCGGATTGACCGCCTTGTCCGTAGAGATGAAGACGAAGGCCGAGGCGCGGTCGCGGGCGAGTTCGGAGACGATCCTCGCGCCGCCGATATTGGTCAGCACAGCCTCGCAGGGGTGAGTTTCCATCAAGGGAACGTGTTTCAGCGCAGCGGCGTGCAAAACCACGTCCGGTTTTACAGTGTCGAACAGGCGCGCCATGCGCACCCGGTCGCGGACGTCGGCGAGCTCCGCCCGCCACGGCGCGGGCGCGCCCGCTTCGCGCAAGGCCATGTCGATGGCGTAGAGATTGTACTCCGATGCGTCCACCAAAGTGATGTTCGCCGGCCCGAGCGCCAGAATCTGACGCGTCAGCTCGGACCCGATGGTGCCGCCCGCACCGGTGACCATCACGCTTCGGCCTCGCACCATTGCGGCCGCCCGTTCCGAGTCCAAATGGCGGGGCGGTCGATCCAGCAGGTCGGCCGCTTCAATGGGGGACAAAGGCGCGCCGGCGGTGCGTCGCCGTTCGACCTTCACGCCCGTCTCCGCCGCGGCTCGCACCACGGCCTGCATCAATTCCCGACCCGGCCGAAGCTCGGCGATCACCGCGCGCACCTCTCCGCCGTTTTCGCGGAGCGTGGCCAGAACCGCGCCGAGCTCACCTATGCCGCCCATCAGCTCAACACCGTGGATCAGTCCGCCTCGCGGATGATCCGTGGGCGTAATCACCCCCGCCGGGCGCAGCCTTTGTCCGCCGCCCCGGCCGATTTCCGACAGATAGGCGTCGGCCGCCGGCGGGTCGGCGATGACCACCGCCAGGGGCGCGTCCCGATCTTCGGCTTGAATGAGCCCAGCTAGATCCCCGCGCCGCCATCCGCGCACGGCCAGCCTTGAGAGCGAAAGCGCCAGTATGATCGCTGGCGCCTCGAGGATCAGTCCTGTCCGCGGAAAATCCGCCAGCCGGTCTGTCAGGAACAGCACCGGCAAGAGCAGAAGGTTCACGAACGCGACCGCACGAACGATCCGGGCGATATCCCGAAGCGCGGTATATCGCCACAGCCCCCGGTGAAGATCGAATATCGGAAAAATGATCGCCGAAAGGACGCCGAAGGCGATCGAGGCGCGCAAGACCATATCGGACGGGAGCGGCTTGGGCTCAAAGCGGTACCGCCAGATGAGAACGGCAGCCATGACCGCCATGCTCAAAGCGACATCATAACCGAGCACCAACCAGGTGCTGAGCCGTTGCGGCGCGCGGATCCCACTGCGTCGTCCTGTCATAGACCCTCAAGCCGCCTGTGTCTGCGGGACCTGATCCGCCGGTCGTCCAGCTTCAGATGTCGCGACTTTAGGGCGAACTTCGTTGGCCTCATATCCCGGTCGGGCTCATAACGGGTCGCCGCCGCGCAAGGACCGGATGTTTTCGGCGTAACGCGACGGTCCGCCCCGAAATACCGCCGTTCCGGCGACCAGCGCGGTGGCGCCCGCCGACAGGCACAGCTTCGCCGTTTCAGCCGTCACGCCGCCGTCGACCTCGATGACGATGTCTGGTCGACCCGCCCGCTCCGTCATCCCTCGCAACCGCTCGATCTTACGCAGTTGCGAATGCATGAAGCTCTGGCCGCCAAAGCCGGGATTGATCGACATCACCAGCAGGAGGTCGATGTCATCGAGCATATATTCGACCGTTTCAGGCGGTGTTTGCGGATTGAACACAACGCCGGCCTTCGCCCCCAACTGGCGGATGCGCTTCAGACTGCGGTTGAGGTGGGGACCCGCTTCAGGATGAAGGCTGATGAGGTCCGCGCCAGCGTCGCGGAACGCCTCGAGAAACGGATCGGCCGGGGAAATCATCAGATGCACGTCAAAGGGTATGGCCACAAGAGGTCGGATCGCTCTCACAATGTCCGGGCCAAGGGTGATGTTCGGCACGAAGTGTCCGTCCATCACATCGATGTGCAGCCAGTCGGCGCCGGCCGCCGCGACGGCGCGCGCCTCCTCTCCGAGTTTCGAAAAGTCAGAGGCCAGCAGCGACGGGGCGATGATTACAGGCGAGGTCATGCCGTCTCGATACCCGCCGTTCGCCCATCAGCGCAAGGGGCCGCTCGGCCGCGCCGGACGACCCCTTGGGTCCGTCAACGCAAGGGTGCAATGCGAACGCGATCGCCATAGCTGATCGCCACGTGCAGGCCATTAGGCATGGGCGATGCGTCCGGCTGCACGACTTCGATCAGTTCCCCGGTCCGCCGCACGCGCACCGTATAGGCATAACCCTTGGCTTCATTGCCTTTTTCAATGGCGTTGCCGAGAAGCGCGCCTGCGACGGCCCCGACGACGCCGGACGCGACATGGTCTTGGCGCCGACCGCCAAACTGCGAGCCGACGACCGCGCCGCCGACGCCGCCCACGACCGCGCCGGTTCCGGTGTTGTTCGCGCCGATCGTCACAGGTCGGAAGGACACGATCTCACCTTCTTCGACGTGAGCGGCGCGACCGGATTCATAGGCGACGTAGCGATCCTGGCCCGGCGTTTCCGCGCAAGCCGCCAGACTGCTCAGCGCGATGGTCAGTATCGCGACGGTGCGAAGTGATTTTGCATTCGACATGACAGCTCCTCTTCGGTGGACACAGCCCTAAGGACGATGCGATTGCGGAGGTGTAATCTGAAATGTCGGCGCGATTACGGCTAAGGCTGTCGATCAAAACGTGCAATGAAAAAGCCGTCCTGGCCTCCGGACGGCGCTTCTGCGCCGGGCAACAGCCGAAGATCTCCATTCGGGGTCGCCGCATCCTGCGGAAGGCCATACGGCTCCGGCGTGATCGGTGCGCGAACAAACTCGGGGCGCCGCGCGAGAAAGGCGGCGACCTGCGCTTCCCCTTCCTCAGCTTCGAGGGAGCACACCGAATAGACCAGTCGGCCTTTCGGGGCGGTGAGCCGCGCGGCCGTGTCCAGGAGGCGTGACTGAACGGCGGCCAGAGAAGAGATGTCGGCGGGTCTTGCGCCCCAGAGCACGTCCGGGTGTCGTCGGAACGTTCCCGTCGCCGAACAGGGCGCATCCAGAAGAACGGCGTTAAAGCGGCGCCCGTCGTCAAACGTCCCCGCGTCCGCTGCGATCATCTCGGCGGACAAGCCGACACGGGAAAGGTTTTCCCTGACCCTGTCGAGGCGCTTTGCGGATCTGTCCAGGGCCGTGACCCGAGCGCCTGTCGCGCACAGTTGCAGGGTCTTGCCGCCGGGCGCCGCGCAAAGATCGATCGCCGTGTCTTCGGGCGACAGATCAAAAAGGCGCGCGGGGATGGCCGCTGCGGCGTCCTGCACCCACCATCCGCCTTGCGCAAATCCCGGCCAGTCGGAGATTTCGCCGCGGCGGTCCACGCGGACAGACCCTGACCCAAGGCGCTCGCCGTCCAGCGCTCGTGCGATCTCGTCCGCGTCTGAAGAGCGCTTGGGCGTCAGGTCGGTCGGCGGCGTCGCCATCAGGCGAAGCGCCATCGACCGGCACGCCGCGTCTCCGTACATTCCCCGCCACCGCTGCAGCAGCCAGCTCGGCAGGTTCAGCACCGGATCAAGACCTGCAATCAGATCGGCGCCGCCGTCGCGGTCCAGACCCCTGAGGATGGCGTTGACCAGGCCCTTGAACCGCTGCGTGGGCACAGCCTCCCCCGCAATCGACACGGTCGTCGACACGGCGGCGAAGGGCGGGGCCAGACGAAACAGGATCTGCGCGGCGCCGAGGCGCAACAGACCGCGCACGGGGGGCGGGGGCGGCGATTTCAATCGAAGATCCAAGAGATGATCGATCTGACCAAGCCCACGGAACACCGTCGACGCCAGCAGTCTGGCGTAAGCGCGATCCGGCCCTTTGAGGTCGCCGTATTCCGGGCGGCGCATCGCCTCCTCGAAGCCCCCGCGTCGGGCGAGCCCGTCCTGGACGAGAAGGAGCGCGGCGCGGCGCGCGGCGAGACCGGCGGCGGCCTCTGGATCGGCAAAGGGGCTGGGAAGGTGTTCAGTCACCCCGCACCGCTGCATCAGTCGCACTAGCATTGCAAGGCCTGTCCCTCGATACGAGGTGCGATCAGCCCCTGCGGACCTCTGGCGCGGCGGCGTGAACGGGACTATTTCAGACGGATGGCTCTGGAACCTCCCACCTCTGCGATCGACGTCGCGCCGTCTCAGCGATCCTTGTCCCCGGCCGCCCGGCGCGCCCTGGCCGAAGCTGAAGCCCGAAGGGCGCAGGCGCGAGCCGAAGAGGCGGCCGCGATGGCTGAGCAGGGGGGGCCGACAGGGCCAGAACCGACGCGCTTCGGAGACTGGGAGCGCAAGGGCATTGCGGTGGATTTCTGATGCTGCTGGCGCGTTCGACCTGGCCTGAAATCGAAGAGCGGCTCTCGCGCTCAAAATCCGTCGTCGTGCCGATCGGTTCCAACGAGCAGCATGGACCCACAGGGCTGCTCGGCACCGACTGGATGTGTCCGGAGATCATTGCGCACCATGCGCATGAGGCTGGAGATCTCCTGATCGCGCCGACGTTCAATGTGGGCATGGCGCAGCATCACCTGGGCTTTCCCGGATCCATTTCACTGCGTCCCTCGACCATGATCGCGGCGATCCGCGACTGGACGATCAGCCTGGCCGGACACGGCTTTGACCGGATCTATTTCCTGAACGGCCACGGAGGGAACGTCGCGACCATCGAAGCGGCGTTTTCGGAAATCTATTCCGAGGCCAGCTGGCGGGGGGAGCGTCGGGGCTTTGCCTTGAAGTTGCGGAACTGGTGGGACCTGGCGGGCGTGGGCAAGCTCTGCGAGCGACTGTATCCGAAGGGTCACGGCAGTCACGCCACGCCGTCCGAAATCGCCGTCACCCAGTTTGCTTATCCCGACAGCATCAAGGCGGCGAATTACGCGCCCCAGATCGCGCCAACGGGGCCCATTCGCGAGGCTCTCGATTTTCGGCTGAGATTCGCCGACGGTCGGATGGGGTCTGACCCTGGACTGGCCACGCCTGAGGCCGGGGAGGAAATCGTCAGGCTGGCGGCGACGGGCCTGATCGCCGATGTGCGGGACTTCTCGACCGAGCGGGCGGTTTAGGGCGCAAGCCTGTAGCCGCCGACCTCGGTCAGCAGAATGCGGCTGTCGCCATCCTGCGGCTCGATCTTCTGACGCAGACGATAGATGTGCGTCTCGAGCGTATGGGTCGTCACGCCGGCGTTGTAGCCCCAAACCTCCGCCAGCAGCGCTTCTCGCGAGGCCGTGCGGCCTTCGGCGCGATAGAGATATTTGAGGATATTGGTCTCTTTCTCGGTCAGCCGGATCTTTTTTTGCCGCGCGTCGATCAAGATTTTCTGGGCCGGGCGGAACTCGTAGGGCCCGATGTGGAAAACCGCATGCTCGGACTGCTCGTGCGCCCGCAGATGGGCGCGGATCCGTGCGGCGAGAACGGCGAAGCGGAAGGGTTTGGTGACATAGTCATCCGCGCCGGACTCAAGGCCGCGAATAGTGTCGGCGTCCTCGGCCGCCGCGGTCAACATGATGACCGGCGTGCTGATTCCATCCTGCCGAAGCTGCCGACAGGCGTCCCGCCCGTCGCCATCGGGCAAATCGACGTCCAGCAGGATCAGGTCGGGCAGGCTCGCCCGAGCCGCGGCCAGCCCCTGCGCGACCGTGGCTGCGGTCGTGACCTTGAAATCGGTCTCCTGCACGAGCTGCTCAGCCAGGGCTTCGCGAAGGTCGTCGTCATCGTCGACGATCAGAATGTTTCTCGGTGGCGCCATTGTGTAGGATCCTTGGGCGACGACGGCCCGGACGGCTTGTCGATTGCGATAGCATGATTTGGCGTGACGATGATTTACACAGCGACAAGCGACGGCGTTTTTTTGGGACCTGGGTGGCGGACCTCCTGCGTGTTGGGACGCTCCGGCGTTGTTGCTGCGGAGATGAAGCGCGAAGGAGACGGGGCGTCGCCCCTGGGCGTCTGGCCGATCCGGCGTGTGCTCTATCGCCAAGATCGCGGGGCGAAGCCGCACACCGCCCTGCCCTTGTCTGCGATACGGCCGCAGGATGGCTGGTGCGACGCGCCGAGCGATCCTGCCTATAATCGCCCCGTCTCCCTGCCATACCCCGCCAGCGCCGAAAGCCTGTTTCGAGAGGATCACGTGTACGACCTGATCGTCGTTCTTGGCCACAATGACGATCCGGTGCGCGGCGGAATGGGGTCCGCCATCTTCCTGCATCTTGAGCGACCGGAGCGGACGCCGACGGAGGGATGCGTGGCGCTTTCGCGGGCGGATCTTGAACGTCTTCTAGCCGAGGCGGCGGCGGGCGATGCGATCGAGATCGCCAAGGCTTGAACTTTGCGGTCAAGCCGGTCCATGGTCGGACGTCATTCCTCGGGATCAGGTAGCCCTTATGCGCCCATCGTCCACGACTCCTCGCGCCATCTTGGCCTTTGTCGCCTCGGGCCTCTTGGCTTTCGGGACCGCGGCCGGCGCAGGCGAGATCTCGAAAAGCGCGATTGACCACGCCGCCGCCCTGCGCGACCACGCCCTTGCGGGCAGCGAGGCCTATGCGATCCTCGAAAGCCTGACGACGGAGATCGGCCCGCGCCCTGCTGGATCCGACGCGGAGCACCGCGCGGCGGAGTGGGCGATGGCCAAGCTGAAGGCGATGGGTTTTTCCAACGTACACGCCGAGCGCTTTCCTGTTCCGGGCTGGACGCGGGGTCAGGAGACGGCGGAGGTGGTCTCTCCGTTCCCGCAGCGCCTGATCGTCACCGCCCTCGGCGGTTCGGTCGCGACGCCCGCCACGGGGATTGAGGCCGAAGTCGTTCTGTTCCCCACCTATGACGCCATGCTCGCCCAACCTGTCGGCGCCCTGACCGGGAAGATCGCCGTCGTGACCCAGCCCATGCCGAGAACGCAGGACGGATCAGGCTATGGCACCAACTACATGATCCGAGGGCAAGGCGCGACCGAGGCCGCAAAGCGCGGCGCCGTCGCCTATCTTTTGCGGTCCCTCGCGACGGGGGATCGTCGGGATGCGCATACCGGAACCATGCACTATGCCGAAGGCGCGCCCAAGATCCCGGCCGGGGCCCTGTCCGCGCCGGATGCCGAGCAGCTCGATCGCATGGCGACGCGGGGCACGCCGATCCGGCTAAAGCTGGTTTTGACGCCGACCCTTCGGACCAACGCGACCGCAGAAACCGTCATCGGCGAAATTCCGGGCCGAGAAAAGCCGGAGGAGATCGTGCTGATCGGCGGTCACCTCGACAGCTGGGACCTTGGCACCGGCGCGATTGACGACGGCGCCGGCGTCGCCATAACCACCGCCGCGGCAAAGCTGATCGCCGATCAGCCGGTCCGTCCGCGCCGAACCCTTCGTGTCGCCCTGTTCGGCGCCGAGGAGATCGGCAAAGCTGCGGACGCTTATGCGAGCGCTCACCAGGCCGAGCAGGGTCGCCATATCATCGCGGCGGAATGCGACTTCGGGGGCGAGCCGGTCTATCGGATCGAGCTGCCTGAAAAGGTCGCCGCCAGCCCTTATGGACGGGCCCTCGCCTCGGTGGTCAGCCGCATTCCCACGACCGTGGTTCCCACTCCGGTACAGGATGGCGGCGCGGATCTCGAAAGCCTGAAGGACGTCCCGCTGGCCGGGCTCGCGCAGGACGGAACCCGCTATTTCGATCTGCATCACACGGCCGACGACACCCTGGACAAGGTCAGCGCCCAGTCTCTCGACAAGGCGGTCGCCGCCTGGGTCGCCTTCGCCTATCTGGCGGCCGATACCGATGTCGACTTCCGGGCGATCTCCAAGGGACCCGCGCCCGGAAAATAGGGGCGCTTACACCCCTCGAAAGGTCGCGATCTGGTCGAGGGGATCGCGCCTCGTCCGCAAGCCGTTGATCGGGTGCGCCGCGTCGCGATAGCCGAGCGCCATGCCCGAAAACAACATCTCGGTTTCCGGCAGCTCAAGATGCCTACCGACAGTCTTGGGAAACTGGGACCAGGCCTCCTGAGCGCAGGTGTCGAGGCCGGCTTCGACCGCCAGGAGCATGATGGTCTGCATGAACATGCCGACGTCTGACCACTGCGGGGGGCCGACGCGACGATCCAGGGTAAAGAACAGGCCGACGGGCGCGCCGAACAGGCGGAAATTGTTGGAGAATTGCGCCAGCCGCCCAACCTTGTCCTCCCTGGGGATCTCAAGGGCGGCGTAGAGGTCCTCCCCCGCCTGAAAGCGCCGCGTTCTCAATGGCTCCCACAGATCCTGCGGATAGACGGCGTATTCCGGCGTTTCGCGCCTTGGATCTTCCGCGATGACGGCGGCGACGTCGGCGACGAGGGCCTTCAGCGCCTCTCCGCCCAGAACATGCACCCGCCATGGCTGCAGGTTTCCGCCGGACGGCGCCCGTGCCGCCTTCTCGACAATCGCCTTCACCACATCAGAAGGCGGAGGGTCGGAAAGAAACGCCCGAACCGACATGCGCTTTTCAACGGCGTCTGACACCTGCATTTGCGCCTTCTCCCTGACAACACTTTCGCCGCATTGACCTGCGACCGCCAAATTGGCTCTTAACAGTCCGTCGCCGGGTCCGCGCAAGCCCGAATGAGACTGAAGCGCTGGCCTATAGACAGAACCTCTCGCGGACGATCGGAGCCTCAGTGAAAACACAATGGAGCCTTGGCCGAATTCTGGCGATGATCCTGGCCTTTGTGATCTTCACGCCCATCGTGCAGGTGCTTGTCTACAAGGTGGTCCCGCCGCCGGTCACGATCCTGATGATTGAGCGTCTCATGGAAGGAAAGGGGATCCGACACCAATGGCGCACCATCGACGAGATCTCCCCTCATCTCGTCAATTCCGTGATCGCCGCCGAGGATTCCGGCTTTTGCCAGCACATGGGCTTTGACATTGAGGCCATGGAGAAGGCGGCCAAAGCGAACGAACGACATCCCGGCAAGATCCGCGGCGGCTCGACCATCAGCCAGCAGACCGCCAAAAACGTGTTCCTCTGGCCTGGTCGCTCATGGGTGCGCAAGGGGCTGGAGGCCGGCTATACCGTCCTGATCGAAGCGGTCTGGGGCAAACGCCGGATCATGGAGGTCTATCTCAACATTGTGGAATGGGGACCTGGCCTCTACGGCGCGGAGACCGCTGCGCAAACCTATTTCCACACGTCCGCCCGCAGTCTTTCTGCACAGCAGGCGGCGCGGCTGGCGGCGATCCTGCCCAGTCCGTTGAAGTGGCGCGCCGTCAATCCGGGACGATATGTGGCCAAGCGCTCGGCCAAGATTGGCGCCCGGGCGACGACGGTTCAGGACGATGATCTGTCCGCCTGCGCGCTCCGCTGACGGATTTTGACAAGCCCTAGAGGTCCAAGACGGCG
>Ga0316217_10003814_pt1 | contig 16807 bp, 12 predicted proteins | sample 1anoAmetaG_FD_203633 | JGI IMG/M metagenome (GOLD analysis project Ga0316217, IMG submission 203633) | Freshwater microbial communities from Trout Bog Lake, Wisconsin, USA - 1anoA | ecosystem: Environmental > Aquatic > Freshwater > Lake > Hypolimnion/Profundal zone | place: USA: Wisconsin...
GTTCTATTAAGTACTTAACTTGTACATATCCAAAACAGATTACATGCCTATTATACAAAGTATCTGGCAAACTCTTGGTTATTTTGAAGTAGGAAGCTTAAGCTTTATTGTTTAACAAACAAACTCAAATTAAAGTAAATTTTGTCCAAGATTGATTTGACCTAAATAAGTTTATATTTTGATTTTCAAATGAATTTAGTAAATATTGGGTTGGCGGATTTAGGAGCAGATGTGATTTAGTTTTCATCCTCTCTTGACTCCCAGCTTTGCCAACCCAATCACATTCTTATGGACAAAAGTGACGTAAGTTTTTCATAAACAAGTACATCTGGAACAGCGGAGAGGGATTGCCTCAATATCTTATAATCAGCCTTTAGCAAGTTTAGCTACAATATTCACATATTGCAGCCATTGGATTCTATTGCTGGCATGACTACACTACGAATCCCAAAACTATATAGATAGAAGTAACTCAATCATAATAGTCACCCTTTGTGAATTGGACCTAAATTCACTTGCAGCAGCAAAACGGCAAACAGTTCTTCAATATCCCCTCATTACCAGCTAGTTACCGCTTCATTAAAGTCATCATAACTGAAACTTTCGGAGATTTTTAAACGTATCTCAACCAAATCATGCTGATGGCAAAACCCTTGAGTTCCCAAACAAGCTCAGAAATGTCCGTAAATGAGCTTTAATATCGAGTAAAGTAAAAGGCCTAAGAGAGCTATAGCAAATAATAAAAGAATTTCAAAAAAGAAGGAAAGAAGTTTGCGGAAACAAATAGCAGGGTAAAATAGAAAAAGAGCAGAGTAAAAGAGCTAAGCAACGATATAAACTATATAAGAGCAAAAACAAAGTAAGTAAAACGAAAGTAAGAGTCATCTTAGAATAAGCAGTTTTCCTAACATTTTTACGAATAAAATCATAGTGAAAAGTAAATAGAAAGGTTAAAGTCTTAGTCATATGGGAGTGGGGACGAAGATTAAGAGAAAGACGAAAGTTTTTAGAAGAATTTAGCTTTGCTTACTCTCTCCAAAAAGGTTATGTAAATGTAATAGAACATGGAGTAAATAAAGCGTAACTTATAAGTATTAGAGCTGAAAGTAAGTGTTTCGCATGAGACTTTGCAAAAAAGTATAATGGAAAAAGTATAAAGAATGGTTGAGAGCAAACTTTAGAAAATAAAAAAATAGCTAAGGTAATAGATGAGAGGGTCTAAGTAGAGAACGGATTTGAGAGAAGTCAAGAGCCAAAGAGACAAACGCTAGCTTATAAACTCTGGAGAATCTTTTCCTATTGAGGGCCTAAATGAAGATTTTCAAAACTATAAAGGAAAGTCAGAACGCCAACCTCCGAAATCCTTGCACATAAACAATCTTAACCAAACAGAGAGAAACAGATAGCATCAGAAAGACGTAGTTGTTGCTGATTTGATGAGTCAGTTGGCCAAAAAATTGAAAGAAAGGGTATTTATGGTAGCATATAGGAGCTCAAAATAAAGAGAATGGAGGAAAAAGGTAAGCACTAATAGAAATCGAGAAGAAACAAATATGAATGAAAGTCAATTGATATCCATTAAGTTGTACAGTTGCAAAGGTTAATTGTAGGTTGCAGTTCATAATAATTGTAATTGTTAAAATGCTGGGATTTATCAATAAAATACTTGATTGGGTCAAAAGCAAGTTTTTCAACAAATAACTTGAAATAGCAATCGTCGGATTACAAAACGCAGGAAAAACTACGCTCGTTAAGGCCATCACTGATGGAACTTTCGACGAAGATACAATCCCCACCATCGGATTCAATCACCACTAAATCAAAAAAGGTAAACACCAAATTTACGCAGGAAAGATCTCTATGAAGCTATGGGATTTGGGAGGTCAGGCAAAATTTAGAGACTCGTGGTAAAAGTTTTGCAGAGACTCAGATGTCATTATCTTTGTAGTTGATTCTTATGACCAATGTAGCTTTGCCTATATTTAGCAAACATTGATATGGCACGGGCTCAACTCCATTAACTACTAAGCAATAAAAGTTTGGCGGGAATTCCTTTGCTGGTTTTGGGAAATAAAAATGATCTTGAAGGATCTTTGCAAGAAAGTGAAGTGATTTCAAGAATGGATTTAGGAAGTTTCAAAGACAGGACGGTTGCTTGCTTTAGCATCTCAGCAAAAAGTCAAAACAGGCTGGATGTGGCGCTGAAATGGCTGTCTGACTTGAAGCCAAAAAAATGATGATTTAGTGCTATATGCTGGCTCAAACACCTTAATTAACAAATATTTGACAAGGCAAGTAAATTCTACTATTTATTCCATGAGTAATGCACCAAGATCATCATTTTTTAGTGTTTTTCTTTGATTAAACTTTTTTTTGCTGGCCTTTGGAAGAAGGCACTTCATCTTTCTTTAATTAAGATTTTTTGGATTCTCCTTTAGAAGGCAAAAGGTCTTTTGTGAGTTTTTGACCTTCTTGTTCTTCATTCTTTTTGTTGTTTTCCATCCTTTCTCTTATTCTATTTTTCGGAGACTTCCAGTATTCTGAAACATTTTACATCTTTTAATTTTTGGGTTTATATTTTTCAGCTATAGCTGTTTCTCTTAATTTCAATCCTTCCTCAACAAACTTTAATCGACTAAATAATTTCTCCATTAAAATGCTGAAAGAAAAGTTCTAAATCAAAGGAAATTTACCGTTTTAAAAATGTTAACAGGAATATTATCTGGCAACTCAGCATATCCGAAAAATGGTAAATACTTTTGAAATGCATTCACTTATCTGATCATTACAGGCAATAGTTCACCCAGTTCTATCTTATATCTGGAAATCAATCTGTTTTTGGAGTAAAGCAGGACTCCATTGCTGAAAAAACGCATATTTTTTCCTAAGTAATTCAAAAAATACTTGCATCTCTTTGCCAGTAGGCTTCAAACAGTTTGAATTCAAAATCTACAACATCTTCCAAATCCAATATTAGCCCCGATCGGCCAGCTTTGTCTATCTTTTAGAGGTAGTTCTAGGAGATAACTTAAGACAAACCACAATGCTTTACGGCAAGGCTCATTTTCAGCTGATCAGTCTTAAGATACAGTAAAGAAAGGTAAGCTCTTAGAGAAACATCAATACTGTCACTCAAATTATAACCGTAGTTTAGGAGTTTGTCTATATACTTCTTGTCTCCATAGAAGAGATCATTGGTTTAGTACATGTAAGTCACATTGTCTAAAGGTGAATCCAAAAAAGTCTCGAAAATGAAAAGATGATTAGTGAGGCGTTTGGTTGTAACTGCAGATTTGATTTGCTTTTTAAATTTAGATTCAATAAGCTAACGACTGTTTTCCATCTAAGGATCTGTGAGTTCCTTTGTTGTAGCATCAACAGAATAGTAGTACATTGTATATGTTGATTTCTCTTGTTAGGCTTTATTTTCCTCATCGGGCTATTTGGTTTAGACCTTTTCTTTACAGCAATAAAACAATAAAATTTTGTGTTTATTATTGGAAATAAGTAAAAACTGCTTGCCAAGAGCCAAAGAGCCTAGTTTCAAGTTTTTGCCATATTCTTTACGATGATGCTCTTTCATCATCTGCTTTTTGATGTTTTTGTTAAACCCAGATATGATCATGCATGTAGGAGTTTCAAAACCAGCTAAATAAGTTATCATATCTTCTTAACTAAGAAAGATTTTAGAGTTATCTGAGATACAAATGCAATGGTTTTCCTCATCTCTTTCTATTGAGATATTTATGGTATCTGCCCCCAGAGAAACGGAATTGTCGATGAGAAGTCCAAAAGCGGGAAAAGGAAACCCCATAAGAGAAATTGCCCCCTCAATGACCTGGGTGGAAAATTTTGTGGTAGTTGGCAAGAGCCCATGCTTCATTTCATAGCATAACTTACAACTATTCTTATAATTTGCAGTAATGCAGGTTTCAATCTTTTAAAGTTCTTCAGGAGTACAGTAAATGCGGTGAAAATTCATTGAGTAACACCATAAATCTCCTCTCAGCCTCTCTCTTTAGCCTTAAAGAGTTTAAATACCACCGAATATAAATATGTAGCTTTCTCCTTGGGCAATAGAACTTCCTTATCTCTTTAATAAACCCTATGACAAGTTATCGATTAGCTTCCATTACTCAGTAATGATATGAAAACTCCATAGATTCGTTTCAAAAGATTATTCATTTGTCTTACCTCCAACAAGACAGATGTTATTGCTTTCACAAGCAAATAACTGATGTTCTGCGCGAGGTGAAGGTGATATTTATGTCAATATGGGTCTAAAATAGGCCTAAGCTTGGACGCCTCTGCTGGGCAGTCTTATTGTTATTTCGTAAAAATCGCCTAAAATCTCCAAAGATTAGATTTGCTTGTAATACCCTCCATAAAGAAAAAGTCTATTGTTTATATTCACAATTGATGCAGAAAATCTACTTTTAATTGTTTTCATATAAGACCCATGGCATTGATGCCATACTTTACTATCAATGTTATAAACGTAGAGAATGTTACTGCACCTACCATATTTCTAATCGTAGCCTCCAAAGTAAATAAAAAGATTTTTGTCGTAACCCAAAAAGCACCCATTTTAAAGACACACAGGAATATCACCTTTTTGTTAGAGCTTTATCCAATCCATTATTTCAAAGTTAAGTTTCCAAATTTGGCTTTTTTCATTATTTTCTTCATCTTTTTGTTAAGTCCCAAATAGAAACCATTTGCCCACTTGTATTCCGCTACATTTGGGAGAAAATGACTGTAATTCACGAAAACTTGCTTTTGGCGTATGACTGAGCCATATTTTTGTATAAAGGTCATAGGAATAAAAAGCTACTGAGTTCTCCTAGACGTGGTCTAACTTGAAACCTCCATAAATGTAGAGTTTGTTTTTATGATAAACGAATTGGGAATATGCTCTTGGAGAAGGAGACTTCGATTGATTGTTAAGAAGTTAATCGTAAATGCACGAAAGCTCGTAAGTGAGTTATTCTTCTAATTTTAAGAGCTTAGAATTACTTTGTTTTGAGGGATTATTCAGTAAACTTCCTCTTGTTTTCATTGTTAATTAGTGTTAAATTTTATTTTTTATCTCAGTGGGAAATTGCACCATATCATTTGAACATAAGTAACTATGATTACCGAAACAAAAGTTTACCTTGAGGAAATAAAAATAAACACACATTTTTTGATATGGAGTAAAAAATTTGAGAAGACTTCAAATGAAGATCCCAAAAAGAGCAAATTTCATGCTTTTTTTGACACAAAATGTAAGCATTTTGAGTACTATTGTCAACTGTCCCTCTACCAGGGCAATAGCTCTAAACCTGAAAAGAAAGCCTCTATGAAAAGGTGCTGTGGACTTGAAATTAGCTCTTTTAGCAAATCAAAGATCTTGAAAAGTTTATTTTTAATATTGGTGTATTTTATATTTAATATTACCAAGTTCATGCAGTTATTCACCAAAAAATCAAAGCTTACTACAACTGTCTTCCCTTTTCTTAAAAACGTATAAGCTTTCAGCTTATTCGGCACTAACATTAGACAATAGCCACTAGCAAATGTGACAATCAAAAACTATGAGAAGCTCTTGAAAGGAGATGAAATGGGAGCATTACCCAAGCTGCCTTCATCTAAGTTATTAAACAAAATGCGAGTGAAGCAGATCTCTAAGATAATGGTATACAACCATGAGTTAAATCATGAGCAAGTGTTTTAATCTCATATCGAGTGCTTCTATTCTATTATTACTAAAAACGAACCCCCCATAGAAAGCATGGCACTGCTCTTATAATAAGTAAGTGGCTTCATAAATAGATTTATAAAGTTCTTATTGCCCTAAATTCATAGTTTGCTGAAGTGAAGTCCTATGCATAAAACAGGGCTTTGACGGCAGTCATGAAGCCTACTCTCTTGAAAAAACTTGTACAAATAGCTCTTGTAATAGAACCTTATTACAATGAATTTTTAAAGATTATGATAATAGTTTTCATCAACAAAGCTTTGCTTTTTTCACAGTCAAAGTAACTTCTAAAAAGATAGCAATTGAAGAAGCTATAGAACCTTCAACATTAGGTTTAACAAAAAGGCAAATAGCTCTTTACACCTTAGGGAGTCAAAATATCTCTAGATCAGCTCCCTGAGTACTTTTCGAATAAGAAAACTGAAATTGAGATTTAGTACCCAAGTTTAGCCTTACAAGATTTTCTCTTTGGGTCACTTTATGCATTAAGTAATTAATACTATTCTGAGAATCTTCTCTAGCTGATTGCAGACAAAATCGAAAATTAAGGGTTGAAAGATAAAGATGACCTTGTTTTAAGCATTCTAAAGATCAAAGTTTTAGGTAATTTGTACAAATTCCAAAACTTTAAGGCAATTTAGTCAAAGAAAAGTGAACTTTTTGGTAGAATCTACAATGAAAATGTGGAAAGATACTTCAATATTTTGCAAGCCCAAAAGGAGTATTTATATATCCATTTAGATTTTTTTAAATTCTGAACTCAGAGGAAGAAATTATTCAAACCCAGCTTGTTCTTACATAGTTTATAACCAACGAGCATTTCAATAGGGCGAAAGAAGTTTACTTAAATCTGTAAAATAACTCTTACTAAGCTTAAGCAATATGTTCGAAATACACTCCAATGGGTGCCTTTTCCTGGATATCAAGAAAATAAGGTGCATCTTTGAAATCATTTTAGCCATGTTTAACTACAAAGACACTAAAAAAATCCACTAGTTTTTACAAAAAGTTGAAAAAGCTATAATTCTGTACCCTGTTTCAAGAATGGAAAAGCTTGAAACTTTAAGCAATGTGTGCTAAAAGTTTGCCTATAAGTCAGACTCTATAGCAGAAAGGTTTTTAAATCATCTTCTGAGGTCTAAAGAAAAGTTAGAAAACTTAAAGGGGATAATACCACATATTCACCAATACACAAGATAGTTGAATTTAGCTCGCAAGTTTTTAACTTATCTGTAGATAGTTCAAAAGGCTCCAAAAGACCAGCTTTAACTGGCCAACAAGTCACTATCTCAACTATTTGACCCAAATATCTGGTACTGTCTCACTTAAATCTAGAGCTATAGCCTCAGTTACTTTGGTTCTCCCTCTTTTAATAACTATCTTTATTTCTCCAAGAATTCAATCAAAAACTTGACAAGTGGTCACTAGTAAAAAAAGAGAATTGAAGGTATGATGAATAAAATGAATTTGCGTAATATCAACAAAAAGCATGGTCAAATTTTGCATGAGATCCATGATAATCTTAGGCTTATTCCAACTAAATTGGTTCATTTTAGTTTTTGGCGTCATAACCATCTTAGCAGAATGGCTTCTACTCTTAAGCTAGCTTGCCATCACTACCGCTATCTCTCAAGACGAAATACTCAATAAGCTTATTCTTTCCTTGACCAGTTCCTTAAGAAAACTATCAATAACACTCATTTTTACAATTCCTTTAAGCACGCCATAGCCTATCCTAACATATTTGACGATATGCTTTACCTTACTCAAACCGTCAACGCCAAGAACTTTCCTATCCAGGTTAGAGATTTACAGGCATTAAAAAAGCTTTACAGCTTGAACTTGTAAAAATTGAAGAAAGCTGAGGAAAAACAGCTTTCTAAAGAAACTTAGAAGATAAAGTATCAAGAATTCATAGACCATATCTAGTACAATCGGATCTATCTGCCTTACAATCAATAATACTATGGATTGACAGGAATCACAGCAAAGCTCTAAACCAGCATTTTATACGACTCCATTTGTCGCTATAAGGAGCAAAAGTAAAATCTAAAGATGCAAATAGAAACATTTTGCAAATTCCGAAAAGAGAATGAAATTGAGATAGTTTTGAACTATCTTGAATACCCTCATATTGCAGACGTTTATGTCAAGGCAAAGGAGAAAGTTTTTGTGATTTTGCTAAGGCTCCTAGACAACCCGGAACATATCATTCTAAACTTCAAACATATTGAAATGCAAAAGGCAGCTTAGGAACACTGGAGGAAGAAAGATTTCATGGTTTTTTATATTAAAAGTAAAAAAGAAATTGAAGAGTTTGTGGATTTGAAAATAAAAGAAACTTTTGAGAAGTTGAACCAAGAAAAAATTTGATATTATCTTTCAAATAATTGATTTTATGTGATAAATTAATTTCATGAAGCAATATCAAATCTTATAAATGAAGAGAGAAAAAAAGACTTTTGGCAAAAGTTGAAGGATTCATGTAAGCTATTTAGTTCAGTAATTTGGAAATTAAAAACCAAAGAATAAATTGGGATTTAATAATTAAAAAGATATGTTATTAGACGACTAATTCCCCTTTGGAAATGATTACGAGTGGAAAAACAAAACATTTTTGGGCTAAGGCAGCTATGGAAAGGTTTTCAAAGTCAAAAACCTCAAAGACGGACAGTTTTACGCTATAAAGTCTATGAACATGGAAGAATTTAATAAGGATCCCACTTTGATGGCTTCTCTTGATGGTGAAATTAAGATTACAGGGCTTGTAAAAACCCCTTTCTCAGTCCAAATGCTTAATTATCGAATTGGCCATAGGTTCACTTACATAGTTTTATAGCTCTGTGACTCAGATTTGAGGAAAGAGCTAGCGACAAGAAAGATAACCTAACCCGAATGTGTGTAGATATTTGACCAAATAATGAAAGGATTCTAAGTAATTGTGAGCTTAGGGTATATACATAGAGATATTAAACCAGCAAACATTTTGGTCAAAAACAAGATTCACAAAGTTGCTGACTTTGGTTTTGCGTGCAAAGCTGATATCATGGGTAAAAAGAAGCTTATGGATATATGTGGAACTCCGATCTATATGGCACCTCAACTTTTAAGAAACTAACCTTATACAGCCCAATCAGACATTTGGAGCTTGGCTCTAATGCTTTATGAGATGATTTTCGGATACACTCCATGGCCTTGTAGAAGTATAGAATAGTATTTGAATGCAATATTCACCATTCCCTTGAGATTCCCTTATAATGCGCAAATAGGAGTTAACACAGTAGATTTCATCACCAAGTGCTTGGTTATTGACTAAAACAGGCGTCTCACTTGGGCTCAAGTCTTCTAACATCCTTTAATCAAGCATAATCATCCTGGTTAAGAAAGGCAAAGTATAACTATAAACGAATATGTCAAAAAGGTTTTATTGAAAATCCAAAACGACGTTGCGAAAATGTCTACAAATCTGAGAGCTATCATAAAAAAGTATAAGAATGAAAAGATAAACGAACCAACTTTCGCAGCTATGGTTCGAGAGATAGACCTCACTATTACTTCTCATGAAATCTCCACATTGTTTGCCTATCTAGACACAAATAAGACTGGATGGTTGGATTGGAGAGATATTGAAGAAAAAGTTTTTCATGTAGATTTTAGGGAATAGGGTGATGTTTTGTCTAGAAAAATTGACGAAATCGTTGCTATTTTAAAAGCAAGGAAGGAGAATCCTGCCCAACTCTTTGAAAAAATAGATACAAACCATAGTGGAATGATTGATTTCAATTAGTTTACAGCATTTTTCTCACAAATTGCTCCAAAGTATTCAAGAGATGAGCTAATTCAAATTTTCAGATTATTAGACAAAGATAAAAATGGACTCATTTCGAAATAAGAGCTCTCAGAGATGATCCTTAAAAAGCTGCCTGCCCCTTTTGCCCATCAATTGGCTAGTGCTCGAGGTTTGAGAAACGTGAAAAAGTTGGCCCAATTCATGAAATGGACCCAAATGACTCCACAGCAGCTTATTCAATTAGGGGACTAAGATAAGCAAGCAGGATTGAGTAAAGTATAATTCCTGCATTTAATGAATATCAAGTTGAAATTCGCCATCTCTCCATAATAAGTTGATGAGGTTTTCCAAATTATCGACAAGTAACAAAATGGAGTTATCACTCTTTAGGAATTGGCTGATCTTCTCAATCAAAAAATTTGATTCAATAGACCTATTTTATTTACTTTCAAAGATTATAGTAAGGAGAAGCTTTTTTTGACCTTTTCTGACTGTTCTTTCAAAAGTAAGAAAAAATTAGTAAGAGGTTATTGAGTAGATATTTTAATGATTGATAAATAGAAAGCAGCCAAACTTTAAAAAAAGTTGTAGCAAAGAAAACTTACCATTTTCTAGGCTCTACAAGAAGATCTTTGCCTTGAGTGGTTCAAAACTAACAATCCCGCTTTTCTGTCAATGCTCACTGCAGAGGCTGTAGCGGAAATCATAAATCTTCTTATCATCCCAGGACCTCCAAATGACAAAATCCGATCCTACAAGATACCCCTAATAACTTCTGAACTGCTTTCTACCTTATCTCCTAAAATCTATTAGCTGCTTTTTCAGTAAGACCATGAGAATAAGGGAATACCTTTAATCAACAGGCTTTTTAAGTACTTTGATGGCTAGCAAAACTACGTGATTTCTGGCTACGTTGTCAGAATCATAATGAATCTCTTTCCAGCCAACCCTAGCAGGATACTGGAGTACATTTGTAAATCTCAGCCATAGAGACTGTTTAACTTCATAGAGTCACATTCAGTAGCTGAACTTATCATTAGAGTGATAATTGTAGAAGATACCTTGCTGAACATACAAATAAAGTAAAGAGTAGCCCTTTTGGCTGATTTAATTGCGGTTTATATCTAGAATAAGAGAAGTGAGGAGTAACTTAACAACATTAATTGGGTGTTGTCTGAGGCAATCACTAGATTATGGACTCAAAAGCACAAAGAGCTCGGCAGATTTTCCTCAGTCATTTTCAGGCTCATCTAAGCAGTAATAGATAACGTAAAAGTATTGATATACAGAACAATCTTTACCAACAATAGTCACTTGTGATAGTCATAGCAAAGCAGGTCTCTTCCTATCAAAAAGAAGCTCCTTTTTTGATTTCAGCTCTTTACAAGAAGATCTTTCAATAGATATCTAGCGCTCGTACTGAAAAACAGACAGGTTTGAAGCCCAAATTAACTGCAAAAAGGTACAAATATCTCCAAGCTTTGTATTTCATTGTTGCTTTTGGGTCTGAAGCCATAGCGAAGAATATCACAACTGCCAATCCTTTTACTGTTTTGTTAGACTTCATCAGTAGGTTCCAATGGCATAGTTTGGCCCTTGTTTAAATCTAGAAGATCTTTAGAGTTGCAATCCATTCACATTCAGAAACACTATTTTTGGCTTTGTCAAGATGCTACTTAACAGAGAAATTGAAGGAATTGGGAAGAATCCACTTTAGTTAGGCAAAAAAAGGATGTGGTTTTAGTGGTTTGCTCATAAACTTGGCATCACTATTGAAATAGAGTCTTGAGTCGTAAATAGGATATGGAGGATATTTGAAGAAAAACAACAATGATAACTAACTAAAACAATGGGTAATAGACTTCTTATCAAAAAATGAAGGAATAGAGCTAAATGTGAGAGTTGTTCACTAAGTGGCCAAACCTTTCTACAGTCTCAGCAAGCTACCCTAGCTTTTCAGTGCTTTTTTCTAAGAAACAGACGCCATAAATGCAAGAATGCAGACGTAAAGCCCTAGTAAGCACCTAGTTTAAAAAAAATAAGTGCTTTAATAGATCGAGAATGAGAATGCTTTGGTCTCAAAGTTGATAAGCCAGTTGGTAGCCTAAACAACGCCTTAATAGAAAAAACCTGAAGAAAACTTATAGTGAATGATTTCTGAAAGCTTGTATTCAAAAGAATAGAGAGAAACTTAAATAGATTTGATTTTTTTTCATCAATTGTAGTCGAACTTTGCGTTGAATTTGTGGAAATCATAAACTTTGGGCAATCTCTGTCGAGGAGTTGAAGCTTTAAGGAACTCAATGTACTCTGCTTGATTGCTTTAGCACAAGCCCAATTAGTTTATTTATTATTTACAGGCTAAAACGTGAGTATCGCTTTGGAAAAGGCATTCTTTGAGATCATTGAAAATGGGAAGGCAAATGGGGGAAACTTTCATACTAAGTTCGAACAGATCATACGCTTTTGTGTTGTAGCAGACCTGCAACTCACGAGCTTGGTTATAGCATTAAGTTGGATCTTTGATGTAAATAGTGCCTGTTTTTTTGCAGTTTTAGTAAGACTAGATTTAAGAACTGCAACGATTCCACCCAAGAAGTGAATAAATTAAGCTCTTTGTAAAGATCTCAATACCTCATTCGATTTGGTCTCAAGAGATTTGAGCTAAGGCATGTATTTGTTATTAATAAAAATATGAAGCAAGAAGTCAAAGAAGAAATTTCGGAACAAAAGAAGCATTATAAATATAAACACGTCATTTTCTCTTGAGAGTTTGCTAACAAGATCTCTATTCATTACTATACTATTTAGTAGAAAATGTTGATCCAATTATGTGAGCTCGACAATGATCGTCAAAACCGTATTTCCAATATCGATTTTGATGTTCCACGTAGCTTAGCAGTTGCCTCACAAAGCTAAGTACCTTCCCAATTGGCCACCTCCTCTGAGGATCCACTTCTAAGCAGCGTAGAGTTAAATAATGTAAGAAGTGCCTCATGAACTCTCCTTCTTAAGTTATCATTTCTAAGCTGAATTCTTTGTGAATGATGCGTCCAAGGCTAAACATGTCGAAGTTAGGGTGCTCATAGTATTGTTCTTTGCTATACCGTTTTATCAGGTTTTCATAGTTTAAGCGGAGGTCTTTGTACGAATAGAAATAGCCTTAAGTAGACCGAACTTTATATTGCTATATATACGCTTAGTATCCTTGAGTTTGAACTTCTAGGAATCGAAAAAAGGAGCCACAGAACCAAAGTCTATTATTCTTCCTCTTTTGCTTCTATCTACCATAATATTTAGCTCTTTCAAGTCACGATGCAAAATCTACTATTTTCCTAAAAACAGCAGCCCCATACAAACATCTTCAAGGACCTTCAGCTTTCCTTACTATCTTAGCCGTGTTTGATCAAGCGAAGTTGGGTAGTATTGGATATAGATTTCGCCGTCAGCAAATGGAACAATACCTTTGTTGCAGTAATACTTGGCAAAATATGGACAAATCTTGGCTTTCATGTATGTCAAAAAGATGCATTAGTTCTTTAAAGATTCAGTCATTAGCTCTCTGTTTAAGCTAACTTTCTTTACTAGGCAGCATCCAGTTCTTTAAGGTGACTTTTATGAAGGCCCGTTTTTGTTTTAGGAGCTTACTTAACGGCCTAAAGCGATGTTGACTTGTTAGTGGACACTTATCAATGGAACAAAGTCGTAAAGACCGTAAGTGATTTAAGAAAACCCCCCCTGGGTCATAGGTAGCTATAAAGTTTTTTGCTTGATCTAAATTGCAGTAAGAATGGAGTCAAACTTGGACCTTTGAAACTCTTAAAAATTTTTAATCAGAGTCTTTTCTTCGTATCTAAAGTCAGATTCTATTTTATGAAAGTACTCTTTCTTTATTTTTGCTGAGATCATTGTATCAAGAGAGTTTAGTCCAGTGACAACAGTTTGAGCCTCTTTGAACTGTTCATGGTATTGATCATAGATGGGGTTGGATTGAGAAGTTTCATCAAATAGAGATTTTAGGAGGATTATCTTTTCTGCTACTGATTTCAGCTGAACGGCGTTTTGCTATTGGAGTATTAGCTGCAGTTAGTTGAGGTTAAAGCCAGGTATCCTGTAATAAAAAATGATGTTTTATAAAGTTTGAGTGTAAATCTTTATCATTTTTCTGACATGGGAAAGCACAACAACTTCTCTTTTTGTTTTAGAAGTGAGCAGAAAGACGGAATAGATAAATGTCCTATAGTTGATGTTTCCAGAGGATTCTTAAAATTCTAACACTCCTTCTCTCTCCTTAAGTTGCAAATTGTTGGTAATGAATACAAAGTGGCAAAGCTAGGCGAATCTTTTTTTACAAAATTCCAATAACCACCTGCTGAAGCTGCAGATCTAGGGATTCAAGCTCAATTACAGCTTTATCAGTTTATTTTTCATTATTTTAGCCTTAAAATCTGCATGAAGGTATTGTTTGACTCTGCTCAAAGCTAATACTCCAGAAAAGTGAACAAAAGCTGGCTGCTGAGTTTTCTAAGTAAGTGATATGAATTTTAGACGCTAGAATGCGTTTAGAAGAGACGATTGAATCTAAAGAACACTTGATTGTTGGTCAAAATTAAGGATGTTCATAGTAAGAGTATACAAATTAATATAAACTGATTCGATGAACTAATCGATTACAAGATTTCCTTTGCGAACCAAAGCTAGAACTTCTTTGTCCAAAATTAGCTAAGCAAGAAAAATTTAATGAAGCAAGTACCTGTTTTCAAAAAAGGGTTGCTGATGAAATGTTTATTTTGCTGAGAATAAAATTATTTTAGTCCTGACTGATATAGGAAATCACTAAAGTTATTGATCAAGGACAGATAAAGTTGTTAGGGCCTCAATAAACGAAATGTTTGTTTTTGAATATTTTTGATAATTAGAGAAAAGAAACTAGCATTTTCTAAAAAGTGTCGCTTAGAATCGCATATTTGAAACCAATAGAAAACATAGGTTGGGAGAAAGAAATCCACATTTACCCTTTAAATACTTTATGCTTAAAACAGGCTGAAAGGCAAGAAAAAAATATTTTGAGCTCCTTCAAGAATTGATTTAGAATAATTCAAAGGAAACAAAAAGGTGTGGAAGAATTTTCTTTGAAATAGCTCTGACATCGACCCAACTTTTCGTCAGTTTTATTTTTACTTTTTATTATAATCTTTACACCCCAAAACTGTCTTTCTAGTCCTTTTTAGCCCCAAGCAAAGAACTTGAGACATTTTTGAGAGAAAAGCAGCTTTTTCTATTTTTCAAATTAGGGTCATTCTTATCTGATCATTTCTGACAAATAGCGTCATCGATTTGCTGTGTTAAATTGAGCCTTTGTTATTGTTCTTTATAATTTAAAGATGGCTCAAAAAAGGATACAGAAATAACTTGCTGATCTCCAGAAGGATCCCCCCACAAACTGCTCAGCTGGACCTCATGAAAATGATCAGTTCCATTGGCAAGCGACAATCATTGGCCCTGATGATAGTCCCTATGCCGGAGGAGTCTTTTTCTTGAACATCCACTTCCCAACTGACTACCCTTTCCGCCCACCCAAATGCAACTTCGTCACCAAAATCTACCACCCCAACATCAACGCTAATGGATCCATCTGCCTTGACATCTTAAAGGATCAATGGTCACCAGCACTCACTATCTCTAAAGTGCTTCTGTCCATCTCATCGCTCCTAACTGACGCCAACCCTGATGATCCTTTGGTCCCTGAAATCGCCCAGCTTTACAAAAGCAACAGAGCTAAATTCGAGGCCACTGCTAAAGAATGGACCAAGAAATACGCTACGTGATCTCCAAATCATATTACTTAACATTTTCCATCTACTAAACTTTCTCATAAGAAGTGAGTGTTTTTGTATTTTGTTTGAAGTTACTTCAAGCTAAAAACTATCTTATTCAAAATAAAGTAAATAGACAAGATGAGGCTAATCAAAATGCTTCTAAATGTTCATAAGTTTACTGTGGGTAATTCATAAGTAAATTCATAGCTTTTTCAAACGAAACCAATATTTTTCTGAAACAAAGGTATTGATTAATATCGGTTTAAAATATCAGAAGCGTTCAGGGAGCCTGATAGACATTGAGTGCGTTTCTTCTTCTTGTTACAAGCTGATACGATATTGCATCTTTTTGTCACAATTTTTCTTGTACAGTTGAAAGCAAAGAATTATCAAAATTATCAAAAGAAAGATTTCAAGGCCCAACTATTATTCAAAAGTAAGTTTTAGCTAAATTTTTTCCTCTTTTTTCTATGGTTTAGGCTTGGTCTCTTGTGCTTGTTATGATTTATCTATAAAAACAGGCTTTTTTTAAGTGATTAGTGTACTTTGATTATTTTTAGGTACAATTTTAGACATTTCAGTATCTTTTAAGTTTTTTTAAGACTATTTATCTTAAGAGGCCTGCTTTTGATTATCTTTTTTTATTATTTCATCATTCTTTTACTATGATGGAGTGATTGGTGCTTCTTAAGGCATAACCTTTTTCACACTTTATGCTTCATTTTTCTCAAAATCTTGCTAATTTGACCTTTCGACGGCTTTTTAAAGCTAAACTTCGTTAAATCCTCTTATCTTTTACTCTAAAATCATCTACAAATTGTCATATGACCAATTTTGAAGATACTAGGTCGAATTTTTACTAAAGAATCTGAGAGGATTGTAGCCCATAGCTTGAGAAATATGATCTATACACTTACTCCTGGTTTTGTAAACATTTTTTACTTTACTTTGCCCAACTTTAGGATCTGTATTCTTGTAATCTTTTTGAGCAGAAACATAAACAGCAGGTAATTCAGGATAGAAGTGTTGAACAAATGCATAGAAAAAGATGTCGTCACAGTTTTTTACCTCTAATATTTCGTTTCTGAGCTAGAGAAGCTCATTTATTCTCAAATAGTATAGCTACAGATAATGCCTTGGAATAAAAGCTGCTCCTGGCTATGAAATTGTAAAGAACTAAGCTTTTGCGTGCCCTTGGTAAGCAAATTACCCATTTACTACTAGGGAAGGTTGAAACTTATAGCCCCTGACTTCGTTTGAGACGATTCTGCCGAGTCTGCCATTTGCCACTTTGTTATACTAACTCAGGGTGATTTTAAAAGTATTGCAGTCTACAATGATGTCATCATCTAAAGAGTACAGTAGCTAGGCAGTCGAATCTTTGGGCAGCCTATAGCGATGGTCCATAGAGTTAAATGTAGTTCTGAAGAATTTTACAGGTATTTTCCAGTTTTGTTG
>Ga0316217_10003815_pt1 | contig 16807 bp, 13 predicted proteins | sample 1anoAmetaG_FD_203633 | JGI IMG/M metagenome (GOLD analysis project Ga0316217, IMG submission 203633) | Freshwater microbial communities from Trout Bog Lake, Wisconsin, USA - 1anoA | ecosystem: Environmental > Aquatic > Freshwater > Lake > Hypolimnion/Profundal zone | place: USA: Wisconsin...
CGGACTGGGAAAGCCATATAGGTGGCTCCAGCCCGTGCCGGAGTCCAAGGCAAAGCCGCCCATCGTTGCGTCCGACGACGAGATGCCATCCGCATAAACGGCCACCCGCTCGGCGGGGCAGTCAAAAACACTTGGGGCGCGGCCAACATACTCCCAGAGCACGACCCGATAGGTGGTCTCACAAGGCGCACCATCAGGCCCTGGGCGAACATCTTGGAGTGGATTCATCCACTCGTTGTTGTCGAGCGCGTAAGTCATCGCGGCGATCGCCAACTGCCGCTGGTTCGAGGCGCACACCGCCACCTTGCCCTTATCTTTGGCTTTGCCCAATGACGGCAGGAGCATCGCGGTCAGGATGGCGATGATCGCAATGACCACGAGCAACTCGATGAGCGTGAAACCGCCCGGGTTGTGCACAGTTTTCGCCGCGCGCATAATTGCGAATTTCGACAGCCCGGAAAGAAATCCGTCACGACGCCCCATCTGATCTCGCCGCTCTGGCTGCCGGCACCGGCAAACTAGCTCCCACTGTACCGACCCATCAAACCCGCCCTGTGCTGGCCAAAAGGGCGTTGTCGCTTGCGGCGCCCTCCCCTCCGAGGCGGTGAAGTCCAATCCCTAAACAAGCGGGGCGGATCTATCTCGCTGGCTGCCTTCAGATTGCCATCGGCCGGCAGTCTGCACTAGAGTGGCGGCATGAAAGTGCTGTCCTGGCTGCTCGATTTGCGATATGACCGCGACGGGCACCTGATTCCTGGGGGAACAACCCGAATTCCTCAGGCGCTCATGCCTGAGGATCCGAGGTGAAGTGTGATGGGTCCAACAGGTGGGAGAAAGCTCTCCGACGCCCAATTTGCATATAACAATCCGCGGAAGCAACACCGGTGCTTGATCGAAACTCCAACGACGACTTTTTCAAAAACCTCCCGCTCTTGGGCAATTATCGCGATGTCACAGTGGCCGCGAACTTCCGGCCCGCGCCTCGGGATTGGCACGTCGTCATCGCGGACGTAGTGAACTCCACCGCCGCCGTCAAATCCGGCCAATACAAAAACGTTAATCTCCTGGGGGCCATGACCATCATCGGCCTGCTCAACGCCGCCGGAAACATTGAATTCCCGTTCGTCTTTGGAGGCGACGGCGCTGCCTTCTTGATTCCTGCGTCGCTTTTGCCGGCCGCCAGGCAGGTTCTTCTTGCCGCCAAAAACCGCGGGAAAGAGTTTTTCAATCTCTTGCTCCGGGTCGGCATCGTCCCGGTGGAACGGGTCACCGCGGATGGGTTCGACATTGGCGTTGCCAAGCTGATTGTGTCCGAACACTTCACCCAGGCCGTCTTCACCGGCGGCGGACTTTCACGCGCCGAGAAACTGGTTAAGGGATCGATTGATAGTCACTCCTACGAGTTGCCCGACGATCCAACGGTCACCGACGCCGACTTTTCCGGGCTGGAGTGCCGCTGGAATCCGGTGCGCAGCGAAAAGGGAGAGGTCGTTTCACTCCTGATTCAGGCGAAAGGCGGAAGCGAACATGCGAAAAACGACGTTTATCGGGAAGCGGTCGCGAAGATTGAAAGCATCTTCGGCGAAAGCTCGGCTTACCGTCCGGCGACGGAGCTGAGACTGAACTTGACCTCAAATGAAAAGGACTTGCATGCCGAACTCCACGCCAAGCATGGTTATCGTCCGGCTTGGATTCAGTGGCTTTGCCTTCGTTTATTCCTTATCCAGAACCATCTCGGGACACTGTTTTTCGGCAAACCGATGCGCTTCGCAAGAATCGATTGGCGTAACTACAAAAAGATTCTCATCCAGAACACGGACCACCAGAAATTTGATGACATGATCCGGATGGTAATTTCCTGTTCCACAACCAACCGGGAAAAGTTCGAGCAGTATTTGCGAGAGCAGCGCTCGAAGGGTCGATTAAATTATGGCCTTCACATTACGGATTCCGCCCTGCTGACGTGTTTGGTGTTTGATCGTCTCAACCGGCACTTTCACTTCGTGGATGGCTCCAATGGCGGTTATGCATTTGCCGCCAAAGCCATGAAGGAACAGATCCACGGAGAGGGGTAGCTGCTTGCCGACGCCAAGGCCAGAAGTGCGGAACGCGCGACCACGCATCCGCCCACGCCCAGGGTAGATCGGAGAGCGGTGTTCCCAGGAAATCATGCGGACCGACGTCCAAACCAAAGGCGCCTATGGGTTTTCCGTTGCAGTGGTGGATGGGGAACCGGCAACGCCGCTGATAAGACTTGCCATCAAGGGGCGTGCCGAGGACGGTTGTACCGACTGAGCAAGATCGAAGCCGCGAAGTAGACCAGACTTGTAGTCGGAAGTGGTCACAACGACACCTTGGTGTGCTGAATCTATGAAGACCCTCAAACTCGCCCTCATCCTGGCAACGGGAGCCAGGTTCGTGCTCCAGACGTTGGCCACTGACACCCCAACTCCCTGGCGCGTCGTCATTGCGAACGATACGTGTCCGGATGTGACTTGGGGCTTCACCGAAGTCCAGACCCGCCAGGCTTTCGCGGACCTCATCGCCGCTCATCTGGACGAGATGACCCGCACCGATGCGCTGCCGCCGGACAGCCGCGACCATTACAACGCCACCGCCTTCATCGAGGTCGAAGCCTGTCTGGAGATCTATCCGCAGCGGCGCGGCGAACTGCTCCGCCGCATTCACGAGGGCCGCCTCTGTGTGAGCCCGTTCCTCTGCAATTCCCTCTGGGGCTTCCAGAGCGTGGAAGGCGCTCTGCGCACCTTCTATCCTGCGCGCCGGATGGAGCGGGAGCACGGGATGCCAATTGCTGTCGCGGAGCACATTGAGCTACCGTCTTTGCCGTGGGGCATGGCCTCACTGATGTCCGGCTGCGGCATCCGCTGGACCTCCGTGCCGTTCTATGATTACGACTCGACATTCAAGGGGCTGAAGAATCCGCCATTGTTCCGGCTGGAAGGGCCGGACGGTAGTGAAGTGCGGGTGCTGCTGGATTCGTGGGCCTCTGAAAAAGCGAACTACATGCAGGGAGGTTATCTCTTGAAGGAGCCCAGCCGAGTGGCGTCCGAGTGGCTTCCTCATTATGCCGGACTAGGCGCCGCCTATCCATTGCGGACGATCTTCGCCAGCGGGACGCATTCGGACATCAACCCGGACAGTTGGAAACAGGCGCACGGTTTCGCCGACGGCATCATCCGCTACAATGCGGCCGGAAGCAATGCTGTGCGGTTGGTCAACGGCACGCTGGCCCAGTTCTGCGCGGAAGTGGACGCGGTCGAGGCCCGGTCCCCGTTTTTGCCCAAACTCCGCGGTTGCTTCGGGCATTCGTGGCAGCTTTGGCCGGTCAGTCTGGCCCGGACCGTTGCCGCGCTGCGAGAGAACGAGCGTTCCTTCCTGGCCGCCGAATCTCTCGTGACGCTTGCGAGCCAGGTCCAACCGGACATTGTGGCGCAGACCCGGGAGAGCCGTGAGCGGGGCGAGTGGTTCTGGGCGATGCTTTCGGATCATGCTTGGAATGGCACCGACCTCCAGAACAAGCGCCACAACGCGGAACTACGCGACAAATGGGCGGGCGGCCTCGCCCAAATCAGCCAGCGCCTGAATGGCCAGGCCTGGAACAAACTCGGACTCAAGTCTGACAACCTGCGCGTCACCGTCTTCAATCCGCTAAGTTTTGCCCGGGAAATCCCAGTAGAGTGTGCCGTGCCCAGCGAGGTGACGGGGGTAAAGGGCAGGCCATCCCAGATCCGATCGGAGGGTGCCCAGCGCAGTCTCATCTTCTTGGCCACAGAGGTTCCGGCGTTCGGATTCCGCGAATATACGTTCGAAAGCAGACCGCTCCGGGCCACATCGGTGCCGCCGTTCTCGGGCACTGCGACGAGCTTGGAAAGCCCGTTTTATCGGTTGCGTGTGGATCCGAAGAACGGCGGCCTCGCCAGCTTGGTTCACAAGACCAGCGGGCAGGAATTGCTCACCGGAGCCTCGGGTCGCTCGCTCTGCCAAACCGTCTTTCACGACGGGCAGGAGCGCCTCCTTTCCGGCGTGCAATGCCACACCCAACTGGGCGCGGTCACCGGCGAAATGCGGGTTGCCGGTCGGATCGGTGAGTTGCGCGTAACGAACGTCATTACGCTCTACGCCGCGCTCGATTGGGTAACCTTCGATGTGGAAATCGAGAAGCCACCCACGACCAACCAGCAGCGGCTGCTCCATTTCTTCCCGATCGGCGATGGCGTCCGCGATCTCCACATCGAAACCACCGCGGCGGTCCTTCGCCCGCAATTTCAGCCCGACGGCGACCTGCTGCCCGGCGCGGACCTCCGGCGGTTCGCGGTGCAGGGGTTTGTGGACTACTCACCGCTCGGCCGAGTGGGCGTCACCATCGCGCCGCTGGACGCTTACATGTTGCGTGTGGATCAAGGGGCGCTGGCGTTCGAGCCCTTGGGCAACGATCAGAACTGGAGGGAGGTCGCCCAGGACCAGGATGGTGTGACTCACTTCCGGTTCCGCTACGCGTTGCGGGCTCATGCACCAGGCTACGACAACGCAGCCACCCTGGCCTGGAGCCGAAGCGTGGCTGCCCCGCTGACATTCGCCTCGGGCCGTCTGCCTAAAAAACGGCTCGACCGGTCGAATCTCGGAGTGGATCCGATGCGTGCTTTAGTGACCTGCTTGAAGCCGGCTGATGACGGTGCGCCCGACCAGGCGGTAGTCCGCGTGTGGGAAACCAGCGGCAGAACCGGCGTCCTGCTGCTTGAGGCGCCGGGCTACCGCACGGCCCGAGAGACCGACTTGCTCGAACGTGAGCGCCAAGCGCTGGCGGTAAAAGAGGGCAAGGTGTCGTTGAACGCGCGCGGTTACGGATTCTCCGCCGTGAAGTTGATCCGATGAACCCGGCAATCCGGACGACTAAGCGCATCTCAACTTCATCAGGCCTCTTTAATCAACCGACCTGCGTTAGCCATCCATGCAGTGAAGAAGATGAGGCACCATGTAACACGTTGTTCCGCTCGGATCGTTACGCTTGAAGCCGAGGCCCAGTGCCTCTGGCCGTCTTCCGCCGAGAATACCCTTTGAGCCGATGCGGTGACTCTGCCATTCTCACACCGCATGTGCGATTTCGGAAGCAACTCTCGGTTAGCGCGTCCGGGACCTCGTGCGGCGGGCCGTTCTCACGGAGATTCTGAATCGCAGGCCCCCCCCAGGGCTGACCACGTTTTCCGCGCCGTCCACGCCACCGTGTGCCGCTCACTGATTCGCTACTGGCCGTCAAACTCCCAGTTGATGTCCGGGCGCTTTGGATCGGTGATTTTGCCGGCAGCCAGCCCGACGACGTAGCCGTATTTGAAGGCACCAGCGTGCGCGTCGCCGAAGACGATGTTGCCTATGCCGCTGTGGCGGCCGGAAGAGCGGTTGCACCAGTTGAAAGTGCTGCTCAGATCCGCCGGAGAGGTGCCGTAATAAGGCGTCTCGCTGGCGTGCACACGCTGCTCGGAAAACACCACAAATGCTGAAGGATGCACGGCTTGGGTGATTTTGAACGGGGTCTCCGGCACGTTGGCGGGGGGATCCAGATTAAAATTAATCCGCTGGTTCATGCCGTAATTGAACGTCGGCCCCGGTCCCGCACCCGGTTGGATGCCCAACACGGGATCAGGATCCGGTGGCGAAACGGAGGGTGTACTCGCTGCGGTCGGGCAGCGGTAAATGGACCGCGACTGAGTGAAGACGTTGTTGCTGAGGCTGTTGGCTCCGTATTGCCAGAGCGGAATTCCGGCGACGTAAGGGGGCAGAGCATTGAACCAATCCGAGAGCCCGACGGGTGGTGAGGCCGACGCGAGGGCAAACATCTCGCTCCACACCGGGTTGTGGTCCGCAGTGGCGACGTAAAGCAGGTCCCTCGACGCCGGAAACCGTTGGTAATTGTCGTCCGTATACATGGACATTGCCAGCCCCCACTGCTTGAGGTTGTTCAGGCAACTGACGCGACTCGCTTTGGCTTTCGCCCTCGCCAACGCCGGGAGCAACAAGGACGCGAGGATGGCGATGATCGCAATCACGACCAACAACTCGATCAACGTGAAGCCGCGGTGGCCGGATCGGGGCCGGCGCCTGACGAAACCGAAACTCGCATCCATATCTTTTGATTTCTGAGCAGTGGCTAGCCTCGTACAGGTTTGTCGGAAATGCAACCCCTCCGCGGAAGGCCGGCAATTCGTCGTCGGGGCGCGTTTTTCCTCCCAATTCTCGCGTGGATGTCGTGCGATTTTGCGGTTGCCTGGAAGTCCGATCTAGAGTAATACGAAATATGACAAGCGTAATACTTGCGATCGGGCGGCGGTGAAGGTCTCGGGCCAGCCGCCGTGCATCCAAAAGCAGTTTCTAGTCGTAATTACAGAACACGTATGAAACGCGCGGCGAAAATTGCCTGTTTTCTGGCACTCGTAGTATTGTGGCCGGCACTGGCCGAGGCTCACTCGGCTGGAGATGCGCTCAACGGCTGGCACGACGGCTTTAACCATCCGCTCCACGGGTGGGATCACCTGCTGGTCATGGTTGCGGTGGGTTTATGGGCCGCTCAACAGCGAAGCCGCGCCATCTGGCTTTATCCTATGACCTTCGTTGGCGCCATGGGGATGGGCGGCGTGTTCGGCGCAGCCGGCCTCAACCTCCCTGGGGTCGAAACGGCAATCCTGATTTCGGTTTTTGCGTTTGGATGTCTCGTCATCGGGCGCGTTCGCATCAAGACGCCCGCGGCCATCGCTATCATTACCCTCTTCGCATTCTTCCATGGTTATGCTCATGGAAGGGAAATGCCCGGTTCCATCGGCGTGGTTTCGTTCGGGCTGGGCTTCATGCTGGCCACGCTCTTACTGCATATGGCCGGACTCCTCACCGCACGCTTGGTGGCGCTGGGATTGGTATGTTTGGCAGGCTCCTCGGCCATGGCGCAGGAGGGAACCAATTCCGCGTCTGGATCTTCAGGCTCCAGTACTAACCCGGCAGAACCGGTGCGATTGCCTGAAGTGGTCGTTACCGGTCGGCAGGACAGCTTGGTCGGCATAGCGGACTCCGCGAGCCAGGGTACCACCGGGGCGGCGCAATTGGCAGATCGACCGATTCTGCGCAGCGGCGAAATACTGGAGAGTGTCCCGGGAGTCATCATTACCCAGCACGCCGGGGGCGGAAAGGCAAACCAGTATTTTCTGCGCGGGTTCAACCTCGACCATGGGACCGACTTCGCGATCTACCTCGACGGCATGCCCCTCAACCTCCCGTCGCATGCGCACGGCGAGGGCTATGCCGACATGAACGTGGTCATTCCCGAATTCGTCCAGAGGGTGGACTACGAGAAAGGCCCTTATTACGCCGATGTGGGCAATTATGGCTCAGCTGGGGCCGCTCACCTTGTTTTCTACAGCCTGCCCCAGAATTTCGCTACCGTGGAAGGCGGCATGTATGGCTACGCGCGCGGCGTGTTCGGCATCTCCCAGAGAATTGGTTCGGGAACCCTGACCTACGGAGGCGAAGCCTACCACGACGACGGCCCGTGGACGCACCCAGATGACTACCAGAAGTTCAACGGCATTTTGACATACAGCCAGGGGGACGACGCCAACGGGTTCAGCGTGACGGGCCGGGGGTATCATGGTAAGTGGAATTCGAGCGACCAGATTCCCGCCAGCTTTGGCGCAACGAACTTCTTCGGCACCCTCAACCCGACAGACGGTGGTGATTCGGGCCGCTATAGTCTGCAGGCCGAACGGCACCGGCATGATGCGAACTCAGAAACGAAGGTCCTGGTCTACGGCTTTTACTACAACCTCGACCTGTTCTCCGACTTCACCTACTTCCTGGGATACGAGTGCGAGCAATACACGGCGAGGCACCATCGTCGGCTCGAGACCTTGCCGGGACTCACGGGCCTATGGCAAGTCAGCGGCAAGAACCGGACCACCTTCGAAGAAATGATCGATCTCGATGTCCACTATGTGGATCACAGGTCGCTATTCCTGGACCTCAGCATTATTTGCAGGACAATTCCCGCCATCGTGGCGCAGGTAATCGAACAGCGGCTGTTGCGGAACCAAGGGTCCCCTGAAAAAGGGGGCGCGAATTTGGCGCGCGGGGCCGGGTCCTGCAGCCGCGTGCGCTGATGGGTGACAAGAACCACATGCCTTGTTGGCCTCCGTCCGCGCCGGGTCTATCAGTTTTGCAATGAAGATGCGATTCCTTTACGCCGTTGGAGCCGCCGGGCTGCTGGCCGCGGTCCTCGGCGAACCGGTTTCCGGTGCTGATGCTCCCGCCAAACCAGCCCTCCCGGCTATATACAACGAGGACGCCGATGCGCTGGCCCTGGCAAAGAAGGAGAGCAAACGGGTGCTCATACAGTTCGGGGCCAACTGGTGCGGTTGGTGCCACAGACTGCACAAACTATTTGAAAGCGATTCGAACATCGCGGCACGGCTCAAAGAGGCATACTTCGTCGTGCTCGTGGATGTAAACAAAGGGCACAATGACGAGATCAACAAGCGGTACGGCAATCCGACCCGGTACGGATTGCCCGTCATTGTCATTCTCGACGCAGACGGAAAGGCGTTGACGACTCAGGACACCGGCAAGCTTGAGGAAGGCGACCACCAAGACCCGCAGAAGGTCCTCGCCTTCCTGAACGAGTGGGCGGCAAAGAGATGAGGTAGAGGCTTGCTGGAAAAGATTAAGACCGGCTCTGAATGAGAAGGCCCAACCAGCGAGGTGAATGGACCAAAAGCACATCCAGGGTGCTGGACTCCTCGGCGCTGCAGGCATCCTTCTTCGGGAGCGCGGTCAGGAGATGGTGAAACCCAGGTTCCTGATCGCCTCGGCAATCCGCGCGCGTCCACCGAGAGACTCGGGTCCCTTGATACGGTTTGCCGATTGATGTGTCCACTGTTGCGGCGGCAATTTCTGCGCCGCATAGAACTCGCCGAAGATCTGGTCGTAGAGTGCCACCGCTTCCGCCTCGGGCTCGACCTGGTAGTGCTCCCGGTGAAGGATAGCCGTTTGTGGAAGCCGGGGTTTGACTTCCCCGGGATGAGCCGGATCCGGCTTGCCCACCACCAGGCCAAAGAGCGGGAATGCGCCTGGCGGAAGCCGGAGATCCTCGGCCACCTTCTCCGGCTCGCGACGCAGACCGCCAATATAGACCGTGCCAAGATCGAGAGACTCGGCCGCAGCCACGACGTTTTGCGCGGCCAATGCGGCATCAATCACACCAATCAAAAACGATTTTAAATAATCAAGCCCATCCGACCGCTCGCCGAGGGAACTCGCAACCCGACGCAAGCGCGAGAGATCGGCTATTCCGGCACGACGGGAGCCGTCATGCCGCCCGTCTACCTTACGTCCACTTTCGAAAGCGGCAATCCGGACGGATTTGATTACACCCGCTCCGGGAACCCGAACTTTCGCCTGCTCCAACAAAGTGCGGCATCGCCCGAAGGGGCAAAGTTCGCGACCTGCTTCGCCAGCGGAGTCTCGGCGATCACCGCCGTCGTCTCCACACTCAAGAGCGGGGACATTGTGCTTGCCGAAGAAAACGTATACGGCTGCACCTATCGGCTTTTCGCGCGCGTTTTCGCGAAGTTTGGCATCCAGACGCAGTACGCAGATCTTGCCGACCCGGCGGCGTGGAGATTGATCCGCGAGTTGCAACCGGCTCTGGTTTGGCTGGAGAGTCCCACCAACCCGCTGCTGAAGGTCGTGGACATTGCCGGTATCAGCTCGGAGGCTCGAGACGCATCCATTCCGGTGTTGGCGGACAACACGTTTGCTTCGCCGTATCTGCAACGGCCGCTGGAGCTGGGGGCCACGCTATCGCTCTCCTCCACCACGAAGTACGTCAACGGTCACAGCGATTGCTTGGGGGGCCTGGTGGCAACGAACGACGCCGACTGGCAGGAGAAGATGATCTTCGCGCAAAAGGCGCTCGGTTTGCAGCCCTCCCCGTTTGATGCCTGGTTGACGGCCCGCGGCCAGCGCACGATGGCGCTACGCATGGAACGACACTGCGCCAACGCGCTTGAACTCGCCCGGTGGATCGAGCAGCACCCTCGCGTGCGCGCCGTACGGTATCCCTTCCTGCCCAGCCACCCTCAACACGCGCTGGCGCGACGGCAAATGAAGGCCGGCTCAGGCAGGGCAGGGAACTGGCAGCGGCCCTTCAATCCGAGTGCCATGGTCGGTGCATACTGATTTGATGACGTTACGGGAGCCTCCCGGACCTGCTGTTCGCTCATGGAATTGATCCGGGTGAATTCCTGCCAAAGGGAAAGTGGGCGGATGATCGGTTCGCCTGGCTTCTCGATTCGCGATATGATCGAGATGGGCCTCTGATTGCTAGGGAAGCCAAACGCATTCCTGAGACACTCATGCCTGCCGATTCGATCTGGTGTTGATTAGTTAGGCTCGCCCAACCGTGGTTGCGTGGCAGCAAATTACAGGGCAGAACTTTACTGATTGACAGGACCGGTGGTGCCACCAGAATCCCACCTCATATGGGAATGCTGTCATCCGCTTTTCGGGCCATATTCTGTGGCGGGTTTGCTTTCTCGTAACCTAAAGTGTCATTATTGATTGTGAGAGCATCCCAGAACTATCCCATCAGTTCGTCTAGATTCTCCCATCTCCAGGCACACACCTTACATGACTTTGGCCGCCGGCTGCGGCCATTTCGGCACTGTGGCCAACCACCGAGCCAACGGCTCCTGGGGCCTGGCCGTTAAATGAGAATTGTAGTCCCCGTTAACTCGCAAACGAAACCCACAAATAAAGAGCACAATGAAAACTGTGAAAAATGTTGGCTTGGAAAACGTCCAGGCCGATTATAGCGGTCCGGAGGGAGACCTCTGGGAGTTGATCATGGGCGAGCAGATCCATATCGGGGGTTTTCAGTCCTCGATGGACGTCGCGCAACGTGCCGGGATTGGGGCCGGGATGCACGGCGTTGACCTGTGCTGCTGCACGGGTGCCGGCATGTGTTTTCTCGCGCAATTTGTCCGGGTGGCCTCCATGCGCGGGGTCGATGCCACAGCCAAGGTGGTCGAGCGGGGCCGCCAGCGCTGCGAAGCCCTGGGGTTGTCCGGCAAGATCACCTTCACCCTCGCCAATGTCTGCGCCACGGGCCTGCCCGCCGAGAGTGCCGACTTTGTGTGGGGCGAGGATGCGTGGTGCTATGTTGTGGACAAGCCGGCTTTGATCACGGAGGCCATCCGGTTGCTCAAGCCCGGCGGACTTCTCGCCTTCACGGACTGGGTCGAAGGGCCAGCCGGATTGTCGGACCAAGAAGCCGAGCGGTTCCTGACTTTCATGAAGTTCCCGAACATCCAAGACCTCAAGGGATACCCGGCCTTGATAGAGGGGAGCGGCTGCAAAGTGCAAGTGGCCCAGGATACCGGCCGCTTCGCCTCCTACGTTGACCTCTACCTGGACATGCTGAACAAGCAACTGACTTACGATGCCCTCCGGATCATTGGTTTTGATCTGGCGCTGATGCAAGCGATGGGCGGCGAGATGGTCTTCATGCAACAACTGGCCCAACAGGGTAGAATCGCCCAGGGCATTTTCATTGCCGTGAAAAGCCGCTGAGCGCTGCTATGCCTGAGTAACCGTGGCAACCGACGCAAGGGGGCCGAAGGACACGCCTCCTTCCGCCGGCTGCCACGGCGAAACGGCGAATCGCCGGACTCGCTTGGGCGAATAATACGGTGCCAGGTCTGGTGGCGCGAACATGGCGTTCGCGTTGAAAACGCTTCTTCAGGTAAAAGTCCGTCATTCGGCACAAGGCCGTCCTGGGTTTTCTCCCGACCCGGATTTCGACGAGCCCACCGTTAGCTTCGCAAACTCCCAATCCTCCTCCAAGTCACTGGCGCAGAGCGGTTGTGTGCTCGCGGGGTGGGCAGAGTTTCCAAGGCAGGCATCGGCTGATTTTAAAAAAAGCGAACTTTTTTTGACGACTCACTTGACATTCTCAATCGTGATGATAGAGATTAGGGCAGGTTGAGCGGAAATGGGTATTCCCGCTTAACGACAAAACGGCGCACCCGGAGCGTGCGCCAAGCTACCCCTTTCCTGGGGCGCATTCAGCACCAAACGAAACCAAGGGGCACTTTGTGCTCCTGGAGGCCTTACTGGCCGAACATTGAAGACATTGATTATGCGCAACACTAGCTATATGAAAAACCTACGCCCGTCGGAGCGGAAATCCGGCGTTTCCACAGGGTTCACTTTGATCGAGCTCTTGGTCGTGATCGCAATCATCGCGATCCTCGCGGCCATGCTGCTGCCGGCTTTGTCGAAGGCGAAGGAACGAGCCAAAGCGGTTAACTGCCTTTCCAATCTGCACCAGTGGAGTGTGGTGTGGAATGTTTACACCCTGGACAATGCCGACTCCTTTCCCACGGGGGCAAACCCGGACGGAACTATCGACGAAAATGCTCGCTCGGCCTGGTTCAACGCGTTGCAGCTAACCCCCGCTCAACGGCATCAAATCGTAACCTGCCCGTCTGCGGCGTCCACCAACTTTAATTTCAACACGCCTGCGGGTTTGCGAGGTTTTGGCGGCTTGACGTCGGCATTCCTCTTCCCGCAGCAGGGGTCCGGGGGCGGGCCGATCTCCGACCAATTCGAGAACGGCGAACCGGGCAGCTATGGGGCCAATCTGTGGATGTACAACACCCACTTGGATGTCCAGGGGCGCGCCGCCGCAAACCATTGGGGCAAGCTAAGTGCGACTCCGCTGCCGACGCAAACCCCGTTGATGTTGGACAGCATGTGGCGCGGGGGCGGCCCCTATTGGGAGGGCGGGCCTGAGACCTTCGCGGCCGCGGCCCAACCAGGGGTCTCCTCGGCGGATCCCGGGCGCGAGATGGAGCATTTCACGGTGCCGCGACACGGGTCCGGCAAGAAAACTGAGCTTCTTTTCTATGACGGCTCGGCCTCCGCGCTTAAGGTCAAGCAATTGTGGAGCCTGAAATGGCACCGCAATTGGGACACCACCTACTACATCAACAACTATGTTCTGCCCGGCTGGTTGCGCGCCGAATAGGGCAGTGACGCCCTTGACTTGATCGAAGCCTATCCAGAATCAGCCTATGAAAGATCTCATCAAAGTAATCATGAAGAAGCCGAGTCGTCTTTTCGCCCTGCTGTTGGCGACCACACCCGTAATGAGCCTACAGGCTGGGTCCGCCTGGCAACTCGTGTATGAGGGTTACTCGGACGCTTCGGAGCCAACGATATTCCGCGAAAGCGTGTCGACGCTGACAAACTCGGAAGTATTTCCTGACAGTCCTTATTACGGAGAGCAACTGGACGACTGGTACTTGCCGGTCGGCCAGCCCCCGCTGTTTGGTCTTCAAGGCAGGTACAGTGGCGCGCGAGTGGGAACCGATTACGGCACCTGGATCTTCGGCTACATCGAAGCTCCGCTCACGGGGCAATACGTGTTCTGCATTGCCAGCGCGGATAATTCGGCCTTGTGGTTGAGCACGAATTATGATCCGTCCAACGAGAGTCAAATCGCCTACGAGCCCGGCTCGGGCAATCCCTTGTTTTCCGGGAGTGATCTTGACACCCGTCAATCCGCGCCTATCCAGCTTACTCAGGGGCAGAAATACTATTTTGATGTGTATCAGCAGGTGGGGCCTGGGCCGGGTTACGTCCAGGTCGGTTGGGTGCGTCCGGATGGTGTGCAGGAGCTCATTCCGGCTCTGCACCTGGCGCAATATGAGGGGTATAACTACTACACGGGAGCGGGCCCCATTCAGGCGCCCCTATTCAACACCGGGGGCAACGGCAGTTGGGGTGGCCTGAATGGGGGAAATATCCCCATCAGCAAAAGCCTGTTGGAGGGCAGCGAGCTGCTGCTTCAGTTGGATGTGCTTGGACAACAGCCCACCACGATCTCCTGGAGGACCAATGGCACCGTGGTTCCGGGGCAGAATCTGTCGTACTTTGATGTGGCACGCACCCCGGCCAGCTTTAACGGCTTGCAGATCCAAGCCTTGGTCAGCAACCAGTTCGGCAGCCTGACGAGTGCGGTCTGCACCGTGAACGTCGCTGCCGACTCGACGCCGCCAACGGTGGTGAGTGCCGACACGGCGGGAAGCCCCGATCTTTTGGAAGTGGCGTTCAGCAAGCCGGTTAGCCCGGCCACGGCCACCAATCTTGCCAATTACCAAGTCAGCGTAGCGGGAGGTGGCGTGCTGTCTCTGAACATTACCAAAGCCAGCCTCTCGGCCGATCAGCAGACCGTGACGTTTGCCGGCCCCTTCACATTTGGCGTCGGGACCAATTACTTATTGAACGTGAAAAATGTGCAAGACCAAGCCAGCGCTCCCAATCTTTTGAGACCAAACCCGACGATTTCCGCCTTTACCTTGAGCGCGCCACTGGGGACGACCTACAACTTCGGGTCGGGCCTTCCCCCAGGGGTTTCCTTGTATGGGAATGCCTCCGTCGAGACCAGCCCCGATCCAATGATTGGCGGGTATTTGGCGTTGACGGACGCGGCTGAAAAGGAAAACGGGGCGGTGGTGTTGACCGCTCGCAACAACATCGAGCAGGCTCACATTCGATTCAATGCCAGCATTGGGTCCTCGTATAATGCGCTCACTGGGGGTTCGGACGGCGGCGACGGATTCAGCGTGAACCTCTCGGCCAATTTGCCGAGAGGCACCTTCAGCAACCCACAATTCGGCTATTCCCCACCGCTCGCCGAGCCCCAATTCACCGTGTACTTCAACGCGCGGCCCAACGGCGCCAACAATCCCGTGGGAATTGGCGTATCTCTGAACGACCAGGTTCTCACCAACGTGCTGGCCGGCACAAACTTCACGAGCCTTGGGGGTATTCCTCCCATCACCAGCGCCGATGGGCATTGGGCTCCAGTGGACATCAACCTCCAGCGGGACGGCACGCTCAATTTGAGCTTTGACGGTGTCACGATCCTGACCAACTACCAGACCGGGTGGATTGGATTGGACAGCGCCCAGGTGGGGTTGGCGGCCCAGACCGAGAGTTGGTACGAAACTCATTATTTCTCGGGCTTATATGTGAACTTCTATGAAGGCTATGTTGGGCCCGTGGGACTGGCGACCAACAGCATTCTCGGGGGGACGTTTCCGGAGGGTTCGACCGTTACCCTGGTGGCGATTCCGACCGGCGCTGGGCCGGACACTTACCAATGGTTCCAAAATGGCTTGGCCGTGTCCGGCGCCACAAATCGCATCCTGACATTTCCGGCCTTGGTCGGTTCGGGAGGCAACTTTTCATTGGCCATCAGCAACGCCTTCAGCGGATTAATCAGCCCTTCCCAGGCGGTTGTTGTGCAACCGAACCTGACGCCGCCTTCCGTCCTCTCGGTCAAGGGCGTTGCCGGCAGCGTCAACAAAGTGTTTTTAACCTTTGATCAAACCCTCGACCCCGCGACCGCGACGAAACCGTCAACCTACGCCTCGCCGTATTTCATCATTACCTCGGCAGCTCTAAGCCCCGACCGCACCGCCGTGACGTTGAGCACCAGTCAACTGCGCTATGGTACAACTTATCCGCTAGTGTAGTGTATCATAATTGACTAGACATATAGGATTTTTCATGCAAAATTGGTGCCGATGTCAAAAGTTGCCAGCGCGGTGGTCCTGTCCGAAGTCGATCGAAACCAACTGCAGACTTGGGTAAGAGCCCAATTTACTCCGCAGCAGGTGGCGCTTCGCTCTCACATTCTTTTGATGGCTGCCGACGGTAAACAAGACTTGGAAATTGCCGCTGAACTCAGTGTGAACCGGCATACTCCGGCATTATGGCGGAAACGGTTTCAGACGCAGGGACTGGAGGGTCTATGGGAAGTTCAGCCCGGTCGTGGTCGTAAGCCCAAGTACGACGAGAAGAAGGTGGCTGTCATAGTCGCCGCGACTCTGCAGACAAAGCCAAAGGGTTCGACTCACTGGAGTTGTCGGACAATGGCGAGAGCGCAACAGGTCAGCCCCAGCACCATCAACCGGTTATGGCAGGAACACAACCTCAAGCCTCATCGAACGCGGAGTTTCAAGCTTTCTCGGGACATCAAGTTTCTGGAAAAACTCACCGATGTGGTTGGCCTTTACCTAAATCCTCCCGACAGGAGCGTGGTCCTGTGTATCGATGAGAAGAGTCAAATCCAGGCCTTGGACCGCACGCAGCCGGGTCTGCCGCTCAAGAAAGGCCGCTGTGGCACCTTCACCCATGATTATGTCCGCCATGGGACGACCACGTTATTTGCCGCGCTGGAAATCCTGGAAGGCAAAGTCATAGGCCAATGCTTTCCACGCCATCGGCACCAGGAGTTCTTGAGATTTCTGCGTCAACTGGATGATGAGTTCCCCGAAAAGTTGAAGCTCCATTTGGTGTTGGACAACTACGGTACACACAAACATCCCAAGGTCCGTTCCTGGCTAGAGCGCCATCCTCGCTTTACGGTGCATTTTATTCCGACCAGTTCCAGTTGGCTCAATCAGGTGGAACGGTGGTTTGGAGAGTTGACGCAGAAGGCGGTGCGCCGCGGAGCGTTTATCAGTGTCGCCGAGTTACAGGAAGCCATTGAGCGATTTCTGCAAGCATGGAACGAAGCACCCAGACCATTCGTTTGGACGGCGACGGTTGAGAGGATTATGGCGAAAGTAGAGAGGGCGCGGCGAAGGTTGGAAGGTATCAAACCCGGGTGGTCGCAGAGGAAAAAGCGGAAAAAGCGAAGAATATATGTCTAGCCATTTCCGATACACTACACTAG
>Ga0316217_10003816_pt1 | contig 16804 bp, 14 predicted proteins | sample 1anoAmetaG_FD_203633 | JGI IMG/M metagenome (GOLD analysis project Ga0316217, IMG submission 203633) | Freshwater microbial communities from Trout Bog Lake, Wisconsin, USA - 1anoA | ecosystem: Environmental > Aquatic > Freshwater > Lake > Hypolimnion/Profundal zone | place: USA: Wisconsin...
CCCCAACCCCAAATAAGGAATTGAATTGAAACCTTCTACATTGACTATAAAAATTTCTATGCTTTTAATACCTTAAAGTTCGTATAGTGCCAAATATGGGCTTAGATTTTGATCATCTTATAAAGGAAATGAAAACTGCTATAGATTAAATTACCAAATTTGCCCAAATTTATATGTTTGGCTTGAGATAAAATAGAACTAACTAGGCCTATGTCTAGATTACTTGATTGCCTGCTGGTAAACAAAAAATTCATTCAAATCCATTCATTTTGACTTGATCTGCAGCTTGTGTGATCAGCACAAAGGTCGTACAATAGAAAGACAACAATCAAAAAGGGACATTAATCTAACCCTTTATTTGCTCTATAAACTTTATTGTTATAACATATCTAGTTTTCAATCATTCGATCTTAGGAGGAATGATGAGATTGGTATTTTATCTGCTATGGAGTTTAGTATTTCTTATTATAATTAGTTGGACGGCATGAACTGGATCTCCAAAAAATTCATTCTTACTGTAATTTACCAAGGATATAGCAATTGAAAAAGTATTTTTAGATTGAGGACGAGAACCAGCTCCAGGTTTCATTAACTGGCTAGTAAAAACTAAAGTGTCTAAATCTCAAGCTCAAGAAGGATGCCATGAACAAACCCACATCTCCATTCCACGTCAAGTAGCTAACCGTCAAATATCTATAAATAGTTTATGATAAGTCTAAAGAGTAGCCTTTGAAAGTTAGCGTCGATGGCATCACATTAGTACTTACCTTCAATTCTAAACTAGAGAGATAGCCGCCTGAATATACCAAAACTTAGGAGATTCTGAAATCTTTTCACTAAGCAATCAACAAAAAAGAATTTTTGCAAAGAGGGTACTTTTGGTTATAATTGTCACAAATCCAAAAAATGCTCTTGGAGGCCTTTATTGGTAGACTAAGTCTAGTCATTAAAAACGTACCCCTATTTGAATGAAGGTGGATGTCTCAATTCAGTACAAATCAGGAGATGGGCCGCGAGTAATCGGAGCATAGCTGGGGCAGGTGGTGATAAACCAACGAACAGTGATCAGCCCTGCACAAAACAACCACAAAGAGACTCATGAGGAAGAAATCCATTGCGAGTTTTAGCAGGTGAGCCTGTACTTGGGAATTTAAGTGGAGAAGGAAGTAGAGTCAAAGGTAAAGAGCAAGGAAATCATTTACAAGGTCAGGACTATCAAAAAGAATTATTTGATGGAGAAAAATGAAGTTTCGCTGTATTATAACTTCAGTAAAGGAAATTTGGCCATTAGTGTGGAGTAGCTATCGCTGCAAATCAGCAAACTTGGTATTTGTGAATTGGCAAAGATCGCCTAGTAACTTTCAAAGTATTTGTCCTAGCGGCCGCTCTTAAAACCAAAGCAGGGTCCAACAAAAAAACTGGATTTTGGCATGTAGTAAAGAGAAATATCATAAGGCACACTGAAGTGGTGGCATTATCTATGCGACAAGGTAGTTATGAAGGTCTCCTAGCGGAAAAACAACTTTTTGAGTAACAGCTAGTATAGAAAGTACATGTTTTTCTTATACTACAAGTATACGATAGGAAGCAACAAATACATTGAAGAGCAAATAAAGAAGTATGAAAAAAATAAAATAGCATCGGCAATCATGGAAATCTACTATAATGTACTTAACACGATAAGCATTATTCAGCAAAGCAACGAAAAATAAGAGGAGTTTGTTTTTATCCTTTTTCTACAGCTTTCCTAATCTGTCCGGAAAGCACAGAAATAGCATGGGTTAAAGTATATCTAATACAAAGATGTGAAGAAATCGAAGGTATTCTTCAATATTGATAACTGTCGCTTTATTTGTGACAGCACTTCGAAGAGTTGGAAGAGAATCTCCTTAAAGCTGAAAAGTTTCAAGCTGAATCTAATCGAATATAAATATTAGAATACAATACTTGAAAAAGGATTCAAATTGAATCCCAGTTTCTTTTATGAGCTCAAAGCAAAGCACATTGACGATTACTATACACTCATTTTCGACAAATAAAATAAATCATTCAACACAGTTCTCAAGCTGTAGATGGCGAATGTGAAGATAGAAAGTTCAAGAATCTAATTGAAGATTGATTTGCCTTCAATTTTGGTATGCAGAGAAGATAATGAGTTAATCGTCAAGATACACAAAATGGCGATTCTGAAAGAAAACAAATCTTTAATCAACCAGAAAAATACTGTGATTGTTGCATAGAAGAATCGCCTTCTTAAAATCAGCTATATATACATCAACATTCACGATGATGTTGTACGCCATTTGCTGTCAATCAAACTCTTGATGAGTGACAATGTCACCAAGCCCATAACCTAAAAGTAAGATTTCTAGCAGTATCTATACACAAACGTCTACAAGAAACTATCTATGCATCCGATTTTCTAAAAATACAAAGATGAGTCCTTTCATTTGTAGATTGAAAAGATGATTATTGTAACTTCTCTTTTTACTAACAACCAATATTTGATTCTTTAGTTGGGAGAAGCAAGCTATAAATCTCCGATGCAGGGCAAATCAATCATTAAAATTGCAAAAGCAACCATCAGTCGCAGCAAATTGAGCAACGTTGATAAATTTCGATATGGAAAGCTTTAGAGTTTAAGCATTGAAAAGTAATCGATTTTGTTGTAAAGCAATAAGCCTTTGGTAATTAGTATCTAAAAGCATCGGAGAGGACATTTCATAAATAGCCAATAAAAGATGAAGTCAAAACTTGAATTTATGGAGAAAAACAAACAATTAATTTCTTAACTTTAGGTCAATGTCTCGAAACAAGATAAAAATGCTGAAAAGAACAAAAAAGATATAAGCTATGTTTATCATTAGCCCATAGTTGATATCATTGTTCCTTTCATTTTGGTGCAACTCTCCTTTCTAGATATCTACTACTTCCAACTTACGCTCAACTACTGGAAAGAAATCACCAACAGTCCTCATTTTTTCCCCAAAAGAGCTAACAAAACTCAACTAGAAAAGCAAGTTCTCAAATTCAAAGAGCTTTCCATACAGTACATATAAAACTAAGATTCCTTTACTCGAGTGTCAAGAATAAGGTGCAAGTTCTAAGGCATCGAAATTGGGGTTTATGGCTAAAACAAGAAATAGTAAGATACTGTCGATAAAAGGATAATCTCTATTCTGCTTTAGGGACTAACTTTCGAAAACAAGGTTTACATTTTAGGGGAAAAAACCAAAATAAGCATCATGAATATGTTCATACAAAACTGCCTGGGAAATAAAGTTTTTAATAGTCGAAGGCTTAGTAGCCTTTTTACAAATCCGCATAAGGAACAATAGTCTTTGATATTTCCCCCCCATCTAGAACAGCCAAATACTTTTCAGTTGATATTTTATGGTTATCCTGATGAAAAATAGCAGTCTAACTTGCTTTAAATAACCATCCAAAGTCATCTGGATCTCAGAGGACTCAACAAGACAACAATTATGTAAGTTTAGATCAAACCTTTGTTCATTTACCAAGAACCATAATACTACCAAATCATCAAATCCTCACTTGAAACCATTTTCAAGGCAGCTAAAACCAGTTATCGGCCTAGACAAGCCAACAACTTCTCTGAGAAAATGGGAGAGTTTTAGGCAGATGGGGGAACTCACTAAATTTTATAGGCAAAGAACATAACTGAACAATTCAAGCTATAGGTAAGCATTAAAAGACTAAATCTCTTGGCTTTGCACAATGCTGTTCCCATCTTCACAATCAGTCTTTTAGGAGTACTTATAGAGCATCAAACAGAGTTTTACGTGACTAAATATCGCATAAAAGCGGATTAGTTTTACGTGGTTGACATAAGTCCCCATTGTGGCTTGCATCCAATTGTGATGAAATCTAAGAGAATGAAATGCTAGTACACCAGCTATTAGAGTGATTTGTTAAGACAGAAAGAAAAAAAATCAGCCTTTCTCAAAATAACATTTGGCTAAACTGAACTCCATTACTTAAATCGCAAAATCAAGTAATTTACGAACTTCATCATGAGCCACTTTAAGAACAAAGAAGATGAAGACTAACCCGACGTAAGCTAGACTACCAACAATAAAAAGAATTAAGTTTAATAAGCCAAAAGTTATCCCTTCTGCTATAAAATAGAATTGAACAATCCCATCATTATGTTGCTTAGAAACAGTCTATGCACTGAAAAGTTTGTAGGGCAGGCTTAAACTATCATCCTTCATAACATGTAAGATAGTAAACATAACTAACCAGTCAAATAAACCTCTAGCCACAGTTTCTTCATCAACAACTAAAAAAAGTAATCAGAAGATGAATCTTTCTCGAGTTGTCTGTAGATAAACTAGTCGCAGATTAAATTTCATGACTGTAAGCCTCAAGGCTAGGAGTATCAAGAAACTCCATCTAACATAGTCATTAAGGTCACTGATCTAAACTTTTACCCTCAGGATAGCTCAGAAAAGTCAGTTATTTCAATTCCTGAAGTAATTGTAACTGTAAAAGGGATTTAGTTAAATGCTGGAATTGCGGCCGCAGAATTTGAACTCACCTAGAATGACTATCGTTTGCTGATTCGAATCACTTAGTAAAACTTTGCAGAAGTTCCTGTATCTTTTCCTAACAATGGTCCTCCTTCCGAAATAAGAAAGTTGGATTTTCAGAGTAATTACAACGTTTAAAAGTTGATAGTGGTCTTAAAAAAGTAAAAGAATGGTGTGCCTTAGTTCAAGGGCTAATTGAGTATGGAAAAAATAGAGGGATCAAACAAAATGTACGCTAATGGTTAAAAATAGGATATAATACATTTTGAAAATTTAAGATACTAAAGCTTTTTCAAAGGCTAGCTAAAAACAATCATTGAGAGCAAATAAACATAAAAAATGTAAGAGAAGTCTGTCTTTAATAAGGTCTTAAGCAAGATGCATTAAAACGAAATAATATTTAACTGCAAAGACCATTAATCTCATTAGGGTTGGTTTTAGAATAACTAAGAGGATTAATAAGAATTGAATGCTTTTTTTAAGACAGTTGATGAATTTGGGTTTAAATTTGGATAAAAAAGTAAGCAAAGACTTCAAAGAAACTAGCTGCTTGGGACTCAGATTGATGAAAAAGAAGAAAAGAAGCTTGAGAAAGTAGGAAAGTGGCTCGGTGGAATGTGCCAGAAATGCTTATGCTGCTTCAAAAGGAAGGAGTAAAAAAAGTAAGAAGAATATGTTTAGGAATAGCTTATCAAGAACATATTAAGACCCGAGGTTTTGAGACTTTAGTAATAGAGTGCATAAGACCGCTAAAACTACCCATTCTTAGAATAATCTCTAATCTAAAACGAGTCAGAAATGATAAAATTCAAAAGGAAAGTAGTTCCTTCAGACTATCACAAATAAGACAAGATAGAGAAAAAAGCACCAGCAAAGCACCAAATCTACATGGAAATCATTGCCTAAAAAAACAAGTAAAAGAGGATGTATATGCTTGTGCAAAACTTAATCATTTACTACTAGAGCAAACAGCACGTTATGGAACTTATCAACTTCATGAATAAGCCCTATGCTGAGCCTGAAAAGCCTTAGTATGTCAGAGATTCTAGGTTCAACAACTATCGTCCTTTTCAAATGCTAGTTTAACTGACTAATACTTCAGTTGTGGCGAATCATGTTGATATCGCAAAGGTAGACAGATCTATTCTCCTGAACGTAGATATGATATACAACTTTGAGAAGTTAGGAGACAACGAAAAGGGGCCAGGGAAAAAGACAATGTCTGTTGATATGCTTTGCGATTTGTCTTTTTAGACCTCCATAAACGATTTAACAAAGAGTGTTTCTCTTTCCAAACAAATGAGAATTATCTGGGAAAAAGAATCAAAAACAGTATATAACCAAAAGTAGCCAAGAAAGAACAAAGAAAGATTATATATGTATGGATACTAAAAAGAGGCAGCAGATAAGGTTCACTTCCTGAGGAATAACAAATAAAAAATGAGCATAATTTAAACTCCAATCATTTTTAAGCTACCTATCTCGTATTTAAAGGAATTAAACGAGCTTATCAAAAACGTTTTCGTAAAGAAAGAACTGTAACCTCCGCCAAAATAAAGAAAATCTTATGTGAGAAATCTTAATGCTTCTGACAGACTAGGAATCAAAAAGATGAGTCTAGGGAGTACTCCAAAACACCAGTAAATTGACTTGAAAAAGAGGTCAGAAACCACCTATCCAGGCTTGAACAGAAAATCTTCGTTTGTTTAGCCCAAAATTGAAAATAAAATTAAAATTGAGGCACCAAAGGACAAAATATAAAAAATGCCAGAGACAGAAATATCTAAGAATATCAAGACTTATATCGTACCAAAGCTGAGAATATAAATACAAGTAGGAGAAACAGCTTCTTATCTGACTACAAACTTTTAAAAGATAAAGTACCATGCGTTAGAGGGGTGTAAGTCTAAAATGAATGCCCAAAGTCAAACCATCAGCCTCTAATGCGCTGTTGACTACTTTAATCTCAATTTGGTCAAGTTTGAGCCTTTCTTAGAGAAAACCAATTTATAGTTTGGGATTTAGAAGTACAAATAAAAAGATGGTGAGAACAAACGTATAAAGCTTTTGAGCAAGGCAGAAAAAGACAGAAATTCCAAGGATTACCGAAATGGCTTGAGTGTGAACCTATCCACGGCTCTTTATCATACTCTCAAAGAACTGCGTTTGAAATTCTAGCTAGGGAACTAGAATATGGAAGTTTGGGGCGATATGTGCTTTAATCTCACCACTCAAAGTACATAGGGCCATTAAATTGCGCTTCAAACAAAGTAGCTGAATATCCAAGAAGAAGTGAAGAATAAAAAAAACTTGTTCCAATCCCAGCCTCAAGGGCTCAAAAACTTTTTTGGTAAGAAATTCGTAATTGACAACAAAAACGAAATAAATAAGAAGAAAGCAAAGAGAAAAAATGAAATGAAAATAAAGCACTTCCATATTGAAGGTCTTAGGGTCTTTTTGTACCATTCTTTTATCGAGAGCAGCACAAAACTCAAAAAAATCATCTATAGAACCCCTTTCAGGTTTCTCAACTACGTGAGCTAGAGAGTAGAATTAAAACTAAGTTTTAGGTTAAACCTAGAAACTTGGAAATATTAACTTCATTACAAAGATTACTACTGCATACCTGCTAACATATATGAAAACGACTTTTTAGTGAGCATATAGGCATTTAAAAAAGTTAAGAAAGAGGTCATCTAATAAAAAAAATAGGAGAAACCAGAACTATTTGACTCGTTCAATGTTAGAGCCACTTCAATCATAGATCAAGTCAAAGCTTATCAATCTTTGATGTCCGTCAAGTATCTCACTCAAATCAACGCTAAAATGGAAGACTATCATCTCCTAGGCAAGAATAAGTTCAACTAGTATCTTTTTAGCACAAGTAATCTCCAAAATAGGTACGTCGACAAAAGAGATATCCTCATCAGGTCAAATAAGGTTACTCTGGTTTTGGTCAACGTTAAAACTGACTGTGATGAGGCAAAAGATGAGGAGTCTAAGAAGAATATCACTTTCTATGACAGTTTGACCATTATCATGTCCCCAATCATCATTTTCAACTTTACTAACTTTAATTTAGGAGTGAGTATGTTCCGAAAAAAAAAGTACGAAATCCCGAAAGGAAAAAAAATTCATATCAACGAATTTGCCGAGAATATCCAATTTAAAGACATCACTCTTGAATTCGCCTAAGATATAGTGCACCATTAGTACCGTTTCTTCGATCCCTAGTTCAAAGTGGATCCTGTCAGCAAATGCATAACCAAAAAGATTTTGATTGACCGAATGCAGTCTCTGAATGTGAAGATAATCAAGTAGACATATAACACTTGTGTTTTGGAGATTTTTCCAGATTGGGTCATCATTAACAGGACTCAGATGGAATTTCAGTTGCAGTATAACTAAAAGGAGTTTCCTATCGACAAAAGTTCATCAAGTTCTTTGGCAGTGGACTATGAGCAAAGGTTTTCGAAAGGAGATATGAAGATCAAGCTCTATGACGATCATAACCCTGGAGAAAGGTTTCACAAACTCATAACCTAGACCTAAACCCTCGATATTTTTACCTTAGTAAAAGTAAATAGTTCACATTAGATACTGATAAAGAAGCAAAGTATCAGACTGTAGTAATAAGGATGCTGTGGCTCAAGTGAATCAAGAATCAAGCCAAGCTACTAAGAGAAGAAAAATGATGAGCAACCCTATCGTTGTATCGAATTTGTGGTCTCCATATTTGAAGGCAGTCAATATGAGCTGACAAGGGAGCTGATGATAAATTACAAATATGAGGTAATAAACAGTATGCCATATGAGATGCAGTTTTACCAGGCAGCAACAGATGCAAATCCGTTTGTACAAAACCTCGAAGAAGACATCTAATTGTTTGCCTTGCGTTAAAAGCAAGACCACTATCTTTACTCTTACGATTTCCTGCCCAAGGTATACTACATAATCGTTGTTTTTGAGAACAAAAAGAATAATGATGAATATGAATAAGAGGCGTTTATTAGCAACTTCTTTTCTTGTGATGCCAAAACTGGGCAGTCTTTCAGTTTGAAGCTTAAGTCTCTCAAGTCTGGTTCTAACTAAATCAAATACATTAGAGTAGATTTGAATCAAAGTAGCCACAAGAATGAGTTAAACTTCAAACATATTGACTAAAAGCATGTAAAGCATCCCTTCTACATAAAAAATGCGACAACCTATCAAATCAAAATAACTGAAAATGATACTACCTTTTCCCTGGGCAAAAAAGACCAGAGCCCATTCCTGTGGTCCAACCTCATCAATAACAACCACAACATTAAGATAGAGATCTAGGGAGAGTCCAAATAGTACTCTCTAAAGCAAAATTCCTAATTTGAGCCCATAGTTATTAGAGGTGACAAAATTAACAATAATTCTCGAAAAGTGTAGAGGAACCTGTTTAAAAGGTCGGTTTGCAAGGTGAAGTGGAATGGAGTGCTCAGTGAATATTTGGTGGTTTATGACATGTTTTCAAAAAAGTTGCACATAAAAGGCAAAGATTTGACAACGGCTTATGCTTTTGAAATTTCAAGCATTTAGAGAATCAAAACTCATTCCAATAAGATCTAGCTCATCTTGAAATCCAACAAACATGACCTAGAGATCTATCCGCCTGAATCAACTTTGAAAGACTGGGTTGAAGTACTTTCCCGAGATATTGAAAACGATATTATCGATAAAATATACTTTACGATCTAGTCTTTGGAGCAGTCAATGATCTTTTTCATACACAACGTAGATATCAGTTCCGACAAAAACTTGCAACAGAGCCGAACAGAATACATCGTCTAAAATCTGTTTGTGTCCATCATTTACAACAGTTCCAATAAAGTTTAGGAGCTTCTACTAATCAATATGGAGGATATAGAATATACCACGGAGTAAAGAGTCAGTTCAACCAGTTACACATAAATTGAAGATTATCAATAATCTTAGCACAATAATTTAGCTAACCAAAACTACAAAATCAAGAAATCCTAAAAGTGCTTCAAGATCAAAAAGCTGAAAATCAATAACCAACTCTTAGACGCTGTAAATCCTGTCATTTTATCGCAAATCAAGAAATCACAGTACCCGTTTTTGTAATACAAAGATTAGAAGCAAACTCTGATCCAGTAGAAAAATGAACATAACGACAGATAAGTAAACCTAGTTAGTGATAAAAATGGGATATAGCATTACAAAACAAGAATATTTTTCTTAGATGAAGCTTAGCTGATAATTGAAGCATCTTTGTTCCCAAAGCTGCGTCATCTTAAGAAATTTGTTGACGATATCAACAAAAACTACATGATTGAAGATGCAGGCTATGAGAATCTTGGCAGCTTATAAGATAGGGACCAAAAGAAGGAAACGAAACAAATGTATATTAACTACATGGAAATCATGCCAATCAAAATGACTATCTCAGTCAACTTCGAGTCTGCCTAAGCCGACCATTCTTCCAAGTTGATGAACTTTTTGACGCTAATTCCTGCGGGAGTGGAGAACGCGATTATAACCATAGATAGCTTCATCTTCCATCATGTCTTTTTGGAAGAATAACTCATAAAGAAGACTTTGAAGGAGTACTACATCTATGAAATGAAAAAGCAAATAGTCTATAACGCAGGTTCAATCCAGTTTTTCGCTCCACTGCAGATCATCCAAGGCCTCGGAATAGGATTTACTAACATCTTCTACAACCCCTTATACAGCTTAGTCAATAACCCTGAAATTTAGACCTTTACTTCGAATTTTTTGGAAGGAATCATCACTTTCTTCGTTTTCTTAGTGACAACTGGCATTAACTTCGTGAGTGTTGTGTTCAAACTGATCTCAGTGCTATCCTTCGATAGACTGTTCCAATCCAAAAGATAGATGTTCAGGAAACAAATCTTCAAATCTCCAATAGACGGCTTCAATTACGGAGGGAGGTACTTCCTCAAAATTTTTAAGTAGTTTTGCGTCAAATTTTCAGAATGGCCTTGCTACTACCACAAGATTTTTCCATGTTTTGGACTCATTTTCGGCTTTATCCTAGCTATTATCAACATCTTCCCTTGGTTTATCAAAGTTACTGTCACCTCATTTGACTTTTTATATGTTGTTTTTGAGGGATTTATCAATTGGGGTCACTACTAAGAGAATTCAATGAAGTATAGGAGCAGGCCTATCAGAACCTTTCCACATAAATAGCTGACTCCATATGACTATCTCACAGCAAAGGGAAACTAGATAATGAGAAAGCACCAAATCTAGCAAAACGATAACTAATCTATTTCTTTCATAAGTTTTATCGATGAAGCAGACGAATCTCGGTATGTGGTCTTATCAAATTACCGTATTCTGTATTGCACTTATCAGTTGCTTTCTTTTCAAGAGATTCAGCTTTACAAGATATCAAAAGTAGTCGTGAAACCTATTGACAAGGATCTGTAAAGCAGTGAGCCCATAAAAGTGGCAGTTTATTTGTAAATCCCTGAGAAGAAGCGAAGGTTATGTTTTGAATAGAATGTAACAGAATATAGAGTGAAATTCAGTGAGGTCAAGAAGCTCAAAGATTTTCTCATAAATCTCAAATTAATGAAGCAGGGTCAAAATCTCCTTTTTGAAATTGATGAATCCTAGCTTGACTCTTACGAAAGATATAAGCGTTAGCAAATCACCTCTTGAATGATCATTTATCAATGTAATTGTTTGTTAGCTTATTTTTGGGTTATCACAAATCAAGCAACATCAGCTTTCATATTAAACACAATCGAATATGGTTTAGAACTACATATATGCAAGTTAGTGAATCTATTGTCTTTTCCTTCCAAATTTGATAATGTCATATTTATCATTTTCGCCTCTTTTGACTACTATTTCCTTCCAAGAAGAGCGGTTTTTGTATTTAATAGCTTCCTCAACAGCCATTATCTCATATTTGGTATCAAATGAATGCTGATAAAGCTAAATGCTGCTGTGGCCTAAGTCAACTTTATCCAATCGTTCTGCGTTTATATGGAAGGCTTTTTATTATTAATCAAGCTATTATCATCTTTTCTTCTATGAAGGCAAAGCAATAAAAATCCCTATCTTACTCAATTCTCACAGACCCTCACATGTACTATTTCTTACAGTCCCCTCAGAAAGTCAAGGACTTATTAAAAACCAGTCTCTATAGGCTGGAGGGAGCCAACCTTGTTTAAATTGCCACAAAGTTAACTTTGAAGTTGGATGATTACGTCATTTAAAAGGTTATGAGTTAGCCGATTCCTTTTAATGATCCGGATAAGGAGCTCAATGATGTGATAAATTCTTAAAAATTCAGGGCATTTGAGAGGGAAAGAGAAAAATTGAAAAAAATGAGGCTTTAGAGTCCCAATAAAATGACAAAGTCTGCTAATTTTGGCAACAAAAACGACTACTCTGGGATCAAAGGCTTGAAGGAGTTTATGGCGAAAAAGATCTTATGAAATTTTATGATCCCAAATTTAATTTAAAGTGAAATCTGACAGGGTGTTTATTGGATTATTTTTGGGTAAAAATTCAAACTTGAAGAATTAGTATAAATTGGGCGAATTGCTGGAGTTAATAAATAAATTTGCGGTATGTCATAAAGTTTGGGGATCGTTATAGACCGTGAGTAGAACAGAAAAAGCATAGTAATACGAAAACTAAACGAGCTGTGGTAATACAGCAAATTTCTCTATATCCTGGTATTTCTGATCCTTTTCTTGCTCGCAGTTATGGTCATAATATGTGTGCTTGAAACAGTCATCGTGCATTCCAAGCGTTACTACTTTCTGGAGCTGAAAGAAGCGTAAGAGTTCAGGAAGTACCTCAGGTTCAGGCAAATCAAAGACACACTCTTTTCATTTCGAGGCCACGTCGTCAATCTTCATAAATGATTTATACATCTAGATTCATACCAACATCAGCCTACAATCTTCAAATTCACTGCACTTCACTCTATTTTCATTTACACATAAAATGTGTTTCTAATTCCAGCTTTTCCAAACGTTTTTTGTTGCTTAAAAGGGTTTGAGGAAATTAACTTTGGTTCGTTACTTTTTTAAGAGATTAAAATTTTACCCTGATTTGATCTCAATAACAATCATTCGATGGTTATTGGTTTGTTATTTAGTGAGGATAGAGTTGAATCAACTGTTAGGAATTACGCAAAAAGATTTCTTCACATTTAGCGAAATATCTTAAATTTTAAGTGTTATCAATGTGTTAAAAGACTTAGGTAAGGAATCGTAGTTTTTTGTACGGTTTCACTTTATTTTATATGAGTTTATACACTCTGAAACTCTTTGAATATCTTAGTTTTTCTACAAATCTTCAAAAAAGGTGAGTAAAGTGATAAATAAAAGCATATTTTTGGTAATAATGTTAGTATTTCTGTAATTACTAGAAACTTCTTTATTATTCTCAATTAATAAATGGAATTCGTTACAAAATCCCTCCGAGAGGCAGCTCCCAAACTAAGCATCTACTTCCTCTACCTCTCAGCCCAAATCTTAGTCCTAGCCTCTCTCCTTTTAGTCACAGCAGACATAATAATCCACATCATTTTGATGATATTGTCCATCGCTTTTTACTTCGCAACAGCTTTCAAAAACGTAGATCTGCTTTTATTCAGCCTGGCATTTACCGAGGACAAGTCGAGCCTAATCATGAAGATCTTAATAATAGCGAGCCCGTTATCAGAGAAATCACGGAGAAGTCGATCGAAAGAAAATGGCATAGTCAAAAATAATGCTTGCCTGAGACAAATTAATCCCATGCCGAATAAAAAGCAAATATTACTATTGAGAATGGTCAAAAAAGTGCAACAAATGGCCAAGAAACTGTAGAGAGAAACTAGATCAAGCCATGTGAACCTAAAATTTAAGGATTGGACAAAAAGGAAACAAGGTAATAATAGATGATCTAACAATAGGCCCACTAAAATAGAGCTGAGAGCAAGCACACAAAAAATAACATCTTCAATATGGGGCTGGCCATATTTAACTTCGCTTTTGCTCGTGGCAGCAAGCAACTACAATCAGAAGAGGCACCTCAAAATAGGGGGCTGGACGTTAATATAGATGACAACATCATACAACCCAAAGCTGAAGAAGAGGCGATTAAGAAGCAACCGGAAGCTGCAATCTAATAGAAAGCGGTTATTTCAAACAAATAAATAAACTAGCAGAAACTCACTTATGTAATAGATACACAAAATGTTGAGAAAATGTAAGCTTAGGACAGAATCTCTGTTTAAATCAACATCAAGGCAGCACAATCAACTCAACAAAACACAATTGCTGAGACCTTGACTCAAATCAAGAGATATTGCAGAATTTGTGAGATTTACCAGCCTCTGAGGGTCAGGCACTGCCATACCTGTGATAGATGTATGGCTACTTTCGACCATCACTGCCCCTGGGTGGCTAACTGCATCGCCTAAAAGAACAAAATCTACTTTATCTCTTACCTATTCTTCCAAACTGCCCAACTCTTGGCCATAATAGTACAATTGGCTGCCCTGCTCCAGCAACCTGCCATGGGTAGCTCAGGAAGCACAGACATCTTGCTGTTGGGTGTGGTATTGCTGTTTGTTCTGGCCGTTGTTTTTCTGGGCTTTCACTTTTATTTGATTGCCAATAACGTTACTACTTGGTAGCTGCTACGCTGGAACAAAATATAATATCTCAGCATTTTCGACAAAACCAAAATCGCCTCTCCATTTAGCAGAGGTATATTATAGAATATTAAAATATTTTGGAGCTATGGTACTTAGAATGTTGCTGAGGACTGGTCAACAAAACTGAGCCCTGATCTCACCCACTGCCTCGTACACATCAAACCAACAGCGAGAGCTCAGTTTGAACCGATGGAGTCAGATAGGAGAGACTTGCTGGTGAGGAAGTGAAGATAATTGATATTAGTAGAGTTGTTGAACACAAATAATCATATTTTATTGTTAGCGCGATATTTAATAGATATGGACGGGCCTGTTGAACCTTAAAGACTAGAACTGCTCACGGGATCTTTGGAGAGCTAGTTTAAGCACAGGTTGGCCAAACTCAGAGAACAGCCACTTGTTTATAAGACGACCTTTGAGAAGGGCAAAATTGCCATGACTCTCACCTTTAATGATATTTTGCTGGTGCCTCAATATGGAGAAATAGAGTCTAGGTAAATTCCACTCCATTTAGGTCTCAGTGCAACATTTCTTCATACTTCTCCAAACGCATCCCTTTAAACGTTCCCATCGTCTCTTCACCGATGGATACTGTGACGGAGGCAGGCATGGCGATTGAGATGGCCAGAAACGGAGGGTTGGGGATCATCCATCGGTTTATGCCGATTGAAGAGCAGTGTTACGAGATTGAGAAGGTGAAAAGATCTGGAGTTTTCATGAATCCGAATCCTGTGTGTATCAGATAGGGAGCCAACTACAAAAACGTGAAGTAGCTGATGAAGAAGTACGGCATCTCCTCCTTCCTGGTCACTGCTGACCAGAACGGAGAATCTTCTCCTCGTCTGGGAAGTACCAACAAAAAGATTATCACGGGCATTCTTACCCAAAGAGATATCAACTGCTTCATCTCCGAAGACGAAAAGGTCTTTTCCCGCATGACCCCTCTATAGAAACTCATCTACTACTAGGTGGACTCTCACTTTGATTCAAGGAACTGTGATCTGAACCAGATCCTGAAGCACTGCAAGGAACTACTTATATTCAACAAGATCGAAAAAATACCCATCCTCAAGAGCACCAAGGAGGTTGTAGGGTTGGTTTCAATTAAGGATCTGAAACAGTATGAGTCCATGACCAATGCTAATAAGGATCAGGGAGGTAGACTCTTCGTGGGGGCAGCCATTGGAGCTAACAAAGATTATATCGAAAGGGCTGAGGCTTTAGTGAAATCGGGCTGTGATGTGTTGGTGGTGGATGTAGCCAACGGGCACTCAAAGTTAGCTTTGAATGCGACTGAGTAACTCAAATAAAAGTTCCCCACAATAGATATTGTTTCAGGTTCCATAGCGACTGGAGAAGGAGCCTAGAACCTTATAAGAAGTGGGGCTGACGGCATTAGATGCGGTATCGGAAACGGCAGTATTTGCATTACAAGGGTTGTAGCTGGAAGTGGGATTCCCCAACTCTCAGCTTTGATGGATACTGCCCCAGTGTGCTCGTACTACGATATTCCCCTCATTTCTGACGGTGGCAACAAAAACTCAGGAAACATGTGCAAAGCTTTAGCCGTTGGAGCAAGTTCGATTATGTTAGGCAGACTGATTGCAGGCTGTGAGGAGAGTCCTGGGGTTCCCATCAACAAAGACGGCAAATTCGTCAAAATTTACCGTGGTATGGCCGGACGTAGTTATGTTGTGATTCAGTTGGCGCTAATATGGCGAAACAGGACAAGACTGGAGGCGAGATCAACATCCAAACCTTCAGCGCGGAGGGAGTCTAGGGTTACATCCCTTTCATCGGTCCGTTGAAATATGTGATCCAGAACTTTGCAAGTGGCATCAAAAGTGGGATGAGCTACACGGGCGCATTCAATTTGAAGGAGCTCCGGGAAAAGGCTAAATTCATCCAGATGACCACTTCTGGATTCAAGGAGTCAAATGTGCATGGCATTCAAACCTTTTCATGATCGCTGTTCGTTGTAGCCTTAATATAACTTTCATAGCTAAATAGACTAAAATGATTAAAAAGTTATGTTTTTCTAGTAAATTGCAACCAATTAGGTATAAATGGCCCAAGTATTCCAAAAACAGCCTATTAAAGCGAATCAATGTTCTCAGGATAATTCTATCCGGCTGCAACAAATGATTGCAAGTTGATAGCTCCACTCCTCAGAAGATCCACAAGCATAACCCTTGATCCTCTTGACCTGCCATCTAGCTATCTGGGGTGAATGACAGGTGTGCCTTAGTATGCAGCATCTGGGCACCCTCTAACATGTAACTTATAATAGATATATTTAATAAGACAGTTTACCATGAAGAAATTCGTCCTCCTGCTTCTCCTTATGGCAATCGCGCATTCCCATATCTACTCCTCCCCGCCCAAGGTCACCTACGGCTACAGTGGCACTCCCCTCTACTACTCTTTGTACATGTCGCTGGAAATCGGCATCGGCGCCACTGACTACCTCCGCATCAATTGGCCCGAAAATCTGCACAACACTAACAAAAACGAGGTCGTGGTCAACCTCATCTCCTTCTCCAACAATCTCCAAGTAGCCAGC
>Ga0316217_10003817_pt1 | contig 16803 bp, 10 predicted proteins | sample 1anoAmetaG_FD_203633 | JGI IMG/M metagenome (GOLD analysis project Ga0316217, IMG submission 203633) | Freshwater microbial communities from Trout Bog Lake, Wisconsin, USA - 1anoA | ecosystem: Environmental > Aquatic > Freshwater > Lake > Hypolimnion/Profundal zone | place: USA: Wisconsin...
GTTGCTCATCGCCTTGTCGCGCTTCGCCATGCTCGCGAAGAGCAGCATCGCGGTGCGCGCGGCCTCCTTGCGCTTCTTCTCCTCGAAGCGGACGTTGGCGCCGACCTTCTCGTAGGTGTCCGCCGCCTTCGGGTAGTTGAAGAACCCGTAGTACGTTGTGCCGAGCGCGTCGTACGCCTGCCCCAGGAACTCGAGGCGCGTCTGGTACTTCTTCAGATCGGGGCCGGTCTTCCCGTCCCCCCTCTGCAGCGTCGTCAGGCGCTGGTCGCTGCCGTACTCGCTGATGAACTTGTCGTACATCCCGATCGCCTTGCCGAAGTCGCCGACCTGCTTGTAGGCGTAGGCGCCGTTGATCGCTGCCTCGGGGGCCTCGTCGCGGGCCGGCGCCGCGAGGAGAGCGGCCTCGTACATCCCGGCCGCCTTGCGCCAGAGGGCGTCACGCTCGGGACCGGGCTTGGCGTCCTGCGCCTGTTTGAAGACCTTCGCCGCGTCCTGGTAGAAGGCCGCCTGGATGGTCGGCTTGACGATGAGGTCGGCCGCCCCCTTCTGCTCCTCGTTGACGGCGCAGGAGTGGTTCTTCTCGGCCTCGGCGAGCTGGCGCGAGCGCTCGGCGTCGCGTGAGATGTTGCTCATCGAGATGAGCTTCTCCCAGGCCTTGTAGCCGTACTCGTCCTTGCCGCAGTGCTCCTTGTACATCGGCTCGTAGCGCGCCTTCGCCTCGTCGAAGTGGCCGTACACGAAGAGGACCTCCGCCACCCACCACTGGTAGTCGAGCGACCTGTGGTTGATGTCGAGGTTCGGCGGCACGCGCCCGATGTACTCCTCCATGGCCGCGATGCTCGCCTGGATGGCCTGGGGGACGGGGTCGACGACGACCTTGCGGGTCTCGGGGTCGTTCGAGTCGAACTTCACGGCGTTTCGGTGCTCGATGCCGCTCGACCCCTTCGTGTCCTCCCAGCGCTGGTACTCGAGGTCGCGGCCGATGTTGGACTCGTCGACCACGAAGAAGCCCGCGGGCTCGAGGTACTTGTCGTCCTCGTCCGAGTCGCGCACGGCGACCGCGGCGGCCTTGGCGCTCTCGACCTCCTGGGGGGACGGCTCCGGGTAGTTGGCGCGCTGGAGCTTGTGCAGCAGCACCTCGGTGCGGACCTGGTTGCGCTTCGCGTCCGCGAGCCAGAAGCGGCTCTCGTAGGCGTCGAACGCGTTCTCGTCCTGCTTGAGGAAGCCCTCCCAGCCGATGGCGGCGAGTTTGTACTCGGCCGTGGCGCGGCTCAGGTTCTCGACCTGCTCCTTGATGTCGCTCGTCTGGCCGGCGGCGACCATCTGCGCGCGGCCGTTGTTGGTGTGCTGCGCCGCGGCCTGCCGGAGCCCGCCCCGAACGAGCCGCTCCGCGCTCTGAAGCGCCGCAGGGTTGTCCTTGTTCGCGTCGGTCCACGGCGTGGTGCCGATGTAGCCGGCAAGAGCGGTCCGTGCCTCGAGCGCCTTGCTGGCGTTCAGGTCGTGCTCCGGCGTGCCAGCGTGGACGGTCGCGTTGAGCTGGTCGTAGGTCTCGGCGACCGAGTTCTGCACGTCGGGGGCCGTCGGGTCCATCGGCCACTTCCGGAGGATGTCCTGGTAGATCTCGATGGCGTTGTGGAACTCGTTGAGGCTCCGGAACTCGGCCGCGAGCGCCTTGTAGATCTCGATCGTCCAGGGCTTGTCCTGAGGGATGATGGACGAGTCCTTCACACGCTCGATGGCGATGTGGAGCTTCTGCTCGGCGACGGCGGCGCGCGGCTCGAGGTCGATGATGTCGGGGCGGGCGATGTACGGCTCGCTCGCCTCCGGCCCCTTGAAGTCGACGTTCGTGAGCGAGTCGGCGATGTAGGTATAGGCCTCGCCTCGGAAGTCCGCGCCGGGCTCGCCCGTCTCCTTCTGGATGCGATCCGTATAGAGGAGCAGGTTGACGAACTCGCGCGTGGACGCCTCGTAGCGCTGCTGCTTGAAGAGCGACCACGCGTACTTGTAGAGCGCGACGCCGAAGAGCGGCGGCTTCTTGAACTGGAGCGAGTGCGTGTAGGCGCTGGCCGCGCGGTTGTAGTCGTAGACCGCGGCGGGCTCGGCCTTCACGTAGCCGCCCCCCTGGTCCAGCTGGTCGAACTCCCAGTTGCCGATCTGCCACCAGATTTCACCGACGTAGAGCGGCTCCTCCCCGGGGAGCAGCGCGGGCTGGGCGATCGGCTCGCAGTCGGCCGGGTACGGATCGAGATACGTGGTGTCCGGACCGCCGCGCTTCAGCGACTTCTCGTCGTGGTGGGCACGACGCCACTCCGACCAGTAGGCCTCGTCGTGGTCCTGCGGCAGCGGCAAGATTGTGTCCGCGTCCGGCTTCTGGGGGTTGGGCGCGGTCGGGTACGGGAAGTGGTTGCGGCAGACGAGCGAGCGCCAGACCTGCTGAGACTCGTCGATACGGTTCGAGTCGTTGTACGCGTGGCCGAGGAAGTAATAGACCCCGGCGATCCTCGGGTACTTCGGGAACTCGCGGATGATGCGCTTGTAGAGATCGACCGCCGGCTTCAGCGCGAGGGTGAGGTCGTCCGACGCCTCGCCATCGCGGGCGCGCTCCTCGTAGAGGGCTGCGAGCCGGAACATCGCGTTGGGAGTCGCCTCGGGCTGCGACCTCGAGCCGGTGTACCGAGCTACGAACTCCTCGAGCCGCAGGATGGCGACGTCGCGCGCCTTCCTCTGCTCGACCCGCTCGACCGCGATCTCCTTGTCGAGGCCGGTGAGGATCTCCTGCTTCTTCTCCTCGTAGTGGAGGCGGACGATCTTCGTGACGGTGTCGCTGTATTCGGCCGCCCCCTTCGCGTACACGTCCGCCTCGACCTTCAGGGCGGCGAGGGCGGCGACCTGCTCGGGCGTGGGGGGCGGCGCCGGCGGCGTGGTCTTCCGCGCGATCGGCGTCCCGTACGCAGCGACAGGGGCGACGGTCGGCGGCGCGAGGCCGTTCGAGGCCGAGGCCGACGGCGCGGCAGGGGCGCCCGACGCAGCGGCGACCGGCGCGCGCGCCGAAGCGGAGGCGGCGGGAGCAGAAGCGGCAACCGCAGGAGCCCCGGGCAGGGCCACCGAGACGCTGGGCGCGGGGCGACCGGCCGCAGCCGGTCGAGGCGCCTGCGCGTGAACAGTCAGGGACGCCGCGAGGGTCAGAGACCCCGCGAGTCCAGAGGAGGTAAGCCAGGTAAGCGAGCGCTTCGTCATGATGTCCAGGCTCAGTGGGAGCCGCCTCCACCCCCGGCCGCGCCGCCACCTGGACCTGGATTCGCACCGTCGTCCAGCACCTCGCGCAGCTCTTCGTCGAGCACCTGCTCCTCGCGGGAGCGCTCGCCTTGCAGGCGACGAACGCGCGAGGTCTCTTCTTCCCGGACCTCCCAGGCCTGCTCCGTCACCCCGACGTCCGCGCGAAGCACGATCCCCCGGAGCCGGTCGCGCACGAGGCCGAAGTTGCGCTGAGCGACGTGTCCGACGAGGTCGCGCGCGCTGCCATCGAGCACGGCGAGCTCCTTCTGGTAGGCCTCGATGTGAGACGCTTCGAGGTCGATCTTCGCCTGAAGCTCCTGCGTCCGGACCGCCACCTGCGCCTCGAGGCTCTGGATGCTGACGGCGAGCCGGTCCTCCTCCGCCCGCATGCCCGCCAGGAGCGCAGCGGCCTGGACCGCGAAGGCGGCGCCTCGCTCACCGGCAGCTCCGCCCGCGGCGAGGCTCACCTCTCGCTCGAAGACGTCGCGGAAGCTGGTGCGCGCCGAGGCGTCGTTCTGGTAGCGCGCGTCGCCGAGGCCGATCTGGGCCCGTCCGGTCTCCGTCTGGCGCCGGAGCTCGTCGATCTGGGCGCGGTAGACCCGCAGCTCGCGCTCGTTCGCGTCGATCTCCGCGTTGAAGCGGGCGACGGCGGCAGGATCGCGGGCGACGCCCCGCTGAGCGTCCTCCTTCAGCATCCGGCGGAGGCCGTTGATGGTCGCGTTCAGCGTGTCGACCTCGACGCTGCGCTGCGCTAGCGCCTGCGACACGCCGTTCCACTGGGACATCCCGGCGCCGTCGCGCGCGTCGAAGTCGGCGCGATCGACTGGCACCTGCTCTACGACGTTCATCAGCTTCCGTCGCGCGTCGCGGACCTGCGCGATCTCGCCGGAGAGCACCTCCGGCTCGAGCGCGTCGAGCGCGCGCGCGAGGTCTCGCCGCGCCCGAGTGATGCGATTTACCAGCCCGAGCGCCTTGGTTTCGCCCGCGAGGAGCTCCGGGAAGGCGCGCACCCGGTTGCTGGCGCCGGTCAGGGCGGCGAGCTTCTCGATGAGGCGCTGGGACTGCCGGATCAGGGTCTTGCACTGGTTGACGTCGTCGATCACGGCGAAGGCCGCCGGGCCGTCCTCGGCCTCGCGCGCCCAGCGGAGGGCGATGGCGGGGAGGTGATCGGCGGACTCCACGGAATCGAGCGCCTGCTGCGACAGCTTGTCGTAGTAGGTCGTCACGTCCGTGGTCGAGTCGAGGAAAGCCTCCACCTTCTCGCGGTACGGGTCGTACTGGGACCGCACGGCCTGGTAGAGTTCGAGCGACTTGTCGAAGGCTCCGGCCCGGAGCAGCAGGTCGCCCCGGAGGAGCGTGCCGTCGGCGATGTAGGACGAGGTCGGGTCGGCGACGGAGAGCACCTCGAGCGCTCGCTCGGCGCGCTGCACGTCCCCGACGCGGACGTACACCCAGGCGAGCTCGAAGAGCATCGTGTCGAACTCGGGCGATTCGCGCCCGACCTTCGAGTACGCCTCGCTGGCCTGCTGGTACTGCTCCGTCTCGTAGAACAGGCGGCCGATCGCCATCCACGCCAGGTCGATGACGTGCTTGTGGTCGTCGCTATCGGGGGGGAGCTCGGTGACGCGGCGGAAGGCTTCGATCGCCGACTTGTAGCTCGCCAACGGGGGCGCCTGGGCAGGGACGCCGGGGCCCGGCGTCGCCGAGGGGGCAGCGCCGCGCGCCGCCTTCATCACGACGAGCGCGTCGAAGTAGCGCGCCTGGTGCGTGAACAGCGTGCCGTTCGGGATGGAGGCGAACGCCTGCTGGGCGTTCGCGTACTCCTGCCGAGCGTAGTACGCCTTCCCCTTCGCGTACGTCAGGCCGGCGTCGACCTGGCCCGGTGGCACCTCGCCGAGGTGCGAGAAGACCTCCGCCAAACCCGCCAGGTCGTTGATGCGCAGCGAGACATCGACGAGGCGAGCGAGCGAGCGGCTCACGTACGACTGGAAGCGGGGGTCCGTCCCCTTGTTCACGATCTCGCGAAACGCGCGGCGCGCCGACAGGTACTCGCGGGAGGCATAGTACGTCTCGCCGAGCAGGTAGAGGGCGTCCGGGTACGACGGAGTGTCGGGGAACGCCTCGACGATCTCGCTGAGCACGACGCCGGCGTGCTCGTAGTCCTTCGTCCGGAAGAGGAGCTCGCCGCTCGCGAGGCGGGCCTCGACCGAAGGCTTCTCGGCCTTCACCTTCGAGATCTCGGCCTCGACGTTGCCGGCTTCGCGGGTCACCGCGGCGAGCTCCGCGCTCGCGTGACCGAGCGGGTCCGCCGAGCCGTCGGCCCACGCCACGCACGGGAGCCCCGCTGTCAGGCAGAACGCCAGGGCGCCCCCGAGCGCCCGGCCGGTCCGGAACCTTCGCTTCACTTGCTCGTCCCGGCGGCAGGAGCGGTCCCCGGCGCCGGTGCGCCAGCGGCGGGCGGCGCCGAGGCGGCCCCCGGGGCGCTCGCGCCAGGCGAGAGCGACTGCACCTTCTCCTTCCACTCGACGGCCGGCCGCTGATCGAGCGGGGTTGTCACGCCGCCCTTCTCGAGGGCGGTCGCGGTCAAGGTGAGGGTCTTGCCTTCGACGGCGGTGAACCCGTGGCTCGACTTCAGGTCCCAGTGATAGCTGCGGAGGTAGCTGAACACCCCGTAGCCGTTCCCCTGGAAGCTCAGCACGACCTGGAGCGTGTGATCGCCCGGCGGAACCGACCCGCTGAACACCGGGATCGACTTCTGGTCGGCGAGGGCGCCGCTCTCGTCCGCGCGGTTGTACTGGACGGCGCCGTCGAGGACGACGAGCGCCTTCGTCAGGCGGAACGCGCTCGACATCTCGTTGTCGACGGCGATCTCCGCGCGCGAGCCGGCGGCCCCGCCCGAAAGGATGGTGTCCGAGAGGAGCGCGAGGCGCGTGTGGCTGCGGCGAATTCGGTCCTTCAGCTCGTCGACGCTCGCCTCGAGGTCGCGCAGGCGGATGGCATAGGTTGCGCCGTCGAGGGGCTTGTCAGCAGCAGCGGCCGGGGCGGCGACCGGGGTCCCCGGAGCGGGCGCGGCGGCCAGGGGGGGGGGCTGCGCGGCGGCGACAGGTGCGGCGGCGACAGGTGCGGCGGCGGCGGGCGTGGCGGGCGCGGCGGCCGGGGGGGGCGTCGCCGGGGCGGCGGCCGGAGGGGCGGTTGTCGTGGCGGGCGCGGGCTTGCCGGCCTGAGCCAGCGCGGTCCCCGCCGTCAACGTCACTCCGAGCGACGCGACGAGCACCGCCCGCACGGCGAAGGGGAGGGCGCGACCCGTGGAGCGCAAGAGCCGTCGCAGCTCGCCTGAATCACCGGTCGCAGCCGTATTCCGTCCCATCGGAAACCCCTTTCGAAATGCCAAGCGCCACTCGTCTCGCCCGCCGAAGCCTGGCTGGGGCCCTCCCACCCGATGTGGGACCGAAACCCTCACGCTGACCACGACCTATTCACCCACGGTCACTCTTAACGGCGGCGAGTCTAGTGGCTGGCAGGCGTCGGTTGCAACCATGCCCGCTCCTGGGGGCGACCATCCGGCGAATCCCGGCGTACCGGCAGCCCCGGGGAGGCCTCCCGTTCTGCCCGGTCCCGCCGCCTCCCACGACCCGGTTGTGCCGGCCGCGGGCTGCGCCTAGAACCATCCGGCCCCTGTGTCGACCATGCCGCTGGTCAGAACTTCACGCCTGCTCGTCCGTCTCATGTGCCAAGGCCATGGTGCGCGGGACGTCTCGACCAGGACACGGAGGTGCATGGAACGCGCACGCGCGCGGCGGCGTGCGGGTCCATGAGCGGGGCCGAGGAGCACGCGACCGACGAGAGCCTGATGATCCGCTACCAGCGCGGCGATCGGCAGGCGTTCACGCTGCTCGTCCGCCGGCACCAGTCGCCGCTCTTCCACTTCGCCGTGCGGCAGATCGGCACGCCTGGAGTGGCGGAGGAGGTCGTCCAGGAGGCCTTCGTGCGGGTCGTCCAGAATGCGGCCGACTTCAAGCACGAGGCCCGCTTCACGACCTGGATCTACACGATTGTCCGCAACCTCTGCATCGACCACATGCGCAAGCGCGCTCTGCGACGCCACCCGTCGCTCGACGAGCCTGCGTCGGGGGGGCGAGACGGTGACCGGGGCGACGGCCCCTCGCTCGGCGAGCGGACGCAGGATCCCCGCGCCGGCGTCGAGCGCGAGGCGACCGGGCGAGAGCTGGCGGCGAAGATCACGAAGGCCGTCGAGGCCCTCCCGGATGAGCAGCGGGAGGTCTTCCTGCTGCGCGAGGGCTCGAACCTCCCGTTCAAGGAGATCGCCGAGATTACCGGGGTCTCCGAGAACACCGTCAAGAGTCGCATGCGCTACGCGCTCGAGCGGCTCCAGCAGGCGCTGTCCGACTACGAGGAGTACGCCCATGCGCTGCGCTGACCTCGCCGGCACGCCGGCCGGCCCCCCTCGCGTCTCCTTGTTCAATTCCCCCCGCGACTTAAGTTCCGGGGGGCCTCCCCCCTCCCCTCCCGCCTTCTCTTGAGCCCCCCCGACCCCGCCATCATGGACTGCGAGAAGTTCGAAGCCACCATGCTCGACGAGCTCTACGGGGAGCTCGACGAGCTGACGCTCGCGGCCTCCAGGCGGCACGTGGGGGGGTGCGCTCGGTGTGCGGCGCTGATCGGAGGGCTACGGGCCACCCGGAAGGTCGTCACGCTCCCGGCCATCGCCCCGAGCGAAGGGTTCGAGGCGCGAATCCTGGCCGCCGTGCGGGAGGCCGAGGCGAAGCCGAAGCTCGGGTTCGCGGAGCTGATCTCGCTCGCGGGCCGCTGGGCCATGCGCCCCCAGACCGCCATGGCCGCAGTCCTCTTGCTGATGATCGGGACGTCGAGCGTGCTGGTCTCCCGACGAGCGCCGAGATCGGCCACGGAGGCCGCGAGCTCGTCGTTCACCGTGACGGAGAACGGCGCCCCGGCGCCCGCCGCGCCGCGGCCCGAGAGCACCCCGCAGGACCAGGCAAAGAGCGTCGATCCGCGCCTGGCGGCGGCGGCTCACGGGACGGCGCCGTTCGCGTCCGCTGCGCCGCAGTTCGCGGCGAAGCCCGCCGCAGCGAGCCCCACCGGCGCGCTCGAGGCCCCCGCCGAGAGGGAGCTCGCGTCCGCCGACACGCCGCTCCCGGACGAGGTCGGCCGGCTCTCCTCGGCGAAGTCGGCCGGGGCCGGCCCCTTCGCCGCGGCGCCCCCGTCGCGCCAGGCCGCGGGCCCAGGGTTCGGGTCGATGGGGGGGGGCGCCTCCCGGTCTGGCGGCCGCGGCGAGGCGTCCGGCCCTGCGGCAGCGGACCTGGCGGGCCCCGCGGCTCCCGGTGCGGCGATCGGCGGGCAGCGCCCCCCTTCCGCGCAGAGCGACGACGACGCCTTCGCCTCGGCCCGGCGACAGTACCGCGACGGGGACTACGGCGGCGCGGCACGGTCGTTCGACGGTCTGGCAGCGTCCGGCGACCCGCTGTCCGCCCTCTGGGCGGCGCGGAGCGTCCGCGACGGCGCCGGCGGGTGCGCGTCCGCCGTGGCCCGCTTCGACCAGACCGCCGCGGCGGCCTGGGGCTCGCCGAGCGGCTACGACGCCACGCTGGAGGGGGCGCAGTGTTACGCGCGGCTCGGTCGGCAGGCCGAAGCTCGCAGCCGCTACGGGCGGCTCCTCGGGGTGGCAGCGTACGCGTCGCGCGCGCAGTCCGGGATGGACGCGATGTCCATGGTCGCCGCGAAGGCGCGCCCTATCGCCCCGAAGGCCGCCGCCGCTCCGGCGGCCGCAGCGCCGGCCGCGCCCCCGGCGGCCTCGCCGACGGTCCCGTCCGCCACGCAGAAATGAGCGACAGTCCGCCCGCACACTCCCCCGCCTCCGGAGCCGATTCCGAGGCTGCGGCGCTCGTCGACACGTGGTGCAAGGTCGATCACGACCACGCCTTCCTGCCCGCGGACCACGACGTGATCGAGGCGACCCGACCGCTCCGGGGGCTGATCCTCGAGGCGCTCTTCCGGGACCCCGGTACGACGGAGCGCGACCTCCTCCACGCCTTCGGCGCGCTCGGGCGCATCACCGCGGAGCGCGGCGGCTCCCCGACACTGGCCGCCGCGAGCGTCGACGGCATCGTCGCGGCGCTGCGACCGCGCGAGCTCGCGGACGAGGTGACGCTGCCCGCGCGCGCGGCGATGGTCGAGAGCTACGTCCACGCGACCGGGATCCAGAGCCGCGAGGAGGCACGGAGGGCCTGGGCCCCCCCCGCGTGCATCGTCGGCGTGGAGGACGGGCTCATCGCGATCGCGGCAGGGCACCCTGTAGACGACGCCGAGGCGCTCGCGGACTGGGCGTCGAAGGTCGCCCACGCGGCGACGCTCTCTGGGGCGCGGCGCGCGGTCGTGTCGGGGTCCGAGGCCGCGGTGCAGGCGCTCGAGGAGGCGCTCGACCTCGCCGGCGTCGCGCGTGTCGAGCGGGGCCTGACCGCCTCGAAGAAGCCCGCGCCGGCGCGCCCTCGCTGACGGGTAACACCGCCCCGGTTGGTGCTAGAGTCGCCGCATGCGAGGCCGCCCCGCTCTCCTTCGAGTCGCCATCCCGTGCAGCGCCCTCGCCGCCCTCGCTGCGCTCGGCGCCGTCGGCGCCTCGTGCGGCGGCTCGCAGGCCCCGACCGGGCCGGGGGTGAAGCTCGCACCGTCGATTATCGTCCCGCAGAACCTGATCAACGAGATCGCGGTCTTCACGCTCGAGGTGTTCCCGGGCTCCGGCAGCAACACCGGTGTCACGTGCGATCCGACCACCGGAAACCTCACGGGCGACACGCTCTCCCCCCTCTTCCCGCCGGTGTCGAACGCGACGAGCAGCTCGAGCGTGTGCGGCTCGGGGTACACCCGCTGCTTCCTGCTCCCGAGCCTCGAGCAGTCGTCGACGCCGCGCGTCTTCGCCGTGACGGGCTTCGCCGACGCAGCCCGCACCAAGCAGCTCGCCCTCGGTTGCACGACTGTGACCATCGACGGCGGCGACGCCGAGCCGACGGTGTCGGTCCCCATCAAGATGGTCGCCATCCCGCCGAAGCAGGTCTGCGGCGACGGCATCCTGCAGGTCCCCGAGACCTGCGACCCTCCGAGCCCCGCGAGCGCCGGGACGGGCGCCGTCTGCAGCTCGAGCTGCCAGACGGTCGAGGAGCTCCTCTCCTCCGGCACCGGGGCGTCCGGCTCGGTCACCATCACGGGCTCGCCCAACGACAAGCGCGACCCTGCATTCCTCTGGCCGCTCGGGGGGGACTTCCTCGCCTTCTTCAGCGACAGCTCGACGAACGCCGCGCAGACCGAGCAGGTCTCGATGCGCCTCCTCGACCCGACGCTGGCGCCCACGTCGTCGCTCGGGGCCGTCCTCGAGAGCAGCTCCATCTACCTCCCCCACACGCCGAACGACCCCACCTTCCCTCCGGCGGCCGAGGCGTTCAACCACAAGCAGCCCGCCGCGGTGCAGTCGGGCGGCCTGACGTACGTCGCCTTCGCCGACGACTCGAGCAGCAAGTTCTCGATCGTCCTCCGGGCGATGGACGGCTCGCTCAACGCCGAGCAAGGGACGGCCTGCGTCATCGGCGACACCAGCGCGACGGAGTCCGGCAGCCAGACCGCCCCGGCGATGGCGGTCTCGACCCTCGGCGGGTCGACGGACTTCTTCTTCATCGCCTGGCAGGACGACGGCGGGAGGATCTTCGGGCGTACCTACACGCCGAACGCGGCTGGGAGCTGCGGCGTGCTCGGGACGCAGCGCCTGCTCAGCACCCCTGGCAGCACCAACAACAGCCACGTGTCGGTCGCCGGCGTCCCGAAGGGGTGGGTCGTCGTCTGGCAGAGCGGCTCCGACGTCGTCATTCGCGGGGTCGGTCCGAGCGGCAGCCCCGCGGCGGCGGCCGCGCCCATCGAGACCTCGGGGCACACCGCGTCGACACCGACGGTGGCGGCCATCCCGGCTTCGATGAGCAGCACCGACGTCGGCGCCTTCGCGGTCGCCTGGTCCGACCAGGCCGCGGGGGCGACCACCTTCACGATCTACGCGCAGCGCTACGACAGCACCGGCACGAGCCTCGAGTCGCCGACGCTCATCAGCGAGTCGACCCACGGTGGCGGCGAGGTCTCGCCGTTCATCACGGCCAACCCCGCGGTGGGGGGCTCGTACGCCGTCGCGTGGGTCGACCAGGGGACGGACACGCAGGTCCGCGCGCGTCTCCTCGCCGGGACGGCCGGCTCGCTCGGCAGCGCGACCGGCTCCTCGAGCGGCTACCTCACCAGCGCCATCGACGGCACGACCGGCGAGTTCCAGGTCAGCGTCGCCGGCGGACGGACGCGGGTGAGCCCGACGGTCGTCGCGGGCGGCGGCGTCTCCGGCGGGCAGCCTTACATGGCGTTCGGCTGGTCCGACACGAGCACGACCGCCCCGTTCGGCATCATCGCCCGACGCTTCCCGCTCCCCACCCAGTAAGACACGGGGGCACGAGGACGCGCGGCCGGCAGCCGGGCGCCGCGGGACCGGCGAGCGACGCGGCTCAGTCCGCGGCGGGCGGCACCGTCGGCTCGCGGACGTAGGCGATCGTCCGCACGACCTCGACCAGGCGCTCCCGGTCCTCCGGGGTGAGGTCGATGAAGCGGATGCCCATTCCCGGGTTCGGGTTGTCGCCGTCCTTGCGGACAGGGTTGATCCAGGCGACCTCCCCCGCGACACGGAAGACCTCATGCCCCGGCGGGGCGAACGAGAGGACGAGGCGGGTCCCGAGCGCGAGCGGGTCGAGCGAGCGGACGAAGATCCCCATCTCGCTGATGTTCGTGATGGACGCGTAGAGGAACGTGTCGTCGGCGACGCAGTCGACCGACCAGGTCACCTCGTAACGGTCGTGGTTCCGCCGGTTCTTCGCGTCGTCCCCCGCCGGCGACGGGGCCACCTTCGTTCCCGTGGCCTTGGTGTGGTTGGGCTTCTGGGCGCGGCCGTCGTCGGAGCTCATGTCCTCGAGGTCACACCACGGAAGACGGCCCAGGAGCAAGTGAGAAACTCTACTGAACGCGGATCGGCCCGCCGTCGATGCGGTTCTCGCCGTCCTGCGGCCCGGTCTTCACCTTGAGGCGCGTCTCCCCCTGGAAGAGGCCGAAGTAGAGGGTGTACGTCCCCGGCGTGAAGTTCGGCTCGAGGCCGATCTCGTAGTCGTCGACCAGCAGGTCCCCCTTCAGCCAGAGGCCGAGCGGGTACTTCCCCTCCATCGGCTTGTGGTCGCCGTTGTGGCGCCGGTGGTAGCCGTCGATGTGGATGAAGGCCTCCCACTCCGTCGTGATGGGGGCGAGCACCCGGTAGTAGGTCCGCATCCGGTACTTCCGCCCCGGGGCGATGTAGTCGATGAGGTGCCCGGACTGGTCGGTGATGTCGTAACCGAGCACCTCGAGCTTGTCCTCCATGTTGACGTCGAGCTGGTGCTGCGGCGACGGGGGGGCCCGGAGGACGAGCTTGTCGAGCGTGTTCTGGCTCCGCTCGCCCCCCTCGAGGCTCGACGCGAGGAGCAGGATCTGGCTCGATCGCCCGTCGACCACCGGGATGTTCGTCCGCGGCTCGGACTGCATCCGGAAGAGCTGGTTCAGCTTCGGGAGGTCCTCGGCCTTCGTCGCGAGGAAGCGGCGCTGCCCCATCGCGGTGCCGCCGACGAGCCAGTTGAAGCCCGCCGTCGTGTCGCTGAACGTCGGAGGCTGCCCCCCGGCGTAGTAGGCCGAGGTCTTCCCGCCGACGCCGAGGAGCGCGAGCGGCTCGCTCGACTTGTGGAGCCGCTCGTAGCTCTCGAAGATCTCCTTCGGGGAGAGCTGGTTCGCGAGCGCCGGGTAGTACGAGGAGCAGAGCACCACGCCGACGACCGCCCCCCAGACCAGGAGGAACGCGACGCGGCTGCCGCGGAGGAAGTCGGCCAGGGCGCCGAGGAGCAGGAACGCCGCGAGCTCCGACGGGACCGCGATGGCGACGGCGAGCGGGGCATGCACCCCCTTGCCGAGCAGGACGACGAGGAGCGCGCCCGGGACCGCCAGCGTCATGAGCGGGGCGAGGACGAGCCCCGCGGTGATGCGCTCGCCGAGCGGGAGCTTCGGCGTCATCACCTGGGTGTAGAGCCGCTCGAACGGCTCGAAGCCGCGCGTGAACGACGCCTTCGAGAACGGCCGGGAGCGACCGAACGCCCAGAGCCAGACGTCGCAGCCGAAGTAGACGCCGAGGATGGCGGCGAGCGGGACGAAGGCGGTGATCCACCAGAGGTTGACCACGCTGTCGCGGATCTGGAGGGAGATGCCGCCGACCCAGTGGGCGTGCATGCGGGTGCCGAGGACGATGGCGACACCCGCGATGGAGGCGCCGGCCACGATCGCGAGGAAGATGATCGTCAGGAAGCCGTCCCACGCCTCGCGGAGCGACGTGATGACCTTCAGGTAGCCGGCTGGCTCGAAGGGCGTGCGGTCGGCGTCGCGCTCGACCCACGTGAGGAACGAGATCCCCGCGAAGCTGATGAGCACCACCGTCCAGAGCATGAGGGCTTGCTCCTTGAAGCTCTCCGGGAACGTCGCCGTGGTGACGGCGAACGCCTGGTAGGCCTTCTCGGGGAGCTCGTGGAAGTCGTGGTGGAAGACGCCGAGGATGACCCCGGCGCCGACCGCCAAGGCGACCGAGGGGTGCGCCCCGCGCTCGTAGTCGCGGAGGGCCGCCGCGCAGATGGCGGCGATGAGGGCCGGCGCGCAGAACGCGATGAGCTCGGTCTTCTGCGCGAGGAAGGCGTGGGCCACGAGGGCGACCGACGTGCCGACCAGGAGCGCCATCCGGGTGAAGCTCTCGCGCTCGAAGAGCTGCGGCTGCGAGGCGCGACCGGCGGGCGGGGCGAGGAGGCGGCCGACGGCGAAGGGGGCGAGCGCGCTCCAGGGGGCGAGGGCGGGGCCGAGGTGGCCGATGTAGAAGTCGAACGTCGGGTACTTCGACGGCGTCTTGACCGCCGCGCCGATCCACATGTTGAGATCGCTGGCGCGGAGCTGCCCGAGCGACACGACCGGGTAGAGGCGCGCGGACGACTGCACCTCGGGCGAGAGCGCGACCCACCCGAGGACGAGCGCCGCGAGGCCGACGACCAGCGACAGCGCACCGACCGCGTCGCCGAAGCCGCTCTTCAGCCGACGCCCGACGGCCAGCGTGAGGAGCCACGAGATTCCGATGGAGAGGAGCGGGACGGCGACGCCGAGGATCCCGCCGCGGCTCCCGAAGCCCGCGGCGACCCCGACGACGCCGAGGGCGAGCCAGGGGAGGCGCGCGACGAGCGAGGTCGGCCCCGCCTCGTCCCGGTCGAACACCGCGACGGCGAGGCCGCCGAAGGCCATCGCGACGGCGCTCATGGTGACGATGTCGCCGAGCATCGTCCTGGCCTGGACGAAGTAGAGCGGCATCGCCGTGAGGATGACGGCCGCGTAGAGCCCGGCCCGCTTGTCGATGAGGCGCGCGACGAAGGCGTAGGTCGCGGCCACGCCGGCGACGCCCCAGAGCGCCAGCGGCGCCCGCCCGGCCCAGACGTGGAGGCCGAAGATCTTGAAGCCGAGCGCGATCGACGTGAAGGGGAGCTGCGGGCGCCCCAGGTCGTTCAGGTGGGGGAGCGAGTTGTCGGTCGCGGCCAGCGCCAGCGAGTCGGCCCCGAAGAGGTTGAGCGCCAGGCGACGCGCGAGGTCGGCGACGTTCAGCTCGAACGGGTCCCAGAGCCCGCTCTTCGCGAGCGGCGGGAGGAGGAAGAAGAAGAGGACCGGCACGGCCACGGCGAGGGCGAGCGGCCACTGCCCCTTGACCTCGACGACGGGGGGGAGCTCGGGGGCGGCCTCCTCCGGCGTCTCGGCCGGGGGCGTCGCCGCGTCCTTCGCGGCGAGGGCGGGCTCTTCCGGGGCGGGCGCCTCTCCGTCCTCCTTCACACCGTCGGCAGCAGCCGGCGCCGCCTCTGCGACAGGCGCCGCGGCCGCCTCCTTCGCCTCCTCGGCGGCCGGCGCGGTCGCCCCCTCCTCCTTCTCCTTCGGCGTCACGGTCGCCGCTGCCTCGCCCTCCCGGGGCGGAGCAGGGGGCGGGGCGGCCTCGGCGACGGCCGGGGGGGTGGGCTCGGGGTCTCTCTTCGGCGGGTCGCTAGTCATGGAAGCCAGGCTCGTCTCGCGAGAGCCGGAGGGTCGACGACGTCGACCGGAGGCCCCCGCAGTGAACGCGGAGCGGGCGGACCCTAATCCGAAGGGGTCCGCCCGTGCAACCGGGGATGACCGGGGCGTGGTAAGGCTCCACCCCGCATGCCCCGGCCCAAGACCGCCACACCGAAGACCCGCGTCGCGACCGTCGCGATCGTCGGCCGCCCGAACGTCGGCAAGAGCACCCTGCTCAACGCCCTCATCGGCCAGCCGCTCGCCATCACCAGCCACCACCCGCAGACCACGCGCGAGCGCATCCTGGGCGTCTACACCGAGCCCGCCCTCCAGCTCGTCTTCACCGACACCCCCGGCATGCACGCCGCGCGCAACCGGCTCGGCTCCTACATGAACCAGGAGGCCGAGACCGCCGCCGCGGGGGGGGACATCATCGTCTTCGTCACCGAGACGGGCCCGAAGCCCCGCGACGCGATGAACCCGGAGGACCTCGCCCTCCTCCAGGGCTTCCCCCCCGGCGCCCGCGTCGTCCTCGTCATCAACAAGATCGACCTCGTCAAGGCGAAGGCCGACCTCTTCCCCTTCCTCGAGGCGTGCGGCAAGGCGTACCCCTTCACCGAGATCATCCCCGTCTCCGCCAAGAAGAAGGACGGCAAGGACGACCTCGTCGAGGCGCTCCGGAAGCTCGCCGAGGTGGGGCCCAAGCTCTACGACGACGAGACGCTCTCCGACCGGCCGACCCGCTTCTTCGTCGCCGAGTTCGTCCGCGAGCAGGTGCTCCGGAAGACGCGCGAGGAGGTGCCGCACGGGGTCGCGGTCGTCGTCGAGCGCTGGAGCGACGTGAAGGGGATGCCGCACATCGAGCTCGCGGTCATCGTCGACAAGGAGTCGCACAAGAAGATCGTCATCGGCCACGGGGGGGCGCTGCTCAAGGACATCGGGACCCGCGCCCGGCAGAAGGTCGAGTCGCTCGTGGGCCAGCAGGTCCACCTCAAGATCTGGGTGCGTGTCGTGCCGCGCTGGTACGAGAGCCCCGCCAAGCTCGCGGAGCTCGGCTACGGGCTCGGCGCATCAGGAGAAGAATCGTGACCCACCCCGAAGCTCACAGAGAACCCGTCGCAGGACGCCGCCCCGCGGAGGCCCGCGGGCTCCCCATCGTCGCCATCGTCGGACGCCCCAACGTCGGCAAGAGCACGCTCTTCAACCGCCTCGCGCGCACCAAGCTCGCCATCGTCCACGACGAGCCCGGCGTCACGCGCGACCGGCACTACACCGACACGAGCGCCTTCGGCCGCGCCTACACGCTCATCGACACCGGCGGCTTCGACCCGGAGAGCG
>Ga0316217_10003818_pt1 | contig 16803 bp, 5 predicted proteins | sample 1anoAmetaG_FD_203633 | JGI IMG/M metagenome (GOLD analysis project Ga0316217, IMG submission 203633) | Freshwater microbial communities from Trout Bog Lake, Wisconsin, USA - 1anoA | ecosystem: Environmental > Aquatic > Freshwater > Lake > Hypolimnion/Profundal zone | place: USA: Wisconsin...
ATATTTGATTGCGGGAGTTCAACAGATTGCAAAAATTGACTTTTTCCTCAGAAATAATGTCAGGAAATACAGATCGACTGTAACACTGAATTTAAGCCAAGCTAGCTAAGTATAAATAATAATCTTCGGCAATCTCAGGCCAATCAGGAAAAATCAGTTATTCCCTTAGAAAAACAAACTTCCATAATCAAATACTTATTCTTGAAGAAGGGTTTTGTGCGAATTTAGAACGATGCTTGAAATTTTGATTAAAAGGTTATTGTTTTGGGGTGATTCTTTATAGCTAAGAACAATATGCTACCAAAAAGATGAAGTCAAGGCATTTTTATTGAAAAGTTATTAAAGCTAAACCACTTTGAAAAAGTCTTGAGCCAGCCTCAGCTGACATGTATCCTTCAAATACTAGGAGATCAAAGAGGGTATTTGATAAGCATTTCCAAAAAAGATACTTTATCGTCCAAAAAAAGTTCAGCGGAAAAGCAAGGTATAAGACTTGTGCTATTGATATCTATTCATTTGTATTTTGGTCTAGGTTCTTGTGCTGATGGAAAAGGGGTTTTGGCATCTTTTTTGCCACTGAAACATATAATAATTTGTAGAATCGATTTCTCGATTGAATAAAAGCAGAGATGCGGCCGAAAAGCATGTTCATTTTTATAGTTATTTTGTCGGCCGTGCTTTGCGATCTAGCAGAGCTTGGACTGGCAACACCAACGGAGGAGGATCCTCAAGTCTAACAACCTTCAAATTCTTCATCACCTTACTATGAGCTAACTTTCGACGAATTCAAGTAAAAATACAAAAAAAAATATAGCTCAGTAGCCTAGTAGAACTATCGTAAATTGATTTTTCAATAAAACTTAGCTGAACTAAACCTCCACAACTCAAATCCTGAGAGAAAGTATAACCAAAAGCCTAACTCCTTTCTGGACATCAACTAGGATGAATTCAAATCTGTCTATACGACTATCAAGCCTTCAGACAACTACAGCAGAAATGTCTCCAAAGAATTAAGGAAGAATAAACCGCATAATCCCCATTAAAAGCATAAAATGCACTAAAATGATCCAAACAAAACACTAAACTAAGTAAACTCCAGTCTCTATTTGGTATTGCTTAATCCTCTTTCACTTTAAAGAAACTAATCTTTGGAACCAAATTCAACAATTTCTAGCTCTACTAATCAAAGCAAAAGCCTAAAAAATTTAAGAGCTTAGTAATCACCACAAAAAAACCCTATTTTAGCTGAAACACTTGCATCAAAACCAGCTCAATCCTCTACAGCTTTAGTCACGCCTCCAAAAACTGTGAATAATGACACAAGCCAAAAAAAAGTTTACATTGATTGGTCCCCTTACGCAGGAGGGGTTCGTTATCAAGGCTATTGTGGAGCTTGCTATGCGTTTGCAACTGTGGATACTTTGGCAGCCCACTTCGCTATCTATCACTATAACTTTTTTGTAGAACTTTCTATACAGCAGGTTATTGATTGTACAACAAACGATCTTACCTATGGCTGCAACGGAGGATACTTGGAAGGAGCACTTACTTACATACAGATGAATGGAATCGTAAGCTAAAGAACTTATCCTTTTACTTCAGGCAATGGCATCGCCAATTCTTGCAAATTGCAAGGAGGTCCATTTAAAGTGAGTTCATTTTAACCTATAACAGAGGCTTCATGCTCAAACGTTTTGAACTAGCTTTATCGGGGGCCAGTGGCTGCAGGAATAGCTGGCTATTACTTGAGGAACTACGATACTGGAATATTTGATGATTGCACAAGCAAGGATGCTTTAGACCATGCAATTATGATAGTGGGGTTTCAAAGCGGCAAGGGCTGGCGCATTAAAAATAGCTGGGGCAGCGATTGGGGGGAGAATGGCTTTGGCTGGATTGCGGAAGGCAACACTTGCTCAATATGCAATATGACTGTTAGAATCACAGTTTGACTAAGAATGATGTTACTCTTAAGGTTTGGTAAATGATTTTTATTGTTTTGCTTTGGTAAATTTCAAAGAAGTTCAAGTTTTAAAATAGATTATTAGATGAATCACATGGATTATTCCTCAGAGTTCCCTTAAGAATTTTCGGATTCTTATTCAATTTGCTCATAGAAGTCTTAAGATTACTCTTCAGATTCTTATCCTACCCTAAAAGTTACTTTCATTACCAATGATTACCTTTCTTGGGCTTAGTCCTTTCCTCTTAGCTTCTATTCCTCAATGTTTTCTTCTTCAGATTGACTGAATTCTTACTAAATTTGGTTTTACAATATGTCAGAATTCGATATTTAGAGGCCTTCAATCTAAATTTCTTAGACTTCGCTTATTTTGAAGCCTGGGAATCTGGCAAGCTGTTTCTAAAGTTTTGTCTTGGCACTGGAAAAGACCTATAAAGCAAGCATTTTTTAATTCAGAAAGTTAATGGAGGGCTTTGTGATGAGGCGCTGTATACCATATTTCACAAGTTGAGAGGCGCATCTGTTAAGCTCATTTTAGTTGCCAAATATGACAAAAATAATCGAAAACGACCATTTTCTTTTTTTACTAAGATATTGAGGTTTAATTTTGGATTTAACGAGGCTGTTTGCATCAGGAATCACTTTGTTTCTCTTCAGAATAGTTGCAACAACAGAGAATAAGTGGTTCATATGGTCGTAAGCTTTTCTCTTTTATTTGTGAATAACTTTCAATGTATAGTAATCTCTAGATAACGTTTGAATAGATCGAGACTAAGCATGTTCTACGACTTCAACAAGATCTCCGCTGGAGAGCTAGTTTTTCCCCAGCAGAGAAAGCTCCCAAAGGGTGATCTTCTGTTGTGTGAGGCACAGGAAGAACAAGATCAAAGTAAACAGCTTTAATGTTACCATATATTACTGAATATAGTTAATCAAAAAGGAATAAATTATGGTACTAAATAGCATAGGCTCAATACAAAAAGACATGATAGCTGCAGATTTACCCAATGCTTGAATTAAGCAGTCTCATCCTTGTTAGACTTGAAATCTTCGGTGACTTTGATGAAGAATTATTTAGGGCTGAATACAGTAAACAAAGATTTATAATAAAAGGAACTAAACTAAACAAAAGTAACGGATTTGAGTGTAGTTGAAACCTAATGTTAATGAGGTTTTTAGCTTGGATGAGAGAGTAATCAGGTTAGTTAAGAAATGCTATTGGCTGGAAGTTCACTTAGCATTCTGAAGTCTGTTAGCTTTAGGATTAACAGTATTTTATTTATAAACTCTAATTTATTTTAATAAACTACAAATTATAAATATACTGGTGTTGTAGCTAAACAGGCTTGAAGAATCAGATGGGAAAATTCTATGTTTATATTTAGCTGAACAAAAAGAAATACAAAGTATGCAGAGAAGATATCAGAGAAGTGTTCTCTTTGAGGAAAACAAGGCTCCCAATCACTCCTTCCTTCGCTTCGCATGCAGATAAAGAAGACCAGCAGACTTCGCTTGATAGCTCCTCTGCGGAAGTTTAATTTATGCCGCTAGAGTTAGGCAAAGAAACGGAATTGTGAGGTCAGAAGAAATGCTGAACCTATTGATATTTTGAACTGTTATGCAAAGATTTATAAGCTCTGCCAGAACTTTTTATTTATACATAAAACTACGTCTCGAGTATTGCCTTCAAACATTAATCTTCCAGCTATTTAGAGGATTAGTTTCCACTTAAGGGGTCAATTTCTGAGTTTGTTTTTATGGTTTTTATTTATCTTCAAAACAGAAAAGCTAATTTATAAACTCTTTCGCGGTTTTTATTTTTTCTTCTCTTCCCTTCTTGTTTTTTAACAAACTACCAGTTTAGCAGTATTTAAAGTTAAAAAGGGCAAACGATTTTCAAACTTAAAGTTGAAAAATATTTTATTCATCTTTCAAAAGAAACAACGTAAAGCTCTCATAATCCTTTCTGCAGATAACGCTAAAATGTACCCAAATGTGCATACAATACATCTTAAACGCTTAATTAAAGGTAAGCCTAAAATACAAGGATTTAGCATTTCAAACAATCAAATTAGTGTTAGTTGTCTGAAAATAACTTTTGGAATTATAACTATCTCTTTCATTTTCAAAACAGCCTATAGAACACTTAAGGAAACCTGAGATTACCATTATTTAGTGAAATTAAGGCTTGTATTGAAGTTATTAAAAAAGTACAAGCTTTTGATGAAGAGTTATCAAGTTTTAAATAATTTTTGCACTTAATTTCTTAATAGAGAACTTTCAAAGAAAATAGATGCAGTAAAAAGAGGCAGTTAATACCTTTACCTCTCGTAAAAGATATTGCTAAGAAAGTAACTAAATGAGGATTGTTCAAAAGCTTTAGACATTTGTATGAGGCTCAAACGCAGGCAGCAATAACACAAAAAGCTATTTCAAACATTTTATTATTGTATCCTACATAGGACTATTCAACACTAATCAGCTAAGAGATATCATAAACTTTTCATGAAAATTTGTGAAAATAAAATAAAATAGTAACTCAACATTTTTAACGGACCTTTTGTTTTTTGGTCATTTATAGCAATTTACCGAACTTTCAATTTTATTTATAACTCAATATCGAATTCATGAGCACCCAAAGCAATTACAACAAGATCTTAGCTCAATTCGCCAATTTAGGCTTCAATTAAAACTCAACATTCCTTTAGGCTCAGCTCAAAAAGGCACTTGATACTCTTTGCTAAAGGAATGCGCACATCAACGATTTTAACATTGAGGTTGCATAATAACTTTGGAGCTAAACTGAGAAAAATAATGATGGAACCATAACTCTACGCAACTTCATCAATGTTGTGACTAAAGCTCAGGCTATACTTGCAGAAAACATAGCAAAGTCAAAACAAGAATTCAATTCAAGTGGCCTTGATCCTTAGAGAAAACTTTAACTTCAAGAAAGCATTGATCAGTACAATGATGATCTCAGATTGCTTACAGTACCTTTTCAGATTTCGGCTCCCACTTATGCAGAATCCAATGTGAGGAAATCTTACAATAATCCTGGAATAAACTCTCCAAATCAGAGTGGTTTAGAGGCAAGTGGCTTTTTCTCGGGCAGAGCAAGTGGTATTTTTGAGGACGTGCCTTCAAAACGATAGAATAGTGGTTCCTTGAAGTTCACTTTCATACTGACTGTGTTCCTTTTTCTCATGGAGATGATCATAACCTTTCACAAGCACCACTTCTATAGCACTTTGGTTTACATCTGCATCTTCTCCATAGTCGTGATGGGCTATTTCGATAGTTATTATATGAAATTTATCTTAGTCAATCTTATACTTTCGATTGCTTTTGATTTCGTTTGGATTTTGGCTCAAGCTTCGGTAAAAATGATGATATTTAGCCTTACTGGAACCCAAATCCTCCTACACATCACTCCACAATCCAAACGCCCTTTTTGAGGTTCTTGTATTTCTTTGTGATAATCCTCATGCTAGGAAAAGTAAATCTATGAAGACTTAGGTTGTTCTAGTTCTTTTGTTGTTCAGATATCGAAACAACGAGGAGTCAGTACGTAAATCAGTAACTGTGATGGGGAATGTATTCTAGATTGATGGAAGGGTGAAGTAAAACAACCCAGTAAGCCAGCTAATAAGTGGCCGTGGAGTTTTGGGCAGCACCTTCCAATGATATCTTCACTTTCATAAAGTATGCACAACTCAAACAACCCTAATTTAGCTAAATTACTGTAATTGGAAATGTATACTAATATTTATAAATAGTATATATTATCATTCAAATCAATACCCTCAAAATTTACTATTGGTATGCATTTAAAGGCTTTTTCCCTTCTTACCTCTACTCTTTACAGGCTTAAGATACATCTTAGTGAGATATTTAGATGCTCTAATTCAAAACTTACATCCTTTACTTCAACTTCATAGCAAACTATAGCTTGCGGCGCTCTCCTTATGAGTTTTGAAGAGTGTAACGTAGCTATTTTGCTTGATGGCGCTAATGACTCAGCTACAATTCAAGCGTTTTAACCTTTTATCGAAAGTCCAAAATTTGTTTTTTGTAAAAAAGAGAATCGAATGACTATTGAGAGGAGTAGACTGCCTCCTTCTTCGTCTCTCTTTTACTTTTGATTAAAGAAAAAGGAGAATTGTTTTTTGTGGGGCTGACTTACACGTTTTTCAAGGAATACATCAGCTATTCCTATCTTTTAGCGTAGGCATAGTTGTTTTCATGTATGTCTCTCTTTAGTTCTTATTTCTCCTCTTACAGTGTAAAGATGGCAGCCTAAAGTTATGAAATTACATGTGTTTTCTCTTGAAGTTGAAACTCGAGACTGCTGATAGCTTCTTAGGCTGCACCAAGTGCCTTTTCCTTTTAGTTGACTAGTTCCAGCTGAGACTATAAGCCTCCTTCTAACTGCTATAAATGTCCTAGAAGAGATTACTAGTTTCTTTAATACTAGTTATTATGTTCGCAAAGTTGCTTGTAAATCTATTTGAGTTAAACTATTTATCTTTGGCATTTGATATGGTAGTTTGTTACCATTTAGATGACCTTTGAAGTGTAAAGTCGAACTTGGTCAGAAACGTTTTTGAGAATGTGGTTTTGAGTGGTTTTGTTCAATGTTTGACTACCTTTTACGAACATTCCACTGTTTAGAAGGGAAATTTCATCTTTATTTTTCTCTTTTATGTTGGAAATGCTGATATCATTCATTGCACTAGAAGAAGACATCTATAATCCTGGGATTTCTTTGTAGGCCTAGGATTACTCTAGCCAAGGGAGGTCATCCCTCACAATGTACCTATGTGTATGCATGTTCATTTTATAGCTAGTTTCAGATTAGCCCTCTTTTCTCCATCCTGAAGCCGATTAAGACGGCAATTTGTTTAGGCTCCAAGGCTCAGTTTTTTCTTTAGTAATCTTAGCGACAATTTTGTACATTTTAACGATGTTTTCATAGACTCTTTCACGCATAAAACTGGTCTCTTTCTCATTAGTTAACACATTCATCATCAGATTAAGTTTTTCACTTTAGAGCTCACGAAGTTTGACTCTTTTTTATTAAAGTTCATTTTAATTCGACTTTAACTGAGCTTTTAACTAGGCCTTTTATTATGTTAGTTGCTTTTTAGAAATCTAAAGCATTTGAATGATTTATTTTTGGTTTTGGATCAATGTTGAAGATTTAGACAACTATGCTTCTAAAGCTTCAATCCGATTTAAATGCTCTTTTTAGCTTCTTTTAGTTTCTTCAAACATTTATTGCACTTTTTTATGCTCTTTGGAAAACAGCAAAGCATCTTTGCTATTATTGACTGACTTTTATTATAATTAACGTGCATTCCTTAGTTTTAGCAATTCGTAAGCTGCCTTAACACTTTCTAGCTAAAGCTAAAGCTCTCTTACTTTTAGTTTTAAGTCACTATTACAATTGGAATCTTAAGTCAAGGTTTTGGCACTTTGTACTTTTGGTGTGGAAAATGAAGGCAAATAATTTTAAATGCAAGAATCTTCCTTCAGTGGAGAAGATACGTAGTACTATACATAGGATTAGGGATCTATTGGTTTGTTCAGAGGGCACTTAAAAGTTGAGCCCTGCCGAACTAAATCTTTTGGGAAGATTGTGAAAATGCCAGCGGTGAAAGATACGCCTTTGCCTGAGATAAGCTTAACATAAATTAAAATTTGGTCCTATTTCTTTGAAGCTTGGTCGTTGGTTACTTTAATTTCCTCCTAGAGAAAGTAGTTTTTTTCCTTGGGATCAACCTTGATTTCAGAGGTTCTTTTGGTGCATCCATCGATAGTATACTCGATGAAAAGCCAACAATTAAATTTGATCCTGATGCTTATTTTAGAGATGACAAGCTTAAAGGAGTTTGCTTTCGGTGAGTTTGTCCCATTCTCTACGTTTTTCATGAGCCGAAGTGTATAATTATAATAAAACTAAACCTACAAAACACAACATTCCTTTGCCTCTCACTCACTCACTGTGGTGGGTGTTTGCTTGAAACCTTAACCAGTCTAGGACTTGGATGTAAACTTTATGAATGTAGCAGAATCATTTGGAAAAGTTGCTGTTCATACTTTTAAGAATTGAACTCTACTTTAACTTTTAGGATATATTATCTCGGCTTTGTTATTCACATTGAATTCCATACCAATTGGTCTACATCTTTGGCGATCTCCCTGGGTACTCAAACCACGCTTGAATTCTCTACTTTTCAGCAGTAATGCATTCTTCTGAGCCACAAACTGAAATTTACTCAAATCTAAGCTTTACACCAGCTTTTGTTCAGAAAAGCTTCTCATCTTGGCTGGCTTTGTTTATGCATATTCTTTGAACCAACTTGCGCCTCTCTTAGATGTTGGTTTAGAATTAATATTCGCAGGCATTTATTGAGATATTTGATTGAGTATTTTAGACCTTTGAGTTTTGTTTATGACGATTTTGCCAATATAGTCTCTTTCTAGGGCCTGTTTACGAGCTCTAGCAATATCGCTTTTGAGGATTTATTTTTTATTTAGAGCACAGATTAAGGGGTCTTCCTCAGGCTTTGTTTGGTTAATAAATATATCAATAATTGCTCCTTTCCTAGAACTAGTATTTGCTGATACTTTTTAACTTTGCCTTGAAATATTTCTTCTGCGAAAGCGTTAAGATTAAAACAGGCTCTCCAAAGGTAAAATGTCACTTTGATTGCATCTCTTTATTATGGTCTTACTATGGGGAAAGTTGTAAATATAGTAGGATTAGGCTTCTCTTATGGGCGGATTATCACCTAAACCAATTCCTTTAGCCATTTTGGAGGTTATTTGCAAATTTTAGATGGCTTCTTTGCTGAAAGATTATCCTTAATTCATCAATATTAAATATAAGCAAGCCAACTGCTAATAACTCAAACAAAAGCCTAGCAAACCCCTTCGCTTGGTTATAAAAATTCTTGTTGATTGCTCCTCCTGTTAAACTGAGGAAATAAAGGAGAACTAAAAAATGTTATTTTTGTTCGTATTCACTACAATCCAATCATCCTTGTACAATACTGAGCTCTGTTGTGCTGAGCCAAAGTTAAAAAATGGGAGATAGATTGGATAAGTTTGTTGTCCCCTCCATTTGACTCAAATGCATCCAATTTCAGTGTCTTTGACGCCCATATGGTATGCAGCCTTAAGGTTTAGGAGGGTGTTGGTATAGGTCTCAGGAACGGAGCGCAGCAACGGATAGAACATCCCCTGCGTTCGTGTCAGAGACCGTATATGATTGCAATTCTTTTGTTTAAGTTGTGGTGTGCAGGTGATAATGATAAGTTGTAGTCAGGATGTAATTGTTCATCAAAGTACAGTTGGTTGATCCATTAATTTCATCATGTAAATATTATGATTAAAATATTCGATTATCCAATAAATAATGATCCAGCCCATCCACTCAGCAACTCGCCTGATAATATCGCCCCATAATACACATTCGACCCACGGCAACCCGCTACCCCAATAAGACTGATTCCAGCGCAGAACAAATCAAATTGGGACTTCCTCCATGATAATCATTTCCTCTTCCACCAGGAAGTCGAAGATCTTTTAGACTATGTGCTGTTCCAACTTGAACATCCTGAACACGTATTCCTTGGACAAGCGGCCGATCCTCACGCCCTCCCTGATTATTCCCTCCTTGATGATGACGTATTGTGAGTAGGTGAGGGATAGTTTCTTGGAGAGCTCCTCTTCTTCTCTGCTGATGAGCAGCACTCTGGATTCACTTTTCTAGTTTATGGGGTCTTTTCGCATTCTTCGGGTTTTGCTCTAGATAGTATCAAAGCTACCTTATCGTTGCTGAGGTATTCGGCTTCTTTTCTCCTCAGCTTCTCTTCTTTTTTCTTCTTCCCCTACAGCTCAGCCTCAATCTAGGCTAAGTTTTTGAAGCCCTTCTTTTTGTACTCTTTGAGCTCCTAGATTCTCTGGCGGAGCTGCTTCTCCTTGAGTACAGCCTGGACTAGTTTCTAATGATTGTCAGAATTGTTGAACCTTGCGAAAACTTTGAGCATATTGTAAATCTCTTTCTCTTCCTTGGTCCTGGTCCTGTCCAACCTGATTTGTTCCTTGAGATCAAGTAGCCCTCTGGTGATCACAAACTCCTTGCGCCTGATCCTCTAGTTAAGCTTCTCGTTGTAGATATTGATGAGTTTGAACTTCATGGTCTTCTCTTCCTCAGTGTCTTCATCATTGAACTCCATCTATGCGAGCAGCAACTAAGCATCGTTGTCGTACTAGACTTCGAAGTCGCCTCTTTTGGGCATATAGCCTACGATTTCAGCTGGACTGGCTCCGCTTTTGGCTGGCTGGTGGACAGTGAGGGCAGCTCTTTCTCTGGCTGGATGAAGGGAGGATTACGTTGTGGTGAGTTGGGGACAGAGATGGGTCTGTTGGAAGGTTTGGTGACTCTCTTGCCGGGGCCGTCCTTGGAGTTGATTTAAAGGCGGCCCTGCTTGTCTCTTCTGGTGAGGATGGGGCTTGACTGAATAAGGTAGTGGTTTACAGGTAGATAATCTTTGTGGGAGAGAAAGGTGAGGTGGTAGTGCTCTTCAACATCTTCCCGTGATTTATTGGTGCCGATGAAGTCTGCAATTTCTGACCAGTTTCCAAAGCCATGCCTGTGATAAAATGCGGGGTACTTCTACAAGCCTTCGAACAGGAAAAGCTCCTCGTCGGCAGTCCACTCGTGGTCGAAGAGGGGGAAGTCGAGTTTGTTCAGGACATGATATTCGGAGGGGAACTGCTCGAGATTGGCGAAGCAGGAGGGGCAGAAGTCAGCGTCGGGAGTGAGCAGTTTGGTGGCCTTGCTGACATCGCGTTTGCACTAGTCGCACTGTATCTTGTTGGAAGGGTTCACGATGTTCTGGGTGGGGGGAGGGTTACGTAGAAGTAGCGGTCTTCCTCGGTGGCTTACTGGGACATGGAGTTGCGGATGTGCTTGCCTGCTTTGTCGCTGGACTCGATCAAGAACTTCCTAACTTAGCCAACACCTACATTGGACGGCGAATGCTAATTATAACTAACTTGCAACCCCGCCTATTTAGCTTGCCACCAGCCCTCGCCACTTAAATCTCAATCTCAAAAACACATCCAATCGACAGAGCGGATGCCCCAACTGGTATAAATATTTGTTGTGGGCGCAAATGACGTGGGTTGTAGCCAAGTAGCCCAAAACTCAAAATGGTATAAAAGTGTGAGTGTCGTTCGAAATCATCTGGCCTGAGTGGCAGCCTCAAAACCAAGCGGATAAAATGGTGGATAGCAAATTGACTGGGCAGAACCTGATCCAATTAGTCAAATTTATCTGGTTAGGAGAGGCTTGTCTCACGATAATATGTTTAGTCAATGCCAAATAGGAAGAATCATGTCCATTAATTCAAGGGGTGAGCAATCGATAGAACTAGACTACTTGGGTTATTTGATAGCTGCAATATTACTTTTTATAGCGGTTTTGTCCATTTAATCATTATATCCTCATAGGCAGACAATCTCATCCGTATAATCGGACACTATATCTACCAATGCGGGTGCCAATATTACCACAAACATATCGTCTCATATCCCGTTATTTCATCTCCATCTGCTTTAATATTATCATAAATTATATACCCTGCAGCCTACCACTCGCTTTGCAGTCACATCTCTCTTCTCTGGCTATTGCTGGCACTGGATCACATTAGTTTTGCGCAGCTTTTGCTATCTGATACTAGAGTGAGTCTATAATATTACCGACAGTTTATTATATTACTACTTGCATGAAGATATTCCTCAACGGAGAAGAGTTCTACTACAGGCTCAGGGACCTACTCGAAACCAACGAAGACCTCAACCACTACAAATTCAACAACAAGTACCACGCTATCACCAAAGATTTCGATACTTTCCTCGACAATACTGTCCGCAAGTACCTAGACGCCTTCAACCAAATCTCCTGCGTAAAAGGTGAAAAAGAGCAGCTGGCCCTCTAAAACGCAGCTTTGAAGGAGAGACTTAACTACCTCTAGTTATTGGTGGACGAGAAAGATGCCATCATAAAGGGGATTGAGCTGCTAGTCAAATAAAAGGATAAAGAGCTAGTTGCCATCAAATCAGGGCAAATGGCCAGGATTGCCAGTAGATAGACCCAGAGATAGGGTGTAGTTCATACCTAGACATAAACCATTGCCGATTTGAAGCTCCAGATATAGGAGGCCAAGATGCAAAATACCAACCACGCCCAGCAAATACAAAAATTGATGGATGAGTTGTAGATCGCGAGGAGGGAGTATGACAGCAGGAGAGAGGGGTAGAGGGTGTAGAGTGGGCAGAGGTTGGATGCTGCGGTGGCAACTCTGGAGTAACAGCACCGTAGATAAATAACAGCGCTTAAATTCGACAGCCAATAGAAGATATCAAGTCTGAACGACGAGATTTGGTTTCTGGAGAAGAAGTGCTAGTAGTGGATGCAGAAATACAGGAAAGAAGTGGGTTTTAATCTACTCTCCGAAAACGAATGATTTATCAGCTCCAACCCTCATACTCTACCAATTATCATTCCCTCCATGCTGCCAATCTGTATAGACTAACGGATGGACTGTTTGCTGTTGTGTTTTTAAGCTACTCTCATCACGAAAAGTAGACCTTATGTTTGATACAATTCCTCAAATTAATTCAATAGTTAATCTCAATAAGTTAATCTCAATAAATAACTGAGGTTTAATTCAGGTGCGTTTGTTGATATAGGAAGCAGCTATTGAGAAAAACATTCATAAGTTTTTAGATGAATAATCAGATGCTGATGATGTTTTATCGATATTTTAATCGTATTGCTGATGTTGGATTGATAAGACTAGTTCTGCTGCTCAGACAAATAGTTGTCTCCAAGACTAATACTTTATATAGTATAGGGCTAGTTTTATAACACTTCTTACAGCTATTGGCTTATAATCAATATGGTAAAAGAACACGACCTTTACTTCAGATTGGTCAATGAACTACAAAAGTAAACTCCCAACATAGACAATATCTATATTCCTAATCAGTAATAGGACTCTGATGAGCAGTTCAATATATTCGTTGCCAGCCATCTACTCAAGTACCTTCAAGCTCACCAGGTTTTGCAATAGATCAAAAACAACCTGCACTATGCACATAATAAATACCAATAAAACTCTCCATACTATCAGCTCCCTCACAGAATATATAACATCACCAATGATGGTCAACTTCAAAAAATCTTCACCTAGCTGTTTTAGGCAGAGAAAAGGCTCAACTAGATGGAAAAGGTAGATAGAAACAGCTAGAGAAAGGTTGAAAAAGTGTAGGAGCAGAGATGGAAGTAGAAGAAGGAGCCAGAATAAACGACAAAAGCTCTTTAGTTGCTTTAATTCGATTTGAAGCAGCTGAAGTACTTGAATCTTGTAAATGAGGAGAGCATCAGTTCTAAATTGAAGAAGATGGTGGAAGTTATAAATGTTTACTAATCATTTCTGATCTTGGCATCTTCATAAAAGAAGAGTTAGGAGCTAGAAGAACAAGAAAGAATAGCTCATGATTTCTACAAGGCCAATTCTCCTACTGCGAATGCTGCACAATGCAACCAAATGAGGAAGATTTTATAGACTAAATATTAGTATATTGCGGCAGTATAGGCTCTATAAGAAATTCGAAGAAGCTGTCCTTAAATTAATATCGGAAATCAATACCAATTAAAATCCAACTTGCACACCTTTCAAAGATACGCTTTAACGCTAAAAAAAGAAAATGAAGAAACTCTCAACTATTTGGAACAAGTATTAACGGCTTTGAAATAAAGAAAAGAGATTCCTTCCGCATGGTATATTCCTGATATTGATTGCAATCGCCCAACATTTAACCTGCTGAAACAGTTCAAATAGAAGATTGACCCATTGGTTAAAGAAGCCAATTAGAGCCGTTAGAAAGGCACACGGTTGTTATACTCGAATCCATTGAACTATTTCAGAATGTGCTATCAAGATGCCTCTTACTAGTAGCTCAAAGGCTTTGTCATCAGAATATACAAAAAATTAACTAATACTGAACAATATGCGAGCACACAATAGATGATGAGATTTATCAGCTAAAGAGTTGAGGGAAAAGGCTACTCCAGCTAGATCATTGATGAAGTTATTAACTATCAGTGTCTATTGAATGAGGTAGTAGACAAGATCTTCGAATATTTTCACATCCATAAGCACTCTTCAAACAAACATATGGTCATGTATACATTCACCCTATAAGACCTCGTGACACTGAAGAAAGCTATCTAATAGTCCCATAAATGCAGTTTAATTGGATACAACTAGCACTTTCACCATGAGCCTACAATTAACCACAAGGATTAGCTCCAGATAATTACGAAGTAAAGAAATCAACTAAATGAGGTCATTTATGAAATAACGCGTCTTTTTATTAAATTAGTGAAGTCATAAGAAAGAGAGAAGTTTATCTTTTCTTCAGACCTACCTACAAGAATTAAACAGTTTGATATGCTCATCCAATAACACATAGCTAGAAATAAAGATGTTCGATACTATGAAGAAGTTAATTCTCAAACTTTATAGGGATATCAGATCCTTCAAGAATAAAAGCCTAAATAAACTTAAGGTCCTGTATTGGAAAGATCTCTTGACTTTTTAAAGTAACTCAACTAAAATAATAAATCTTTGCAACAAAAATAAACCATTATCAAATAATTAACAGAGAAATGCAGCCGATTTGAAGCTGAGATATCCCAGCTAAAAGCTAGCTACAATCAGATAAACGAAAGAAAGGATTTCCTAATAACGCGGATATAGTCTAAAGAAAAGGAAATAGAATTATTGAGAGATTTGAAGAATGAATAGAAAATAAAGCAAGCTATGTAAGATGTTGATCAAAGAATGTCGATTTTAGATTAATAAAATGCGAAATTCAAATAGTAAAATGAAGCATATCATCAAGCTAAGGTTGCTCTAGCCCATGAACTATAGGCGTAGAAGGAGAAGTATTAAAGAGAAATAAAATAGCTGAAAGCAAAGCACTAGGAAGAGCTGAGGAATGTTCAGACATTAGCCTAAGAACGCAAAAAAAGCATCATTAAATCTTAGTAGTATCAGAGCGAAATCGATAGGCTCAACTCTTAAATCTATGCTCTTAGAAAAGATTATTAAAATTTCAAGGAAAATCATTATATTTAGGTTTAAGATAAACTTAACAGAAGTGTTGTCTAATTTTCAAGAAAAAAATCCAAAGGCTAGGAGTAGGTATCAGTTAACACTTCTTTCATTTAGTAAATCGCCAAACCTGAGTATGACTTTGATGAAATTCTCAGACTTCAAAACGAAAAGTAGACAAAGTATGAAGATTAAATTAAAGAGTTGAAGAAAAAACAGGAAATTTCGCAGCAAAAGATGAGTTAATTCAGAGAAGAAATTACAAACTTATCAAAAGAAATTGTTATAAAAGAAAAGGAATTGAGTTAGATAGGGCAAAAGTACAAAAATCTGCAAGAGGAAAACAACAATTTACAAAGGAATATCAAGCTTAGACAATAAGACATAGAATCTTTGAAAGCAACAATAAAGCAGCTTGAGGAAATTGTTAAGACAAAATCTTAAAATGCTGCCTCAAGCCGTTAAAGATTAATTGAAAATAGATAGTAATAGTCTTAAATAGCAACAAACCTTTCCACCTTTGTTCATTACACTAGATGCTTGTTCAACTAGGACGTTTTTCATAATGATTAGCAGTAGAAGCAGAAGCTAGTCAAACACATTTAGTGGTACACAAGAAGCAAAATCACTAGAACTCAGTTACTTCACAAATACGATACTAGGAATAAGGTTAATTTCCATCAGTATATTGATGATCTTGTTGGACTTGTTGTCGTAATTAAAACAAAAAATGCGATTATAGCTGGTTTCTACCCAGGAGCTCTCAGAGACAAAGACATCCTAAACAAGGGAGGACTCTTAATCTCAGTAACAAATGACCAAAGCTATCTCTTGTACAATAAGAGGCCTGGTGATAACAAGATTATCTACAGAGGTATGATTTACGACACTTTCTTTGCTATTTTCGGCAATGCAGAGATAAGGGTAAAAAGTGGGTACAAGACCGTTTTCAGCAACTTTGGAGTCAGCAACGGCTATTTCAACAACAGAGGAGACAAAGTTGAGAAGTTTTTGAACTAGGGAGAAAAACGGGAAGTATAGTTCTAGTTCTGCGAATTCTATCAAATATCATTTGAGAGGTAAAGCCCAAACTATAGATGATGTGGATGATGTTAGATTTACATTTTTGTGGGTTGTTCTAGTTGACACCAAATGTTTTTTGTGGTTTGGCTGAGTTGTCAGTGACTAAATAATGAGTTTATCGTAACAGTTATAATTTGTCTGCTTATTAACTTTAAGGAATGTGTGACCACAAGAAACGGCCGAAGTTGTTCTGTGTTTTCTAGGCATGCCCTTAGAAAGACTGCGCAGGGTGTTTGGCCTGCATCAAAATCATCCATAAAAAGTGCCATCCTGAATATTTGGTTGATGAGAATGAGATGGCATCCTTACTCTTGAAGTTCAATCCTTCCAGCTAAACTCGATAAAACCAGAAAACGTGCAATCTCAAGATCTACAAACTGCTCACCCGCATCAAAACCTAGCTTATAAGCAAAATTTAGATTACTATTGCCGAGATGATGAGCAAAATTAAATACCCCTTTTTGTTTCGCACTCAGATCCTGGATATCTATCGTCATATTAGGGACAAAAACTACTTTAGACTGTAGTCTCAGAAATTGAGACGATTTTACCAAATTG
>Ga0316217_10003820_pt1 | contig 16796 bp, 26 predicted proteins | sample 1anoAmetaG_FD_203633 | JGI IMG/M metagenome (GOLD analysis project Ga0316217, IMG submission 203633) | Freshwater microbial communities from Trout Bog Lake, Wisconsin, USA - 1anoA | ecosystem: Environmental > Aquatic > Freshwater > Lake > Hypolimnion/Profundal zone | place: USA: Wisconsin...
AGCAACCAGAATACTTGTGGCCTGACATATGATTTAAGTATAGTGATGAATTGGTTATTACACCCTGATCAATAAACCTTCTCACCCATATGCCATCTATGGATTTGGGGTCAAGAGATTGGTCTACACACTTTCCAAGCATCTTCCGAAGAAAGCATCAGCATGGATCCTCATGGCGATCTTTTAGTATGCTAGTGAGTAGCTTCAAAAATTTATGGTAGGCATGCATCAAAATACTACCATCTGAGGCGGCTGGACCATTTGTCAATCTTCCATAGAGTCACAGCCACTTGCCCATCCTGCCATCACCATTGCTCATCCAAAATGAATACCAAATCTTCCATCCCCCACTCTCCTCTTGTATACATCATTTGTCTGCTAGCCATACTCAACCCTGCTATCATCCAGACCACAACCCTGCAAATCCCTACCTACTAATTTTGCCTCAGTTCCATAGCAAGCTAAATCTAGCACAGCTAGCCTGGACTGACGGGATCTACCACAGAATCGACAATCTGAGACTAGCACTGCATCTGTGGGTAGGTTTGCACTTGGGTAGGATAGCCTGAGCGTTTAGGCGGATTATAGTCTCCTGGATATTTAATAATACGCAGTTTACACTACCGATGGGCAAAGCCAAGACCAGCCTCAGGACCTCACCCCCCCACACTCCCACCCGCACCCCCACCCACACCCACCTCTGCACCCCAACCAAACCCCGACGCCCCAGGTGCAACTTGCTCAACCCTTAGAAGAGTGGCATCTAGTTCGACGACTGCACTCGCCAGGAGAGGGAAAGCTGCAGCTAGATTTACCAAAATTAGTCCAGTTAGCTCTCACCCAGGAAGATACTCTCTGAGAGGGACATCCTGGCCGTGGAGACAACCCCCTCGCTCAGCAAATAGACCAAAAACAAAAAAATCAGAAAGCCAAAACTGCCCCACCCCAAAAAACCCTAACCCTCCCCCGCAGCCATCCTCCAAGCCTCCCGATTCCACTACAACCATGAGCACGACTTCGAGCTCTACCAAAGAATCTGCCAGGAGCGCAAATCGCATGGGGTGATGTTAGTGAACGAGAGGGGAGAGATCGTCTGGTGCGACAAACTGGCGCACGAGCTGTTCGAGGGCAGTCTGAACAACTTCGCGAGGATGCGGCTGCAGGACATGCTGCTGTCGACCAAGCGCGAGGAGTACCTGCGGCAGCTGCAGACCGACCACTCTGCCTAGAACAGTCTCAGGACGCACTTCAAGCTGATCATCTATAGCAAGAACATCAAGCGCAGGCACTGCAAGTTGCCCCTCCCTCGCACCCTCACCAACCTCAAGTTGTACTACCGCTTCCTCAAGTGTTTGAGCGTGAGGATCCGTCCCCAGGCCATCAGGCTGTTCAACTTCCGCCACAGCAGGGGCTACACCAACGAGACCCTCATCTCCAAGGAGGCCGAGACCAACCTCTTCCTCCTCGAGGTCCGCAGCGCCAGGAAGCTGCCCAGACTCGACTAGCTGGACTTGCTCTCCGACCCTGTTATCTGCAAATTCATCAAGAGTGTGTAGACCAGGGCCGTTAAGTAGAGGCAGATCAAGCAGACGCAGAGGAAAGTTAGGCAGCAGCTCAAAAACGAGGGGGTGGGGGGCATGGATGAGGACACTTCTCGCCAGGAAAGTTCGTTTATTGGGGGGGGAGAAAAGCATAGAAAAGTTAGGAATGAGCTTATGTGAGGGTTAATAATGTATAAAGGATGCTTTGGGACTGTGTTTGCTACAAGCAAGTGATTTTTCATGGTCTCACAACTTTTTATTTGAATCGCCGAAACCAACAAATGCACCAATTGCTGCATAGTCCTGCCCCTGGGTGCCACCAAAAGGCTCGCCATGGTGCCTGCAAACGATCGAGGGTGAAGTTGGGGTATACTGGCGGGTGGGGGGATGGGAATTTGTGGGTGATTGTTGAGGGGTAGAATAAAGTTGTATTAATAAAAGAATTATTTTTTGTTGATATAATTAAAAAATCTTGTTGAAGCTTAGGAATGGTCAACTTCACCATTTAGGAGATCAGGAAGATCATGGACAACCAAGACAACATCAGGAATATGTCTGTCATTGCTCACGTCGACCATGGCAAGAGCACTCTCTCCGACGCCCTCGTCTGCAAGGCCGGAATCATCTCCACCAAGGTCGCAGGAGACGCCCGCTATACCGACACTCGGGAGGACTAGAAGGAAAGAGGCATCACTATCAAGTCTACCGGAGTCTCCATGTATTACAAGTACGACATCACCTACTCCGGGGATGTGGCCAATGAGAAGGAATATCTGATCAATCTCATCGACTCCCCGGGCCACGTGGATTTTAGTTCGGAAGTGACCGCTGCGCTCAGAGTCACCGACGGTGCATTGGTGGTGGTGGACACGGTTGAGGGTGTGTCAGTGCAGACGGAAACAGTGCTTCGCCAGGCCATGCAGTAAAAGATCAGGCCAGTGCTGATGGTGAACAAAATCGACAGATCCATCTTGGAGTTGAAGTTGGACGGTGAGGCAATGTATCAATCTTTCCTGAGGGTCATCGATATGGCCAATGTGGTTATCAGCACCTATGTCTCTGAGGATATGGGAGAGATTCAGGTTGACCCTTCCATTGGAAACGTTGCCTTTGGATCCGGAAAGGATCAGTGGGCCTTCACGCTTGCTAAATTCTCACGTCTCTATTCTAAGAAGTTTGGTATTGCTTTCGATAAAATGATGAAGAAACTCTGGGGTGATAACTATTTCGATGGTGCCTCTAAGAAATGGAAGACCGATGGGTAAACCGAAGACGGAAAGACCCTCAGAAGAGCTTTCGCCCAGTTCATCATGGACCCCATCTGCAAACTCTGCCAGACAATCATCGATGGGCAGGTGCAACAATACGTCAAGATGTTGACCCAGTTGGGTCTCTAACTGTCCCAGTAGGACAAACTCCTCTCAGGAAAGCAACTCCTCAAGGCAGTGATGAGTAAATGGTTGCCTGCTGCTGACTGCCTGCTCTAGATGATGGTACTGCATCTGCCTTCTCCCAGACAAGCCCAGAAATACAGAACTTCCTATCTCTACGAAGGTCCTCAGGAAGATGTGATTGCTGAAGCCATGAGGAACTGCGACCCTAAGGGCCCACTTATGATCTACATCTCAAAGATGGTGCCATCAACTGACAAGGGCCGTTTCTACGCGTTTGGTCGAGTGTTCTCCGGGACTGTTGCCTCTGGTCAAAAGGTCAGAATCATGGGTGCGAACTACAAACCGGGAAAGAAGGATGATCTCTATGAAAAGAACATTACTAGGACTGTCTTGATGATGGGAAGAAACGTAGAGTCTATCCCTGATGTACCCTGTGGGAACACTGTCGCCCTATCTGGAGTCGATCAGTATCTTATTAAAACCGGAACTATTGCCAGCGTCGAATACCCAGAATCCCACCCCATCAGGTCAATGAAGTACTCCGTCTCCCCTGTGGTGAGAGTGGCAGTCAAGCCCAAGAACCCAGCCGACCTGCCCAAGTTGGTCGACGGCCTCAAGAAGCTCGCCAAGTCTGACCCCCTGGTTCTCTGCGAGTTCGACGAGAGCGGAGAAAACGTCATTGCCGGCTGCGGTGAGCTCCACGTCGAGATCTGCCTCAACGATCTGGAGAAAGATTTCGCCCAGTGTGAGATCATCAAGGACGACCCCGTCGTTACCTACAAGGAGACCATGACTGCTGAATCCACTGAGCCCGCCATGACCAAATCGCAGAACAAACACAACAGGATCCACGGGACCAGTGCCCCCCTCCATGAGGATCTGCCCTTGCTCATCGAGAACAATGAGATCACCCCCACCCAGGATATCAAGATCAGAGGCAAGAGACTCTCCGACTAGTTCGGATGGGAGAAGGACGACACCACTAAGATCTGGTGCTTCGGACCTGACAACACTGGACCCAACCTGGTCGTCGATATCACCAAGGGAGTCCAATACATGAACGAAATCAAAGAGTCGATGGTTTCATCGTTCCAGTGGGCCTCCAAGCAGGGAGTCCTCTGCGAAGAAAACATGCGGGGAATGAGGTTCAACGTGGTTGACTGCTAGTTGCACACTGACGCAATCCACAGAGGAGGAGGACAGATCATGCCTGCCGCCAGGAGACTCTACTACGCCCTTGAAATCCTCTCAGAGCCCACCCTTGTGGAACCCATCTTCAGCTGCGAAATCACTGCGCCCAGTGACTGCATGGGCGGCGTCTACCAATCCCTCAACCAGAGGAGAGGTATCGTCGTAGAGGAGATCCAGATCACCGGAACCCCACTCAACTTGGTACCACTGCTCTTACTTAGGTTAAGGCATATCTGCCCGTCTCTGAATCTTTCGGTTTCACTGGCATGCTCCGAGGCAACACCCAAGGTAAGGCCTTCCCCCAGTGCGTCTTCGACCACTGGGAGCTCATCAAAGGACTTCCCCTAACCGACGCCAAGGCCGGAGAGTTGGTGCTGGGCATCAGGAAGAGAAAAGGACTCAAGCCAGAATTACCCAAAGTTGTGGACTACGTAGACAAAATGTGATGACCATAGATTAGCATCTCATATAACTATTTAAACACTTCATATGGCAACGAATAATTTTACTGTGCCCACTCTCTCGCTCTCCTCCTCACGGGCTAAGAAACAGACGGGTTCCTCCATCCCCACGCGCGACTACTCGCAATATGTGCACTCCCAGAGCTACCAGCTCCAGAATGACAACAACTTCGATAACAGATACAACTATAAATGTGTCAACCACAGTGTGGAAATGCAGGAGAAGAACCGCAGGCCGCCCATCTTCCCCCCCAAACACCCAACACCTCCCATCTAGCACAAACCCAAGGACATCAATAAGAATGTATATCTGCAAACTTACGAGTAAACTGTACCCCCGGTCTTCGTCCCCCCTCGGCCGGAGTAACCCCGCTACCAGTAGCCTTCAAACAGCGGTTTGGGCCTCAGACGCAGCTCGTCCAAAAACGGACTGCTAACCAACCCTGAAAGTTCAAAACTCATCCAGGAATAGCTGCAGTAGCGCGAAGTGGCTCGCAAGTTGGACGTCAGCAAAGTGCTTTTCGACCGCAAGCTCAGCAAACTTCTGTAGCAGGCCAACTTCTACGACGAGGAGCTGCAGGCTGCGTGCCAGGATGAGTTGGGCCCCAAGCTGCAGGAACTCATGGAGCTCAAGGACTCGCAGATTAATACGCAGAGGGAGCTCATCATGGAACTCACTGCTTTGATTAAATGATAACACTGATTCGATTCAATTCAACTTTCATCAAATCATAAGTAAAAAGAAGCAACGAAGATAGACCACCCTATGTGCCTTTTAGAGTTAGTTCACTGCCTTTTAGAGTTCACTGCCTTTTAGTGTTCATTGAATTTACCTTTGGTTTGTTCTGATTGTTTTGAATAGACGATTATCAATCAGCAGATCTTAGTTGTATAAGAGCAATGTATTGAGCTACTGCATCAACTCAACCAATTCAAGCAAATGCAATCAAGCAAAAGGATAGCCTAACTATCTTATTTCTATCAGTCGATTCGCTATATGCGACTCTTCACCTCCACCCACTCCCCACATGTTCCCCTACAGCTAGCTCATCGACGGCTACGAATCTCCCGAGTACTCCGACGAAGAAAACATGCTCATCGACTATTGCAACTCAGTGCCCCTCAAAAGGACCAACCCTCGCGACTTGCGGCAGCATCAGCAACTGCCCATGCCTCCTCCCAGGGTCAAGTTTGAGGACGTTAAGCCTAAATCGCAGCTGTCGTTGACTGTGGGCAGCAGCAAGCGGGACTACAACTTCAGAGGCAAGAAGCCCTACACTTTCCTGAGTGCAGTGGAGATGGAGCAGTTCGAGACCGACCTGAAGAGGGGCGACCTCAGCAAAGAGGAGCTCTGCGAGAAGTACAAGGTCAGCATCTCGACCACTGCGAGGTTCATCCGCAACTTCAAGGAGTATGGTCAGCTCAGTGTCAAGAAACCCAACATCGCCTCCAACGATTTGGTCAACAAGCTCAAGAGGGAGTACCCACAGCTCACCTTCGCCCAGATCAACAAGAAGATTGAGGAAATTGTCAACGGACTGGGCCAGAAGCAGACGGCTCCATCCAGTGCAAATGGGACAAATGGAACAAAAGGGGCAAAAGGGACAAATGGAGGAAACGGGGGAAATGTGAATGGAGGAAACGGAGAAAGTAGGCAGAAATGAGAGTAATATTTGGAATGATGTGCGTCACTTTAACTATTAGAGATATTGACCATCCTTGGGTTTAAGGATAGATCATATGACTGAGAATAGCGTTGGAGGCTATCTATTGTTTGAGACCTGATTACCCATTCCTAATCTCCTTACTTTCCTTCTTTCCTTTCTCCCTTGCTTTCCTTCCTACCGGCTGTTGCTTCTTACCTTTGCATTGCTCCCAGTTAGCCCTTTGTTATTGATAGTTGGTATATGTGAGAGGTGACAATAAAATGAAAAAAATATATATCCACCCCAGCAATGCCACCCACTTCAACACCCTATCCCACAACGATGAGTAGACGGATCCCTTCTTCAAATTCGGACAGGAGAGGCAGCGTCTCAAGAGCTACGTCCAGCAGCAGCTGAACGGAGAGTAGGTCCGCAACAACGAACGCATCCTGCTGCGCTTCCAGCAGTAGGCACAGTAAAGGCGTCACAACCACCTCACCAAGAGCAGACCTACCTAACGCAACAGATATACCGACCCACCCTTCAATCCCACTCCCCCCTTTAATCCCACCTCCACCCTCTTCAATCCAGAACAGTAGATCCCCAAATCCGCAGTCAACTACCAATCCCGCTTCGTCAACTACCTGCCTGTCGACAGCCGCGTCACTAGAAATTACTACTCGCCTCCACTGGTGCCCACTGAGAAGAGCAGACCTCCAGTCTACAACTACTACAACATACTCCCCTACCGCAGCTTCGAGCAGTACCCACGCAAAGACAACCCTTAGTACGCCCAGCCTGACAACTGCAAAACCCCCCAGAACTATCGCAAGAAGGTTTAGCACTCCAGGGCCAGGAGTCTGGACGTCGAGCTGTGCTAGAAGGAGAAGGAGAACCATCGGAGTTGGGCCCTCAAGAAGATAAAGTAGGCTGCGGCCAAGCGCAGAGACAAGGAGGTGGGGGACAAAAGGGCAACCAACTATTCTTCAGGGTCCAGTGTGCTGTCGGAGCTGGAAAGGCGTGAGATGGAGTCAAAGCAGGAGTGTGAGCGACTGGGGCGGCAGCTGCGCAAGCTGAAGAAATACCGCAAGTTTATTGCCGAGCAGGAGAAGAGAAAAGTACTGTGATGTCTGTATTTTCAGCACTAACAACTCCTAACTACAATACTAGCTCTTAGACAACCATTCAAAGCATATTCTGCAGAAGAACTGATCTTGGTGTTGGATGATAGTGCTGGATTGCAAGACACTGAAATAGAAGATCACTCCTTGGATGTTGTTTCTGGCTGCTGTGCTTCACATCAGAGGATGGTGGAGGCATATTTCAGGGTTGGCCTCTTGCGCTCGATTTTGGCCATCTCCTGAGCTCGGAATTGAGCCACTAGTTGGTTTTTGTTGGTCCTGTTTTTGTGGCTGGAGCCTCCCCGCCACCTCTGGTCCAGGTTCTTCAAAATGAGGGAGGAGTGGAGGAGATGTTCTTTGGTTTCCTCCTTGATGGGCGTGAGCTAGTGGATCTCCATGTTGCTGCTCTTGATATACCTGGAGGTAAAGTTGGTTTAGTACCTCGACCTATTGTTCCTGCTTGCTGTCTACATCTTTTCTGGATGGATCACTTTGGCCCTCTCCACTTTGTACGTATCCACTCTGCCTACTTTACTGCCCTCGTTCAAGCCTTACTTTTTGGAAGAACTGGTCTTCTCTCTAGACTTGATGGAGAAGGCGATACTGCCGGTCATATGCTGGTTCTTCTTCCTCTTCTTGCTTGTGCTGGGCACGTTGTTCAAATCCTAGATGGAGTCATACAGCTCGACGAGTTCGTTCTGCTGGAACCTCCCCTTCTGGAGTCCTGCTACTTCAGTGAAGAAGGCGCCTTCTCCTTCCTGGAAGCCTCTCCTCCACTCCCCCCTGTAGTAGCTGCCATCGTTCCAGAACATCTCGCCGTAGCCATCCCTCTAGTCTTCGAAGTAGTGCCCCTTGTAGGTGTTGCCCGAGGCCCAGCAGAAGATCCCATACCCCTGCTTCTTGTCCCTCACGTACTCACCCTCATACTTGTCGCTGTTGCCGCCTGCCTTCTTCCACACCCCGTTGCCCTCCCTGAAGCCGTTCTTGAAGTTGCCCTTGTAGAAGCTGCCGTCGGTCCAGTAGTACTCGCCGTAGCCGTGGGGCTTGCCCTCGTAGAAGGCTCCCTTGTAGAGGTCTCCGGAGATGAACTTCTCTGTGCCTTGGCCGTGTTTGAGGCACTTCTTGAACTCGCCCTCGTACCTGTCTCCGTTGATCCAGAGATGCACTCCGTAGCCGTCAGCCTTGCCGAACTTCCACTCCCCCACGTAACTGTCTCCCTTGGCCCCGCTCCACATCCCAGACCCGTGTCTGCATCCCGACAGCCACTCGCCCTCGTAGAATTAGCCGTTGGGCCACTGGAACCTGCCTAGCCCTTCCGGCTTGCCGTTGATGTAGGTGCCATTGAAGACGCACTAGTTGTCGAACAGTTCGAAACCTCTGCCGTGTTTGAAGTCGCTCTGCCACTCTCCCTCGTAGATGCGCTTGTGGTACAGCATGACGCCCAGCCCGTGGCGCTTGCCGTTGACGAACTCCCCGTAGTAGGCTGCCCCGTTGTACTTCTTCAGCTTGAGGTTGGGCGACTTGCTTAGTTGGGCGATGTCGATGAGGGGCGATCGGGGACGGTAGTTTTTGAAGTATGCGGCGAGGGATTCGGGGGAGAGGTGGGCGCCGTGGGGGAGGAAGGTGAGGGAGGCGTTGAGGTTCTACTCGAGGGGTTACTAGTGGGTGAAGATGGAGATGCTGGACTCCCCGATGTGCTGGCTCTGTGCTTTTATTTACATCATTATACATTAAATCACCACCTGCAGATTCGCTTTGTTTGATCCCCCCACCCTGCCACACCACTCACCCTGCATGCACTTAGAAGATGGGGGCACAACTTCGAAATCATCATCACGCGAAAACTAACACGAATTTATTCAACATGGATGGATGAGTTGTGAAGGGTAGAGGACCTACCATAGTTGGCTACTTGCTAAAAAGGCTGTCTAAGTAGCCCAGGGTCAACCAGGCTGCATTTATGGGGGTTGATCGAGAGGTTGAGCCGTTTCGCAATATTTGATGGCTATCTTCGAATTTCGGATAATTGCCACAAAACCACAAACAAACCCACAAATTGATCCCCTCTAAGCATTCTAAGCATAAATGACAACTGCCACTTAATACGAAACCTTCCAACAAACACAAACCTGTTGAGGATGCAGTGAGCATTCCTGATCCTAGGATAAGGTGCATGAGTGGATGAGGTGGGAGAGTGCAGGCATGGAAGGGAGGGAGTAGGTTGTGCGGGGTGGGGAGGGATACAAATGTAAGGTGGTGGCTGTATCGAGTTTATATAATTTAAACATTTAAAGGATGGTGCATAGAATTTGGAGTGTGGGGAGTGTGCTCCTCGCTCTAGCCTCAGTCTGCGCGGCCATAAACAGCAGCCTGCCGATTTGGGTGTCTAGCTCATATTTCAAAGCTGGTAGCTTTTGGGTTATTCAGGAGGGGTCAGTTTCAGCCTAGCAGCAGGTGCCACCACCCAGAATCTAACAATCACCTACTCGACCGCCATGGTCAACGCCACGCTCAAGGTCCCAGTGCTCGGCATCACCGACCTCAACTACAAGATACTCGCAGGCAGGGTCCAGCTCCTCATTGAGATGGTCAAGTACACCGTCAGCTACTGCACCTTCAACATCACCGTCAACGCCAACTCCAACCTCCTCGCCCTCAAAATCACCTACATGGCTCTCGACAACTCCTTCCAGCCCGCCTACAGCATGAACTACTACTTCCCCGTACCCCCCCCATCCACTTAGTTCGCGAACAAGACCGGTCCCAACCTCTCCTACCAGGCCTACATCAACTTCACTCAATCCACGGGAGTGCTGCTGAACACATCGCACTAGAACGTGCTGCTGCCCTTCCTGCACTACATCGATGTGACTACTCGGGACGGGACGGTGGATATCAACCTGAACTTCAGTCTGCTCAACAGCAGCTACTACACTGTCATCATCACTTCCACTTCCAACATGACCCTCAACTACGCCGGCTTCTCACGCATGATCTTCGACAAAACTGCCATCGAGGCGCTGGGCAGCGATTACTTCAACTACGGCATCGTCTACTCGACCAACAACAACGCCACGGCCCTCTCGACCACCATCCCTCCAGATATCATCCCTTCCAACCTCTTCTACGGCCTGCACTCCTTCAACATTCAGACCTCGCTAAGCTAGTTGAACTTCATCTCCAGCTACACCACCACCTCGGGCTTCATCGGCTTCACTCCCCAGGGCACCTACCTCTACTCCCAGATGAAGTTCAGCTACATGCACCACAAGACCAGGATCTGTCCAGGCACCAACCCCTACTACAACATCTCCGAACTCCTCTGCTACGACGTCTGCGCCGCAGCCTGGTACGGCGACAACCCTACCATGACCTGCAAGAAGTGCCCCTACAATTGCGTGACCTGCAGCTCGGCCACTGTCTGCACCAACTGCGACGCCTCCAGCAACCGCCAGCTCAACTCCACCGCCTGCACTCCCCTCCCCGGCTACTACGACGACGGCAGCAGTACAGCCGCCAAGCCCTGCGCCTCCTCCTGCAGCACCTGCTCGGGCTCAGCCACCAACTGCCTCTCCTGCGGCTCAGGCTACTACAACAGCAGCTTCTCCTGCATCTCCTGCAACTCGGCCATCTCGGGCTGCCTCAGCTGCTCCAACTCCTCCTACTGCAACCAGTGCAGCGGGGGCGGCAGTGGTCCCTTCTGCACTAACTGCGCGACCAACCAGTACGTGAGTCTAGTGGACGGCAGCTGTCAGAGTTGCGCAGTGGCAATGAGCAACTGCCAGTCCTGCATTTCATCAACCCAGTGCACCATCTGCCAAAGCACCTTCACTCTCTCATCGGGGAGTTGCGGCTGCACTGCGGCCCAGTACCAGGCTGGGGGCAGTTGCAGCAGCTGTTCGGCCGCAATCAGCTACTGTGCAAGTTGCACCAGTGCCAGTGCCTGCACTACTTGCGCCAGCACCTTCACCCTCTTCTCTGCCACAAACTGCGGGTGTACTACGGGCACCTACCTCAACTCCACCTCCTCCCAATGCGTTTCCTGCACAGTGATCAGTCAGTACTGCCAGAGCTGCAACAGTTCAGGGTGTTCAGTCTGTCCAACAACTTTCGAGGTCTCCGGCGGCAAGTGCGTGTGCGCGAGGGGCAGCTACGCCAACTCCACCGACCAGCAGTGCGAGAGCTGCTCAGTGATAGCCAACTGCGTGAGATGCGTTTCGGTCTCCAACTGCAGTGCCTGTACCACTGGCTACAAGGTCAACACCTCCTCCTGGGGCTGCATAGTCCAGACCTGCCTTGTTGACAATTGTGACACCTGTGTGGGCAATACCACCAACCTCTGCCTCGGCTGCAACGCAGGCTACAGCCTTGCGGGCAATAACTCCTGTCTCAACTACTGCGGCAACATGGTCTTGGACTAGAGCTAAGAGTGCGACGATGGCAACCAGGTCTCGGGAGATGGCTGCAGCTCAGCTTGCAAGGTCGAGAGCGGGTTCAGCTGCCCCCTCCAGCAGGTCAACTTCACCAACGCCTACTCCTCCTGCTTCTACTCCTCACCGCTGACCTTCAGCCTGGTGTGGACCCGCAAGTTCGAGGGCAACAACTCTCTGAAGTTCCAGTTCCAGTTGGAGCAGCAGCTAGGGCAGTGGTCCTCAGTGGACTTCAGCAACGCGGTGGCTATTGACCAGTACGACAAAACCACCAATCTCAGCTTGAACCTCTCCCAGTCCTTTGTTTAGTCTTATACTGTGGAGTATGTGCCGAGTAGTAACCGCTTCTGGGTGATCCTCAACTACGTCAACAGTTCTCTCCAGAAGAGCAATCTGCAGTTCTCACTCACTCCTTACTCCCACAGCCTCGACCCTGCCTTCTCACCCCCCAACAACGCCTACTTCATTGCTCCCCTCATCCAGACCTTCACCACTGTCACTGCCAACAACAACCAAAACGCCAACCTCTACACCCCCCAGGAATACGGCCTCTACTCAGCCTCCGTTGTGTTCTCCTACATCCTCATGGCTCTGGCCTTCCTGGCACTCATCACCTGCCTGGCCTTCCGCACCGCCAAAATCATCGTCGTCGAAATGATCACAGTGCTGCAGCTGAGCTACTTCTCTCTGGCCTTTCTGGACTCGATGAGCCCGGCCTTCAGCGGGTTGCTGCCTCTGCGCTTCCTGGCCGGCATCCTCAACTTCCGCGACGTCTAGAGCTACCTGGAGGAGCTGAGCTCCCCCAACTGCATGAAGGGCATCTACATGTACCTGAACCTGTCCAACAACCTGAGCTGGGCGGCCCTCATACTGGGACTGTTCCTGCTGGCCGGACTGCTGCTCATGCTGGCCTACATCATCTACGACTTCCTGGCCAACCCCGAGACCCTCTAGAACCTGAACAAGCGGGAGCAGTAGAAGAACGGGTTCTGGCTCTACCAGTTGAGCTTCAACGTGCTGGGCGAACTCTCCCTCGCCCTCATCCTCTTCTTCCTGCCCCTCTACTCCATCAGCTTCTTCTTCGAGATGTTCTACACGACCGGCAACTTCAACTTCTGGAGCTACGCGGAGGCCTTCGGGATCGGGATGACCTTCCTGGGGTACTCAGTGGCGCTGCTGAAGTCGCACCCGCCCAAAGACGGCAGCAGCGGGAGCAGGCTGGGCGAGTTCATCAGCTAGTTCAACTGCGCGGGCTGCTTCAAGACCTTCAAGTACGGCAACCTGCAGATGGTTGAGACCTTCCTGATTGCCGGGCTGGTCATGGCCACCATCTACGCCAACGGCAAGATCTTCTCGGCCCTCTGCGTCATCCTGCTCGCAGTCATGGATATCGTCCTGGTGGCCGTGATCAAGCCCTATCGCTACGGCTTCGTCTCCTGCTTCAAGGGCTAGGACAACCAAACCTAGGCTGTCTTCTAGAAGATAGAACTCTACAAGGTCTACGAGAAGCCGCAACCCTCCATCCTGCGCATAGAGCAGCCTGACACAACCCAGAAGTCCGACCTGAATGAGTACACTGGGGAGAATTTCACGCAGCACTTCGCCACCAAGCAGAACGTGCTGAAGACGAAGCACCAAGGGCTGGTGCAGGAGGGGGAGGTGCTGAACCACACCAAACTGTTCCTGTTCAACAACAACACCCGCCGGATAGTGAACCTGAGCACCCTGGTGGTGGTGTAGTTCTTCTTCATCTGCGCCCAGATCTACGCGGGGGATATCAACCAGAGCTATCCGGGAGTGACCATCCAGAACATGTACCCCTTGCTGATCCACCTGCTGCTGTTGGCCAACGTGGGCTACAACTACACCATGATGGTGCTGCAGATCGTGGACCACAGGAAGCAGAGCCTGGGCCGGGTGGTGGCTGAGCCGGAGGACGCCACCCTTCACCTCAGCAAGTCCCTCTACAACCACACCATCAAGGACAAGATCAAGGAGGACCCCATGGAACCATCCCACGACACCAACTCCAGCTTCATCAACTCCAAGGAGATATTCGAGGTCAACAAACTCATCATCCAGAGCAACGCCACTGAGGACAGCGTCTACAACCACAAGCGCCCCCACCTCAACAAGACTGCCATCAAGCAGGTCAAGAAGCACCGCAGGAACATCGCCAACATCGACGAGGAAGTCCCCAACGTCTAGGAGGAGGTCACAGTGCCCCTCCCCCAGCCCCAGCTCCAGCAGTGATCGCCACAGCCCCACCTGCAGCAGTGATTGCCAACAGCACTGGCAGTGACTGCCCAGTTGCCTGCCTGCAGTGGTAAGCTGCCCAGTTGCCTGCAAGCAGTGATTTTAATGAATGCAATGTGTGCAATACCTGCTATGCTGTAATATTGTGCAGTGTCACTCTTATTATTATAGAATAGTTATTTACTTTAACGGATAGTGCTCAATGGGAGATCATCTGGTGAATCAGAGGGAGGCCGTGGTCATGTGCCAGGCTGGCTTTGAGGGTGTTTTTGAGCTGGTTCTTCAGCCAGCCGTCCAGCCGTTCGCAAATGCGTTTGCTCTTGCTGTCTCCAGCTGCCTCCTCACCCTACTCTATGAGCCTCCTGACGTGGGTCTGCAGTTCGTAGGCCAGTTGCTCCTACTGCAGTTCAGCTAGGCTTATCTCTCCCACGTACTCCATTTCCCGCTCGAGCTCGCTCTTGATGGTTTGCCTCTCTGTGGTCCAAGCCTCAGTTTCGGCCTGATTGTAGTATTGCTCGGCCTAGTTGACGATGTTGCTGAGTGAAGACTGTGCGAGTTCTTCCTCGCTGAGGATATTTTTGCTCAGGTGGGTGTGGATGACATCCCTCAGGGAGGTCGTGCCTTGCCGTGGATCCTGCTGCCTTCTGCTTTCAGCCACCTCGAAGCGGATTTCTTCCTTGGATATGAACTAGTTGGCTTACTACTTCAATAGGTTCTTATCTGACTGAAGGGTCAACTCCACCTTTCCCTTTCTCGCAGCTTACCTGTCAGGGAGGTTGTGGTTGTGGTGGTTGTGGTACTTAGAGTTGGGGGGAATGAGAGTGTTGTGGCAATTGGAGGTTGAGTGATTGGGGTCGTGGTGGGGTATGATTTGGGACAGGCGGTGGGTGCGTGGGTGTTTGTCCCAGTTCTTGTGCAGGAAGTAGACAGTCCTGTCTCTGAAGCGGTGCATTTGGATGCGTTGGTCGATTTACTGAGGAGTGAGTGAGTGGAGCAAGTAGATACCCCGGAGCTGATGCGGTTCGAACAGCAGGGAGATAGCCTATTACAGAAAATGTATTCGTTTGTTGAGGTATACCACATCTAGGACTTTGTTGACGGAGTCTTTGATGTGGTCTCTAGCCTCGGCTTGTCTCCAATCGGGCTTCCACTTGGTATCTTTAAACAAGCCGAAAGCGATCTGTTTCATGAAGCCTGCAAGGTTGTATGACTTGGCCTCTCTGCTCCTAAAGTATTCCGAAGCAAACCTCATCTGGAACTCAAGCCGAGAGATGTAGTTCACGAAAAAAAAGAGAGCGAGCATTCCATACATCACTCCTCCCATGTATCCCACCAAATCGAATACTTTGTAGTAACTCCTTTCTAGCTGCACAGCCCCATCGGAAGATTAAAACACCACTACTGTCGAGCTGTCTCCGGAAGCCATGGGGATGTCAGTGCTCAGGCTGCCGGCCGCAACACTCCTGACTGTGCTCTTTGTGCTGAAGGGTAGTAAGCTGGCATCAGTGCTAAGGTTGGTGCTGACAATCGGGTAGGAGTTGAGGAACGAGAGGTTTTTCTGGACGAGGAAGAGCTTCCTGTTTAAGGAGTAGGAAAAGGGGTGTGAGCTATTGTGAAGGTTGATGTTGGAGTTGACAAAGAAAAACTAGACTTGCCCGCAAGGTGAAGAGCAGGAATCAGGGCAGCTGAAATTGTATCTGAGAGATTTGTAGAGGGAGCTGAGAGTGTTGGCTCCACCTACCTCGAAGTAAGTATTGAGGGGCAGGCAGAACAGGGTTTGAGCTGTGTACTGCTTCAGCTTGGCGATTCCGTTGGGTAGCATTGCGAAATGTGAGTTGTTACAGAGTTCTGGGTTGAGTGGAGCGTTAGCGTAGGTGCGGTTGGCGGTATTGTAAGTTCCCGTGGCAGTGTTGACGTTTACATCGTAGGCTATTGAAGCATTGGAGCAAGTGTTGGCGTTGGTGAGGGCGAATGCGATCATGAAGGGGGAGTAGGTTGGATCGTTGGTGTTGGTGGTAAACACAGTGTAAGGGGGTTAATAGCTATAGTTTGTTTGGGATGAGGTTTTTACGATGCCACATGAGACTAATTGAATGAGTTGAAGTGTGAAGAGAATTAGTATAAGAACGATGATGAGGAGAGAGAAGATAACTGGGAAGGGATTGTTGAGTGAGAGGGAGTTGCTACAGAAAATATGGTTCTAGAAAAGGTTAAGTTTATGGAGGAGTGTATTAATCATTTTAACCTAATAGTTATACAGGAAAGGTATTTTGAATAATAAAAATATTCAAAAGAGATCTAGCATCAGATGAAACTATTGGCCTTCGACTTTACTTTCTGTCAATTATGCCAAACTGTATGGCAACTCCCTTCAATTTACCCTAAATTTTAGTAATTATTACGTCAACGTAACTTCAATTTACACAAAGCCAGATTTCTGGGTAACAATCGTTTGGTTTTACAGCTACTACTGCCCCTATTCAACTCCTTACTTGCTAAATAGCACTTGCTACGATCTTTGTCCCAACGGAACATCCATCAACTAATCTCAGCTTACTTGTAATGAAAGCTCAAACCCGAATCCAACTCCAGCTCCGGCTACTGAGCCCTCCATTACCAGAGAGAATCTCAATGTCTGGGTTCAAGCTGGCTCCATTTTGGGATTTATCACATTCTTAATGATGCTGATTTTGATAGTTGCTGTTTTTTTCCTTTGGAAGTAGAAACAAAAATTGCAGAATCAAGCATCTTAGAGT
>Ga0316217_10003821_pt1 | contig 16794 bp, 9 predicted proteins | sample 1anoAmetaG_FD_203633 | JGI IMG/M metagenome (GOLD analysis project Ga0316217, IMG submission 203633) | Freshwater microbial communities from Trout Bog Lake, Wisconsin, USA - 1anoA | ecosystem: Environmental > Aquatic > Freshwater > Lake > Hypolimnion/Profundal zone | place: USA: Wisconsin...
CCGGCGTTCCCGGCGTTCATCTCGGGGCACAGCACGTTCAGTCACGCTGGCGCCGTGGCGCTCGAGCAGATGACGGGGAGCCCGTACTTCCCGGGCGGCTTCGGCGAGCACGTCGCCCCGGCGCGGACGTTCCTGACCTTCGAGCGGGGGCCGACTGTGGAGGTACGGCTGCAGTGGGCGTCGTTCGCGGACGCGGCCGACGAGGCGGGGCAGTCGCGCATCTGGGGGGGGATTCACATCCAGCCGGACGACTTCGTAGGGAGGAAGGTCGGGCACCAGGTGGGGCTGGACGCGATGGCGCTGGCGCGGAGGTACTTTGACGGCACGGCGGGGGACGCTCGCTGAGCGCCGTGTCCCCGGCAGCTCGTGCGGCAATCCTCGACGCGGTGGCCCAGGAGGCCGGCGAGCGACCCGTCCTCCGCCGTGAGATCGATGTCCTTCGTGGACCGGGTGGCTCGGGGATACGCCGCATGAGGAGGGGGAGGCTCCACGCCGGGCCGGGCGGGCGACGGACGAAGGAGGGGCAACCCGCGGTGGGTCGCGACAAAGTGCCCCACCTTGCCCACCCCCCAGGCCCCCTTTCGGCCCTGCCGTCCCGACCCCGAACACCGACTCGTGAACAATCATGGGCTTACGAGCGGCATTGCCGATGCAATGACCCCTCTCCGAAGGCCGCCACACTGAGGCGACCTCAAGGAACAAGCCATGAACACGCATATCTTCGCCTCTGCTTTCGGTCGTTGGGTTGCCCCCGCGCTCCTCGCGGGTGCCACGTTCTGCGGGACGCTCGGCTTCTCGACCGTCGCCTCCGCGCAGGAGCGCGCGCACGGCGCGGTCGCAGCGCCGCGCGGCGCGGTCGGCGGGGGGCGCGTCGTGGTGCGCGAGCCCGGCTTCAGGGGGCCGCGCGTCGTCCTCGGCGCCCCCGTCGTGCCGCCCTACTACTACGGCTACGGCGCGCCGGTCCTCGGTGGCGGCTACTACGACGGGTACTGGGGGCGGCGCGGCGTCGTGCGCCCGGGCTGGGGTGGCGGGCGTGAGGGGCGCGGCGAGGTCTTCCGCGGCGGCGGCATCCCGCGCGGTGGCGCCCCCCGCGGCGGTGTCCCGGGCGGTGGCGGCCACATGGGGGGTGGCGGGCACGGCGGCGGGCACGGCGGCGGGCACGGTCGGTGACATCCCCCGGGGCGGGGTCGGCCGCTCCTGACGCGTCCGCGAACCCTACCGACTCCGCGCCGGCGCTCATCGCCGTGGAGTCGGTAGCGCGCTCGCCCCTCCGGCCGAGCCCGTGGCGTGCTCAGCCTCGCCGGGACGACCGGTAGTCGAGCAGGGCAGGGGCGAGCAGCATCGCCGCCGAGAGGCAGGTCAGCTCGCCGATCATCGCGGAGAGGCCGAAGGTGTGGATGCCGCGGTTCTGCGAGAAGAGGAGCGACGCGTAGCCGACGACGGTCGTGTACGAGCAGAGCGTCACGACGGGGCCCGTCGAGACGAGCGCCTTGCGACCGGCGCGCTCCCCGCCGGACTGGCGGGCGCGGGCGACGATGTTGACGCCGTAGTCGACGCCGATGCCGATGGTGATGGGGAGCGCCACGAAGTCGAGGAAGTTCACCTTGATGCCCATCGCGTAGGCGGCGGAGAGCATCCCCATGATCCCGAGCCCGGCGCACGCGAGCGTCACCCGCGCCTCTCGCCCCGTGCCGAGCACGAGGAGGACGACGAGGATGGAACCGACCATGGCGGTGGCCGTCGCGCGCGGGCCGTCCTCTGTCATGGCGGCGAGCATGTCGGAGAAGACGAACGCCGACCCGCCGATGATGACGTCCGGCCCGAGCTTCATGCCGCGCACGACGTCGGCGAAGTGCTTGAGGGCGCTGACCCTCCAGCCGTCGACCCCCCAGCCGGTGTTCGCCAGCACGAAGCGCCCGCGCGTCCCGTCCTTCTCGACGTACGGCCACGCGATGGCGTCGGGGATGTCGTCGTAGCCGAGCGGCTTGAGGTCGTCCGGCGGACGGAGCTTCGCGAGCCTGGCCTGCTCCTCGGGCGAGGCGTGCTTCAGGACGCCGGTGTCGAGGAGGTGGCGGATCTGCGCGAGGACGGCGAGCTTCTGCGGCTGGTCGGCCGGGAGGAGATCGTCGAGCGTGCTGATCTGGCTGAAGAGGTGCTGGTGGCGGTCCTTGCCCGCGTCCTGGGCCTTGAGGCGCGCCGCGACCCTGGCGGCGTCCTTCGCGTGGTCGACGCCGATGACGAAGCCGCCCGAGATCCCCCCGCCGAACTCCTTGTCGAACTTCCCCATCCACGCGGACTCGGCGTCGAGCTCGGCGTTGTACGAGCGGAGGTTCCGCAGGTCGTCCTCGAGCGGGTCGTGCGTCAGGTACCGGACGGTGGTCACCGCGGTGACGACGAGGAGGGCGACCCCGAGGACCGCGACGACGCGAGGGTGCGCCGGGACGAGGCGATCGAGCCAGCGGCCGAAGCGGAGCGAGTCGCCGCCGTGCACCCTGCGGCCGAGGAGCGCGAGGCCCGCGGGGAGGACCGTGAAGGCGGAGATCCAGCAGAGGAGCATCCCGACGGCGCCGATGATCCCGAAGTCCCGGAACCCGCGGAACGGCGTGACCGTCAGCGACCCGTAGGCGACGGCGGCGGTGAGGGTCGCGACGAGCGTCCCGGGGGCCGCGCCGCGCACGGCCGCGGGGAGGGCGACGGCGGGCTCGGGGTCGGCGAGCAGCTCCTCCTGGTAGCGCCCGAGGAGGATGAGCCCGCAGTTGATGCCGTTGCCGATGACGATCGACGAGAGGAAGGCGCTCGCGAGGTTCAGGTGGCCGATCGTGAGCCGCGTGAAGGCGAAGGTCGCGACGACCCCGACGGTCAGCGACCAGGAGAGCGCCCCGACCGCGAGGAACGACCGGTAGTAGAGGAGGAGCGCGCCGATGACGAGCACGATGGTGGCGACCGTCGAGGCGAGCATCCCCTTCAGCAGCGCGTCGTGCTCGATGAGGCTCGTGATGACGTCCCCCGCGACCCCCACCTTGACCGAGGGGAAGCGCGCCTCGACGTCGTGCACCGCCGCGAAGATCCGCTCGTTGAGCTTCGGGCCGCGGACGCTGTCGTCCGACGTGAACGTCGTCCGGACGATGAAGAGCTGCAGCCGTCCGTCCTTCGAGATGAGGGGGGCCAGGTCGGCGGCGTCGGTCTTCGCCTTGTCGAGCTTTGCCTCGAGATCAGCCGTCGCCTCGGGGGCGCCGGGCGGGGCGTCGTCGTCGAGCGCAACGAACATCGGGTTGGCCTCGGCCAGCTTGAGCTCCAGGGCCGCCCTGGCGCGCTCCAGGTCGGACAGCGAGGCGAAGAGGAACCGGTGGTCCCACGCGAACTGCCGCGGGGCGTGCTGGTCGGAGGTGATGCCGGAGACGAGGTCGTGGTCGATGGCGTCGAGCCGCTGGCGGAGCATCACCCCTGCGGCCGCGCGCGCCGTCGGGTCGTCGCTCTCGACGCCGACCATGTAGTCGGCGAGCACCCGCGTCCGGCGCTCGAGGGCGCGCAGGTGCCGCACCGACTCGGTCTCGGGCGGGAGGAGGTTCGAGAAGTCGCCGAAGACGTCCAGCCGGGACGCCAGGAGCCCGCAGGCGATGGCCACCACCCAGCTCGCCACGATCACCAGGCGCGCCCGCGCGATGGCCCAGCCCGACAACCGCGCGACGACGCTCCCGATCCGGTCTTTCACGGGGGATGCTCTTAGAGCAACCGCCCGTCCGGCACCAGGCTCCTAGAACCCGTCGTTCACCCGGTGCTTGGCGGAGGACGCAGGGGTCGCGGGCGGGGAGGAGGTCGGCGCGACCGGCGCCGCGGGCGCCACGGCGGGTCTCGGCGTGGAGGGCGGGCGACCGCTCGCCTTCGAGGTCGTCGCCGTCGCGCTCCCCCACGGGATGAGGGCAGCGTCAGGGCTTGCCGCCGGGATCTCCCACACGGCGGCGTCGGGGCTCGGGGCCGTGGCGACCGTGGCCGCGTCCGGTCTGGGGGTGGCCGACGGCGCCGGCGCCGCGACCGAGGCGGCGACGCTCGGGTGGGGCGGTGCGGCCACGGCGACGCCGCTCTTCGGCCGGGCGACGAATGCGATCGCCACCGGCACGGCGATCACGGCCAGGACCCCCGCGACGACCCAGCCGAGCTTCCGCGGGCGCAGCCCGGTCGCGCCCGGTATGTCCTTGGTCGGCTCGAGCTTTTCATCGTCGGGGGGCGACGCCGCAGCCTGCGCCAGCGCCTGCGGCGTCAGGCGCGACGACGGCTTGCCGAGCAGCACCGTCGCGTACGTGGCGTCGACCGTCGAGATGGGGCCGCTGTCGGTCCCCGGCATGCCGTGGCCGGACGGCGTGTCGGCCCCCGCTCGCTCCAGCATGCGCGCCACCTTCTCGCGCTGCGCCGCGGCCGACAGGGCGAGGTCCATCCCCTCCTTGCGCCGCCTGGCGCGCTCCGCCATGTGCTCCTGCACGAACGCCGCGACGTTCGTGGTGGTCGTCACGAGATCGGCCTCGGCCATCGCCGTCTCGATGGCCGCCTGCATGTCGGCCGCGGTCGCGAAGCGCTGGTCGGGCTGGTGCGACAGCGCCCGCATCACCACCGCGCTCACCGCGGGGTGGACGGTGGCCGGCAGCGGCGGCGGAGGTCGGCCCCCCGACAGCAGGAAGAGGCTGGAGAGCTCGTTCTCGCCGGCGAACGGCGGCCGTCCCGCGAGCAGGAAGTAGATGATGGCGCCGACCGCGAAGATGTCGGCGCGCCGGTCGACCTGCTTGCCGAGCGCCTGCTCGGGGGCCATGTAGTGGATCTTCCCCTTGAGCTGCCCCTCCGAGGTGTCCTCCGACACCCGGTCGCGGGCCTTGGCGATGCCGAAGTCGATGAGCTTGGCGACCCCGTGCATCGTCACGAGGATGTTCTGCGGCGAGACGTCGCGGTGCACGACGTTGAGGAGCCCGCCGTCCCTGCCGCGCACCTCGTGGGCGGCGTGGAGCCCGCCGCAGGTGTCGGCCAGGATGCGCAGCACGATCCCGGCGGGGATGGAGAGCCCCTTCTTGTGGACGACGTTGAGGAGCTTCGAGAGGGCGTCGCCGTCGACCAGCTCCATGGCGAGGTAGAGCACGTCGTGCTCCTCCCCGAGGTCGAGGACCTGCGCGACGTTCGCGTGCTCGATGCGCGCCGCCAGCCCGGCCTCGTCGAGGAACATCCGCTCGAAGCGGGCGTCCTGCGCGTACTTGGGGAGGATGGTCTTGATCGCGACCAGCTTCTCGAAGCCGCGCTTGCCCCTGAGGCGCGCGACCCACACGCTCGCCATCCCCCCCTCGGCGATCGGGCAGAGCATCTCGTAGCGATCGAGCTGGTAGCCCGGCGCGATCGGCGACGGTCTCGGCGGCTGCTCGCTCGTGCTCACCTTTACAGTATATCCCGAACGCGTGCGGTGCGGCCTAACTCGAGGCTGCCAGCGCGTCGATCCGCGCCGCCGCGGGCCGCCCCCGGCCGCGCAGGTCCCCTAGAAGGAGCCGCTGACTCCCGCTGCGTTCCCGGTGACCCATGGGGTCACCCGGACGCCTGTCGCGGGGGGCGCAGCCGTGGCGGGGGTGGACGCTCCGCCCGTCCCCCGGACGAGCGCGACGACGGCGAGCACCGCGCCGGCCCCGGCCACCCCGAAGGAGATGTCGGAGAGCGTCGCCATCAGGTTGGCCGAGTCGAGCGTGGAGTACGACGACGGTCCGCAGATCTGGTTCGCGCACTGGCTCGAGAGGCTCGACTTCTTCGACAGGGCCATGATCCCCGTCACCGAGCCGGCGATCACCCCCGCCCCCGTCACCCCGATGCCGATCCAGGCCAGCGTGCCAGGGGCGTGCGACTTTGCGCCTGACGACCCTTCCTCGGGCGGCGTGGCCGGCGTCTGGTCTGCTGGCGCCGGCTCGGCCCCCTCGATGGCGACCATCGTCACCTCGACGGGCTTCTGCTCCCCCTCGCGGATGTCGAACTCCTGCTTCCCCTCCGCCTTCGGCGCCTTGGCGGTGATGACGTGATGCCCCGGGTCGACGGTGCGTGGCAGGCCCACGACCGCGGCGGGGACGGGGACACCATCGATGGCGACCGCCGCCTCTTGCCCGGCGTCGAGCCCCTTCAGGGCGATGGTCAGCGAGGGGACGCGCCCGCCGAGCGCCGCGTCGAGCTCCTCGGCGGCCGCGCGCGCAGCCTTGAAGATCGGCGAGTCGTGATCGGAGGGGATCTGCCGGAGGGTCGCGACCGTGTCCCGCGCCTCGACGAGCAGCCCGACCGCCACCTGTGCGCGGGCGACCTCGAGCGCGGTCGTCGGCACGTGCATGATGTCGTTGGCGGCCTGGAAGCGCTTCAGGGCGTCCTTCAGGTTCCCCTTGTCGCGGAGGTCGCGTGCCTGCTCCATCAGGGAGCGGGCGGTCTCGCGGTCGGCGGCCGAGGGAGCCGCGCTGGCCGCGCCTCCGACGAGGAGCGTGGCGGCCAGCAGCGCCGCAGAGACGAGACCCGAGCGGCCGAAGCGCACCGTCAGTTCCACGTTGCCGACGCCACGTATGGGCATGTGTCTCCCGTCACGTCCCCCTGGAGGTTCACGCCGGCGGTCCCGGAGGACTTGGTCGTGCTGTACGCCCAGCAGGGGGCGTAGGACACCGTGCCGGCCATGTTCTGGACGCAGACGAGCGTCGGGTTGACGCCGCTGCACCACCAGCCGTCGCCGCAGCTGTAGGTTGTCCCCCACCCGGCGAGCGTCGCCCCGTAGGCGTTGCAGGCTTCGAGCGCTGTCGCCGGCGTGTAGGTCTTGGTCGGGTTGCAGTCGTAGAACGTCTGCCCCATGCCGTTCGAGTGGGCCGTCTGGCAACCCCCGGGGCAGCACGCGGTCCCGGCGCACTCGCAGCCGTTCGTGTCGGGCGCGGTCGTCTTGTCGCAGTCGACGTAGCCCGAGTTGCAGGTGTACGAGCACGTCAGGCCGTTGCAGCTGTCGGCGGAGGCGTTGTTCGGGGTGCAGACGTTGTTGCACCCGCCGCAGTTGGACGTCGTGGTCGTGGGGGTGGCGCACCCCCCGAGGTCCGGCGCGGAGCCGGTGGTGCAGTCGGCGAAGCCCGGCGCGCAGGTGTAGGCGCACGTCGTCCCGGTGCAGCTGACGCCGCCCGCCTTCGCGTTCGTCGTGGTGCACACGTCGCCGCACGCGCTGCAGCTCGTCGTGGACGACAGGCTTGACTCGCACCCGTCGGTGTCCGGGGCGGTCTTGGTGCAGTCGGCGTAACCCGTCTTGCAGCTCGCGTAGTCGCACGTCGTGCCGGTGCAGGTGGCGCCGTTGCTGCGGCTGGTGTCGCACGCCGCTCCGCACGCGCCGCAGTTCGTCGTCGTGTTGAGCGGGGTCTCGCAGCCGTTCGTGTCGGGGGCGGTCGTGTTGCAGTCGCCGTAGCCCGCCTGGCAGCCGGTGTACTGGCACTTCCCGCCCACGCACGACGCGCCGATGCTGTGCACCGTGTCGCAGGTCTGACCGCACGCCCCGCAGTTCGTACTCGAGGCGACGAACGTCTCGCAGCCGTTGGTGTCGGGGGCGGCCGTGTTGCAGTCGTAGTAGTTGGCGGCGCACCCGGCGTACTGGCAGGTCGTGCCGTCGCAGCTCGGGGTGAGGCTGTGGTTCGTGTCGCAGGCCGCGCCGCACGCGCTGCAGTTGGTGATCGTGTTCGTCTGCGTCTCGCAGCCGTTCAGGTTGGGGGCCGTGGCGTTGCAGTCGGCCCAGCCGGCGCTGCAGCTCGCATACGTGCAGCCGGTCGTCGTGCACGCCGCGCCGGCACTGTGGGTCGTGTCGCAGGACGCCCCGCACGCGAGGCAGTTGGTGGTCGTGTCGGTCGGCGTCTCGCAGCCGTTGGCGTTGGTACCCGACGTGTCGCAGTCGGCCCAGCCCGCCGCGCAGCCCGTGTAGTGGCAGGTCGTCCCGTCGCAGGTCGCCCCGGTGCTGTGGGTCGTGTCGCAGGCGACGCCGCACCCACCGCAGTTGGTGATCGTGTTGGTCTGCGTCTCGCACCCGTTGGAGTCGGGCGCTGCCGTGTTGCAGTCGGCCCAGCCCGCGGCGCAGCCCGTGTAGACGCAGCTCGCGCCGTTGCAGCTGGCGCCGGTGCTCTCGGTGGTGTCGCACGTGACGCCGCACGCGCTGCAGTTGCTGGTCGTGGCCGTGTTGGTCTCGCAGCCGTCGGTGTCGGGGGCCGTCGCGTTGCAGTCGGCCCAGCCCGACAGGCACCCCGTGTACTGGCAGGCCGCGCCGGTGCAGGTCGCGCCCACCGCGTTTCTCGTGTCGCAGCCGACTCCGCAGGCCGTGCAGTTGGTGGTGGTGCCGAGCGCGCCGCACCCCGCCTCAGGGCTGGTGGCATCGCCCGCGTCTCCCCCCTTCGTCGACTTGGGGCCGTCGCCACCGCTGTCGAATGGGGGCGGCGGCGGGCCGGCTTCGGCGTCCCCGCCCGAGCCGCTCGAGTCGACCGTGGCGTCGGTGTGCACGGTCCCCGTGTCGCCTTGCGTCGAGCGGTCGGCGCGGGCGTCAGGGACCCGGGCGGTCACGTCGGCGCCGGCGTCGCAGTCGCCCCCGCTGCAGCTCCCCTTGGAGTAGCTGTCGACGCCTGCGATGGCCGCGCACGACGCCGCGGAGAGCCCCAGCAGCGCTACGGTCGTGATGAGGTAGATAGACCGCACACAATAAGCCTACGCGGCGCCCGCGCAATTGGCCAGAAACATTCCGGCCCGTGCGGGCTAGGGGACGCGCCGGTAGAGCACCGCCCCGTCCACGGCCCCATCGGGCCGGTAGTGGTCCTCGAGATAGCCCGCCAGCGCAGGGAAGCTCGCGACCGGGAACTTGCCGTACGACTTCATGCCTCCTGCCGCCGTGTCCACGATAACCCGCGGGCGGTTCGCGTCGAGGTCGCGGATGACCAGGTCCCACGCTCCCGGCACGGCGTTGCTTCGTGGATCGAAGGTCGGATCGAGCTCGGACCTCGAGCCTGGCGAGAGGCCCGTCAGGTAGTTGCAGAACGTGAAGCGGACGCCGGGACGCCGAGCCGCCGTGAAGTAGACTTGCGGGACATTCCCCCACACCCAGATGGTGTCGTCGGGGCCGGTCCGCGCGGCGACGGCCCGGCCCAGTGCCCGGTAGTCGGGGTCCGCGGCGTACACGTACCGGGCGAATACCTCGGGGAGGGCGGCGATGACGAAGAACACGACCGCAGGGGCGACCAGCGCGAGCCTCGTGAGGCGCGGTCGCCGGGACCACAGCGCCGCGACCGGCCCCGCGGCGAGGAGCGACAGCGGGACCTCGGGCTGCAGGAAGTAGTGGCCGAAGTAGCGACGGCCGAGCGTCACGCAGTAGAGCGACTCGAGCGCCCACACGACGAGGAGGGCGCGGCCGCGGATCACCCCATCGATGGGCCGTGCTCCAGGGCCTTCGCGGGGCGCGCCGACGTGGCCGAGGCTCACGGCCGCGGCGCCGTAGACGAGCCCGCTCGGCAGCACGACGCCGAGGAGCTGCATCGCGAGGCGCGAGGCCGCGGTGGCGAGGTCGGGCCCCTCCGCGAGGTAGTGGGCGTTGAACGCCACGCCCCAGGCGAAGGCGTCGCCCCAGGCGCCGCGCCCCTTGAAGTAGAGCGCCGCCCCAAGGACCGGGAGGACCAGCCCGACGGCCAGCGCCGTCCCTTGAAGCAAGAGGCGCGAGGCGAACGCGCGCGCACCGGCGCGTGGGCTCGGGAGCAGGAAGAAGAGCGACACGCCGACGAGCGCGGCCTGGTACTTGTAGAGCGCCGCCACCGCGCAGAACGCCCCCGCGGCCACGTTGAGCCCGAAGCGTCGCAGGGCCGCGGCGTCGTCGTGCGAGGCGCGCAGGGCGCACCAGACCGCCAGCGCGGTGGGGAGGTTCATGAGCAGCTCGCCGTTCACGGCGAGGGAGTCGGGCGGGACGCTGGCGGCGCTCGCGAACGCGTAGAGCAGCGGGGGGAGCGGGGTCAGTCTCGGCTCGAGGGTCTCGCGCGCGATGGCGTGGAGGGCGAGGCAGGTGAGGACGACGACGAGGATGCCCGTCGCGTGCACGCCGGCCATCACCGCGCCGAACGAGCCGCCGAGGTGCTCCACGAGCGAGCGGACGGCGCTGTAGGTGTAGACGAGCCCCGGCGGTTTGTGGTCGACGGTGTCCCTGTACATCGTGCCGCCGCGCACCACGACCTGCGCCATGGCGTCGTAGATCGCCTCGTCGTCGGACACGAGCGGGTAGCGGAACGTCGGCAGGCGGAGCAACACCGCGACCGCGGACGTCGCCGCGACGCCGTACCCCCCCCAGGGCGCTGGCTCGGCCTCGCGCGGTGCCTCGCTGACGGTCACAGCCGGTGCATACCGCGGACCCCTCCCACGTGGCGCCCCTTTTCGCGCCGAGGTTGACAGCCGTCGAGCCTCCGCGCGAAGACTCCGCGGACCTCGTGAGCCGCGCGTCCCTCGCCCCGATCCTCCTCGCCGGGCTCATCGGCGCCGTCTGGCTCAACCAGGGGGTCAGCCACACCCGCGCGACGGCCATCACCGACTCGATTCGCGACCCGCTCCACCATCCGCTCGACGCCGCCCGCTACGTGACCGTCGAGCTCTACGAGCGGAGCGGGGACGAGGAGATCGACTTCGCCGTCGCGAACGCCACGCGTGGCCTCCCGTACGACGAGGACCGGCTCCTCCGCCGAGGCCACGACACGCCCGCCTCCTTCGGTCGCGCGCCGGCGGTCGACGGCCGCTGGCACCGCCCGTACGTCGAGGTCCCCTTCGAGTACCCCGCGGCGATGGTCCCCTTCGTCCTCGCCCCGAGCCTGCTCGGGGGGCGGAGCTTCGAGGTCTACACGAGGCTCCTCGGGGCGCTGATGACAGCGATCCTCCTCTGCGCCGCGTCTGTCGCCATCCGGGCGCAGCCGGGGAGGGGCGAGCGCGAGCGGTGGTGGGCGATGGCTGCGCTGCTCCTCGCGCAAGGGTCGCTCTCCGTGCAGCGCCTCGACGCCGTCCCCGCGCTGCTCCTCGCCGTGGCCGTGTGGGCCGCGGCGCGCAGGAAGCCCGCGACCACGGGGGTGGCGCTGGGCCTCGCGACGGCCGTGAAGCTCTTCCCCGCGCTGCTGGTGCCGCTCGTCGTCGTCGCCGATCGGGACGGCTGCAGCGGGGGACGCGCTCGGGCTCGCGGCGCCATCGCCTTCGGCGCGGCCGCCGGGCTTGGCTTCCTGCCGATGCTCTTCCCCCCGGACGCGCTCCTCGATCTCCTGCGCTACCACGGCGCCCGTGGCCTGCATGTCGAGTCGACCCTCGGGGCACTGCTCGGGCTGTGGCACGTCGTGACCGGCGAGGCGCGCCCCGCGACCCTCTCCTACGGCTCGTACAACCTCGACGGCGCCGTCGCGGGGCTCCTCGCGCGGCTCTGCGCTCCGCTCATGCTCGCGCTCTTCGGCGCCGCGGTCGTGGGGATCGGGCGTCGCGCTCCGGCGCGCTCCGACGTCGAGCGCTGCGATCGCGTCGCCCTCGCGCTCCTCACCGGCCTGGCCGCGCTCTGGCTCTCGGCGAAGGCCTTCTCGCCGCAGTACCTGACGTGGGCGATGCCGCTCGTCCTGTGCGTCTCGGGGGCGTGCGGTCGGAGGCTGACGTGGCTGCTCTTCGCCATCATGACGCTCACGCAGGTCTACATGCGGGCGTTCTACGGGCAGGTCATCGCCGGGACGGTCGTGGGGGTCGGGTTCCTGATCGTTCGCCTGCCGCTGCTGGTCGCCTTCGCGGTCGCGGCGTGGCGCGGCGCGGCCCCGGCGCCCGCGCTCCCTCGCGCCGTCGAGGCCTGACGCGACAGGGTCACGCCCTCTTCGGCGCGTCCGGACGCGAACTGCCGCGCCACGCAGCCTGCAGAGTGAGCGCCGCGAGGGCGACCAGCGCGGCGTTGCGGCAGCAGACGATGAGCGCCACGACGCGGCTCCCGTCCTCGACGAACAGGTCGTAGAGGATCGGGTAGAAGAGCTGCGTCAGCGCGGCGGCGGCGAGGGCCCAGCGGTGGAGCACGGTCCCCGCGGTCGTCACCCCGAGCGGCACGAGCCAGATGAGGTACTGCGGCGAGAGGACCTTGCTCGTGACGAGGACGAGGCAGAGCGCCGCCGAGGTCCAGAGCACGAGCCGCTCGGCGCGGTCCGCCCCCGAGGGAGCGGGAGAGCGGCGGGACTGAAAGGCCGCCCCCGCGGAGCACACGAGGATGGCCGCGGGGAGCAGGGGGGCCCACGCCGCGCCGACCCACCCGGGCGACGTCACGTTGTACGAGCCGAACGAGCCGATGATCGCGCCCTTCCCCTGCGCCAGCACCGTGGCCGCACCGACGAGCCCCTCGACCTGGAACGGGCGCGCCCCGTAAACGAACGTGCTCCGGAGGAAGGCCTCCGGTGCCGCGAGGAGGAACGGCGCGGCGATGCCGAGCGCCCCGACGGCGGCCCCGGCGAGGAGCGTCAGGGCCCCCCGCAGGCGCCGCTCGCCCCAGAGGACCGCCACCCAAGGCCCGAGCAGCAGCAGCGGATAGAGCTTCGTCAGGACGGCCGCCCCCGCGCAGAGACCGGCAGCGAACAGCCGATCGCGCACCACGAGCAGCAGCGCCCCGACGACCAGCAGCGCCGGCAGGACGTCGAAGCGCGAGACGAGGATCGGCCCCATCGCCAGCGTGAAGAGCGCCATCCTGCGCCAGGGGTCGGGCGGCCCCCGCGCCCCGAGGTCGCGGCAGAGCCGCACCCCGAGCGCGCACGAGGCGAGCATCATGAGCGCGGCGATGACCCCGTAGGCGAGCCGGTAGCCGACCAGCGTGCTCGCGAACAGGCGCGGGAGGACCATGAGCGCGAGCGGCAGCGGCGGGTACTCGAAGGGGAAATCGCGGTACGGCATGCGCAGGGCCGGGCCCGGTCGCACGCGCGCGGTCAGGTCGGCGAGGGCTCGGTCGGTGTCCCCCTGGCGCTTGCCGGCGAGGTAGCGGAGGTCGGCCTCCTCCCCGAGCGTGAGGCGCGAGTCCTCGAAGTAGACCTGCTCGTCGCCGCTCCTCGAGACGTACGCCCGGAGCGGCCACCAGGGGGGCGTGACGACGAGGAGCGGGTGGGCCTTGATGTCCGGGACGTGTCCCTGCCGCAGGTCCTCGATGCCCCAGTTGAACCACGCCAGCGCGAGGCAGAGGACGACCAGCCACTTCGTCGCGGCGCTCTTGCCGTCAGGCGGCATGCGGGGGGGGTGGCGCGAGCACGGGGGCAGGATACACTCGCGCGGATGGCTCGCCAGGAGGACTCGCTCGTCGGTCGCACGATCGCGGGCAAGTTCGCGATCGAGGCGCACATCGGCAGCGGGGCGATGGGGCAGGTCTACCGCGCCCGCCACCTGGCGCTCGAGAAGACCGTGGCCGTGAAGGTGCTCCACCAGGACCTCGCCCGCGACGAGACCTTCGCCGCCCGCTTCCACCGGGAGGCGAAGGCCGCCAGCCGCCTAGACCACCCCAACTCGATGCGCGTCATCGACTTCGGCGCCGAGCCGGACGGGATGCTCTACATCGCGATGGAGTACCTCGACGGGCGCGACCTGCTCCGCGTCATCGCCGACGAGAGCCCGTTCCCCGAGGCGCGCGTCGTCGACATCCTCACGCAGGCCCTGGCCGCGCTAGTCGTCGCCCACGACATGGGCGTCATCCACCGCGATCTGAAGCCCGAGAACATCATGGTGCTCGACGGCACCGACGACGAGGGGAACCGCATCGATCTGGTGAAGGTCTGCGACTTCGGCATCGCGAAGATCAGCGGGCGGTCGACCGACAGCGGCGGACCCGGGACGGTGCGCGGGCCGCTCACGACGCAGGGCTTGGTCGTCGGGACGCCCGAGTACATGTCGCCCGAGCAGGGGATGGGCGACCCGCTCGACGCGCGGAGCGACCTCTACTCCATCGGCGTCATCCTCTTTCAGCTGCTCGTCGGGCGCCTCCCGTTCCAGGCGGAGACGGCGCTCGGCATCGTCTTCAAGCAGGTGAACGAGCCTCCGCCCATCCCGTCGACGCTCCGCCCGGGCGTCGACGCGCACCTCGAGGCCGTCTGCCTGAAGGCGCTCTCGAAGCGGCGCGAGGACCGGTACCAGACCGCGCGCGAGATGCGCTCGGCCCTCCGCGCGTTCTTCGGCACCGACGTCACGCGGGGCGCTTCGGTGCCGATGAGCATGCCCGCCACCGCCCGGCTCGGCCGGCGGCCTTCGCTAGAGCACGCCGACACGGTGGGGATGCCGGTCTCCGACGGGTCCGCGCCGACGATGCGCGACGGGGGCGACTCGGACGTCGATCCGATCGGCACGCCTGGCGGGACCGCCGCGCTCCCGGCGCTCCCCGTGGCGCACACGAACCCGTGGATCCTCGGAGCGATCGCCGTCGTCGTCGGCGCGGGCGTGACGGCGCTCGTCGCGGCCCAACTCGGGCACCCCGACGCGCGCCCCTCGCAGGCGACGCCCGGCACGCTGCTCGATGCTGCCGCCGCGTCGCCCCTCACGTCCGCCTCCCCCTTGGCCTCGGCAAGCGCGTCCGCGTGGTCGACGCTCGTCGTCCCCCCCCGCCACCTCGTTGCCCCGACCACATCGGCGTCCGTCGGCGCGCGCCCGAGCGCCTCGCCCGTGAGCACGCCGAAGCCGCCTGCCTCGGCCCCTGCGCTCTCGTCTCCGCCGGCAGGCTCCGCCGTCGCCGGAGGCTTCAGCCTCGACACGTCGGCGGCCAGCCCGACCGTCACGCGCGCCTCGGGGGCCACCGCCCACGACGTCCGCACGGCCATCCCGTCCTGGAAGCTCACGCAGTGCTACCGCGACGCGCTTCAGCGCGGGAACAAGGCCATCGACGGGCACCTTGTGTTGAACCTGACCATCGACGGGTCGGGGGCGGTCTCGAGAGTGGGCGTCAAGGGGCCCGCGCCGCTCGTGAGCGGGACCGGCGACTGCATGATCGACGCGATGGGCCACGTCACCGTCAGCAACGCCGCGGCGACCGGCGGGACGGCCGAAGTCGACGTGGCCTGCACGCCTCGCTGAGCCGACCAACCTCGCCGGGTCACCTCATGACGTCGAGCCAGGCCCCGCCGGGCCCCGGGCTGCTGAGCGGGCGGCACCGCGGAACCGAAGAGCTCGGCGAACCCCGTGAATGCGCGCAGCGCCCGCACGGCATCCCGCGCGGCCGCGACTTGCCCCAGCCTCGGGTGGCGTCCTCGGTCGTCGCGCAGGGCGACGGGCGTGAACCCGGCCGGGGGCGATGGGAGGCGGCGCCGTCCACGGACACGGCGGAGGCGTCCGGGACACCCGGAGATCGTCAAATAGACGAGTGAAAGCGCCGTGCTGTGAATGGCACGTGGGTCGCTAGAGCGAAGGCATGCTCGCCACGGCCCTCAGCGCCACCCTCGTCGGACTCGACGCCCACCTCGTCCGTGTCGAAGTGGAAGCGACGCGCGGCGTCCCGTCGTTCGAGCTCGTCGGGCTGGCCGAGGCCGCCGTCCGCGAGAGCCGGGTTCGGGTGAAGAGCGCGCTGGCGCAGGTGGGGGTCGACCTCGGCGAGTACCGCATCGTCGTCAACCTCGCCCCGGCGGACGTCCGCAAGACCGGGAGCGCCTTCGACGTGGCGATCGCGGCGGCGACGCTGGCTGCGCTCGGACTGGTGCCGCGGGGGGCGCTGGAGGGGACGCTGTTCCTCGGCGAGCTGTCGCTGACCGGTACGGTCCACGCCGTGCGGGGCGTCCTCCCGAGCCTCGTCGGGGTGCGGTCCCAGGGGCTGGCGCGCGCCATCGTGCCGGTGGGCAATGGCGGAGAGGCCGCGCTCGTCGAGGGGGTGAGCCTCGGCACGGTCGGAACGGTCCGCGATCTGCTCGACGCGCTGCGCGGTGACCAGGCGCTCCCCGAGCCCGTCGCCCCCCCGCAGGAGCCCGCCCCCCCCGGCCCCGACCTCGAGGATGTCCGAGGCCAAGCGACGGCGCGTCGCGCGCTCGAGGTGTCGGCCGCAGGGGGGCACAACCTTCTCATGATCGGCCCCCCCGGCGCCGGCAAGACAATGCTCGCGCGTCGGCTCCCCGGCATCCTCCCCGCCCTGTCGGCGCGCGAGGCGCTGGAGGTCACAGCAGTCCACAGCGTCAGCGGGCTGCTCGGCTCGGCGAGAGGGCTCGTCCCCGTCCGTCCGTTCCGCGCTCCCCACCACACGGTGAGCGAGGTGGGGCTCGTCGGAGGGGGCGACGCGCCGCGCCCTGGCGAGGTCAGCCTCGCCCATCTCGGCGTCCTCTTCCTCGACGAGCTGGCCGAGTTCCGCCGCGGCGCGCTCGAGGCGCTGCGGCAGCCGCTCGAGGACGGCGTCGTGACGATCTCGCGCGCCCAGGCGAAGGCGACGTTCCCCGCTCGCCCGATCGTGGTGGGGGCGATGAACCCGTGCGCGTGCGGCTACCGCGGCGACGGTACGGCGCGCTGCGCCTGCTCGGTCGAGCGCGTGCTGGCCTACAGGGCGCGCTTGAGCGGCCCGCTGCTCGATCGCCTCGACATCCACGTGGTCCTCCCCCCCGTGAGCGTGAGCGCCCTGCAGGGGGGCGTGGCGGGCGAGCCGTCGAGCGCCGTTCGGGCGCGTGTCGAGCGGGCGCGCGCCATCCAGCACGACCGGGTCCTCGCGGGAGAGACGACGGTCTCCACCAATGCGCTCCTCTCGACCCGGGACGCCGAGCGCGTGGCGCGGCTGTGCGACGCCGGGTCGCGGCTCATCACGCGAGCGGTCGAGCGCCT